>Ga0194037_1001418_pt1 | contig 17319 bp, 17 predicted proteins | sample JunL306m_MetaG_FD_148653 | JGI IMG/M metagenome (GOLD analysis project Ga0194037, IMG submission 148653) | Anoxic zone freshwater microbial communities from boreal shield lake in IISD Experimental Lakes Area, Ontario, Canada - Jun2016-L304-6m | ecosystem: Environmental > Aquatic > Freshwater >...
CCATATATTTTATGTAATGAATTAAAAATATACCATTTAATGTTTTTAAGTCCAAAACATTGCCATCGCCTTCGTTCTAGCGCTGTATGTCAATGTGAGACACCACCCAAAAACCACGAACTGGTCGAATACGCCCTGGCTGACATGAGCAGCAACCTATTCGTCTCACGCTACCAAATAGAACTGCCTGGCAAAGAAGAAATTGCCGCATTCCTGCATCGTGCTGTGCAAGAGCTTGAGGGCACAGCATGACCCCCACCCCCGTTATAGCGAGCGAAGCGCGGCAATCCATACCCGCCCAGCTCCTCACCTGGCTGCCCATCATCATCGGCCTGGCGGTGCTGTATGTGCCCAGCCTGTACGACCTGTTTACCGGCATCTGGAGCAGAGACGAGCAAATGCACGGGCCCATTGTGCTGGCCATTAGCTTGTGGCTGCTGCACCGCAACTGGGATGCCATGGAGATGGCCGCGCTGGACAAGCCAACCAGCCACTGGGGCTGGCCCATCTTTGTCTTTGGTTTGCTGCTGTATGCACTGGGTAGATCACAAGACATCTTGATGTTCGAAATTGGCTCTGTCATCTGGCTGCTGGTGGGGTTGATATTGCTGCAGCGCGGTGCGACAGCACTTAAAGCGCAATGGTTTGCGCTGTTTTTTATGCTGTTTATGGTGCCGCTGCCCGGTGCGGTGGTCGATACCGTGACGATGCCCATGAAAATGGCTGTGTCTTATGCCGCTGAAAACGTGCTGTATTGGGCCGGCTACCCCATATCGCGCACAGGGGTCACATTGCAAATTGGTCAATACATGTTGCTGGTGGCCGATGCGTGTGCCGGTCTGCATACGTTGCTAACGCTGGAGGCGCTGGGCTTACTGTATCTGAACATTGTGCGGCGCGACTCGGCTGTCAGAAATATCGGCCTGGCCATTTTGATTGTGCCGATCTCTTTTACTGCCAACGTCATCCGCGTGATGGCCCTGACATTGATTACCTATCATTTTGGCGATGCCGCAGGGCAGGGTTTTTTGCACGGCTTTGCCGGCATGGTGCTGTTTTTGAGTGCGCTGATGCTGATCATTGGGTTTGATACACTGCTGCAAACCTTTGACCACCATGAATAAACATCACATGGCAAAGCAAGTTCTCAGCGTTGATGGTACACAAATCGCCGTGGTTGATCGTGATGGGGAAGACTACATCTCCCTGACCGATATGGTCAGAGAAAGCGAAAGTGGCGCATCCATCATTGACAACTGGCTGCGCAACAAAAATACGCTTGAGTTCCTGTCGGTTTGGGAGATGATGTACAACCCGGTTTTTAATTCCCTCGAATTCGAGGGAATTAAAAATGAGGCAGGGTTCAACCGTTTCGCGATTTCAATCAAGCAGTGGATAGCAAAAACGGCCGCAGTTGGTCTGGTTGCCAAAGCGGGCCGATATGGTGGTACGTATGCGCACCGCGACATTGCCTTTGAATTTGCCAGTTGGATAAGTCCAAAGTTCAAGCTCTATTTGATCAAGGAGTTTCAACGACTGAAGAGTGACGAGGCCGTTACAAAAGCCCTTGACTGGAACTTGTCCAGAAGTTTGGCACGGGTGAATTACAAAATTCATACGGATGCCATTAAAGACAATATCGTTCCAAAAACGATTACTGCGGCAGAGTCAAGTTTGATCTATGCCTCTGAGGCAGATATTCTGAACATGGCTTTATTTGGAATCACAGCCAAGCAGTGGCGAGATCAAAATTCGGGTGAGAAAGGGAACATACGCGACCACGCCTGCATTGAGCAGTTGGTTGTGCTGTCGAATCTGGAAAGCATCAATGCTGAATTCATACGCCAAGGCTTGGCACAGCCGAATCGGCTGAAAGCTTTGAATGCGACAGCAATCACACAGTTACGCTCTTTAGTTGATAGTCAAGCGATAAAACAACTCAAGTAAAATCGTGAACAAGAACGTAAAAAGTTCCATTGCTAATCTAAAGCCACACCCATGAGCCACCCTATAGAAAACACTGCTCATGACAGAGGTTCCATGCCCGGAATTGCCTCTGATCTAACAGACGTGTTGTCTCGCTTTCCACAATTGGGGTTAGCGATTGTCTTTGGCTCAGTGGCTACGGGGAAACAGCGTGCTGACAGCGACCTAGATATGGCAGTCGCAGCAGACCACACACTCAGCGCAGACGAGCGAATGAACATCATCGCCGCCCTGGCTGAACGCACCGGCCGCCCCATTGACTTGGTTGATCTGAAAGTGGTAGGGGAGCCACTGTTAGGCCAAATCGTGCGGTATGGTCGCCGCTTGTTTGGCAGCGACACAGCATTTGGCCAGTTGATCAGCCGCCACCTTATTGAGCACGCAGATTTCATGCCCTACCGCAACAGAATTCTGGCTGAAAGGCGTGCAGCATGGATAGGGTAGTGGTTGAACAAAAACTGGAGTCACTGCGTCGCTGCTTGCAGCGCGTTCAAACCAAGTGCCCGGCCGATGCGGATACGCTCACAGCCGATTTTGACCTACAAGACATTGTCTCGCTGAACCTAAGCCGTGCTGTGCAACTGTGTGTTGATATTGGCGCACACCTGATTGCCAGCACCGAAGCATTGCCCCCTGATACCATGGGGGAAACCTTTGATACACTGACACAAACTGGCGTGATTGATCGCGAGCTTGCGCTTAAACTGAAAAAAGCAGTGGGATTTCGCAACATTGCCATGCATCACTACGATGCCATCAACTGGATCATGGTTCACAGCATTGTGAAGACCCATTTGGCTGACTTCACTGCGTTTGCAAAAGCCATCCTTTCGAAGTTGGATGAGAAGTGACCAAATACAGAGGGAAATAAGTATGAAATTCTCAATTAAAAACATTGTTTTACTGCTGTTGATGCTACTGGCTGCTGGCTTGGGTGCGGCCATGCGCCCAACCATTCGTCTGGCAGACGAGCGCCCACCCATTGATTTGAAGGCCATGGTGCCTACTGCGTTTGGTGAGTGGCGTGAAGAACCCAATGTCATTGCGCAAGTTGTCAACCCGCAGCAAAAAAGCGTCATCGACAAAATCTACAGCCAGACTCTGAGCCGTACCTATATCAATCCGCAGGGCTACCGCATCATGTTATCGATTGCCTATGGCAAAAACCAAAGTGATGCGCTGCAACTGCATAAGCCTGAAATTTGCTACCCAGCGCAAGGCTTTGTTCTGCTAAGTAAACAGGCCGACCAACTTGACCTGTTGGGCCGCCCCATTGCTGCCACCCAAATTGCAACCAGCCTGGGCCAGCGCTTTGAACCCGTCACCTATTGGATGGTGGTGGGTGACCACATTAGCACGGGCGGTACAGACAAAAAACTTATTGAAATGCGTTATGCGCTCAAGGGTGTTATTCCAGATGGCATGCTGGTTCGAGTTTCTTCCATCGACAAAAATACTGGCGAGGCCTACGCGCTGCAAAAGCAATTTGCTAACGCTATGGTTGAATCAATAGATCCCGAACATCGGCAGCGCTTTGCTGGCAACCGGCAGGTAAATTGACCACAGAATACGCGTGATCAGAGCCACGAAAATGTACATAGCAGGCCACCCGTGCCCACTGGGCTTTGCCACCCCGAATTTGGTAGCAACGCAAACCAGTCGTTATGGCATCGTTGACAACTATCACCCTGAGAACGGTCATGTGATACAGACGCTGACTTGCAAGTTTTATAAAACCAAAGTGGCAAGTGGCTGCGCGTGCCCGATTAACCGGACAATACACCAGTACACTAACCAGCTCAGCAAAGATGACTTCAGGTCGATCAGGCTTGAATCTCCACCTATCAATATTGAAGTGGGTTACACCGGGTATACCGTGTTTGATGCGACTAAGCCAGATGGCACGATGCGTAACCTTATGAATTTATTTCGCAAGACAGTTTTTGAGCGACGAGCAACCACTGATTTCAATTTCTGGTCAATTCAGGCACCAAAATTTGCACATTAGGTCAGCGTCATTAAATGAGATACCAATGTCACTGAAAAAAAATATTCTGTTAATGGGGTTTGCAACCGCTGTGCGGCTGGTCGCGGGACTGTTGACTTTTTCGGTTTTGGCACGCTTACTTGGGCCAGAAGCATTCGGTGAACTAATGCTTTGGTTGTCTGTCGCGATGCTGATCTCGCTGCTAGAGAACTTCGGATTGACAACGTATGTTTTACGTGCGGTTGGTGCAAATCCAGCTAGATATGAATCATTGATGAATGAAGGCTTAACGGCAAAACTTTTACTCGCAACAGTAATTACTACAGCTGTGGTCATAGGGTCAATTGTGATTGATCTCAAGCAATTGGACGTGTTGCTAATCCTTCTGATTGGCTGCATCGCCGATACATTCACAGAGTTCATCAATGCTGGCTTTCGTGCGCGTGATAACTACGCTACCGAAACACGGATTTCCAGCATTTTTTCATTTATTCACACCGCAATGGTATGCGGTGCTGTGATTTGGCATCCCACCGTGATAGTAGCGGCAATGACCTACTCCGTATCACGATTACTAGTCTTAACCGTGACGGCAATGTCGTTAAGTCGCTTAGGTGCGCCACTACGCGTGGTTCCGTTTTGCGATGCAATTCAAATCTTGAAAGATGCGAGCAACTTCGCAGCTGATTTTGGTATGCAAAGTTTATTTGGGCAGGTTGATAGTGTCGTTCTCAACCACTATCTCGGACCCATCGCAGTCGGAATTTACCAAGCAGGAATGCGTCTATTTCTTGGTGGATTTCAAGCTGGTTCCATCTTGGCGAATGTATTCTTACCCCGCGCATCAGCCCATATACATTCAATGACGCTGTTTCATCAAACAACGAGGCAGCTTCAGATCGCTTTTCTAAGCGCCGGCATTGCATTTGGTTTCGGGATTGCAGCATTTGCTGTACCAATAGTGTCACTAATCTACGGATCTAACTATGCTGACCTGGCACCATTGATGCCTTTTTTTGGTTTGCTTTTCTTCCTTCGTTTTGCCGCTGCAGGATGGGGTGTCGTCCTTACAGCAGCGGGTCAGCAATCGTTTCGTTCAAATATGGGCCTAATTCATTGGATAGCAATTGCTGCGCTAGCATGGGTTTTAGTGCCATCGTTGGCTAGCAGTGGTTGGTTGATATCGTTGTGCTTCGGTACCCTATTGCTTGGCTGCGCATACGCCATCCGTGCGAGAAAATTGGTTGCCCACTTTGAAAGTACGTTGATTTTTACCGCTGTGGGTTGCTCATGCTTTATTCCGTTCTTACGTATTCAATAGTTTTACGCAATAGCAAGACAATGAAATCAATTGATTTTCATCAGGTTTCCAAAAATTGACACATGTGAAGTAATTTCTTGATCTCTTGAAATAGTTGTTGAAATAAGTGCGGGATTCTCAGCGCAACAAATCTTGTAAGTGAAAGCAAAAAAGGATTTTATCAATGAAATTTAGAAATGGGTTAAAAAAAATTGCCATCGTTGGCGCATTTGATCGTCATAACTATGGGGATTTACTATTTCCGATCATTATAACAATGGCAGCGAAGATACGTGGTTTTAATGGGGAGGTGGAATGCTTCTCGACACGGGTTTCAGATTTGACTAAGTTTGGCGCTATACAAACAAAGTCTCTACGTTCGCTCTTCGCAAGTAAGAATGGCACAGACACTCTGGTAATCGTTGGAGGTGGTGAGGTACTCTCGGCGACTTGGCCTGTAATAGTCAGATATCTTTGTCCCCAACGACTTGGATCACTTATTAGTCGCCTTACTAGGCTATTGGGATTTCAGGTATCAGCCAATATCTTGTCTAAGCTGATGGGTGTGCCAACCGCATTGCCATTTGTGTACTCAAATGACGATTTTCCAGCCGGTGCGCTGGTCGCATATAACGCAGTTGGGGGATCGCACCTTGCCAATGATGAAGACAATGCTGTTCGCAATGCTGTGGCCGCCAAATTGAAGGACGTGTCCTACATATCCGTTAGAGACGATAAAACCAAACGTATTTTGGAAAAACTGAATGTTAAACCCGTTCACCTTGCACCAGACTGCGCAGTTCTCCTTTCTGATCTATTCGAAATCCACGAATTAAGTCAGAGAGTAAGCGGCGAATTAAGGGGACTGTGCGCGGACTTCAAGAATGGCTATATATGTTTTCAGTCGGCATTGACATACGTAGTCGGCAGAGAGAAAGCCATCGCTCAAATGCTTAACAAATTGCAGGCCGTGACTGGCCTTGGCGTGGTAATTTTTGTCATTGGTCGCGCGCCAGGTCACTGTGACCATGATGCGGCATCACTGGTTAAGCAACATCTTTCGGAGGATCGCCAGATTAAGCTATTTGCTAGCGATACAATATTTGAAGTAATGTATTTGATTGCCATGTCAAAAGCTTATGCTGGGACAAGTCTACATGGCGTAATTACTGCTTTATCGTATGCCGTACCACATATCGGGCTATGCCCTCGAGAGGTACCGAAGCTTGCCGAATTTGTCAATAGCTGGTGCGATAGCGATACATCTGGTCTTTCAGAATATTCAGACCTGATCCAGCATGTAATCCGCGTTACCGCTGCACCTCGTTGCGGACTAACAGAAGTTAGTGAAAATTTGAAACTTAGGTCCAACGCGAATTTTGATGATATGTTCTTGATTGCAGATACTAAATCTTGTTTGCCAATGTGAGTTCAATATTAGATCAATAGTTATTAATTGTATAATCAATTTTTTGTATTTATTCAAGGAAATTGCAAAAATTATATATGTTGTTCAACACATTGAAAATACGTTGGCATGATATCAATGCATTCAACGCTGCTGTTATATTTGGTGTGACGATAGCCATAATATTCGTTGGTATTTTTGCAGCTTCATTTCCTTGGTGGATGTCGATTGCACTTGCATTTGTACCAGTCCTTATTTATTTATCATTTACTGCATCGCACTTGGTTTTTTTTCTAATTCTTCTTCTTATACTGAATGCAATACCACACAAGCTAATTCCAAAACTTCCATTTGGTGATGGTGGTCTTGAAATTTACGATGTATTAATTATATTAACACTAGCCAATTTGATAGTAAAAAGTATGATTGCAGGAATCTCGTTGCCTAATAAACTAGGAATACTAATTTTCCCATTTATTTTTACTTTATCTTGTGTCTTTGTATCGTTTTTTTATACTCGATTTTTTTTACCAAATCCATTTGTTTTGGCAGAAGCAAGACAACATCTTGCATGGCTACTACTCCCTATCGCAGTATTATCAATAGATTCAATAGAAAAATATCGGGCATTTATTAATGTTGTTTTAGTCATTGGTACTATAGTTGCGGCTATTATGATTTTTCAATCACTAACAAACATAAATGTTATCGGCGGTCGCGTAGAGGAGCTTGATAGATTTAATACTGATATAACAAGAAGCACTGCTGGTGGTGCGATATATCTAATCATTTTTAGTCTCTACTTTTTCCTTAATGCTTCATTTGCAAGACACCTATCATTGTGGGTTGGTATTCCACTACTAATTTTGCTTATAAGCGGTTTACTGGTCACTTTTGGACGTGGTATCTGGGTCGCCACTGCCATCGGTCTCGTCGTGGCAACTTATCTATACCGTGGCGCTGCTACAGCTGTTCTTATTCCAATTGCAGCATCATTAATAGTACTGATGGCTATTGGCCTTGTATCCATTGGTAACCCAAGAATGGGTGAGGCTATTGTCGATAGAACGTTCGGACTATCCAAGGAGTTTGAAGGTGGCAATTCTTATGTGTACAGAAAAACTGAGAATATTGAAGCCCTTCGAGTTATTCCAAATCGTCTTTTCATGGGTGTTGGCCTTGGTGGTGCTTACAAAACTGTTGTTACTACAAATAATACTTTTGAAGGCGAAACACGATACATTCATAATGGTTATCTAGTTTTGCCTTTGAAAATGGGAATGCATGCAGCACTAATTCCATTTTTATTTATATTTGCTACAATAGTTATTGCGCGACGTGCTGTGACTTTTAGTTTTCAGGATTCCAAGCATATACCAGCAGCGGCATCTGGTGCATTTATTGTGCCCGTTATTACATCTTTTACTCAGCCGGAATGGGGTGTGTTGCCAGGCATTACTGCCATTTGTACGTTAATGCTTGTTTTACTTCTTCATTCCAGATTTTGCACTTTTGAATCTAGGTCTGTCTTCTAACAAAAAAAGGTATTTTTATGTTGCCAGTATTTCTTTCTAATAGTGAAACGGAAGAAACCGCACTTATTGAAACACATATACGAGAACAAATTGACAATGGTGAACCATTACAGATTCTTGAAGCTGGTTGCGGTCAGTGCTGGGAGCTAAAGCTTGATAGTGTTAGATTTATATTGACTGGTATTGACTTGGACAAGGCTGCACTTGATATTAGAAAGAAGATAAACAAAGATCTTGATGTGGCAATTTTGGGCGATCTTCGTGATGTCGATCTTGGCGATAAGAAGTATGAAGTGATTTATAACTCTTTCGTTTTGGAACATATTCAGAATGCTAACGCAGTATTAGTTCGATTTACTCGTTGGCTAAAGCCGAATGGGTTATTAATTATTCGTATACCTGATCCCGACTCAGTCCAGGGTTTCCTAACCCGCGTAAGTCCACATTGGGTTCATATTTTTTACTACAGATATGTTTTAGGAAAAGAAAATGCTGGTACACCCGGGTTTGCCCCCTACAAAACCTATTATGATCCGGTAGTCTCCCGTGTCGGCATTCACAAGTTTTGCGATGTGAACAACCTTACGATCAAGGCTGAACTTGGCAACGCCTATTGGAAGCCTGGCCATGGAATCATGCGATCCGCTATATTAGCCTTCAAGAGAGTTGTCAGTGCGCTTTCATTGGGTAAACTGGCTTGGCAATACACCGATCTTCTGTATATCATCCAGTTAAATGGGCCATCGCGCGCTGATTGAAGCGGGATCTATACAAAATGGAATTTGAAGTCGGATACCCCCTTGTTGCAATCATCCTGCTGAATTGGAATAGCCGGCTTGACACGCTTGAGTGTCTTGAGTCTGTGTTTCGGCTGAACTACCCAAATTTTCGGGTTCTCGTCTGCGACAACGATTCCAGCGATGGCTCGCTGGATAGCATTGAAGATTGGGCCGCAGGCAATATGCCTGTAGCGCCAGCATCCAAAGAATATGTCTGGCTTCTTTCACAACCTCGACCTAAGAAGATTTTGAGTTGCGTTCGTCACACGCGCGCGCAGGCAGAGGCCGCAGCCGTACAGCCCGTTGATTCGGATCTGGTGCTGATTGAAACGGGTGCAAATTTGGGGTTTGCAGGTGGCAACAATGTTGGGATTCGTTTTGCGCAGAATGTTTTGCACGCCGACTATGTCTGGCTACTGAATACCGACACCGTTGCTGATCCATGGGCATTAACTGCAATGGTGGCCCGGGCTCAAAAAAGCGAAACCTTCGGCATGGTGGGATCCAGCCTTATTTATTACTGGCAACCGCACACAGTACAGGCCTTAGGTGGTGCCAGCTTGGACATACGCAACACCCGCATACGACACATCGGTGATGGAAGTCCTGTAGCAGATATTCCCCTTGATGGCTCTCAAGTGGAGTCACAAATGGCCTACGTAATTGGTGCATCAATGTTGGTCTCACGCAAATTTATTGAACAGGTTGGTTTGATGTGCGAAGATTATTTTTTGTATTATGAAGAAGTAGATTGGGCGCTACGCGCTAAAAACAAATTCAAATTGGGATACACACCCGAAAGCAAAGTTTTTCATAAGGTAGGTGGTGCCAGCCGACGTGTTGCGTCAACAGCATCATTGCGCTATATGTGGCGAAACCGTATCAGGTTCGTGGCGCGCTTTTTGCCGGGCAGTCTTCCTGGAACGCTGTTTGTTATTATCCTTGATTTGGCACGAGCCTTGCTGAAGGGGCAATTTGCATTGGCTATGGTTATCGCAAATACGCTATTGCACAGTCCCCAACTGATTTCCCATGGCAAGGGCCGCACACAATGGAGCCGACCATGATTCTACAAACGAGCACTACATATAAAGATCGCACTGGTGTCGCGATGCTGGTTTCACACGGTTTTCAGTCTAATTACGAAGCCGGTTTCGCCAATGGCCTTGCAAAAAATGGCATCAAAGTGACCTTGATCGCAAGCGACCAGACTCTGCTTGATAGGTTAGCACCGTCTATCGTCGCGCTAAACCTGCGGGGCTCGCAAGACGCGGGTCGGCCTGCATGGCGCAAAGCCGTCAATTTGATTTGGTACAGCATTCGGCTACTGGGCTTGATTGCGGTTCGCCGCCCGGTAACCCACCTGACGGGCTTGTTTTTGTTTAGTAATTTTTCATCTGCATGGGCAGATCAAATGCCAGTTTGGGAGTGCCACTGCCTGAAGCTTTTGTCACATCGTCTGATTCTGACCGTACATAATGTGATACCCCATGACAGGGATACCCCAGCGCTGCGCCACCAACTGGCTACCGTTTACCGCATACCCCACTACCTTGTGGTGCATACGGCTCAAATGAAACAACGGCTTATAGATGAATTTTCGGTTGAACCCGAACGGATTCTGATCATGGGTCTTGGCCTAGAAGAGATAGTTGAACCTAGGGAAGAAGATATTACAGCAACGCGCACCGCGATGGGTTACACGGCAGACCAAAAATTGGTATTGTTCCTGGGATGGGTCAGGCGTTACAAAGGGCTTGATTTGCTCTTGGAAGCCGCTCGTTATTTGGGTGACGAAGTCCGCGTGCTGATCGCAGGCAACTGCATTGATTCGGACTACCAGCATGAAATCACACAAATTATTCAACGCCATGCACTGGCACGCAAGGTTTACTGGGAATTTGGATTCTTGTCTGAAGAACGAGTGAGTGCCTTGCTAGGTGCGGCTGACGTACTAGTTATGCCCTATCGTGCAATTGATCAAAGTGGTTTGCTGTTTTCCGCCCTACAGCATGGCGTACCGGTGGTTGCTTTTGATGTTGGGAGTTTTAAGGACTACCTGCCGGAGGGCACAGGCCTAATCGTGCCTGCTGGCAATACGGTTGCCCTAGCTACTGCCATCGAAGAAATCTTTTCAGCCCGGAGCGCACGTAGTCACATTCATGCAGTGGCACGCAAATACCGTTGGCAAGAGACGGTCAAACCGATATTGCATCTTTACAAAAACTGAATCACCCAATGACAGCAGGGCTTGCACATGTTTTTTTCTTTTTGTTGATGTTTCTGGCTTCGGTTTTGGGACATGCTACAGACGATCTCAGCATGCTAGTAGGTCGTTTTCCTGAACAGAAGGTGATGCAAGAACGAAATTTGCCCATCAGGGTCGCACAAGAAAACTGGGGGCAGGCAATACAACGCGTTGCCACTGACAGTAGCTGGCAGGCTTGGCAAAGATCAACTCAGGCAGCGCTGGATGCGTGGATGAGCAAGCCGCGTGATCGGGCCAACTGGGTCGGAGGCTATCAGCACAACCTGTTTGACCCGGCCACAAAATTACCGATGAAGTGGTCAACCACCATGCCAGAGCCGCGAGTTACAACGGATGCAGACAGAAAACTGCACGAGGCCTGGGTCGCTTGGACCCGTAGCAATAATTTCGACAAGATATTGGAAGCAGCACGCATTTATCGCCTCACAGGTGAAAAACGTTATGCAGATTGGGCAGTTAGCCAAATTGATTTGTACGCGGACAACTATGCAATTTGGCCACTCCAACAACTGTACGGTAGTCGGTCACGGATGATGGGCCAGGGCCTTGACGAAGCTACTGCGACCGTAAGGCTGATCGATGCCGTGCGGCTGTTACACGACTACGTATCCTTTTCAAAACTCAATGGCTGGCGCGACAAACTGTTTTATCCCATTGTTGACAACCTTCGCAATTCAAAAGTTGGCATGAATAACATCAGCTTGTGGCATGCAGCCGCAACTGCCGAAATTGCGTTGCAGTTTGGGGATGACAAGCTTTTTCTGGAGGCCATAGATGGCCCCATGGGCATTCGCGCCATATTGAAACTGGGTGTTACTGAAGACTTTATTTGGTATGAGGGCAGCCTGGGTTACCAGACTTATGTGTTGCGGGCGCTGGCACCACTGTTTGTTCATGCGTCACTGATGGGGCGTGCCAACGACCTTGCCCGTGAAATGTTGATCGCCCAAAACATGCTGCTGGCACCGCTGGCAATCAGATTTGAAGACGGGATGTTACCCAACCCTGGTGATGCCACAAGCCGGTTGAAGGCCATTGATCTTGCATTCATGCTGGAGTTGTACCGAACCCTGCCGACCCGGATAGGTTTGATAGAGGCATCGCGCAAAAAAAATTGGGACACGCTGCTTGACCCAGTCGCTGTTGATTTAACTGTGCCAGCGCAGTTGCCGGTCGTCAAAACAAGCAGCCTGGAGTCAATCCGCATGGCAGTATTGAAGGCTGACGGCTGGCAGGTGTTTCTTCGCTATGGGCAACTGACAATTCACCATGCACAGGCAGATGCCTTGAATACCGAGATTTACTTTCAGAACATACCAATAAGCACTAACCCCGCAACAGTCCTTTACGAGTCAAGTTTGCACAAAGACTATTTCCATCGTGCCATTTCTCATAACGTGCCGCTGGTTGATGGGGAAGGGCAAGTGGGCTGGGACGCTGGAAAATTGGACAACTTTGATGCACAGCGAAGCAGTGTCGCGGTGCGACAACCGCGTCTACGCCCCGACGCTTCTGCCACGCGTGCAATATCTATTCAGGATGGTCAGCTTTTGGATCGGCTGACTTTGTCACTGAACCCTGGTGCGCCCACTGACAAACGCCTGGGCTTCCTTTTCCACACCGATTGCGACTTGGAGCTGATGAAGGGTCAACTTGGGCCAGAATTTGCATCGCCCCCCCCGCACGGTACCGGATTTGCATTTTGGGAACAGATCATGGTACGTGATGCGCCAACCAAAATGCAGGCGCGCCTGCACTGCGGCACCAACGAATTCGTCACAGAATTTAAGGTGAGCGCGGCGAGCCGGCTTTACACGGCCCGCGCCCCCTCAACACCGTTACCCAAAAAGAGAGCTGTCATCTACTTCGAGCTGATGGGGCGCGATGCAGCCATTGAAATGCGGCTACAACACGAAGCAAAACGCTGACATTGCATCCATGAAAGTCATTTTTTCATTCGACTACGAGTTGTTTTTTGGTGCCAATAGCGGTTCACCTGAGAAATGCATGATTGAACCCGCTGAGGCCATGATGACTATTTCTGCGGACTTTGGGGCATCGCTGTGCTTCTTTGTCGATACGGGTTACCTTGTGGCGTTAAAGCGTTTCAGCGCTTCAAGTGCTGAACTTCGCAGACAAGAGGCACTGTTCAGACGCAATCTGGACAAGATTGCAACGCATGGCCACGAGCTGTTGCTCCATGTGCATCCACATTGGGAAGATGCCGTCTGGACAGGTGACCATTGGAATTTTGATCTGGCCAGATTTTGCTTGAGCGACTTTGACGATGCCTCGGTAATGGATATTGTCAAACGGCACGCGGATGAATTGCGGCTTCATTCAAAAGATGGCCGAATCCATGCCTATCGCGCTGGCGGTTGGGCGGTGCAGCCTTTCGTGCCAATTGGCAGCGCCCTGAAAGTGGCAGGCATCCGCATTGACAGCACGGTCTACCCAGGCGGCAAGGATACGACTGGTAAAGCCAAATTTGATTTTTCTGCGGCACCGGTCAAAACACAGTGGCGCTTTGAAAGTGACCCGGCTATTGAAGAGCCGCTTGGCACTTTTATTGAAATACCAGTGTCATCAATGACCGTGTCACCGCGTTACTACTGGCGGGTAGCATTGTCCCGATTGATGAAGAGTGAGGGAATGATGCCATTTGGCGATGGTGCCGTGCGTGCCGTGCCGGCAGGTAAAAACAAGCTGGACAAGTTGAACAAACTATTTGCGCCCACTCTCTATTGTGTGACGCTGGATGGCATGAAAGCCGGCCTTGCTTTGGGTCAATACAAACGGATGGTTAGGCAAGGTGCCAAAATGCTGGTGCTGCTGTCTCACCCGAAAATGATGACACCATTTTCAATGAAGGCCATGCGATATCTACTGGATGAGATCAAACGCAATGGTGACGAAGTTATTGGCTATGAACAATTTGATGTCAACGTCTAATACTCACCAATACTTTTTAAGTAAATGAGCCTAATAAACTTAATTATTGCTGGATTGAGAAGAGTTCAAACGAGAATGCTTGTCACCGGCAAGCAGCACTTTCTTACGTATGGGACAGATTTACACATAGGCAAAGGTACTCTTCTATGGGCACCCGTGCGCATGACCATTGGGCATCATGTTTACATTGGCAAACATGTTCATATTGAGGCCAACTGCGAGATGGGTGACTATTGTTTGCTTGCCAACAACGTGGCAATTTTGGGCAGACATGACCATGACTTCACTGCGGTTGGTTATCCTGTACGCTATGCGCCTTGGATTGCAAGCAAACGTATCCCGAGCCGGTATATTGATGAAAAGGTGGTCATCTGCAATGATGTTTGGCTTGGTTATGGTGTCATTGTTTTGACAGGTGTCACGATTGGGCGGGGCGCAATAGTTGCTGCTGGTAGTGTAGTGACCCACAGCATTCAACCCTACACCATAGTCGCTGGTGTCCCGGCCAAGCCTGTAGGCCAGCGATTCACGTCTAGGATGGATGTTGAGACACATGAAGCTGCAATAGAGCGTGGCAATTTTTCATTTTCAGAACGTAGCTACGATCACTGCCGAATTGAACCAGGTTTGCAAAAAATGAACCTTGATAGCAAATTAGCTGATGATCGCCACGACGGTACTCCAAAAAAGAAAGTCGTTTTCGCGTTTGACCGCGTAATGCATTATCACAAAGCTACGATTGCAGCGATTGAGCGTGATATGCAGGATCTGGGGTACGAGTTCATCTTGCTCTCTAGTCAAGATAAGTCGACTGCAAAAGGGCGCGTTGCCTACGGAGGCAAAGTTGCTCAGCACCATGAGTTTTTTGAACTGATAGATACGAAAATTGGATCGTTTGCCGTTCGATATCAATTGGGACTTTTGCGATTGATTAGGAAAATCAAGCCAGATATTGTGGTGAGCCTTTGCCATTCGGGCACCCTTTCTGAATGGCAGCTCGCTTCTTTAAAGAAGGGTCTTGGGTTTAAACTAATCGCTTGGCAATGCGGATACGAATTTAACCCAGGCAAACTTAAGCAATGGATTTTGAGTAAGTTTGTTCTCAAGTTTGATCATCATCTTGCCTACCATACCAATGCCATGCATTACGCACTGGCACACGGGGCGCGGCCGGATCAAATTACTGTGATGCACAACACCATCAACGAAGCAGCCATCAAATGCATACCCAAGGGCGATGCCAAAGATTTGGTAACCAGCAAGTGGCCTGCATTAGTGAACAAAAGAATCATTCTTTACGTGGGCGCAATTCTGGAAGAGAAGAGACTGGAAGTCATCTTTGAGGCGCTAGACCTGCTAGCGCGCAAGGATGTTGTCTTTTTGATGGTGGGCGATGGGCCGTACCTACAGGAAATCATAAGAGAATATGGCAACCGCGCTGACTTTGTTTCAACCGGCCAGATCGTTGATGGTGTGGGGCCTTACTTTGACGCTGCAGACGTGTTTGTTTTGCCGGGTACCGGTGGCTTGGCGATCAACGAGGCCATGGCGCATAGTCTGGCTGTGGTGTCTGGCTACGCTGATGGCAGCGCCGATGACTTGGTGATAGACGGCAAGAACGGCTATCGCCTGAAAGACGGCAGTGCAAAGGAAATGGCCATGCGATTGTGCGATGTACTCAATGACCCTGACAAGGCGGCTGCCATGGGTGAGGTCGGACATCAGATGATTCACGGGGAGTTTTCTTTTGATCGATTCATTCAACGTGTGGTAGGCGTACTCACCAGCGCAGGAAAATAGTTTGACATTAAATGCGAAGTAATTGCAAAAAATATATCCTTGGTATTCCCGTGACAATGGACTCACATCAAGTGGTTCTGGAGGCCATTGGACGACGTATTCAAGAGAAGCGCAACGGCGGCACCATCTGCATTACCAACACGGAGTCGATGTACCATGCCTTGCGCAATGCGGACCATATGGCCTACATCCAGGGGGTCGAGTTTTCACTCTGTGATGGTGTTGGCGTGATTGCCGCAGGATATTTTTGGGGTTTGAAAATCAACCGCTACAACGGCCCCATACTGCAACTTGATTGCAGTGACTACGGCCAGAGTCGTGGCTGGCGGCATTTTTACTACGGTGGCAAAGAGGGTGTTGCAGACCTGATGGCGACCAAACTCAAAGAGCAATTTCCCAATCTCAATGTGGTGGGCACCTATTGCCCACCGTTTAGGGCGCTCACACCGGCCGAGGACAACGAAGTGGTGGCCATGATCAACGCAACAAAACCCGATATTGTTTGGGTTGGGTTGGGCCTGCTTAAGCAAGAAGACTGGGTTGCAAAACACCTCAACCGGGTCAATGCACCGTGGATGGTGCCTGTAGGTGCGGCTTTCGATTACCACTCTGGTGCAATACCATGGGCACCTGCCTGGATAAGGGTGCTTGGATTGGAATGGGTGTTCCGATTGATTCTGCAACCAAAATTACGGGCCAAGCGCTATTGGTGGTCTTTGGTGTTTGTGATTGAGGCTGCGGTTGCTGGCATGATTCGCCCTGTCAAGGCAATTTTTAAGTAAACAATTTTTAAAGGGGTCCTAGATGATTCGGTTAGCTGTGGTAGGTTTAGGAAAGATGGGTATGTCCCATCACGCCATGATCAATATGCACCCGCACGTCAAGGTAGCCGCCGTGTGTGATGGCATCGGCTATGTGCTGGATGTACTCAACAAATACACCGGTGTGCGCACCTACACCGACTTTGACAAGATGCTGGCAGAGGTTGAACTGGACGCGATCATCATCGCCACGCCGTCCAGCATGCACTCAAAAATGGTGAAGGCCGCGCTGGCCAATGGCTTGCATGTGTTTTGCGAGAAACCTTTTTGTCTGGACACCCAAGAGGGCGAGGCGGCCATGCGCGCGGCTGCGGCTAAGGGCCTGGTCAATCAGGTGGGCTACCACTACCGGTTTGTGGGTGGTGTATCAAGTTGACATACAAGGCCGTGCTGGGTATGAAATCCATTCCAAAGTTGTCCAAACGCGATCCGCAAGCCCCGCAGACATGGCGGGTGTTCGACTTATCCATTTCCCATCATCA
>Ga0194037_1001419_pt1 | contig 17304 bp, 6 predicted proteins | sample JunL306m_MetaG_FD_148653 | JGI IMG/M metagenome (GOLD analysis project Ga0194037, IMG submission 148653) | Anoxic zone freshwater microbial communities from boreal shield lake in IISD Experimental Lakes Area, Ontario, Canada - Jun2016-L304-6m | ecosystem: Environmental > Aquatic > Freshwater >...
GCGGCGGCGCCTGGCTGTCGGCCATCCCGCTCTCAGGCGACTTCATCGTCGAATACAGCATCCACTCGATCGACGCCGTGCTGTGGGCGGTGGGCAAGCGCCCGGTCAGGGCGATCGGCCGGGCGCGTCGCTGCCGCGCCGATGCCCACGGCGACTGCCGCGACATCTATCTGGTCACCTATGAGTTCGACGACGGCCTGCTCTGGACGCACCGCTGCCAGGCGCTGAAAAACGCCCAGGATTCGCACATCCTGTGCGAGGTCTCCGGCGACGCCGCCTACGCCCAAATCAACTACAACGGCAAGGCGTTCCTGCGCGGCGGCCACCAACAATTCGGCGGCGGCCCGGTCGTCAGCCTCTACGACCAGGGTGCCAAACGCAACGTCGCCACGTTCTATCAAAACGTCACCACCGGCGACTTCTCCAACCCGACCGTCCAGAAAGCCGTGGATGACGCCCTGACCGGCGTCCTCGGGCGCGAAGCCGCCGCCCGCGGCAAGGAACTCACGATGGACGAGCTCATCGCCGAAAACCTCGCGCTGGCCTTCGATCTCACGGGCTTGAAGGCGTGAACCGGTGCTCTTGAAGTGGCCGCGGCGGGATGCGGAGCCATGGCCTGCGATTGTGAAAAATCATGCTTTGCGTGACTCTGCGATCTCCGCGGCTTTGCGGTAAATCTGGATGTGACTCGAGAGGATCACTGATAAAAGCGGGCGCGGGGGCTCGTAGCGTGTCGTATGTTCAGCCCGCCGCCCAATAGACGACCCCGCATCCCGTGTCTTGCCGTCCTCGTCCTCGCCGCCGGCCATGCCGCGCTGGCGCAGAGCCAGCCGCAGGATCCGCCGCCCGCGGTGGTCGCCTGCAAGGGCCAGGTGACCCAGCCCGCCGGCAGCCAGGCCCCCGGCGACCAGTATGTGTTCTTCGGGGCCAACCCGAAGCCGGGCGACAAGGAGGGTGACAATCCGGCGATGAATCTGGTGAAACTGATGGATTTCAGTGTCAGCACCCTCATCCCGGGCAGTCACATCATCCCCACCGACCCGAGCAAGCCGGAGTGGGCCAAGGTGATCGCTCCCGGCGGAACTCCGGTCAACACCGGCATCCTCTATCACAATGGCGGACAGAATACCAGTCACCGGGATCTGGTCACTTTCCGCATCACCAACCCCGCCGTCACGTCCTTTTCGGTCTGGGTGTTGGACAGCACCCTCAAAAACAACAGCAACGCCAACCTGGCGCTGCGGGTCAACGGCGGCGATCCGCTCGCCGCAACCGCGACGGTGCAGACCGCCACCAGCAACGAGTTCACCCAGTTCACCGTGACCGGGGCATCGATCTCGGATGTCTTCAGCGTGGCGGTCCTCAACGACGCCAAGCCGATCTTCCGCACCCTCGCGGGCCTGACGTTTGCGGTCATCCCCGAACCCGCGACAGCCGGCAAACGGCTGCCTAACATCCAGCAGGACGGCTGGAACGACCTGAACAAGAACGGCCGCAAGGATCCTTACGAGGATCCCGCCCAGCCGCTCACGACGCGGGTGGACCATCTGCTCAAGCAAATGACGCTGCCGGAAAAGCTCGGCCAGTTGAACCAACTGGTGCGGTTTGCGGACAAGGCCAAGCTGGACGCCGCCCTGTTTCCGCTGATGCGCCGGGGCGAGGTGAGCTCCTACATTTGGACGGCACCCAATCCGGCGTTGCGCAACCAATTCCAGCGCATCGCGGTGCAGGAGTCGCGCCTCGGGATTCCAATCCTCTTCGGGATGGACATCATCCATGGCGCGCGGACGCTCTTTCCCATCGCGCTGGGGATGGCCTGCTCGTTTGACCCGCAGCTGCTGGAGCGGGCGCAATCCGTGGCCGCGCGCGAGGCCCGAGCCGAAGGCCTCGAGTGGGTGTTCGCGCCGATGTGCGACCTCGCCCGCGATCCGCGCTGGGGCCGCGTGGCGGAAACCTGCGGCGAAGACCCCTATCTGTCCGCGTTGTGCAACGCCGCCCAGGTGCGCGGCTTCCAAGGGCCCAACCCGGCCGCTCCCGACCGGGTGGCCGCCTGCCTCAAGCACTTCGCCGGCTACAGCGCCGCCACCGGCGGGCGCGACAAGAACGACACCGAGATCAGCGAATGGACCTTGCGCAATGCCCACTTGCCGCCGTTCCAGGCCAGCGTCAAAGCCGGCGCCTTGACCATCATGAGCGCGTTCAATGCGATCGATGGCACCCCGTCCACGGCCAACCGCCACCTGCTCACCGGGATCCTGCGCGACGAGTGGAAGTTCGGCGGGTTTGTGGTGAGCGACTGGGACGCCGTGGCCCAGATGATCCAATGGGGCTACGCCAAGGACAAGGCGGACGCCGCGCGCCTGGCACTCAATGCGGGCAACGACATGGACATGAAGTCCGAAGCGTTTGTGCCGAATCTAGCGGCCGAAATCCAAGCCGGGAGGGTGGCCATGGCCACGGTGGACGAAGCGGTGCGGCGCGTCCTGCGGGTGAAATTCCTGGTCGGCCTGTTCGAGCGGCCGTATGTCGATGAATTGGCCTACCGCCCCGGCCAGGTGATCCCGGAAGATGCCGCGTTGGCGCGCGAATGCGTCGCCAAATCGACGGTGCTCCTCAAGAACACCGGCATTCTGCCACTCGCCAGGGAAATTAAAAAAGTGGCGCTCATCGGACCGGTGGGCGATGACCACAGCGAAATGCTGGGCTGCTGGCCGGGTCGCTGTTCCTGGGCCGAAACGACCCTGGCCGGCGCACTCACCGCCGCCCTCCCCAAGGATGCCACACTCACGGTGGTCAAAGGCTGCGACATTTCCACCACCCCGCGCACCAAGACCCTGCAGGACGGCAGCGTGGTGCCCGACGAGGATGTGGCCGCGGTGAGCGCCGATGTGCAGATCGACGCGGCGGTGCGCGCCGCCCAGGCGGCCGAGGTGGTCATCATGGCGGTGGGCGAACCCAAGGGCTGGACCGGCGAGGGCGGATCGCGCCTGTTCCTGTCGCTGGGTGGCAAACAACAAGTCCTCTTCGATGCGGTGGCGGCCACCGGCAAACCCATCGTGACGATCGTCTTCAGCGGACGCCCGCTGTCGCTGCCCGCGGTGTGGTCGAAATCCGCCGCGGTGCTCTACGCCTGGCAGCCCGGCAGCCAGGCCGGCCCGGGGCTGGCCGACCTGTTAGTTGGGGCGGCCTCGCCGTCCGGACGCCTGAGCATGTCGGTGCTGCGCGAGGTCGGACAGGCCCCGAACTACTACAACCAGCTGCGCACCGGGCTGCCCGGGTTTTCCTTCCGCGATCACCTCACGTCCGGCGAGCCGCAATACCCGTTTGGCTACGGGCTGACCTACACCACGTTTGAATACAGCCCGCTGCGCATCACCCCGGCCGCCGCGGGCCAGCCCGCCGCGGCGAGCGTGACTCTCACCAACACCGGCAAGCGCGCCGGCGACGAGGTCGTGCAACTCTACATCGGCCAGTTGGTCTGCCACGATGGCGCCCGCCCGAAGCAGGAATTGCGCGGCTTCAAGCGCGTCACCCTCCAGCCCGGCGGCAAAGCCGAGGTGAGCTTCCCGCTCACCGGCGAGGTGCTCGGCTACGTCGACCGCAAGGGGCAGCCGCAGGTGGATGCCGGAACCTACGACATCACCATCGCCCCCAGCGCCCACAAGGGCACCCCGCTGAAATTCGAGTTTGCCCGCTAACACTTTTTTCTCACCTCACAGACTAACGACCCCACCATGAAAACACCAATTCTCCGAACCGCCCTGGCCATTCTGGCCGCGCTGCCGGGCATGCCACTGCGGGCCGAGACCCTCGCCTATCACTTCGACTCGCCCGAGGAGATCCTCCAGTTCAACCCGAAACTCAAGGACGCGGCGGCGGTGCTCGAGACCGGCCGGACCGCCGCGGGCAAAGGCGCCTGGAAAGGCAATTTCGCCGCCTCCTTCCCCAAGGATTGGTCCGCGGGTGTGCTGACATTCTGGGTCTATGACGACACGTTTGAGGAAGTCGTCGAAAGAAACCTGCACCGCATCGTCATGGGGCTCATTAGAGAAGTGGATGGCAAGAAGCAAAACATCGGCTTGGAGTTGAGGCGTTTCAACGCGGGCTGGAGGCTCGCAACCGAAGGGGAGGCGCCGACCTCGCACTATTTTGCGCTCAACGACGCCCCTAATCACGGGGGGTGGACTCGGTTTGACATCGTCAGTCCTGCCGGCAAGGACCCCCGACCGTTCACGATCTTCATCGACGGACACGCCGTATTCCAAACGCCGGATAAATATCTCTCCATCGCGGGTGTCGGGACCGACAACCTCCCTCGCGTCGATGAGGTGGTCTTTGATTCCAATCCTGATAGTTTCCGACCCAACCCGGTGCGCAGCATCCTGCCCGAGCAACCGTACGGCCAGGTGCTGCTCAACGCCGGGCAAAAACTCCAGGTCGAGCTCGAACTCGACCCCAAGGGCGCGCGCGCCGATTCCGGCGAGCTGAGCGTCGTCCTGCTCGATGGCCGCTGCGAGACGCTCGTCACCGCCCAGGCGGTGGTCGATTGGAAAAAGATCGGGACCAAAAAACTCAGCGTGGAACTGCCAACGCCGCCGCGCTCGGGCAACTTCTGGCTGGAGACGCGCTACCATGAGGCCAACGGCCCGGTCGACACCACCCGGCGCAAAATCAACCTCCAGTTCCTCACTCCCGCGTTTGCCCAAGGCGGCCAGCAACCATTAGAGCTTTACCGCCGCGCCTGGGACTTCCTGCCCATCGGCAAGTACGAGTTTCTCAGTACCGCGCGGGTCAACGGCCCGACGAAGGAGGATTTAGCTGTGCCGAGCGCTCCGCCCGCCGACTGGTCGCAGGCCACCCTGCTGCGCGGCCCATGGCTTGATCTTGCTACCTGGTTTAACATTGGCCGGACCTACCACGCCGGCTGGTATCACCAGCGCGTCGCGGTGCCCGCCAGTTGGCAACACCAGCAAATCCTGCTGGAAATTGAAGCCCCGGAAACCATCGCCACTGTCTTCGTCAACGGCAAACGCGCCGGCTCGCTCGAATGGCCCGGCGGCGATCTCGACCTGTCCGCCTTCGTCACCCCGGGCAAATCCCTCGACTTGGCGATCCACGTCCAGGCCGAGCCGGCCTCGGGCTACTACAAGCTCTGCCGCGAATCCATCGGCGACAAATTCCAGGTCCCGCGCTTATGCGAATTACGCGGGCTAACCGGCGATGTCAGGCTCTTCCCCGTGGCCCAAGGCCCGCGCCTCGACGGCGTGGCCATCCGGACATCCGTATCTAACAAACGCCTGACTGCCGTGTTCGAGCTTCGCAAGCTGGTGCCTGGCACGAGCTACCGGATCCAGGCGGCGGCCAGCGCGGCGGGCCGCATCGCCCAGGCACTGCCGGAAACCCGCTTCACCGCCAAGGCGGCCAATGACACCGTGGAGCTCTCCGCGGCGTGGGAAAACCCGGTTCTATGGGATCTCAGCGCGCCCTACCTCTACGACCTGAACGCCACGCTGTTAGATGCCGCCGGCAAGACCGTGGCCACCCTCTGGCCCGAGCGCTTCGGTTTCCGGGAAGTCACCGGCAACGGGCCTGACCTCAAAATCAATGGCCGTCCGGTGTCATTGTTCATCACTGGCGGAGGCATCGCCGACGTTCCCGAGGTCGGCCGCTGGTGCGAGAAATTCGGTTACAACGCGTTCTACGATGGCGAGGGCAAGGAGAATGCCCGGCGGCTCGACGAGGCGGGCCAAACGGCCACCGGCGAACGCGTTCACATGGAGGCCGTTCAGAGCGCCCCCGCTGACATGGCCAAGAATGGCAAGGATGCCGATCCAAAATTCTGGGCCGGGATCGTCCATCTTTTGGACGTTGCGAACAAGGTTCGGCGCAACCACCCCGGAGTGTTTTTCCAACGCGGCGTGCTGGCGGGCCAAACCGCCAGCAATGGCGGCATGTACAATCCCGCCTTCCAGAACGGCACCTGGATCAACGAGCCGCTGCCCAGCAACGACGTCGTCACCCGCGCGTTCAAGGTCGGCCGCCGCATCATCGAGCGCCTCCACCAGAGCGATCCGACCCGGCTGGTGAGCGCCCAGGACTCCGGCAGCATCAACGACACCATGCACATCACCGAGTATGCCGGGTTTCTGCCGATCCAGGAGATGATCGAGAAAACCCAGTATTGGCGCGCCCACGGCACCAAGCCATTCCTGATCGAAGAGCAGGCGGCCCCGATGTTCCCTAACTGGACCGACGCCTGCTCGCAAGGCGAGGGCTGGGGCGGCGTGCCCTGCTTCGCCGAGTGGTCGGCCATCACCCGCGGCGATGACGCCTACGCCCGCACCCCGCTCGATGAAACCTATCTGCTGGCTCTGGAAAAGGCCGTGGCGCTGGCCCGCCAGAAGGTCACCGACACGGTGAAAAACCCGCTCGAGCGCGACGTGGCGCTGGCGAAAATCCGCATGACCCTGAACCCCTGGATCTATCTGAACAAGGACGAGGTCATGCACAATGTCATCTGGAAGGAGCGCATCCGCGACGAGGTGCTCAACTGGCGCGCCAACCATCTCGCCATGCTCGGGTTCTTTTTCGCGGGCGGCGGCCCCAAAATGGACCTGTGCTATCAGGAATACCAGGCACCCGTCACCGGCTTCCTGGTTGGCACCAAGGCTCAGCCCACGCTCAAGACCCACATCCTCACCCCCGGCGAGACGCTTGAGCGCGGCGCGCTGCTGCTCAACAACTCTAACAAGCCATCCGCGCTGACCTGCCAGTGGCAGCTGGAACTTGGCACCACGATCGTGGCCGAAGGCGCGAAAACCGCGACGATTCCCGCCGGCGGCGAGGTGTTTGTCCCGATCCAGGCGGTCATCCCCGCCGGCGGCGACCGCGCCGGCAAGCTCTCGGTGGCGTTCGTCAAGGACGGCAAGCCGTTGCGCTCCGACTCGTGCCCCATCGACGTGATCGCCCCGCGTGCGTTTGCTAACCACGGCAAAGTGGCGTTGATCGACCCCGAGGGCGACTCGGCCAAGTCGTTGGATTCCGCCGGCATCCCATACCAGCTCCTCGGCTTCGACGAGAACTTCAGCGCGTTCGACACCCTGGTTTTCGGGCGCCGCGCGTTCAACTACGAGCTCAACCTGCTGCCCGAGGGATTGGATCTCGCCAAGCTGATGCGCCAGGGCAAGCACGTCCTGATCCTCGAGCAGGACGAGGCGGCCTTGCGCGAGCGCTTCAAGCTGCGCACCGAGTATCTCTCGCCACGCGAAGCCTATGGCCGCGGCGGCGCGGCGACGCTCCTCGACGGGCTTCCCGACCGCCTGCTGAACTATTGGCGCGGCTCCGCCACTCTAACCAACGGCTACGAGGTCGCCCGGGCCAAGGGCAAACCCGGCGCGGGCGAGTTCGGCGACGGCGGCACCTGGCTCTACGCCTGGAACGACGGCGCCCCGCACACCCGGCCGATGAAGTGGGGCAACACCCACAACGTCGCCACCGTGGTCGCCATCAAGCCCGACACCGGCAGCTTCCGGACATTGCTCGACTGCGGCTACTCTAACAACTATGCCGCGGTCTGGGAACTCGAGAGCGACAACGGGACGATCGTCTTCAACCAGATGGACGTGAGCGGACGCAGCGAGCCGTGCCCGGCGGCGACGCGCTTCCTGCAGAACCTGGTGTGCACCGCAGCCAGCACCCCGAAACCGAACTGGCGGCAGACCGTCTATCTGGGCGGCGACCATGGAGCGGCCCTGCTCAAGCAATTGGCCATCCCGACCCGCGCCGCCGCGTCGTCCGCAGCCCAGCCGGGACGCGATCTGTTGGTGGTGGGCGAGGCGTCGGCCGAGCAGCTTAAAAGCTGGAAGACCGCGATCGCCGCCTTCGCGCAGGCCGGTGGCACCGTCTTCAGCCTGCCGCGATCGGAAGCGGAGTTCGCTGCGGACTGGACGCCCTTTGCGGTCAAAACCGGCAAGCACACCGTCAACCACACGCTTATCGGCAAGCCCACCGCCCCGTTGCTGGCGGGGCTGGGCAACAGCGACTTCTATTGGAAGGGCAATCTGGAAATCACCAGCATGGAACCCGTTGCGGGCGCCAGCGTGCAGCTCGACACCGGCATTCTAACCAGCGTGCCGTGGGGCAAGGGCCAATATGTTTTCTGCCAGATCGAGCCGTCCATGTTCGGCGACATCAAGCGCGACCACTGGCTCAAGGATTCGCAACGCACCACCGAACGCATGATCCGCACCCTCCTCACCAACCTCGGCGCAAAACTCGACGCCCCGAAATTGCTCGCCCGGCCGAAGGCCAGCGAGGAACTCGATTACACGCTCGACCTGGCCGGCAGCTGGAAGGCGTGCCCGATCCTGGCCGGCGCGACTGCCGCCCCGGCCGCCAACGACCCGGCGTGGCGCGATCTCCTCCTGCCCGGATCCCCGCAACGCGCGTATCCCGCGTGGAAGGGCGTCAAGGGCGGGTTCTGGTTCCGCCGCGATCTAACGATCGAGAAGGACCTGCCGCGCGACCTCGCGCTGCGCCTCGGCATCGGCTGCATCAGCGGATCGGACATCCTTTATGTCAATGGCGCGCAGGTCGCGCGCACCGACACCGAAACCGACGTCAACGGGGTCGCCACCGTGGTGCGCGAATACTCGCTGGCCGGCAGCGCGTTCAAGAAAGGCTCCAACGACCTGCTGCTGCGCGTCGAGTATGACACCAACGCGTCCCTTGGCATGCGCGGCAGCACCGGGGATGTCATCGCTCCGATGGAGTTGAGGGTATTCAAAGCGGCGGCCAAAAACACCACCATGTTGGCACCTATCGACCTGGAGTCGCTCTCGGAGTGCTCGGGCATTGCCGTCCAGGACCCCAACGCGCCCTGCCCGGACATTAACCGCACCTGGGGCACGCTGCCCTGGCACCGCATCGCCGTGCCGGCCTACATCCAACCGCAACAGGCCGACTGGGCCAACTTCACCGGCTATTTCTGGTATGTAAAACTCGTCACCTTGAAAGAGCCCCTGCCCGAGAATGCCCAACCGACGCTGATCATGGGCGCGGTCGACGACGAGGACACCGCCTACTTCAACGGCGTGAAAATCGGCCACACCGGCAAGGACACCAATCCGAAGGACTATTACAAGGCGCGCCGCAGCTATCCGATTCCGCGCGAGTTGTTCAAACCCGGAACCAACGTCCTCAAAATCCAGGTCCACGACTTCGACGTCGGCGGCGGGATCTGCACCGGACCGTTCCGCATCATCTTCGAGGATCCGGAAGTCACCCAACTGCGCAAGCTCGCCGAGCGCCCCTACCTCCACGACGTCGGCCGCAAGGACGATCCGTATTGGCACCACGGGTTCTAACCAACCGTGGGCGCGTTCGTCAGAACGCGGGCGGTGCGGGGACCCACGCGCCAGGATTCCCACCTGGTAACAAGTGATTTTCAGTGATATCAGTGCGAAATCAGCGCAATCAGTGGTGATGAAAGCCGTAATTCCGTTTCCAATTTCCCCATTTGGGTTCAACAGCCCGCACCTCGGAAGTTAATTCTTAGCAAAAACCATGAAACACACCGTCTCAGTAATCTCCGCTCTGCTGCTCACATCCGTGCCAGCGCCGCTCCTGTTGGGCGCGGAGACCGTCACGGCAATCGACCAGGCCGCTCCCAAAGACAAGGTGACAGGGGACGGCGAAATAGGCGCGATTCACGGACTCACAGGCAAAATCAGCGACGTCAGCGTGGCGGTGGAAGCCTCCTCTAAAGTTGCGCTGCTCCCGAATGAGCCACCCACGGTTGACATCGACCTGAAGCGCATGGCCGCCTGGGCGATGAACTATCTGATCCGCAGCCCGCGGCCCGGGCTGAACTACGAGCCGGTGTTTCAGTGCCATCCATTGCGCTGCCCGCCGGTTCCGGCCGGCCACGATGTGGTCGTGCCCTGCGACACCGACGCGCGCATGAACTGGGAATGGTATTTCATGCGCGAGATCAGCGGGTCGCGGGCCGGCCTGGACGTGGAGGCCGCCTTTCGCAAGCGGGTGCTGGACTATGTCCAGGCAGACGGAACGGTGCTGGCACCACCCGGCTGCTTCAACGAGAATGATATCAACAAGGTCTACAAGAAGGAAGACCTCATCTATCACGTCTGGGGCGCGACCAAGATTCTGTTTGCGCAGGCCGAGGATTTCCGGCGCACGCGCAACCCTGAGTCCAAGGCCATGGCACGCCGGATCATGCTTCGGCTCAGGCAACTCGCCGTCTATCCGGCACCTGACCGCTGTTATTTCCCCGGCGGCGAGGGCCCGGTGAAGCAGGATGGCACCGTGGTGCCCAACTGGACCACCAAGCATGCGGCACCGGTGATCATCGCCCTGGTCAACTACTATCGGGCCACCGGCGATGCCGAGGCGCTCGCGTTTGCCAAGGCCTACGCCGAAGGCATCATGGCCGGAAGCCAACCCGGCGGCGTGCACCCCGGCACCGACGGCAATTTTAACGGCGGCCACAGCCACTCGATTATGCACGCGCTCTGGGGCATTGCCGAACTGGGTGTCCTGACCGGCGAGGCGCGCTACACGGACTTCGTCAAGCGCAGCTGGGACTGGATGTTGTCGTTGGGCACGGGCACGGGCTGGTTCCCGTCCAACACGCCGTTTCAAACCTTCGACGAGACCTGCAACACCTCGGACATGATGTCCAACGCGGCCCTGATCGCGCGTGGCGGACACCCCGAGTATTTCGACTTTGTCGAGCGCTACCTGCGCAACCGGATCAGTCTGTTGCAGTTCATCATGACCCCCGAATTCGAGGCCGAGTATCGCAGGGTCAATGCCAGCAAGGGCGATGACCAGATCAAGGCCGGCCTCGCCGAACTGCACAAATTTGAGGGTGGCATCCAGAGTTATACCGGTCTTGACGACTACGAGAACGACCGGCTCAAGGGCCGCTATGTCGGCCTGGCCGGCTGTTGCGCGCCCGAGGGGATGCGTGCCATCCACACCACTTGGAATAACATCATTGATCGGCTGGAGGCCTCGAAGCTGGGACCGGCCGGAGTTTATGTGAACCTCTCCTTCAATCGCGCGTCGCCCTGGGGGCGGGTGGTGTCGTTTCTGCCCGACAGCGGGCGGCTGACCGTGCAGACCGCCGTCGCCGACACGTTCTTTCTCCGCCCGCCGCACTGGGCGCCGCGCGGGCAGGTTCACGCGTTTGTCGGCACTCGCGAAACGCCCGTGGTCTGGTCGGGCGCTTATGTCCGGTTCGACGGCAGCAAACCGGGCGATGAACTGACCCTCACCTACCCGCTCATCCGCTTCAACCATGCGCCCACCGGTCCGTGGAAGGAAAAGATGAAGCCGGTCGTGGATTTGTCCTTCGAGTGGATTGGCAACACCATCGTCCACAGCAGCCCCAAGCCCGAGGGCACACCGCTCTTCACAGGCAAGCCGCGGGTGCTGCCAGACCCGCCTCTAACACCTCACAATTAATCCACACGAAATCCATGCAACTAACTAATATATTCGGGAGAGCCTTGTGCGTTCTGGGCGCGTGCCTGTCAGTGGGCTTGCGCGCCCATGCGGGGGAACTGCACTTCGCCAGTTCGGCGGCGAAGGCCAAATACGACATCGGCGCGCTGATCCCAATCCAACTGGATCCCGACGCGTCGCAGAAAGGCAAAAGGACGGGTGTGAAATACTATGACGGGCCGTCGCTCATCGCCGATATCGGTGAAGAGCCGTTCCATTGCTCGTGGACCACGGCAACGCGCGGCCGGCATACGATCCGTGCGGTTGCGACCGACTCCAGCGGAACCGAGACCACCGGCCAAGTCGTGGTGGCGGTCAACGATCCGACCAAGCCGGTCGATCTAGCCAATGATATCGACAAGTATGACTTCACGTTCGACACGCTCGGCGTCAATGGCCGCGATTCGATGCCGCTGGGCAACGGCGACATCTCGCTCAATGTCTGGACATGCCCGAACGGCGATGTCGAACTTCTGATCGGCAAAATTGACGCGTATTCACAGACCGGCGATGGCCTTGGCCCGGACAGCTGTTTCAGCTTGAGGAAAATCGGCCAGGTGAAAATCGGCCTTGAGCCGTCGATTTTCAAGGAGGCCGCCGCCGCGGGCAAGTTCAAGCAGACGCTGGTGTTGAGCGAAGCCGCCATCCACATCCGCGGGGCAGACGGCGATCTTAAAGTGTGGGTGGACAAAAACCGCTCGGTGATTCACGCCGAACTCTCCGCAAAGCGCAAGGTGGTGATGACCGTCAAGACCGACTCCTGGAGAACACACGAGGTGAAAGGCGAAAACCTGGCCGATATCGTTTTCCCCGAGCAGAAGAACCAGGTGGTCTGGTGTTACCACGATCCCCGCACGACGACCTCCTATCGCGGGCAGTCCGAAGGCGATGTCATCAAGCAAAACCTCCCGGGCGCGGTCTACATTCCCAGGTATACGACGGCGACGTTCGGCGCGCTGTTAGAAGGCGATACCCTTTCCTCCGTCGATTCCACCACCTTGCGCTCGGGCAATGTGACCCACAGCCGCGCGGATATCAATGTCCTGAGATACTCCAAGCAAGGGGAGGCCACGCCGGAGAAATGGCTTCCCCTCATCAAGGCGCAGGCGCAGAAAAACCGGGCGGTCGATATCGACGCCGCTTGGAAAGAACATCTCGGCTGGTGGCGCAACTTTTGGGACCGCAGCCAGCTCATCGTCACGGGCGGCGAGGATAGCTGGCGGGTCACCAGCCTTTACCTTCACCAACGGTATCTTTTCGCCTGCCAGAGCGGCGCGCTGCAGGAGACCTGGCGGATTCCCTTCAACGGCGGGATCTTTAACGTGGATTTCCAGGACGTGGAACTGCCCGGGGCATACCATCCGGCCGGTGTCGGGGTGTATCCCAAAAACCCTTCATTGAGGATGACGGCGGATTTCCGCTTTTGGGGGGCGTCGGACCGGTCGCAAAACACCCGGCACACCTATTGGCCGATGCTCTTAACCGGGGATTTCGACCAGGCACGCGCGTGGTATCAGTGGCCCGCAATCGCTGCCGGAAGCTGGAAGCAAAACGCGAAGGATTACGCCGGTCTCGACAACAGCTTCATCACCTCCGGCATCTCAGCCTGGTCAAGTGCCAATAAGAACGACTATATCAAGCGCCCCGACGCCTGGCGGACACGGATCGTCCCGGAGGCCGTGGGGCTAAAAAATGGCGCCGCCTATCGGTATACCACGGACGTGGCTGACGAATTCCTGCCCTACATGATCGATTATTACGAACTGACCCGCGACGAGTATTTCCTGGAGAACTCGCTCGTTCCGTATGCTCATGGGTTGTTCCGATTCTTCGACCAGTTTTATCCCCGCGACGACGACGGCAAGCTGGTGCTCTGGCCGTGCCTTCAGTCCGAGGTTTACGTGCGGTTCCCGAATGACGGGTATGTGCCCATCAACCCGATTGCCGGCGTGGCGCTGCTCCACACCCAACTCCCGCGGCTGATCGCCCTGGCCGGCCAGCGTGGCGTCACTCCGGAGGCCGTCGCATTGTGGCAGCGCGTTCTCAAGGAGGCGCCGCCCATGCCGACGGGGATCCGGCGCAACGGCAAGCCGGGGATCATTCCCTATGCGGACCCCTATGACAACGAATCCAAGAAAACCCAGGGTGCCGATCGGGGGACACTGTATGCGATTTGGCCATACCGTGCCTACATGTTCCCTGCGGCTGGCACACCCGTGAAAGACTACGACCTGGCCGTAAACGCGTTCAATCTCGATGATAACGGCAGCGCGGGTTGGCACGATGGCGACTACTGTGCCGCGATTCTCGGCCTCGCCGACCGGGCGAAGCGCGGCGTAATCACCCGTGTCAACGAGGGACTGGATGGCAAATCGAAGGTGTATTTCCGTTTCCCGCCGTTCCAGTATAGCACGTCGCCGGACTACATCCCTAACATGGAATCGGGCGGAATCGTGGAATCCACCCTGCAATACATGCTCTGGAACTGGAAAGGCGATAAAATCTACCTCTGCCCCGCATGGCCGCGCGACTGGAGCTGCAAGTTCAAGTTCCAGGCCCCCCGCAACACCATCGTCCAGGGCAACGTCACCGCCGGCAAGGTCACCATCACCACCGTCGTGCCGGAGTCGCGCAGAAAGGATATCGTCATCTGCGAACCGCAGGCGACCGGCGCGAAGTGAGCCACCGCCGTGGATGTTTTTCACAAGTGAGAACGGGATGCAGGACAATAAAATCAAGGAGCGGCGGAATCCGTCCGCCGTGAGGATGAAATGACGATTGAAATGCCATTTGGGCTTCAAATCGGCTAACCATCCGCGTGGGCGGACTGATTCCGCCCCTCCTTGAGGGGAACCGGGGTCAGTGTGCTCGACCCCGTTTGCTCACGCATCATTTTTCAGCTCGCATTGTTCACTCCAGCATGCAACGAAACCACAGCCCCGAGGAACCGGATGCGTTCATTGCGCTCGTCCAGATCCGTGGGGGCCCTATCCCGGAAGCAATCATAATGAAGTCTGTCACATCCCTCGCTCTTACAGCTTTGTTGCTGGCCATGCCGGCCGGACTGTGCGCCGCCGCTCCCGAAGCGGCGGCCTCCACCCGGTCAGTGCTGGAAATGGATTTCAAGGCGCCCTCGACACCGGTGAGTCCAATCCTGCACGGTCTGATGACGGAGGAGATCAACTACTCCTACGACGGCGGGCTTTACGCGGAGTTGATCCGCAACCGTGCGTTCAAGGACGATGAAAAGAACGATCCGGTCCACTGGTCCGTGGTCAAACAGCCCGGCGCCGAGGGGCAAATCAGCGTGGTCGCCACCCATCCGCTCACGCACGCCTTGCCGAACAGCCTGGAGGTGGAAATCAAGGCGGCCGGTATGGCGCAGCGCTGCGGCGTGGCGAATGACGGTTACTGGGGCATCCCGCTCAAGCCCAACACCAGCTATCGCGTTTCTTTCTACGTCAAGGGCGACATGAACGGCAAGACCGGCAAGCCGGAGGGGAATCCCTTCGTCGGCCTGTTGCGCGTGAGCTTGGAGAACGCCGACGGCACCAAGGTGTACGCCCAGGCTGAGACGCCCGCCGTCAACCGGCAGTGGCAGAAGTTTGAGCTCACGCTGACTACCGGGGCGGATGTGAGACCCTCGGCGGACAACCGGTTTGTCATCTCCGCCCAGGATACGGGCCGGTTCTGGCTCAGCCTCGTCTCCCTGTTCCCGCCCACCTATAACAACCGTCCCAACGGTTTTCGCGTGGACATCATGGAAAAAATGGCTGCCATGAAGCCGAAGTTCCTCCGCTTCCCCGGTGGAAACTATGTGGAAGGAAACACGTTGTGGGAACGATTCGACTGGAAAGCGACAATCGGTCCGCTGCCGTTCCGCCCCGGGCATCCGAGTTGCTGGAAGTATCGTTCCACGGACGGCATGGGACTGCTGGAATTTATGAATTGGTGCGAGGATCTTGGTGCGCAACCGGTGCTGGCGGTGTTTGCCGGCTATTCCCTTCGCCAGCAGCCCGTGGAACCCGGTCCGCTGCTCGATTTCTATGTGCAGGAGGCGCTGGAGGAAATTGAGTATCTAACCGGCGATGCCAAGGGCACCTACTGGGGTGCCCAGCGCGCCAAGCACGGACATCCCGAGCCGTTCAAGCTTAGCTATGTCGAGATCGGCAACGAGGATTACTTCGACAAGTCCGGCAGCTACGACGCCCGGTTCACCCAGTTCTACGACGCCTTCAAGGCGAAGTATCCGCAACTCCAGCTTATTGCCACCGACCGCGCCGCCAAGACCCGCACGCCGGACCTGTATGACGACCATTACTACCGCAAAGCCGTGGAATTTTACAAGGATCTTGCGCACTACGACAAGATGGACCGCAAGGGGCCGAAGGTCTTTGTTGGTGAGTGGGCCACCCGCGAGGGTGAGCCGACGCCGAACTTCAACGCCGCGCTCGGCGACGCCGCCTTCATGACCAGCATGGAGCGTAATTCCGACCTGATCGCCATGCACTGCTACGCGCCGCTGTTCGTGAACATCAATCCTGGCGGCATGCAGTGGAAGACCGACCTGATCGGCTACAACGCCCAGCAAAGCTACGGCTCCCCCGCCTACTATGCCCAGGTGATGTTCGCCAGTCACATCGGCGACGTGACGCCGAAGTCCGAGCTTAAAGCCGATGCGGGCGTGTTCCTGCCATACTCGGTGACACGCGATACCCGGACCGGCAAAGTGTTTGTGAAGGTCGTGAACACGGGGGGCGATGCCCGGCCGGTCAAACTTGTGCTCAACGGGCTTGGGAACGTGCGGACGGAAGGACAGGCCGTCACTCTTCATGCCGACGGCCCCACGGATACCAATTCGATCACGGAACCGACAAAGATCATGCCGGTCAGCGCGCCGCTGAAAAATGTCGCGCCCACCTTCGAGTACACCTTCCCGGCGTGGTCGATTACGGTTTTGGAACTGATCTCAGACTGACCCCATTTCCCTTGAGCAGTGATGACCCGCCGTTTTTGGCCACCACCTTGTTCACCGGGCAGCCGAAGTTCAGGTCGATGAAATCCGGGCGCTGCCACGCGATGATTTTCCTGGCCGCCTCGCCCATCCGCACCCCATCCGCACCGAACAACTGCACGCCTACCGGCCGCTGCCCGTCACTGAACTCGGTGTATTTGCGCGTCCGGTCGTCGCACTGCAGGATTCCCTCCGCCGACACAAACTCGGTGACCATCACGTCCGCCCCCCGTTCCTTGCACAGTTGGCGGAATATCACATCCGTCACTTCCGCCATCGGCGCGAGATATAACGGAAACCGGTCATCTGCAAACCACGGGAGCACGCGCCAAGCTACACGCGTCGCACGCCACGTCCACCCTGCATCTCGGGGGGCGTGGCGGCGAGAGCAAGGGAGATCCATCTGCGCCCCAGCGCATTCTCACGAATGCGCCCACGTAGCCGCCGTAGGCGTGCTGGTAACAGCACGGACGCGCAAGCTCGGATGCCCGCACCGTCGTGCGGGCATCCGCTGACTGTTGCGTGCGGGTCAGGCGTTGCGAGTTCGCCGGGCGACGCACAGCCCAAGCGCTCCCATGCCCAGCAGAATGCCTGCTGGCTCAGGAATCGGGGCGGGTGGGTTGCACATGAAGCGCTGCGTCGTGGTGTCGGTGGACGTGAAGAGCATGTTGTCTGCGACATACCCGCCGGCCACTGCCGCTGCCGCCTGATCCAGCCAGTCTTGGGCAGCTGCGTTCAGGGCCACCGGCGGAGCGGGCGTA
>Ga0194037_1001420_pt1 | contig 17292 bp, 18 predicted proteins | sample JunL306m_MetaG_FD_148653 | JGI IMG/M metagenome (GOLD analysis project Ga0194037, IMG submission 148653) | Anoxic zone freshwater microbial communities from boreal shield lake in IISD Experimental Lakes Area, Ontario, Canada - Jun2016-L304-6m | ecosystem: Environmental > Aquatic > Freshwater >...
CCCGAGATGGAGGTGCGTCTCTCCCTGACCGTTTTCAGCGCAGAGACTGGATAGCACCAACAGGATATGTCCTCCAGCTCAACCTCTGAATAAATTTTAGCCACGAGTGGTGACACACCCAACGCGTTACGGACATCGGCAAAAGCAGGATAGACGACATCTGCCGCAAAATCAGATTCCGCATTGTTGGTTACAAAGTTTTCTAGAAGAACGCCAAAACAGGTGAACAGAGCAAGGAGTCTGCGGTAATTCTCCAGTGCGGTGATACTTTGGGCCTGTATCCAGTCAGAGAGGTCATATACCTCGTGCTTGCCGACATGCTCAACTGTCAGGTTACGATGAAAATCCACCATATTCTCTCCCCACAAGGTTTGAATATGCTTGAATGCCCTGTTGTCACTGGCCTTGATGTCAATGATCTTTTCACAGCAGGTGATCGCCGCACCGTTCTTGTCGCGCCCCTGAAATATTCGTAACTTTGCCAAACCAAGCTTGTCCACACTGCGGGTGCAAAAGCGGTCTTCATGATATTCAAGCCCCAGCGGCCTTAGCCCGACTTCGTGCGCCAGTTCGCGGAAGCGCAAATATTCGAGGTTGGGAGATATGATATTTCTGAAAAGGACTGCTCTGGGTTCGTTTTTCAGAACTTCAGGCACATTACAGCCGAGGTACTCTTCGACACGTCTTTTTAATTGTGCGTCGTTCCAGCGCTTCCAGACTTCATTTTTCGCTTTTTCCAATGGGGTATACAAACTTTTCCTCCCGTCAGATCATCAGATTGGCTGACCGCCATCTCCCATATGAAGTATTTTCTGCCGACTTCATCAGGCATATTTGTAATCGTTTCCACATCTACAGCCGATTGATTCGTGAGAAATCTGGGGGATTTTCCAGTCATTGCTTTAAATAGTTGAGATGTTCAGCGAGAGAGCTGATAAAATTAATCTCACAAGTGGGTGTTACTCGCCGGATCAGGCCCAAACTGCTCAATCTCCCTGATTACCGTCCGCACCTTCTCCGCCAACCTGTTTTCGACAAAACCTGCCGTCTCTAACAGATATGCCTTTACGTTACCATTCAGGACATACTGCTCGATTATTTTGATGTCTGACTCGCTTATCCTGACATGTGTTTTTACGAGACCCTGCCTTATCATCTCGGGGTCAAAAAACTGCAAGGCATAGTATGCTCTGAAACGGACACGTTCATACGAAACACCAAGAGCGGTTAGGATGGTTGCCACGGCCAATGGAGAGTTGAGATTTGCCCCCACCCAGTAGAGCCAGTTCCCGCCATTATGAAGAGCCGCCAGCAAAAGAAAACTGCGCAAAGGTTCTTCAGTTGTAACAACATTCGCTGGCGGATGCCTGATTAGCCCGCAAAGACCATTGGAAAGATTTTCCACATGGTGGTAGGGCCTCTGTGTCCGCTCCCATATATCGGCGATATCCGAAAGTTCAAAAATCTCAGGTAGTATTGCTGATGACGACATTTTCCGGTTTTGCGCCAGGGTACCATCGTTAGTGAAGACAGGCGCAGTGCCGAGAGGTGGCCGTACATATCTTGGGGCATTGTAGAAGTGCCGCAACAGTTCTTCGATACTTGTCAAAAAATCATCGTCTTTGCTAAAATTGGCGAAATATTTTCCTTTCAGAAAACGGGGAATAGCAACAATCCGATCCTGATGTCGCAGAATTGGCACAAACTTGGATTTCGAGGAAATCCTGTCAAACATCTCGCCGGTTATAATCTGCTTTTCCCAGCCCACACCGCCTTTTGAACCATTTGCGCTTTCTGCATAACCGGGAGTGCAAACCATCAACACATAGTCGGAATCGTAAATACTCTCCTCCATGTACTGATTCGCATCCATCCCAAGTGTCAGATCCCATTGATCTAGACGTGTCAGGACTCCGGCGGTCTGGAGATGCTCTGCCAGACCCCTGACCCAGGTTTTGTGTGTCTCGGAATCATGCGAATAGCTGATAAAGCAGGTTGGTCGAGTGGTTTCCATAATATCAGTCCCCAATACATCCACCGAGTTTCAGGTGAACGAAATATTCGCAAAATCAATAATTATTTGCCGCCAAGGTAAGTCTTTGAATTTTTGAAATCCTTTTCATCCATTGCCTGTATGAACATTTCCGCTTTGTAGCGACGTTTAAACAGTTCACTTTCATCAATCATCTGGCGCTCATATTGATAAACAGCGTGTTGAAGTATTCGTGCCGCCGACATAAACTTGTGATACATACGCGAAGGCTGGGCGAAACCAAGGATACCAAAGCAAATGGCTGACATTACCGCCGATAGCTTGGAAAGAGGATAATCTGTAGCGGCATAACAAGACGATGCAACGCCAAGAACTCCGCAACAATAATGAACCGTCAAAGCAATATTTGCCGTTAAATTCCAGTCATTTAACTTTTGCACATCTGGTTTTTGGGCTTCTGGCATGCTTGTGCTCCATTTACCACATATATTATTGTCATAATTAACACGTCACAAACCAGCCTTTACTCCTTCCGCACACGCGCATGTTGAATTCACAATCAAATTCATCACTTGGAATTTCACTAAGCAGTCATAAGAACACCGCAGTATCGGCAATGTCACGGCAGATGGAATCAGCAGAGCTCAACTTTGTACTCCACCTGAAACACAACTATTGAAGTGTAATTTAGTGCTTATTACGTGAAATTTCAGTCAAAATACATTTTTATCATTGTTTAGTCAATTATAATACAATGATTTGTATGTAACTATTCTTGCGCTTTCCCCTGAAAATTCGACAACTAAAAGGGGAATGACAAAATGCAAGCTGCGACTGAATTGTTGGGTTCACGTATAAGAGAGTTAAGGAAAGCACAAGGGATAGCACAGGAACATCTTGCGGAAGTTCTGGGTATTGAGCAACAATACATGAGCCGCATTGAACTTGGCAAAAGTTATCCCTCCCTTGACCGATTGATGCGGATTGCCGATGTTCTGAAGGTTCCTCTGATGAGTCTTTTCGATTTCATACACTTGTCAGACGAGGAAACAAGGGCTCAGAGCCTTGAGGATATGTTGAAAGGGCTAGACGAAGAAAAGCAGCAGTTGGCTTACCGGGTTTGCAGAGCTGTGATTAAGGAGATTAGGGAGAGATAACGCCACTATTTCTGGGCATTTTGATTTTTAGTGGAATTCTTTTTCAGTATAAGCCGTTGTGACATTTTACCAAAGCAAAACAATAACGATAAGGCAGCCAGAGTAGCAACCGCTTCAAAGCCTGATTAATTTTTCATTAGGAGTCTGTCGGACTTGCGGCATTTTGCCAAGAGTGGTGTAAATACCCGAATTAAATTGAACAGAAAGTGGGGGTATATTTTAAAATTCAGTTGATACAAATCCGAAATTGCCAAGTTAATTGGACGCATGCTTGTCGAAGCCTGATTTTCAGTTTTCTCTTATTATCCCGCATATTTTGTGTAGTCACGTTTTCTTGTGGCTATACAAAATGCGCGGAACCGCTTGCTAAAGCGGATCAAACAGCCAAATGTTCAGCTCAAAATAATCAGTGAATAAAAGTTCATTTAATTTGTTAATCAACAAGTGGTTTCCGAATAGCACTTCTGTTAGTAGCAACTGTAAGTTTTGCTGAAGAAAACGATGAACATAACCAGCAACCCCGAATGACAGAAAAGACCAGGAACGAGAGCTTCCGGCCCTTTTCTCTTAAGATACCCCGCCATAGGACAGAAATCTGCTGAGTGCATAAGCATAAGCCAAATTACTAGTCTAGCCTGCTGTCTGCATAAAATTGAATGCCAAAATCTTCCGACAAAGACTCGCAGATGGCAGTGTTTATATGCTCTTTATAATCGACACTCTGTGATGGTTGCCACCCCCCCCCCTTAATGTTGATAATAACTCTCCCATCATAAGGGCCAGAAACCAAACCAGACTTTAGCATATATTGAATTCAACATCTTTGCGGGTGTGTAGGGTGTACCCGCTGCCGATCATTTCCCCGCCACAATTTCAATACCTCCTTTCTCTGATTGCAATTAATGCTAAAAGATTGTAAAATTAACAGTTGAATAAAATTTGAAACGTGTAGGTTGACGATTCACTCCGGCTTTGCCCCACCATTAAATTCAAAATAGTATGTGGTCTATATAATTTTTATTTACAGAAGTCAGTTTTGTACGGCGTATGTGTGTCAAGAATGCAAGTGTAAACCTCGATTCTTCCTGATTTTAATTGAAGCAAGATTTGGAAAGTGCCCAATGTGCTTTATAATACAAAAACACAGAAGCATTTAAATTTGATGTTTTTTTATTGACTTTTATGGACACGAAGGATAACCTGCTGCGAAATGCCCCTGTTTAATTGCTAACATATTGAAATCAGAGAGCTTTTAGCTTTTGCCCTAGAAAGGCGAGAAAATCATGTTGAGAAATTTGCAGGCTTGTACGTCAGCTGCTTATAAGAAGCTACAGGAACAAGGCAAAGAAATACTCCTGCAAGAAGCTAATGAAATCCAGCGTCAGGTATCCCTTCGTTGGAGAGAAATTCAGGCCGGTCAAAATATGGCTGTTTCCAAACTGAAGTCCTCACGATATAAGGGTTGATTGCTCCAGACTTAGACACTTCTATGTCGGCAAATGCCACAAGCCCGATTACTCCCATCAAGCTTACAATTATTAATGGCTCCCACATGGATGAGGTTATTTCTATGTGGGATGCTGATTTGCAGTTTGACTCTTCAAAACTCCCTTTGTTAGCATCGAACAAAAATCCCTTCTATAAATATTTAGTAAAAAACATTGCGCCAGACCCGATTAGAAGCATTTTTGCTGCCGTCAGAAAGCGCTTTGGGGCATTCGGTTTATTTGAAGGCCCCTATATGGATTTGGAATTTTGGGACAGTCACATAGGGTTTTATGGCTATAGTTTTATGCGTTATCCCTTGGAGTGCCAACGACTGCATTTCTTTTCTGGGGATGAAGCGAAAGCCAACGCATTAAAAGAGCTACTGGAATCAGGAAAATCGGAACAAGAAATATATTCCGAACTAGATGTGTCATATACAGGGTATTGCGTATTAAGGCCGACTCCGTCATATGTTGTTGGAAGAACCGCCATTAAATTCGACAATTCTGCGCCTGATGAAGTGCGTAGTGAAGTGCAAACTACGGAAGCAGAGAAAAAAGGATTGCCGTATTTAAAATCGTTTCAATGCTGCAAGGCGAATCTCCTTAATGCATCATTTGAGATCATTACTCCAGAATTCGTTCAGCAAGACCCCAATCTAGGATTATGCGCTACTGCATCCTTATGGGTATCTACTAACTTAATGGCAAGGAATTTTGGGACAAATCATTTTCGCTACGGCAAGATAACTAGACAGGCTAATAGCTCCACCTATAAAGAGCCGGACATCAATCTAATATATGATTCCCTAAGTGATGAAAAAGGGCTGTCCATTTCTGAAATTATTAATGCATTAGGTGCAACCGGTGCGACTCCTCTTGTAATTACTCCTTCATCTACTGAAACCCCTGAACAGACTTTTTCTCGACTATCTCACGAAATCTATTCTTTTTCAGAATCCGGGTTTCCCGTTTTGCTTTGTATAGAAAATGAGAAAACTCTCGATGGTCATGTAGTGACAGTAGTCGGCCATTTATTACCGCTTGAGTTTGACAAGCCAAATATTTTACCTGCATCAGTATTTTTAGAGCGAACAGCAACGAATGAATTAGCAGGACACTACTTACTCAGCAATATTGTCAAAAGTTACTATGTGCATGATGATTCTTATGGGCCCTTCAATCGTGTTGAATTGCTTAATGATTTTAAAAGTATGAGTCTGCAAAATGGACAATGTGAACCTATTGTAAAAGTTAGGATTGGTCGTTTACAAAATGACAGGAGTATATTTAATTTAAAAGCAGCCCTGATTCCAGTACCTGTTCCCGTTAGAAATCTTGCTTGGCGTCAAATGAGTTCTTTACTGGTACGATTCAACAGGGATTGGGGAAGTGAATTTCAAAAAAACAATCCCTCCGTGATTTTTATATGGCGTTCACTATTAATATCAGGGTCTGAATTTAAACGTTCCTTATCAATCAGGAAGTATTCAGATAATCTCAAGCGATGGTATGCAAAACTACACTTGCCAAAGTACATTTGGTTGTACGAATTGTCTCTTGATGAAGCAGAAAGTGTAAATAGATTTTTCCCAAAAAACGGAAAGCGAATGATTTATGGTGAATATTTATTCGACGCAACAAGTCCAAACACCGATGTAACACTTATAGCCGAAAGAATAGGTGGATATTTCAGAGATTACAGTATGCAAATTGATACCTACAATGAGGATAAGAATTCTCACGAAGCAGAATACGAATGTTATTATGACTTCAAGGAGGAGTTAGCATATGCCAAAATGGAAAGATCAAAAAAAAAAGTACAAGGGAATTGAAATTCAAAAAGATACTCCAAAAGAAATTGTCGAAATTCTTGTCAAGAATCAAAAATTCTTTCCATTCCATTATTATGGTATTATCTGCTGGATTTTAGCTATAGGTTGCGTTTTTTTGAAATTTGAACAAGGGAAGATTGTTGTATCACTATTAGAGTTTGGGAAAATTACCGGCGGCATAAGTGCATTTTTGATTTTTGTAGGAGGGTATTTATTTTTTTTGCAATATAAACAGACGACTATAAAAACCAATAAATAGGCAATTATTTAGCTAGTGTTAATTGTGTGCTTTGAGCGCACATAATGTCTTTGACCCTGCCCTGCAATATGGAGCTTTATTTTCAGTGACATTAATGTCAAATTCTCACCTGAATGCAGTGAGTCCGCAAATGAGTATATCGGCATCTCAGTAGCACAAACATCTGGTTTACCACCGTAAATTGATGTCCTACCTGACCTAAATGAGTAGCCTGTAATCAGTCCACCAAGACGTATTATTGTTTTGAGTACTGAAAATGCTGGTGCTTCAAAGTCCAGTTCCCCGCCAACATAAAAATCTGCTGCATCTTCATCCCCAGGAAAGTCTTGCTCAGGAAGTCTATCTCTAACAAAGTGAATTAGCCAGTCAGTGTGATCGTGTCGCATAACTTCCTCAATACGCTGTCAATTTGGAGCATGCACATATATACTATATGACTAAGGCGTATATTCTGATTTTATATACATCCTATAAAGTTATGCGGTTATGACGTACTATGTCATAAGACTGTGGTACATTCGCCGTGGAGGTGAATATGCCTATTTTAGCTATCAACGGTATCGGTGAAAAGATGTGGGCACGGCAGGTGGTGTCACGTAATGTTGGCCCATTTTCCTGCCCCAGTTGCAAGGCAGAAATGCTTTTTGTGGATGCAAGCCTGAAGGTGAAACATTTCCGGCACAGGGTAGCATGTGAATGCGACACCGAACCAGAGACCGTTGAACACGTTCGTGGGAAAGAATCTGTCTATGACGTGCTCAAGGCATATTTTAGCGGTCAGGTTGAGGTTGAGGACCCTATCGGGCGCTTGAAGGCTGATGTTCATTGGATAATTGACGGTAGGAAGGTTGCCTTCGAGATCCAGGCGACCAATTATGATTCTTCCGTGTTTGATGAGAAAATCGCCTATTACACCCGTAAGGGATACCTCACGGCTTATCTGTTTGTCGGCGACAATTTCTGCAAGGAAGTCCGTACCAACGTTTATTCTCTTAAGGAAATCGAGAAGCGGATATTCGTAGATAAGCACTACGGGAACTCTGTCATTGGCGGATATCTGGAATCCGATGAAGTGTACCTGCCATGCTTCACTCATAAACTGGCAAAAGGTCGAGACGGCCACTGCGAGAGCCGATTTATTATCTGGCGGAGTGCAACAAAGAGGGTTTCACTGGTAAATTTCCTGAAAACTGTCCAGAACCACAACATCACACAAGCTTACAAGTTACCGGCCTGCAACCATGTTTTCAAACGTGTCGAGAAAAACGAGCAGAAGCTTGTCCGTTACAAGGAAACTTGCGAAGACTGTGACAAGTTTATCAGGTGGATACCGAACAAAGAGGCGGTTGCGATGGGTTTACAGTTTTGACCCTTGGGGCTTTCACGTTGGTCATTAATTGATTCTATCAATAGTCTTCAGAGTGACGTCCTGAGTTAAGCTTAGAACACACGGCATATAAAATAAGGGTGCTCGTAAAGCACCCTCCATCCTCCGGCAGAGCCGGGGAATTACCTAAAGGAATTAATATGATTAAGTGTTTATGGGAAAAAGCACCGGAAAAATATTGCCAAAATAAGCCCCTACGGTGTAGGTTGAGGTAGTTTTTTATGCTCTTTGTTCCACCAGGAAGCTGAAAAAAATTTTGCAGTTGGAAACCAACGCTCATGGTCTTAAACACTGTGGCTATAATTGGAAGCTTCAGGCAGCAATATAAAGCTGTCCTCAGTGCTATTAATTCATTTACTGAGGCAGGATTAGTTGTGACCTCACCACTAGGTACCACAATATTAGAAAATGGTGTGTCATTTGTCCGATTTGAGTCAGATCCCGCGAATTGGGTAAATCACCACATTCAAACCGTATCCCTGCACCGCATATTAAGGGCAGATTTTGTTTTTGTTGTTGCTCCGAATGGTTATGTTGGCAAAACTACATGTTACGAAGTCGGTCGTATAGTACAGGCAAAACGACCAGTTTATTTCAGTTCATATCCCGATGATCTTCCCATATATATTCCAGGTGAACACATAAAAACCAAAGAAGAGATAATTGCCGGTATAAACCAAGGCACATTTATTGCCCAGGCTCTGTATGTTGACCCTAATATTGAAGCAACGAAATACGAGCACGATCTTTTACTAGGAATTTACAGAGAAGATGAAACTTTCTACCAATAAAGAAATAAAGCGGAAAAAAAGAATTGTCCTGTGTGGTAGCATGTCATTCTACCCTGAAATGCTGACTCAAGCTAAAATTCTAAAGGAATCTGGAATTGACACAGTTGTTCCGATCTCCGAATCCCCGTATCATCTATCAGTTTCTGAATTATCCTTTCAAGTATTTAAGCGTAAAGCTTCGATGAAGCACATAAGAAAAATCAGGGACAACGCTTTGACTTTTGGCATACTTGTTATGAATTTAGATAAGCATGGAATTCCGAATTATATCGGGCCAAACACTTTTGCCGAAATCGCTGTAGCGGTGACACATTATAAAAAAATCTATCTTTTTCAAGGTATGCCTGCATTTTACCGAGACGAATTGGTCGCATGGGATGTTATTTGTCTGGACGGAGATTTGAATAGAATCATAAAAGATTATTGGACTGCAGAAGAGCAAATAAATAAGCAGGGACTGCAACTTGAGCTGTTTGAAGGAAATACAGAATGACTCTGTCAACCCGCCTATGTGGTCGAGTGCTCTTGCATTTCTTTGATGTTCATTTTTTAGAGGAAAAAGGATATACAGGCGGTAGATTATCACATATTGAACACGAATGTAATATGGCCACGAGAATTGCCATTCTTGCTGCAGATGAAGTTCTTATCCCCGCAGCTTCTTTTTTTGAATCCCCTCTTTGTTACAAGATTGTACACCAATTCAAAGATTTATACTCCTTTGGAATTATTAAGCTTATTGGCAGTGGATCATCAGTTATCGAATATTTTGATGACAAGCTTCGTCAATATGAAAAAAAGTCCCAACAATACAAGATTTACAATGAAAATCAGAAGCGTCATCCAGAACTACTTCCACCCTTTCTTTCCCGCAAGAGCAGTGCTTCCAAAGACATTAAAGATGGATGGATTGCTAGATTAGATGGAAATGGTCTGAGTGACATTCTTGATGGCTCGGGCTTTAAGTCTACATCCAACTTCGAAAAATTGTGGATTGAAGTACCTGACAAGCTAGAAACTCGGGCCTTTATCGTTCCTCATGTTGAGCCACTGCTTTTCAGTAGTTCAATTATGTTGCCTACCAGGAACAGGCTTCATGGGGTAATAAACGAAGAGTATTTTGGGAGCTTCACTCGCGAATTTAATTCAGGCGCTTATACGGACTTAGTCTACCTTGAAGCGCTTTCTATACCTTCTTTTGGAAGGAACTTACCTTATAAAGCAATAATCTCAGAACTCCGTAAGCATAAAGACTTTTTAAAAGATATCGAAAGAGCCAGTGGAGCTAACCTGTTAGAGTTAAAGCAAAATCCTCAAGTTATTGCTGTATTACTTCAGGCATTTGAATATCACGAACAAAAGGTAATAGAAATGAGCGCTGTAAATAATTCAAAAGAAGCAAACCTGCTGTCTGATGCGACTATTGGTATAATAACGGCCCTTCCGGAAGAATTTGCAGCTGTAATGAAAGTCTTAGATTGTTCTGTTACAACCTCAGCCCCTGGTCAGGGAGGTGGGCGAACATATGCTATTGCGAAAATATTCAACAATGAAGGCAAAGCTCATACTGTAGTTGTAACAATGCTCTCTGACATGGGAAATAACTCTGCAGCAGTTCGCGCAACACTCATGAAAGCACATTGTCCCAACGTGGAGCACATCATAATGACTGGCATTGCCGGGGCAGTGCCTCACCATAAAAAAACCGATGAACATGTTCGATTAGGGGATATAGTTGTGTCTGATCGTAATGGGATAATTCAATATGATCTGGATAAGGAGACCCCAACTGAAAATGAATACAGATACCCACCTCGGCCGCCTTCAGCTCTGATACTTGAGGCTCACCAATGGTTAGTATCCGAGTCACTTCTTGGCCGATTCCCGTGGGATGAACATATTAAGAGGGCTATCAGCAGTCTTGGTATTCAATGGCGGCGACCAAATGAGGCACAAGATATTCTACTTGAAACTGCAACTGAGAAAGTCATCAGTCATCCTGTTGATCCAAAGAGACGTCCAGGCAATCCTCGCGTTTTTAATGGTCCAATAGCCTCTGCAAACAAGCTATTGAAGCATGCAGAAAAGAGGGATGCGCTAAGAGATAAATTTCGCGTTAAAGCAGTTGAAATGGAAGGATCGGGCATTGCTGACGCAACCTGGAATGCAGAAATTGGATATTTTGTAGTAAGAGGTACCTGTGATTATTGTGACATAAAAAAAGGCGATGAATGGCATTATTACGCAGCTGTGGTTGCTGCAGCGTATACTAAAGCAGTAATTGAAAGGATGCCCGTTAGTTAGCTGATCTTTAGGTTGCTTTGATAATATTGTAATTTACTTCCCAGCTGTCGTGATAATCAGTTGTATGACATCAATAAATTAGCATGTATGCAATTTTGCTGTCGTCCATTTGTCTTGCGGGTAACACATAAGTAACAATAATTATCTTGTGGGGAGTTTATTCCTGACTCGGCAACACTCAAAAAACTGCTTATAAATAATGTATTCGGAGTTGATATTGATGAAGATGGAACAGCGGTCGAGTTGACCGCGTTTAGTCTTTGCCTTGCGCTTTGTGAGGCTCTCCAGCCCAATGTTATCTGGAATGAGCTACGCTTCGATAAACTGAAAACTAACAACATACTTAATAATGATTTTTTCAATATAAATGTAGAATCTAGTTTTGATCTGCTTATAGGAAATCCGCCCTTCGAAGAGAAGCTGGCGACCCTTGCAGCCCAAATAATAAATAAAACATATGAATCAAAACGAGGAAAACTCCCACAAAAACAGATTTCCTACCTTTTTCTAGAGCACGGTTTTAAGTTTTTAGTCCCGAATGGAAAACTTTGTTTAATTATTCCCCATGGTATCCTATACAACTACGGTACACAAAAGTTCAGGCAGCATATTTTTTCTACTTGGCATGTGGAAGAAATCCTAGACTTTATTTCCGTACGCGGTCTATTCAATTCTGCTGACGTAAAAGTTTGTGCACTGTTAATCCAAAACCAGTTACCAGACAACGAAAAACCGGTCGCTCATATCACATTTAGTAGAAACAAAAATACGCATGAACAGCTTAATTTTGAAATAGATCATTATGATGTTCACAATATCCCCCGCGATCTTGCAACCGAGGAACGATTGATTTGGCGGGCAAACCTGCTTGGTGGTGCTCGGGTTTTTTCGATTATTCAGCGTTTATCTCAACAACGGACACTAAAAGAATTTGTTGTTGAGGAAAAAAAATGGGAATTTGGAGAAGGTTTTATTGCTGCCACGAAGGATGCCGTTAAAGAAGCTGAATGGATCACGGGTAAAAAATATCTTCCAACAGAGGCTTTCAATCAAAATGGTATCGATGAATCAAAGATTGTCGATTATAAAGGAGCAAATTTTAAGTGCCCGTATTCTGAATCGCGATTTACTCCGCCAATGATTTTATTTAAAGCACATGACTCATTACCAATTGAATTTTGGACGAAACATTATCTAACATTCCTTGATAAAATTGTATGTATTACTGGAGGAAAAAAACATGAACTTAAGGAAGTTTATGATGTAATTAAAAAAAATCACCGTGACTATCAATTCTTTCTTTCTTTGCTAGGCTCACAGGCATTGACAGGAAAAGCAACAGCTCCTCTGAAACAAGATATTGAAAATCTTCCTTACCCTGAAAAAATGGAGCAGATTGAACTTTCTGAAACGGAAAAAATAGTACGGGATGACGTGCTTGACTACATGCAGATATTTATTCGTAAGGGAGATGAGTCAGAATTATTTCAACGAAAACCTACGAATGAAGAACTTAGAAAATTTGGTTCTGTTTATTGCCACCTGTTACAGTCAATTTATGGTTCAATATCGCCACATGATCCAATTGCCTTTTCAGGTTTGATATGCTTCCCTTTTTATTTTGGCACCAAGCCTGAAATCGATTTTGGTAATTCAGTAGATTTGGAAAATTATTTAAACTCATTGATTCAACAGCAGCACCATAAAACTCTCCAAGTATCAAGGATAATTAGGCTTTATGAGAACAATGTCATTTATATCATAAAGCCAAACCTCCTACGATATTGGATTCGCACTATTGCTATCCGCGATGCAGATGAGACGTTTGTTGAACTCAGAGAGCAGGGATTTTAAATGAGTTTAGCAAGTTTAGGAGCACAGAAAATCTCAAGCGGAACAATATCTGATGGAGTATTGCCTAATAATCTTTCAGTGGAGGCCATTGTTGCTTTTGTCAGAGAGCAACTCCCTTTATGGGGTGTTGACCCAGATACTCCGAAAAATGTAGCAGAGAATTGTTTAAATGAATCGCTTTGTGGATACCTAAACATTCAATCTCGAAGTCACCTTCCTTTGTGTCACTTTGTGCATGAGGCATCTCAACGAGGTAGACGTAAAGTAGATGTTGCCGTAAAACCAGTTCAACATATTAATGTTCTAGGCTATCTTTATACAAAAAACGATCCTGTATTTGCTATTGAAGGGAAACTGCTTCCTACTCCAGGTAAGAAAAGGGAGCGCGAATATTTAACAGGCTTGAACGGAGAGATAACCGGCGGTATTCAAAGGTTCAAGCTTGGCGAGCACGGAGGAAATCTTGACGGAGCCTCCATCGTTGGGTATGTGCAAAAAAATAGCTTTAAATACTGGTTCGAGAAAATCAATTCGTGGATAGATGAGTTGATACTTTCTGATAAGTACCTTGAATGGCAAGAGTGTGAGAAGCTTAGATCGTTTCAGGAAGACAACCGGACAGCGTATTCTACATCTAATAATTTAAGAGATTTGGCAAAGTGCAAGTCAAGCACGATCTTGTTACACCATTTTTGGATAAATTTGGGAAGCTAGGCTATTTTAAGCTATAGGCCGCCACCACACTGAATTTGCACTGTAATGACAAATAGGAAACCGTAAGTCGACTTTGAATTGAATAAAGTCAAAAAAATCAAGTTGAGCAGTTCCCATTAGTCACAAAAAGTTCCATATTATTGACGCATTATGGGGACTTAAAACTTACAGAAAAGTTCGAAGTGCGTTTGCCAGGGGACGCCAAATCTCTAAATGGTCATTTTTCTCCGGAAAAGTGGCCATTTTCTGTTTGTACTCATCGTTGGTAATCGCAATTAAAGTTGCAGGAGGAAGCGGCACCATTCGATCCTTGGCCCCTTTGCCTTGATGGATATGAATGAGCATCCGGTTGCTGTCGATGTCGCCCACTTCCAGGTTGAGTGCCTCCTGGAGACGAAGCCCGCATGTGTAGACAGTGAGGAAATAGGCGTGGTTGTGGGGAGTACGTACCGAGGAGAGGAGTTTTACGATCTCCTCTTTGGAGAGGACGGCGGGAAGGATCTTCGGGCACTCAGCTTTCAGGTAGCCGAAAATGTGCCACTCACGATGCAAGACCTTCTCGAAAAAGAATTTGAGGGCACTGTAACAGATTCGCAGGGTTGCAGCAGACCACTTGGTCACGTTGCGACAGTGGAGGAGGTAATCCTGAAGCTCCTCTTCGGAAACCAGATCAGGGGTCTTGCCATAGAAATCCACCAGTTGGCGGAGCATGCGGGTATAGGCAGCCCCGGAACTGTTGGCCAGTCCTGCCAGTTGGAGTGCCTTCGTAGATCTTTCGTACCAAGTCGGTCATCATAATCATCTCCTTTCGATGTGTGGTAACAACGAAAGAAGGAATACGTGATTGACAGGCTGGTATGAAAGCAGTTATGGCGAACTGAGAGTAACTCATCAGAAAAAAACTGTTCCCCCTACTCCCTACCAAGTCTGAGTGGCAGAATCAATGGTAACAGCCAGCGTGGCGCGAAGCCACTCGAATTTTTCTTTGAGAATATCAAAGTCCGACCCGGAGGTGACAAACGTTGCAGTCCCCTTGATCAGAAAGCCGGCTCCCGGTCCGTGTAACCCCTTAACCTTGCTGCTCCCCAGTGTTATCAGCACATTCGGGTTGAAGGCAATGTTCGCCTCGGTCCGATGCATGTAACCGGCAGGAATCAACAGATGTCCGTCTGCTGAAACCCTTATGTAACGATTCCATGTGTTGACCATATGCGGCCCATCCTGCCCCAAGGTTGCTATGGCAACCACACCATCCTGTTTCATAACTTCTAGCAGTGTTTCTGTAATCATCGTGCTACCTCCGCATGTCTGGTCTGTATTATTACCGGCCGGTCAATTGCTCAAGTTTTTCGGGATATCTGTCCCCGTGTACAGTGATCTGCGCAGCAGTACTGTCTATCTCACGAAGGTCATCAGCGGTCAGTTCAACTGAGGTCGCTCCGATATTCTCGTCCATACGGTGCAGCTTCGTGGTGCCGGGGATCGGCACAATCCAGGACTTCTGTGCCAGCAGCCAGGCAAGGGTGATCTGGGCAGGCGTTGCATTCTTCCGTGACGCAATTTGGCTCAACAGATCAACCAGTGCATGATTGACTTTCCGGGCCTCCGGAGTAAAACGGGGGAGGATATTGCGAAAGTCAGTACTGTCGAAGGAAGTTTTGTCGCTTATCTTACCGGTAAGGAAACCCTTACCCAAAGGACTGTAGGGCACAAAGCCGATTCCGAGTTCTTCAAGGGTCGGGATCACATCTGTTTCCGGGCGTCGCCACCACAGTGAATATTCGCTCTGGAGTGCTGCGACCGGCTGGACGGCATGAGCCCGGCGGATGGTCTGTACTCCAGCTTCGGAGAGTCCGAAGTGTTTTACCTTTCCTTCCTGGATCAAATCCTTCACCGCTCCCGCCACCTCTTCGATCGGTACATCCGGGTCAACTCTGTGCTGGTAAAACAGGTCAATAACATCGATCTTGAGTCGCTTGAGCGAGGCCTCAGCCACCTGCCTGATATGCTCGGGGCGGCTATTCAGGACCGGCCCCCCCTGAGTATTCCTGGGATCTACACTGGTATCGAAACCGAACTTGGTGGCAATCAGCACCTGATCACGCAGTGGCGAGAGCGCCTCGCCGACAAGTTCCTCATTGGTGAACGGCCCATAGACCTCTGCCGTATCAAAGAACGTTATGCCTCGCTCTACCGCTGTTCGCAGGATAGATATCATCTCCTTTTTATCTGCGGGCGGTCCGTAACCGAAGCTCATCCCCATGCAGCCAAGTCCGAGAGCCGAAACTTCCAAACCGCTTTTTCCTAAGCTACGTTTTTGCATTGTCTTCTCCTTTCATCCGGTCAGGCTTACCTTGTTCGTATACTACTCCTGAATTATCAACTCCTAGATAGAACAATCCTGTCGATATATTGCCTGATCCTGCAAACCCGTATTCCTGCTCTGTCATCAGGTTCAGTGTGGTCTCCACATGGTCCATAGATCATCTCTTTACAACCTTACCAACGGGGGCAATGTAGACACAGAATTCTTCGTCCCCATCAACACCCAGCAGGTCATCAACCAGGGGCTGGTTGTAAGCTGCTATTGCACAGGTTCCGGCACCGACGGCCTCGCACGCCAGATAGAGGTTCTGACAGACATGGCCGGCATCGAGAGCGATCACCTTATAGGATGCCTCGGCATAACGCCACTCGGTGCGCTCCGGTATTGCCGTCCAGAGGAAGGTGACGGCCGACTGTCCGGAAAAGCGTTGGCCGTGTGTTGCAGCAGTGAGGTGAGCAGACAGGTTTTCTACCTCTCTTACAATCACGATGGAGTTATCCAGCGGGAGATACCGGTAGATGCCGTGTGCAAGGCTTTGTACCCGTTGTACGGCAAGGTAGGTTTCAAAAGGGTGGCGACACCCTGCTGACGGAACCATGCGCAGGACTGCCGCTTCATGGATTTCTTCCCGCACCCCCTGCGTAGCCCAGAGCAGAAAGGCGAGCTCCTTCAGTGAGAGCGGCTCCGGGGTGAACTGCCGGTGGCTCTCCCGGTTGGCAATGGCGCTCTGAAGATCGCATGGCGGGATGCACCAGATTGCCGGGTGCGGTAGCTGGATGATCCTGCTGTCTGCCGGTGCCGGCTTCTGGACCGGAGGTGGGCGCATGCCCCGAGATTGTGGCGTTGTCCGGAAACTGACCTCTTCCCTGATTCGATCGGTAAGGAAGTATCTGCCGCTTTCCGTGGTGATGGTCGGCTTGTTCATTGTCAGTTTCCCAGCTCAGGACCGAAAGAAGATAGAGAGATTCCACGTTGTCCCGTGCCCACGGCGTTCTTCTCAGAAATTTCAAGCATGTTCCACAAGACCCTCAATAATTCAGCGTTAGTAATACTCTTCGTCGTATTCCGGCACGCTGTCAAGAAAACCGGGATATGTGCCGGCCTTTATCAGGGCGGCATCGAGATCTGCTATCAGCCGGTCCCGGTCTTTGGGGTAGCTCCCGGCCAGGTTCAGGAAGTTGGATA
>Ga0194037_1001423_pt1 | contig 17264 bp, 18 predicted proteins | sample JunL306m_MetaG_FD_148653 | JGI IMG/M metagenome (GOLD analysis project Ga0194037, IMG submission 148653) | Anoxic zone freshwater microbial communities from boreal shield lake in IISD Experimental Lakes Area, Ontario, Canada - Jun2016-L304-6m | ecosystem: Environmental > Aquatic > Freshwater >...
AATAAAAATACGGCTGCTGAATGGATTCCAAAAAATGGCGAAAAAATTGAAGCAAAATGCTTGATTGGTTTATATGAAGCTCGAGGTGAATATCAACTTAATATTGAGCAGATAAGGCATGCAGGTGCAGGGCTTTTATCAGAAGCCTTTAATCAATTAAAAGAAAAGCTTCTTAAAGAAGGTCTTTTTGATGTTTCTCGCAAAAAATCCATTCCTCAATTTCCTAAATCTATTGGCGTCATCACCTCACCTAGTGGAGCTGCTATTGAAGATATTCTCATTACACTTAAGAGACGAAGCCCGCATATTCCAATTATCATTTACCCGAGTCTCGTTCAGGGCAAGGAAGCGCCTCTGGCTATTGTGAGAGCCATTGAAACTGCCAATGCTAGAGAAGAATGTGATGTGCTTATTCTTGCGCGCGGCGGAGGTTCGATTGAAGACTTATGGGCTTTTAATGAAGAAATTGTGGCGCGCGCAATTGTTGCGTCAAAAATACCGACTATTACAGGTGTTGGGCATGAGACTGATTCGACGATCGCTGACTTTGTTTCTGACTTAAGAGCACCTACACCTACAGGCGCTGCTGAACTCGTGACAAGCCATACTTTTGAGCTTATTAAAACCATTCAAGCATTTAAAAATCAATTAAATAAATTAATGGCGGGCCTTATTCGTGAATTAGTTCAGAAAATTGATTACCTAGAAAAACGTCTTATATCCCCTCGTCAACAAATGCAAAGGCAAAAAGAACAGATTTATCAATATATACAAAGGATTAATCAAAGCATGAAGAATGTGATGATCCAATATCGCTTACATATTGATAAATTGAAATTAAACTTGGATCACTTAAGTCCCCATGCTGTTTTATCAAGGGGCTATTCCATCATTACAGATGTTGATGGCCAGATCGTAAATAATGTAACCCAGCTAAAGCTTGATGATAAAATTCATATTCAATTGAACCATGGACAAGCTGACGCAAATATTTCAGATCTTAAAGATAAAGAATTTTAGATTGAATTAAAAACACTTAAGCACACATGGAAGATAATAAAAAAAATAATCACAAAGCCTCTCTCGCTACCCTTTCACTTGCAGCTTTAGGTGTTGTGTTTGGTGATATCGGTACAAGCCCTTTATATACCATGAAAGAGGTTTTCTCTTTAGGTCATCATTCGATTGAACTTAACTCATTTAACATATTAGGTATCTTATCCATGATCTTTTGGTCATTGATTATGATCGTATCTGTTAAGTACGTAACGTTTATTATGCGAGCGGATAATAGAGGCGAAGGCGGTATTATGGCCCTACTATCATTAGCTAATAAAAATACTTCCACGCCGCAAATGAAAAGTTTAATTATTAGACTGGGTATTTTAGGTGCGTGTATGTTTTATGCAGATGGCATGATTACGCCTGCTATCTCCGTCTTGTCGGCTATCGAGGGACTTGAAGTCGCAGCCCCTTCTCTTCACAGCCTCATTATTCCCATCACACTCATTGTGTTGCTTATTTTATTTTGGGCGCAGAGTCGAGGTACAGCCCTAGTTGGAGCATTGTTTGGCCCCGTGATGTTTTGCTGGTTCGTTGTGCTTGCTTTATTGGGTATAGTAAATATTATTCATGAGCCAACTGTGTTAGCCGCTGTTAACCCAATATATGGATTTAATTTTCTTCACGCTCATCCTCTTTTAGGATTTGTGACGCTTGGTGCTGTTGTTCTTTCAGTTACAGGCGCTGAAGCACTCTATGCTGACATGGGACATTTTGGACAAAGACCAATTGCAATTGTATGGTTATTTTTTGTTCTACCTTCATTAGTGCTTAATTACTTTGGCCAAGGCGCATTGATAATCAGCGACCCTGAAAGTATTAAAAATCCTTTCTACCTGATGGCCCCTGAATGGTTAGTTATGCCCTTAATCATATTATCTACACTTGCCACAGTGATTGCTTCTCAAGCTGTTATTACAGGCGCTTTTTCAGTCTCAAGACAAGCGCTTCAGTTAGGTTTCCTGCCTAGAATGCATGTGGAACATACCTCTGAAAATCAAGAGGGTCAGATTTATTTGCCAAGAATAAACTGGCTTTTAATGATTGCTGTTATGTCATTGGTGATGATTTTTAAAAGCTCAGGCAATCTTGCGGCAGCTTATGGTATAGCTGTTACAGGGAATATGGTCATTACAACTTTATTAGCAGGATTTGTATTTCATAAAACATGGAATTGGAATCTAACTAAAACTATTTCTTTTATGATTGTCTTTCTTATTATTGATCTAGCATTCTTTAGCGCAAATATTTTAAAAATTCCTGATGGCGGATGGTTCCCTCTTCTCATTGGAATTATGCTTTTCATTCTTATGACTACTTGGAAAAAGGGACGCGCCGCTCTTTATAAAATACTTAAAGGTGAGGCTATTGAAATTAATTCATTTATTTCGTCTATAGGCGCTAATCCGCCGCCTCGCGTAGAAGGCACAGCAATATTTTTAACACCGAATCCAGATGGTGTTCCCCATGCATTGCTTCATAACCTTAAGCACAATAAAGTGATTCATGACAAAGTTATTATTCTGACTGTGATGTTTATGGATTACCCGCACTCACTTACAAAAGATCTGGTGACTGTTGAAAAATTACCTTATGACTTTTATAAAGTCACTGTGAAGTATGGGTTTAAAGATCAGCCTAACTTACCCAAAGACTTAGCATTGTGCTCAAAAAATGGTCTTAATATTGATCCGATGAATAGTTCTTACTTTATTGGCAAGGAAATCTTGTTAGCGACACCAAAAGAAAATATGAATTACTGGAGAAAGCAATTATTTATCGGGTTATTTAGAAGTGCGGAAACAATTACCAATCAATTTAAATTACCTCCTAACCGTGTGGTTGAATTAGGAAGCCAAGTATTGTTTTAAGAATGAAATATAGCGTTTTATTTTTCTTAGTATTTTTCATTACAGGTTGCGCTTCAACCACTCTAAAAAATCAATCCGGCGTTGATAGAAAACAACTCTTACTTATGCCACAGTCTATGGTGGAAGGTATGGCAAAGGACAGCTATCGAACCCGCCTCCAAGAAGCAAGCAAAAAAAATAAACTCAATATCGATTCTTTTCAAGTCAGTCGCGTCAAAAGAATTAGTAATAGACTGATTGCCAATGCAACTTATTTTAAACCTGAGGCAGGTCAATGGCCATGGGAAGTGAATGTCGAAGACAGTGACGAAGTAAATGCTTATTGTATGCCTGGGGGAAAAATCATGGTTTATTCAGGCCTTATTCGAAAACTAAACGCTACAGATGATGAATTGGCAGCTGTCATAGGTCATGAAATTTCTCACGCACTTCGTGAACATGGACGGGAGAGAATGTCGACCGCTGCTATTCAACAATTAGGCTTAATTGGATTCGCAGCTTATATCTCAAATACAACCAGCCGAAATAGAGCTAATGCAACTATGCAAGCAGCCTCACTGGGTACCACGCTTTTTTTTGCACTCCCTAATAGCAGAACACAAGAAAGAGAAGCGGACGCCATTGGTCTTGAGCTTGCTGCAAGATCTGGCTTTAATCCTTTTGCCGCTGTGACCTTATGGGAAAAAATGAAACGACAAGATACAAAAAAGCCACCTGAATTTTTGAGCACTCATCCATCAGATGATAATCGTATTAGAGAGCTCACCGATCTTGCCTACAAATTAAAACCTCTATACGAATCAAGCCGATCACGCTAATTACATCAGACTTTAATGTAAAATACTGTTTTAACTAAAAATATACTGTCATGGATCAACTAAAATCAATCATCGAAAATGCTTTTGAAATAAGAGCTGAAATCAATCCAAAAAATGCGCCTAAAGAAATTAAAGATACAGTGGATGAAGTGCTTAATAACTTAAATAATGGATCGCTTCGAGTAGCAACACGTATTAAAGATTCGCAAGAATGGGAAACGCATCAATGGATTAAAAAAGCAGTGCTTTTATCTTTTAGGCTCTACGATAACGAAGTCATGAAAAGTGGATATACCAATTACTTTGATAAAGTAAATTCAAAATTTGCTAACTTTACGGACGAAGATTTCAAAGCGGGTGGCTATCGCGTTGTGCCTAATGCCATTGCTAGACGAGGCTCATTTATCGGTAAAAATGTTGTACTCATGCCTTCTTATGTCAATATCGGCGCTTATGTAGATGAAGGTACGATGGTTGATACTTGGGCTACTGTGGGTTCATGCGCACAAATTGGTAAAAATGTTCATCTATCAGGAGGTGTAGGCATTGGTGGCGTATTAGAGCCCATTCAAGCAGGTCCAACTATTATTGGTGATAATTGCTTTATTGGTGCGCGATCAGAAGTGGTAGAAGGTGTTGTGGTTGAAGATAACGCAGTGATATCTATGGGTGTTTATATTGGCCAATCTACTAAAATCTATGATCGTGAAACTGGTGAAGTAACATACGGTCGCATTCCGAAAGGCTCTGTTGTAGTTTCAGGAAACCTTCCTTCAAAAGATGGTTCTTACAGTCTTTATTGTGCAGTGATTGTAAAAAAAGTAGATGAAAAAACATTAGGTAAGGTGGGTATTAACGAGTTACTAAGAGGTATCTAAGCCATGATGGTATATGGCATTAAAAATTGCAGCACAGTCAAAAAAGCATTAACTTGGTTCGATAGTCATAAAATTAAGTATGATTTTTACGATCTCAAAAAAAATGCTCTAGATGCAGCTACGCTGAATGTATGGTTTAAAAAGTTACCAGATCATTTAACTTGGGATATGCTGATTAATAAATCTGGCATGACTTGGAGAAACCTTTCAGACCGAGAGAAAAAACTTGCTGATAAACAAGAAAGTGCCATTCAATTAATTATAGAAAAACCGACGCTGATGAAAAGGCCTTTAGTGGCTATCGATAGAAAAGTAGCGTCACTTGGATTTGATGAAGCAACATTTAAACAATTATTTAAAAAATAAAAAATGACTAGAACGCTAGAACTTGCCAAAAATTTAATTGCTAGAAAATCGAATACACCAGATGATGCTGGCTGCCAAGATTTGCTTATTAGCCTCTTAGAGCCTTTGGGTTTTAAGTGTGAAAAAATTAAATCAGGAAACGTAGAAAACTTATATGCGCGTAAAGGCAGTGAAGCACCTTTCTTTGTTTTTGCAGGTCATACCGACGTTGTCCCGAGTGGCCCTGTCGATAAATGGATATCTCCCCCTTTTGAACCCACCATTAAAGATGACAAACTTTATGGTAGAGGCGCTGCGGATATGAAAACATCTATTGCAGCCTTTATTGTTTCTATTGAAGAATTTTTAAAAGAAACTAAAAATTTTAAAGGCTCTATTGGATTAATTATCACTTCCGACGAAGAAGGTGTTGCAGTCGATGGCACTGTTAAAGTGGTTGAACTTCTTAAAGAAAGAAATGAAAGAATTGACTTTTGTTTAGTGGGCGAACCTACTTCACATATTCAATTTGGTGACATGATTAAAAACGGTCGCCGAGGCTCGCTTTCAGCAAAACTTACAGTAAAAGGTATTCAAGGTCATATTGCTTATCCTCATTTAGTAAAAAATCCTATTCATATGGTTGCACCGGCCATTACAGATTTAGTCAATATGTCTTGGGATGAAGGTAATGAATACTTCCCTAAAACATCATGGCAAATTTCAAACATTAAAGGTGGTACAGGCGCAACAAATGTTGTTCCTGGTGAAGTCGATATTCTTTTTAATTTTAGATACTCAACTGCTAGTACAGCTGAGAATTTAAAAGAAAGAGCGCATGCTATTTTAGATAAGCATAAACTCGATTACGTCATTGACTGGGAATATTCTGGTAATCCTTACCTAACAAAAAAAGGAAAGCTCGTAGAGATCTTGTCAGAAGCTATTCATGAAACTGTTGGTATAACGCCTGAGCTATCTACAACGGGCGGGACTTCAGATGGGCGCTTTATTGCAAACATCAGTGATCAAGTGGTTGAATTTGGCCCATTAAATGCCACGATACATAAAATTAATGAATGTATTGATGTCAAAGACATTGAGCCACTTAAAAATATTTACAAACTCACGCTCCACAAAATTCTTACTTGAACCAAACACAAATACTTAACGAACTTTTTTCAATTCGTGACTGGTTGAGATATGCCGTCAGCCGATTTGAAAGTTCTGATATTTTTTTTGGTCATGGTACCTCTAACGCATATGACGAAGCTGTCTGGTTAATTTTTGGTTTTCTACATTTACCTCACGATACAATAGAAAATTTTTTAGATGCTCACATTACAAGCAAAGAAAAAAAAGATTTATTATTTTTGATTGAAAAAAGAATTAATGAAAAAATTCCAACCGCTTATTTGCTCAATGAGGCTTGGTTAAAAGATTATAAATTTTATGTTGATGAGCGTGTCATTGTTCCTAGATCGCTTATTGCAGAATCATTAAGTGAAAATCTTTATCCATGGATTGATGATCCTGAGACTATCTTCAGCGCCCTCGATTTGTGCACTGGAAGTGGTTGCTTAGGTATTATGATGGCTCATAGCTTTCAAAACGCTATGATTGATCTTGTCGATTTATCTGAAAAAGCATTACAAGTAGCTCAAATCAATGTGGATCATTATGGATTGTATGAGCGTATTGAATTAATTCAATCCGATCTATTTCATGCATTAGAAGGAAAGAAATATGATCTTATTATTTCAAATCCGCCTTATGTAAATCAAACATCCGTTAATAGCTTTCCAGCAGAATTTTTAAAAGAACCAAGTATAGCGTTAGGAAGTGGCGATGAGGGCTTGGATCATACCATTAGAATTATTCATGAGGCAAAGCATCACTTGAATGATAAGGGCATGCTTATAGTTGAAATTGGTCACAATAAAGAAGCTTTACTGAAAAATTTTCCAGGGCTTCAATTTCAGTGGTTAGATGTTTCTTTAGGGAATGACTTCGTATTTATGCTTCAAAAATCTCAGCTACCTAACTAAATCTTCTTTAAATCTGAATCGCTTCTAATTCTTCTTTTAGTAGGTTTTTTAGCAATCTTCTTAATCTTTTTATCGAGTAATGCTTTTCGATCTAACTTAACCTTGGGCGCATAAGGTGAAGGGTGAGCATGCTTTTTTCTGGCTTTAATTTTATTAAGGCTTTCATTTCGACTCACCATTGAAAAAGGCATATCTAGCCATTTCAAAATCTTTTCTACTTCTTTGACTTCAAGCTCCAACATCATGCCTCTTTTGACGCGTGAAGGAAGAGATACCGAACCAAACCTTGTCCGAATAAGACGACTCACGGGCAAATTAAAATGCTCAAATAAACGTCTCACTTCTCGATTTCTGCCCTCCATGAGAATGACTTGGTACCATCGATTAGCCCCCTCGCCACCTTGATAGCGAATGTCATCGAATTTTGCGAGACCGTCGTCTAACTTAACACCCATCTTTAATTGTGACATTTGCTCTTCAGTGAGTTCGCCAAATATACGAACAGCATATTCGCGTTCAATTTCAAATTTAGGGTGCATTAAACGGTTAGCTAAATCGCCTGAGGTAGTAAACATAAGAAGTCCTGAAGTATTAATATCAAGACGGCCAATAGAAATCCATTTTTCATTTTTAATTCTGGGAAGCTTTGAAAAAACAGTTGTTCTTTTTTGAGGGTCACTCACTGAAACGATTTCACCTTCAGGTTTGTGATAAAGAAGAATCTTAGGAAATTTTAAATCAAAAAAGAGATGGGTAATTTTTCCATCAATTTTAATAACATCATTCTCAAGAATTAATTGACCTAAAGTTGCAGGGCTCTCATTAACAGATACACGACCTGCTTCAATATACTTTTCCATTTCTCGCCTTGAACCAATGCCTGACTGAGCAAGAAGCTTGTGTAAGCGCTGACTTTTAGATGATCTGGGTTTGTTTTCTTTTATTGATTCTTGATCTTGTGAACGCATAGTGTAATTAAGTCATTAAGACTTAAGCTTAGACATTCAAAGGAATTTCGTTTTGAAGGAAGCTTTCAATATCAGGAAGCTCAGATAAAGATCTTAAATTAAAATCATTTAAAAAATGTTTTGTAGTGGCATACAGGGAAGGTCTTCCAGGAACATCTTTTTGACCAATGACATCAATCCAATCCCTCTCTTGAAGCTGCCTAATCGCATTGGGATTAAGTGCTACCCCTCTAATCTCTTCAATGTCTCCACGAGTCACTGGCTGTCTGTAAGCCACAATGGCTAAAACTTCCATGACGGCACGGCTATATTTAGCAACTTTTTCTGGACTTAATCTCATGAGATAACTTGAATATTCATCTTTTGCTTTAAAGCGATAGCCAGAAGCTACCAGCACTAACTCCATAGTGCGCTCTTGCCATTCTGTTTTAAGTTCATCTAATAGCATTCTTAATGTCGATCGCTCAATTTTTTCTGGAAATAATTTTTGTAAATCATCCAAAGATAAAGGGTTCGCACTTGTTAATAATGCGACCTCTAAAATTTGTTTAATTTTTGATATGTTATTTAAGTCTGTCATGGCTTAATTAATCTGTAATTTAATATAGATAGGGGAAAAACTTTCTTGCTGTGTAATTTTAATAAGTCGCTCTCTTGCTAATTCTAATATAGCTAGGAAGCATACAACTAATTTTTGAATTCTATCTTCAGTCACATTAAATAATGAGGAAAATTCAATAAACTCTTCTTCTTGAAGTTTTCTTAAAATAATTGTCATATGCTCTCTTACAGAGAGTTCATTTCGCATCACTTTATGCGCTTCAAAATGTTTTGCACGGTTTAAAATATTTTTCCATGCTGCAAATATTTCATCAATGGATACATCTGGATAAGTAATTTCTGTAATTTTTTCAAAATAAGCATTGGCAACATATAAATCAACGCCAACTTGTGGCATCTGAGTAAGTTTTTCAGAGGCTATTTTAATGAGCTCATACTCCATTAATTTTCTAACTAGTTCAGCGCGAGGATCTTGTTCTGAATCTACTTCAGCTATTTTCTTAGGAAGTAACATTCTTGATTTAATTTCAATTAATACTGCTGACATTAATAAGTAATCTGCAGCGAGCTCAAGCTTAATCTCTTTCATCTTATCTACATATTCCATGTACTGAATGGTAAGGTCAGCCATGGGAATATCAAGAATATCTAAGTTATGTTTTCTGATGAGGTATAAAAGAAGATCGAGCGGGCCTTCAAATGCCTCTAAATAAATTTCGAGCGCATCAGGCGGAATGTAGAGATCCTGAGGCAATACCTCAATATTCTCTCCATGAATTTTTCCAACGGTTGCTGTTTGAACTTCTTGATTCATTAGTAATTTAACCCCATAGCTTCCCTAACTTCTCGCATCGTTTCTCTTGCTAATTTTCTTGCTTTTTCACAGCCTTCAGCCACAATATTTTTAACCAAATCAGGATCGTCGATGTAATGTGATGCTCTTTCTTGAATAGGCTTAAGCTCTTTATTAATAGCATCAATCACTGGCTGTTTACATTCGATACAACCTATTTTAGCTTCTTTACAGCCCGTTTCTACCCAAGCTTTAACTTCTTCATTTGAATAAACTTGATGTAATTGCCATACAGGGCAATGGTCAGGATTTCCTGGATCATTTCTTCTGACCCTTGCTGGATCGGTTGGCATTGTTTTAATTTTTTTCTCAACAGAATCAGGGGGCTCTCTTAAGGCGATTGTATTGTTATAGGATTTAGACATTTTTTGGCCGTCTAGCCCAATCATTTTTGATGCAGGAGCTAATTTATACTCAGGCTCAACCAAAATCATTTTGCCGCCACCTTCTAAAAAACCCAATAACCTTTCTTTATCACCTAAGCTTAATCCTTGATGCTCTTCAATTAAAACACGTGCCGAGTCCAAAGCTTCTTCATCACCATTTTCTTGGTAAGCTGTTTTCATTTCTATATAAAGGCCGCTTTTTTTAGAGCCTAATTTTTTTATGGCCTCTTCTGCTTTTTCAACAAAGCCAGCTTCTTTTCCATAAAGGTGATTAAAGCGTCTTGCAATTTCACGTGTAAATTCAATATGAGGAATTTGATCTTCACCCACAGGTACTTGTGTTGCCTTGTAAATTAAAATATCTGCACTTTGCAATAATGGATATCCCAGAAATCCATAAGTCGATAAATCTTTAGAAGATAGTTTTTCTTGTTGATCTTTATAAGTCGGCACTCTTTCTAGCCATCCTAATGGTGTAATCATTGAAAGTAATGTGTGAAGTTCAGCATGCTCAGGCACTTTGGATTGAATAAAAATAGTCGCCGTCGCAGGGTCAACGCCAGCGGCAAGCCAATCCACAACCATTTCCCAAACATTCTCTTCAATAATCTCAGGGGAATCATAATGTGTCGTGAGTGCGTGCCAATCTGCTACAAAGAATAAACATTCGAATTCATGTTGAAGATTGATCCAATTTTTCAAGACGCCATTGTAGTGACCCAAATGAAGATTACCTGTGGGCCGCATGCCAGAGATGACGCGTTCAATAGCCATAGCTTATGCCTTAACTCCTAAGCAAATATCCATAGAATTAGACTTTGGCTAATTTGGATAAGTGGAAAAATAATTAAATCAAGAATATGAGTCATCAATAAAATAATAAGAATTAAAAAACCATATCGCTCAATTTGAGCATACTTATATGCCAAATGATTAGGTAACAAACTCACTGCGATTCTTCCTCCATCTAAAGGAGGGAGTGGAATTAAATTTAATACCATCAGTGATAAATTGATACTAATACCAGCAATGCCCATTTGCTGAACAAACATAGCCATGGATTCTGGAAAATAGGCACTTCGGCCAAATAAAATTGCCCAGAAGATTGCCATGATTAAATTCGAAAAAGGCCCAGCCGCCGCTACCCAAAGCATATCTTTTTTAGGATGACGCAAATTCATAAAATTTACAGGTACGGGCTTGGCCCATCCAAATAAAACACCTCCCAATAACACAGTTAATGCGGGGAGAATAATGGTACCAATGGGATCAATATGTCTGAGAGGATTAAGACTAATTCTATTTTGATTGTATGCAGTCAAATCGCCAAAATGCTTTGCAGCATAGCCGTGCGCTGCTTCATGAACCGTAATCGCAAAGATAATAGGAATCGCGTAAACGGTAACTTTTTGTATAGCTGTTAATTCCATATATAGAATGTCATTCTATTTGAATATTCTTGTTTTCATTCAAGAAATATGTGTTTTTAAGAAAAAATTTAGTTTAGTAAGGCATTGACTTCATTCCAATTTTTCCATATTGGAACGCATGTTTCGGGCAGTTTTGGTAAAGATCCCATCTCCCTATAAGAAATCCCTGGTCCATGATAGTCAGAACCTATAGATGCCAGGAACTCAAACTCAGCTGCAATGCGAGCAAATCTTAAAGATTGCTCGGTTGTATGACTACCTGAAATAACTTCAATGCCTTCGCCACCTAATTCTTTAAATTCATTCAAAAATGCTAAAAGATTGTTTTTGCCCAAATCATATCGTGCCGGATGCGCAATCGCTGCGATGCCCCCACTCTGACGAATCCATGAAAGTGCACTTTCTAAATTAGTCCATGTATGATCGACAAAGCCTGGCTTACCTTTAACAAGATAATTTTTAAATACTGTTTTTACATCTTTTGCATGTCCTGCTTCAACTAAAAATCTTGCAAAATGTGTACGGCCTAAGATGCCTGATTTTGCATATTTCAATGCGCCCTCTAAGCTTCCCTTAATACCTGCGCCATCAAGAGACGCAGCCATTTGTTTTGCTCTTTCAAAACGCCCTTCTCTAATTGATGTCAGGCCCTCTAACAAGGTTTCATTTTGAGAATCCACATTTAATCCGACGATATGAATCGTGCTTTTTTTCCATGTCACTGAAATTTCAACGCCATGAATTAAATGCATGCCTAATAATTTTGCCTCCGAATCGGCCTCCTTGAGACCCTCTACATCATCATGGTCTGTGAGAGAAAGCACTTTAATGCCACGACTAAATGCATGCTGAACGAGTGCGCTTGGGCTTAATAAACCATCAGATATAGTAGAATGTGAGTGAAGATCAATCATGAATGTATGTACTTCAGTAAATAACATCATACTAGCAGATAGTCTTTACCAAAGATAATTAACAAAGCCTTGGAGTAATTTTAAAAAATGAAATTTTTATTCGATCTCTTTCCTGTCATTCTATTTTTTATTGCATATAAATTCTCAGATATTTATACAGCGACTATAGTTGTGATTGGTGCGACATTTTTCCAGGTTATTTATAGCAAGCTCGTTCATAAGCGAGTGGATAAATTACTTATATTTAATGCAGTATTGATTAGCATTTTAGGGGGTACAACTTTATGGCTGCATGATGCCAATTTTATTAAATGGAAGCCCAGTATTTTGTATTGGTTGTTATCAGGAGCATTACTTTTTTTTCAATTTTTCAAGAAAAAAAATCTTGTTAAAAATCTCATGGGCCAACAAATTAAATTAAATGATAAAACATGGAATCAAATCAACATGACTTCTGCTTTATTTTTTGGAAGCTTAGGCGCACTTAATCTTTATGTCGCGTTTAATTTTTCAGAGAGTACTTGGGTGAATTTTAAATTATTTGGTATTTCAGGTTTAATCATGTGCTATGCAATTTTTATTGGTGTTGTAGCATCCAGATCTAATCATAAATAATATGTTTTACGCCATCATCGCTCAAGACAGTCCGGAAAGCTTACAAAAAAGAATAGTGCATAGGCCGCAACATTTAGCGCGTATTCAAGTATTACAAAATCAAGGAAAATTGCTCCTTGCAGGTCCATTCCCAGCGACAGATAGCATTGATCCGGGTCAAGATGGCTTTACCGGGAGTCTTATTGTGGCTGAATTTGAATCTCTTCATGATGCCATTCACTGGGCGCATCAAGATCCTTTTTATACTGCAGGCGTTTACGCCTCAGTTGAAATTAAACCTTTTAGAAAATCGCTTCCTTAAATCTGATGCTTCAAGATCTTATAAAAGAAAGGCTTACATTTCTAGAGCCGACCCATTTGAGCATCAAAGACTTAAGTGATCTTCATAAAGGCCACGCAGGAAATACGGGTGGCGGACATTTTGATTTGGAAATTACAAGTTCGCATTTTTTAGGAAAATCAACGATAATGAGACATCGCATCATATACGAAGCGCTTAAAGATTTAATTCCTCAAAAAATTCATGCACTAAGTATCAAAGCTGATTTGCCTTAGGAACCACTTTTCTTAATAATTAATAACCAAGGACCCTTATGTTTTCTTTTATCAAAGCCTTTATTTTTGTTTCAATTATCCAGCTTGGAAGTTTAGCTCAAGCAGCCGATTTAAATATTACGGTCAATGGAAAGCCTATCAAAAAGAATTTATATGAATTCGTAGTTAAAGATCTCACGAGCCGTGGTCAAAAAATGGATGACAATCTAAATAGTATGATTGTGAATCGTATGATTGCGATGGAGCTTATTAATCAAGAAGCGGAAAGAACAGGACTTAATAAAGATGCCAACTACCTTTTAAAAGAAGAATTGGCGCGTAAGGAAATGTTGTACAACACATTCTTACAAAATTACGTCCAAAAAAATCCTATCTCTGAAGCTGATATTAAAAATGCTTATGAACAATATAAAAAAGATTTAGGCACTCAAGAATTTAATGCAAAACATATTCTTGTGGCAAATGAGCAAGAGGCTAAAGATATTATTGCTGAACTCAATAAAGGTGGCAACTTTACTAAAATTGCTAAAGACAAATCTAAAGATCCTGGTTCAAAAGATAAAGGGGGTGACTTGGGTTGGTTTCCGGCAAGTACAATGGTTAAACCATTTGCTGAAGCGCTCACTGCTCTGAAAAAAGGCGGCATTTCAGCAACGCCTGTGCAAACTCAATTTGGTTGGCATGTGATTAAGTTAGAAGATACGAGACCGCTTCAAGCGCCAGAATTTGATAAAGTCAAAGACGGTTTAGCTAAAACACTTCAACAAAAACAACTCGACAAGCTTGTATTAGATCTCAAAGCCAAAGCTAAAATCGTAGATAACCGCAAATAAAGGAACCCCTCTGAAGATGTGACTTAAAGCCTGCGCTATGCAGGCTTTTTTGTATATAATAATAAGAATCATTATCATTTAGATATTTATGACCACCTTATTAGAATTATCAGAAGGCGAAACAGGTATTATCCATAAGCTCAATATGGATCGCTTACTTATCCAGAGGCTCAGCGCTATGGGTCTTCGTCGTGGTAAAAAAATCACTGTGCTTAGAAAGGCTCGATTTAAAGGCCCTTTTCATATCATGATTGATACCACTGAACTTATGATTAGAGAGCATGAGGCCTCATTAATTAAAATTACGCTCCATCCCTTATGAAACGTATTGCGCTCTTAGGTATGCCCAATACTGGAAAGTCGACGCTCTTTAATCGACTAAGTGGCTCATCTACCCGCGTGGGTAATTGGCCAGGCATTACTGTTGACCTCCATGCAGTTAAGACATTATTGGGCAGTCATATGGTGGAATTAGTTGATCTGCCTGGTATTTACGATCTTCAAGGCTTGTCTGAAGATGAAAAAATTGTTCAAAGCTTTATCAATAAGCACCGAATTGATTTAGCTATTGTCGTTTTATGCAGCGCCCAAATTGAACGGCAACTGTCTTTGTTGCTACAACTTCAAAAGCTTCATATTCCCTGTGTATTAGCTCTTAATATGCATGATGAAGCCAAAAAGATGGGCATTACGATTAATGAGAAGTTATTAGCAAAAACGCTCAAAATACCTGTAGTTAAAATGAGCGCTAAATATGGTGAAGGCATGCCTGAACTTTTAAAAGTCTCTACAGAATTAATTAATCAAAAAGTCACGACGCCTACCAAAAAAATTAAACCTCTTAAGACGTCTGATCAGGTATCCAACGAAAAAACGATTCAGCATTTAGTTAAAACAAGTGTTAAATATCCAATTAAATTGAATGATAAAGATACTAAAAAATTAGATGCACTTTTTTTAGATCCTTACTGGGGCTTGCCTATTTTCTTTTTTATTGTGTTCTCCATTTTTCAGTTTATCTTTACGTTAGGAAAACCTATTCAAGATTTGATGACCCAATTCTTTAATTATTTTAGAGTGGATTTTCTTGAGCCTTTATTTATTAATCATCATGGTATTTTTCAAAGTCTACTTTTAGATGGTCTTTATCTAGGCGTCACCACCGTAGCGGCTTTTGTGCCCATTATTATTCTTTTCTTTTTGATTATGAGTGTTGTTGAAGATAGCGGATATTTTTCGAGAGCAGCATTTATGATGGATGCGCTGATGGAAAAAATAGGCTTGGATGGCAGAGGTTTTGTCATGATGCTCATGGGTTTTGGTTGCAATGTTCCAGCCCTCATGGGCACTAAAATTATGCGGACAAAAGAGCTTCGTCTTTTAACCATGTTTGTGATTCCATTCTCATTATGCTCAGCAAGACTTCAAGTATTTTTATTTATTATCACAGCACTTTTTAGCGCTAAATATGGTCCACTTGTTCTTTTCTGTCTTTATCTATTAAGTTTTTTTACTATTTTTATTTCAGCTTTAATCTTTAAGCATCAGTTTAAAAATAAAGAACCGATCATTATTGAATTGCCGCCTTACCGCTTTCCTACAATGAATCACATCATCAAAAGAAGCATGCTTGAAATTAAACATTTTCTAACGCGCGCTACCAAATTTATTATTATTGGTGTTTTGCTTGTCTGGGCTCTGACGCATTTCCCGGCAGATGTACCTATTGCCAGTGAATTAAGTTATTCAGGTCAGCTTGGTAAATGGTTATCCCCTATTTTTCATCCTATAGGCATCAATGAGCAATTGGTGATCGCTTTAATTTTTGGATTCATCGCTAAAGAAATTGTGATTGGTGCCTTAGCTGTAATCTATGGCGTTGAAGGAACGGCGCTAGCGCATCATCTTTATACCAATGTAAGCCAAATCCAAGCGATCAGTTTTATGATTTTTACCCTCATTTACACGCCTTGCCTTTCAACAATCGCAACGCTCAAAAATGAATCCAAAAATCTTCCATTTGTGATTTATTCAGTCTCCTGGGCGCTTCTTCTTGCCTGGGTCTTTAGCTTTATCTTCTATCAAACCTCACTCTATTTTTCCACTTAATTTAATCAAAATTAACGAGGTTTAAAAAAATAGCTTCTGTTAAAATCATAGGCTTAAAGTAACGTCTTAAAAACTACCCAAAACATGCAAAGCCAAGAAATTATTCATATTGCTGGCGGTCCAGCTTATTCAAAGTTTAGAAAAGAAAAGCTGCTTGAAAAACTTCAAACGGTTAATCCTCAAATCAAAGATATTCATTCTGAATATCTGCATATTGTCTGGTGTGAGAAAAAAATTGCAGCCTCAGAAAAAGATACCTTAGAAAAAATTCTTCACTATGGTCCAAAAGCGCAGGTATTAGATTTCAAAGATAACTCTATTATCACCATCCCTAGACCAGGCACAATATCCCCATGGGCTTCACGCGCTACAGATATTGCAAACCACTGTGGACTTCATGACATCAAGCGCATTGAGAGAGCTGTTGCGGTTTATATTGAATTAAAGAATAAGTCCTTATTATCAGAAGATCAAAAGAAAGTGCTTGCTCTATATCTTCATGATCGCATGACAGAAGTTTCTATCTTTAATCTTGATGATGCAAAAGCGCTTTTTTCTCACTTAGCTCCTAAGCCTATTCAATATGCTGAGATGCTTGAGCATGGTAAAAAAATCCTAAATGATTTTAATAAAAATCTTGGGCTAGCTTTATCGGAAGATGAAATTGATTACTTATTTAATTACTTTACGTCTATTAAAAGAAATCCTACTGATGCAGAACTCATGATGTTTGCGCAAGCAAATTCAGAGCACTGTCGCCATAAAATATTTAATGCGGACTGGATTGTGGATGGAGAGAAACAATCTAAATCACTTTTTGGCATGATTAAGAATACGCATCAGTTACATCCTAGGAATACTGTTGTGGCTTACTCCGATAATTCTTCTATCGTAGAGGGCGCTGAGATCAATCGATTTTATCCCAATCAAAATGGTGTTTATGATAATCATGAAGAGTTAACTCACTTTATTATGAAAGTGGAAACACATAATCATCCCACAGCGATCTCTCCTTTCT
>Ga0194037_1001424_pt1 | contig 17261 bp, 16 predicted proteins | sample JunL306m_MetaG_FD_148653 | JGI IMG/M metagenome (GOLD analysis project Ga0194037, IMG submission 148653) | Anoxic zone freshwater microbial communities from boreal shield lake in IISD Experimental Lakes Area, Ontario, Canada - Jun2016-L304-6m | ecosystem: Environmental > Aquatic > Freshwater >...
GAACACAGATTATACTATTATGCAGTCGGCCAGGGCTGCCGCCTTTGCTCTTGTTGAACAGGACGGGCAGTTGCGGGCAGCGGAACATGCCATGATCCGGGAGTGTTATCTGCGTCAGTACCACAATCGTTTTTCGCTCGCTGATATCGGATAGTTTTGTTGTGAACAATTCAATAAGTGACTTCTTTATATTAAGTTTGGAACTCTTGAGCATAGAGGGGTCATCAGGATGAGGCGACTGAATTTCGTGGTATTTGAGGAGTTTTTCACTAATGTTAATGGGAGAGTGAGTGGTATTTGTCAATGGCCGAATGATTGTCGTTTTTTTATGAAAAGAGATGATGAAGGGGTTCCATGCGGGGTGGTCATGGAGATATCCGGTGCATCTTATCTTGTGATTTCCGACGATGGAAGAGAGTATCGGTGCCGCACCTTTCCCGGAACGAAAACAGAGAATGGTGATTCGACGCTCGTTGCAGTTGGTGACCGGGTTGAGCTGAAAATGATTGAAACGGGAACTGCATTATACGAAGCGGCAATTACTCTCGTGCAGCCTCGCCACAGTGCGCTGACCAGAAAAAGGGATGTTCGGCGCAACCGGAGCAAGGAGAAGGTGCAGGTGATAGCCGCCAATATTGATCAGTTGGTGGTGGTCGTTTCAGCCTTTGATCCTCCTCTCAGTACTCGACTGATCGACCGTTACCTCGTCTTTGCGGAATCCGAAGAGATGGAGATTGTGATTGTGGTCAACAAGATGGATCTTGAGGATTCCAGGGAGACTCGTCAGTTGATGAAGCCCTATAAGGCGCTTGGATACAGAGTTGTCTATACCAGCGCTGAAGAGAAGCGTGGTATGGGTCCCCTTCGAAAGACGCTGGCAGGAAAACTTTCAGCGTTCAGTGGTCACTCTGGTGTTGGAAAGTCAACGTTGATCAATCAGCTATCCGGTCAAGAAGATCGGCTTCGTACCGGTGAAACCAATATGAAGACCGGAAAAGGGCTCCATACCACCACAAATTCAGTTATGCTTGCTCTGCCAAAAGGTGGCTATATCATCGATACCCCGGGGATCAGGGAGTTTAATCTTTCAGGGATTACCCGCGACAATCTGCGCTTCTATTTCAGGGAATTTCTCTCAGCGATGCAGGAGTGCAGTTACTCTTCATGCTCTCATACCGTAGAGCCAGGGTGCGGGATTATGAAGGCGGTCGAGTCTGGTCATATTGATCCCGACCGTTTCGAGAGTTATCTTGCAATCTATGAGAGCATCGATTAATTTTTTTTCATCATGAATCAGTTTTAACAAATGATCGTTACCATTAATCCTGCGACAGAAGAGCCGATTGCCGAGTATCAGACCATGACACCTGTTGAGATCGAAGCGATTCTTCAGGCCTCCCGTCGTGATGCTCTGTCATGGAGAAAAGTCTCACTGCTGGAACGCAGTTTACAGATGAGGTTTCTTGCTGAACTGATGCGTCAAAAGAAAGAGTATTGTGCTGCGCTGATAACGCTTGAGATGGGCAAGCCTCTGGCGCAGGCTGTTGCTGAAGTGGTGAAGTCAGCCTGGGTCTGCGATTATTATGCCGATCATGCCGAAGAGTTTTTAATGCAGGAAGAGAGTCTGCTTGACGGTGGTGTTCGAGGACTGGTTACCTTTGAACCTATCGGACTTGTGCTGGGTATCATGCCCTGGAATTTTCCCTTCTGGCAGGTGTTTCGATTTGCGGCCCCGGCAATCATGGCGGGTAATGGCATTATTGTCAAGCATGCTCCGAGTGTTGCCGGTTCAGCAATTGCTATCGAAGAGCTTTTTCGTGAAGCGGGTTTTCCTGAGCATCTTTACAGGACAGTGCATATCGACCTTGAAGATGTTGACCGTTTGACGGGCTTCATGATTGATCATCCCGCTATTCAGGGTGTTTCGGTGACGGGAAGTACCGCTGCTGGTCGTGCTGTTGCCGCAAAGGCCGGGCGAGCCATCAAAAGAAGCGTCCTTGAGCTTGGAGGCAGTGACCCCTATATTGTGCTTGATGATGCTGATATTCCGCAGGCAGTTGAAATCGGTGCTGCGGCGCGTCTGCTCAACTGTGGACAGAGCTGTATCTCCGCAAAGCGTTTTATTGTGCAATCGTCAGTCATCAAGGAGTTTGAACGCCTGCTTTTGCAGCGCATGGAGGCTTCGGTGATGGGCGATCCTTTTGATGCAACGGTTGACATTGGGCCGATGGCGCGCCGTGATCTTCGCGACCAACTGCACGCTCAGGTTGCTGGAAGCGTATCTCGGGGAGCCCGATTGCTGTGCGGTGGGCAAATTCCTGAAAGAAAAGGATTTTTCTATCCTCCAACGCAGCTCTCGGGTGTGCAGAAGGGGATGCCAGCGTACGATGAAGAGACCTTCGGCCCAGTTGCCGTGATTATTGAAGCAACGGATGATGATGATGCAGTACGCATAGCCAACGATACTCCTTACGGCCTGGGGTCTGCGGTCTTCTCCCGAAATATTGACAGGGCGATTCTTCTCGCGGATCAACTTGAGGTTGGGAACTGTTTTTTTAACAGCTCAGTCAAGTCAGATCCACGCCTGCCATTTGGCGGAGTGAAAGAGTCCGGCTATGGCCGCGAGCTCTCTCGCTATGGTATCTGTGAGTTTGTCAATATCAAGAGTTTTTCCCGGTGAGCGCGTTTAAAAGAAAAAGCCTCTTCTTCGTCTGAAGCAAGAGGCTTTTTGATTGAGTGTCAACTCTCCGGTACAGGTCAAGATGCGACGGCGAGATCCGAAAGATAGGTCTTGATTGACTGATGTTTTCCAAGGCCAAGTTTTTTATGCATTCTGTAGCGGATGCTCTCCATTCCTCTTGTCGATATGCCTACAGAGCGGCCAATCTCTTTTGTGTCGTAATTCAACTTGACCAGCAGGCTTATTCTTAGCTCACGCTGGTTAAGATTGGCATGTTTTTTCTGTAACTTCGACAAGAAGAACGAATCAGATTCAGTCAATTCGATATTTAGACGTTTTTCGATTGTCTCAGTCTCTATCAGACTCAAGCAAGAATCGGTCATCATCCTCTTTACGCTGCTGTCAATTTCAAGGGCGTGTATTTGGTCGAGGAGATTACGTAACGATGTTGTTTTTTCAGCGATTGCCGTCGAAACTCTTGTCAGCTCCAAATCCTGATTTGCAATTCTTACCTTAAGCTCTCCGATCTCTTTCTCATACTCGGTAGAAGTTTTTTTTGTTTGTTCTGTTTGTGCGTGCATTGTATTGATCGTCCAGGTTATTCGATTTATGATATCACCTTTACGCTGTTAAGACTCGTGAAACCGGTATATCCTTGTAACAGCACTCAAGAATTCCGGGCCTTCCGAAGGGTTGTTTACATTGCGTTCCTTATTATTCAGCGTTACTCCTCCCCCCTCTGTTACCTCCATTTTTTAAATTGGTTCCGAATATTTTCTGATGAAAAAGTCAACTAATCATCTTTTGTGTATTGACCATAAAAATAAAAAGACAACCTCAACAGCAAACAAGATATGCAAGTTTATAGTACTTTCATAGCTATTTACACTGTATTTTGCTCTGATTACCCATACTCTCCGACTGACGTGTTCACAACAGTAATATTTGTTTTTTTTTACACAAACGCAAAAAAATATTCGTATTTCTACGGCAAAACACTTTTCTTCTTTCTTTTATACTTCAGCAACATATTATTTGCTCGTGAGTTGTGATTTGTTTATGGAATAAACTCATTGCAGAAGTACTATAGTGTCAAAAATACCGTATAGTTACTTTATTTATCGCCGAATTACATTTTCAGTTTTCAGTATGATGAATAATTTTTCGCGTTACATTTTTATTTTTAATCCCGCCGCCGATAAAGGTCGCGCCTTGCGCAAGGCAGAATGGATTAAAGAACAGTTATCAGGGCGGATTGACTCAGTACTGGTCACGACAACTTATGCCGGTCATGCAGAAGATATTGCTCATTCCGAGAAAAGGGAGGGCTCCTGCATGGTTGTGTGTGGAGGAGATGGAACGCTTCATGAAGTGGTCAATGCTGTTACTGGAGAAGGCGTAACGATAGGGATTGTACCTATTGGTTCGGCAAATGATTTTATCAAAACTCTTCATCCCAAAAACAATTTATACTCTGGAATCTCTCGTTTATTTGAGGCGAAAAGAAAAAAAATTGATATAGGGAGTGTTTTTTATGGTATAGAGCATCGGTATTTTATTAATTCCCTTGGTATCGGTTTTACTGGACGCATTGCAAGGAGTGTTAAACGGACGAGTTGGTTAAAAGGAGAGCTTGGCTACGTTTATGTTCTTTTTAGCGTACTTTTTGATTATAAGCCATTGAAAATGGGTATCAAGATTACTCTGGAAGACTCTATTCTGGAGTTTCATGAGCCTGTTTTTGCGTTTTCGGTTTTAAATGGAAAAATTGAGGGAGGAAAATTCAGGATAGCTCCACGTGCCGAGTTGTCAGACGGATTGCTTGATGTCTGTATTCTCAAGGCAGTGCCAAAACATGAATTATTTCGCTATGCTTTTAAATATCTCTGCGGGACCCATATTACCGATCCACAGGTTATCTACTGTAAGGCGAAGGCGGTAGAGGTGATGCTGGAGAGCCCGGATGTCATGCATCTGGACGGTGAGGTGTATGAGGGTATTTGTGGCAGGATTATGATTTCGGTCGTTGCAAAAGGACTCTCTGTGTTATAACGTGTGCTTAGCTATATCGAGTTCTGAGAGAAAGGTCTTGATTGACTGGTGTTTTCCAAGGCCCAATTTTTTATGAATTCTGTAGCGTATGCTTTCCATTCCTCTGGTTGATAAATCGATGGAACGGGCAATCTCTACTGTGTCATAGTTCAACTTTATCAGCAGGCTGATTCTCAATTCTCGCTGGTTAAGGTTCGGAAATTTTTTCTGCAATTGGGATAAAAAAATTGAATCGGACTCAGTGGTTTCCCTGTTCATTTGTTTTTCAATCACGTCCCTCTCTATAAGGTTCAAGCACGAATTGGTCAAAGCTCTTTTTACGCCGGAATCAAAGTCAAGTGAGTATATTTTATCAAGAAGGTTCCGTACTCCCTTTTTTTTGTCAGCAATTACTGTCGAAACTCTTGCCAGTTCCATCTCCTGTGTCCTGATTATTTTTGCAAGATCGGCTATTTCTCTTTCTCTTTCGTGAGCGGATTTGTTGTTTACTTCTGCTTGTGCATTCAATTTTATAACCAGTTTGGTTATTCGATGTTCAAAGTCTTGTTTAAGCAGTTGAACTTCGTTCTCTTTTTCTCGTTCTTTTGCTACCAGGTCTGAGCGCAGGGAGTCTATTGCCTTGAAAAAAGGATAATACGGGTGACCATCGGAAGGCATGGTTATGATTTGGTCAAGCATATTAAGCCAGGAAATTCTTGCTACGGCTTCCAGAAACTTTTTGTTTAATGCTTGCAGATTGTTGTTATCAGCCTCGGTTTCTTTTGCGACAAGTTTTCCTGCTTTAAATGCGATTATATTTTCAATGCTCTTTTCATAGGTTTTGTCCAGTATGACGCAAATATTTTGAGGAGCTACAGCAGCAAACGTCTCCACGATTATGCGCATGGATTCGGGAATATTGTAAAATCCTATAACCCCGAGGATAGGACTCCAGTTAAAAAAGAGATTCGTAATCGCCTTTTTGTAGTTGAAGGTAATGTCGGAGATATGGGCAAGATCAAACAGGATGTGAAACTGCCTGCTCAGAAGATCAGATTCAGTGAGCACAACCTGCAAGAGCTCGACATCCATAAAGTCCAGAATAATATCTGATTTTGTTTCCACATCAACCCAGGTGTGAACGATATTTTCATCAATCACACTCATCCATTTGGTATACTCTGCGGCAGGGTGATGACTTTTCCAGTGGCTATTTATTGTTGTTGTAACCATTGGCTTTTCTTGTGGTTCCATAGCAGGGAGTGTGTGTTATAACGATACAGATTGTTAGTCGATTCGTCATCCAAAATAACAAAAGTACTTGGCTGAAATATAATTAACAATGGTTACTTTGGGAAATGAGAGGAAAATAAGGTGTTGTGTCCTTTTTTTACGTCACAAACCGCATTTTCTTCATAAAAATAGTGGAGATAAATCTGGTAATGAGGATGGAATGTCATATTACGGGCTTTTTATATATTCAGTCGCAGCTTTGTGATTGATGAGTAACATGCTGGCAAAAAACAACATATAATAGAGAGGGTATTTGGACTATGCAGGTTATTGTGTTTGAAGATACCAGGGTTCGGGAGTTGATGCCTCTTGTCAATCTTAAACCTGTTTACGGGCTTTATACCGGATTTCGTTCTCTTCAGGAAAAGCTTGAGCATTCGATAAGAGGGCGTCTGATGCTTACCTGGCATCTGCGTCGTTATCTTGCCTCTTTTTATACTGAACAGCATCCTGAATACATCGTCAACCGTATCGAAGAAAAAGAGGTGCTGCTTGTCAATGGACGTATAGTCTGTGATGAAGCGGCAGCCAGGGTGATCATTGAAGGGGCTTTTGATTCGGGGACGGCTTATGTACAGGGTGATAATCTGCTGTTTGCAAGAGTGGACAGTTCTCTTATTACTACGGAGTCAGGTTTGATGCCAGACCTTTTTGATCCATCCATTCTTGCAGGACAGCTTGTTACAGAAGCGGTAACAGGGTTCAGGGTTATCGATAATCTTTGGGATGTGACGGCTTTTCATGCTGATGAGATGTTGCGGGATGCTGAAACGCTTGAACTTGGGCGTTTTGAGGGAGAGGTGCATCCTTCAGTTTCCATTGTCAATCGTTCGAATATCTATGTTGCTCCAGGAGCTGTTGTTCGGGCTGGAGCGGTTCTTGATGCTGATGAAGGATTTGTCGCTGTCGGGGCAGGGGCGATTGTTGAACCGCTGGCGGTGCTGATGCAGAATGTATTTCTTGCTCCCTGGTCGAGAGCAAAAATCGGTGCAAAATTGTACAGCAATGTTGCCATAGGGATGGCATCCAAAGTTGGCGGTGAAGTTGAGGATTCTCTTCTTGAACCGTTTGTCAACAAGCAGCATGACGGTTTTCTTGGCCATTCTTATATCTCATCCTGGAGTAATCTTGGTGCCGGCACCAATACGAGCGACCTCAAGAATAATTATAGTCAGATAAATTTGCATGTCAATGGCCAGTTAAAGGTGACGGGATTACAGTTTCTAGGGCTTTTAATGGGTGACCACAGCAAGAGTTCCATTAATTCAATGTTTAATACCGGAACTGTGGTAGGAACAGGGGCCAATATTTTTGGCGGAGGATTTCCTTCCAAAGAGGTACCCTCTTTTTCGTGGGGGGGGAGTGAAGGTTTTGAGAACTATGATATTGAAAAAGCGGTTGAAACTGCACGAAAGGTAATGGCGCGACGCAAGGTTACCATGAGCAGCGCCTATGAGTCAATGTTCCGTTTCGTTGCAGGAGCCGAGAGTCCGGGTCGTCTCTTTGTATAACTCTTAAGTTTGGCTACATGATATTTGTTGTTGATAACTATGATTCTTTTACCTATAACCTGGTGCAGTATATCGGTGAGACCGGGGAAACCGTTGAGGTATTCCGTAATGACGAGCTTTCTGTCGATGAAATCGTAGCACTTGCTCCCTCAAAAATTGTTATTTCTCCTGGCCCTGGTACTCCTTGCGATGCTGGCGTTTCGGTGCCGTTGATTCATGCGGTCAAAGGGAGGATTCCCGTACTCGGGGTCTGTCTTGGGCATCAGTCGATTGGCGCCGCTCTTGGAGGAAACGTGGTGAGGGCTTCGAGTATTATGCATGGCAAGACCTCACTGGTGTATCATGATAACTGCGGAATTTTCAGGGGTGTTGATAATCCTTTTTTGGCGACAAGGTATCACTCTCTCATTGTTGAGCGGTCAACACTTCCCGAGACGCTTGTTCTTAGGGCATGGACTGAGGATGGAGTGATAATGGGTATGGATTCTGAGCAGTTTATGCTTTATGGAGTCCAGTTTCATCCTGAATCCATCATGACCGCTGAGGGGAAAAAAATTATAAGGAATTTTCTTGAACTGTAGTATTTGATTCAGAGGATGTGAGTGTATGGATATTTATCGCAGTCCCTCCGGGACAGAGGATGAGAGGAGAGGGGATGGTTTTCCTCCGTATCCCGGTGTACATCGAGAAAGTGATTTCATGGCGGATGGATGGCGAGTCTTCAAAATTATGGCAGAATTTGTCAGCGGTTTTGAAATGATGTCTGATGCAGCTCCAGCCGTCACTGTTTTCGGTTCTACAAGGGTGCTGGCCGGAAGCCCGGAGTATCTTCTTGCTGAAAAGCTTGGCTGTCTCCTTGCTGAGGAAGGGTTTTCAGTGATAACAGGAGGTGGGCCGGGTGTTATGGAGGCGGCAAACAAGGGTGCTCAAAACGCTGGTGGTGCATCTATTGGATTCAATATCAAACTTCCAAACCAGCAGCAGCCAAATACATATATTGACCACGACAAACTGGTGAGTTTTCAGTATTTTTTTGTGCGCAAGGTTATGTTCATAAAATACGCACAGGCATTCATCGCTTTGCCGGGTGGTTTTGGTACACTTGATGAAATATCTGAAGCCATTACGCTTATATGCACGGGGAAGAGCGAGCGGTTTCCGGTTATATTGGTGGGCAAAAGTTATTGGGATGGATTTTACCGATGGGTACAGGAGATCATGCAGAAGGAGAGGGGTTATATCGGTGCCGCCGATCTTGACTTTATTTACATTGAGGATCGCCCTGAAGAGGTAATTGCAATAATTAAAAGATTCTATCCTGATGGTTATTCGCTGAATTTTTAAGGAAAGACTCCTGTTGTTGCGTGTATTGGTTAAACCATTGCCGAAGTGCTTTTTTTTCCTTGTCGGTGAGACAAGTTTCCGGTTTCCAGAGGTAATAGAGCAGTTGATGAGCAGATCTTTCCGAAATCACCTTTTGGATTTCATTTGTTTTTTTTGTGTTGTTCGCCATGTCCTGAATGTTCCATTCTGAAAAATTCAGGGACTTTCTGCCTGAGGCCACTGTATTTGAGACCAGCCAGGATGCCGGAGCAATGTAGGCTATGTTCTCCCATCGGCTTTCATTTGAGTGGCAGTCATAGCAAGCTTTTTTCAGTGAGCTTTTTATCAGACCGGGGAGTTGGATGTCTGAGACTACAGGCGGGTTGATTCGTTTCAGCGGCACAAACTGTATGAGTATCACTACGACAAGAGACCAGCTTGCAATTGATTTGAATGAAAAAGTCATTATTCCCGGAAAACCCTGAATGAGATTGTTGTATTTCTTCCTGTTAACGTCAAAAGAGTGTTATCGTGATATTTCCCTGTGAAAAAGCGGTGTGGTACTATCTTCCTCAAATCAGGGCGGATCTTGCCATCGAGCTTGTAAAAACCGGAATGACTCAGTCGCAGGCGGCAAAGAAACTTGGTGTTACCCCTGCCGCAATCTCCCAGTATATTCATAAAAAACGTGGAATGCAATCTCTGAAGAGCAGTAGCTATCGCAAGGAGATAGAGGCCGCAGTTAAAACAATTTGTGAAGAGGCTTCAACTGCCGCCCTTCATCGTATTGTTTGCAATTGCTGTCACCTGTTGCAAAAGGAGAGCGACGAACAAAAGGATCTCTGTTTGTCTACAGCTCCACAATGATATGGGCTTCTGTTGAGTGGCCGTTCAGCAAATTCTTCAGGGTGTCGATCAGTTCCATCCCGTACTTGTTGAGGTAATAAAAAACATTGATTAACCGTTCTTGCGGCATTCCTTCCGGAAAAAGTGCGGTTTCTGCTTTCAGAATTTGCTCAAGCAGCTCTTCGTGTTTGCGTCTGCTGGCCTTCCATGTTTTTTGTTCAATACTTTCGAGAATTTTAGTCGACTGGACGGATGATGCGGCCAGAAGCGGTTCAAGGGTGGGGTCAATCTTGGCAAGCACTGGTCCGAGAGAGGCAAAAGCCAGCTCTATCTCTTCCTTTGTTTTTTCGAACAGTGCGTCAAGTTGAGGGTTTTCAGAGATGCCTACGGCATTTTTTTTCAACTGTTGAAGGTCGCTGAAAAGCGCGTTGTATATCTGTTTTCGTGAAAATCCGGGTTTTCCGATGACATTGAGCAATCTGTCCATGATCCGGCTTATTTTTGGTTCAACAAGCGTAAAGCTTCCCCGGGGGATAATAAACGGCATAGTGATTTCAAAGTGCTCGTAATTTTTACGGTACTGTGCCAGATAGCTTATTTCGCCCGGACCGGCGATACAGGCAAACGCAGGCAGGACGTGGTCCTGAACAATTGGTCTGAGAACGACATTGGGGCTGAACTGCTCTGGATGTTCCTGGCACAGTTCAAGCATCTGGTGTTTTGAGTAGAGCTGTTTGTCGGGTACAATCGAGAACGAGTCTTCTGACGGTTGCTCTATTTTTTGCCGTTGTCCATGATGGTTTACATAAAACAGATTGACAGCTCTTGGTTTTGTCTGTGCTGTGTAGCCAAGATTTTCCAGACGGGTACTTTGTGAAACGACATTATAGGATGATGCAGGCGAGGATGAGAGTTCTCGCAAAAAAATGGTGGTCGAAAGCCTCTTGAACTCAGGATCCTGACTCGAAAGCAGAATCAGTGGCTGTTCTCTGAAGAGGCGCATCATGGTGCAGGCAAAGCTTATCTCGAAGGTGCTTCCAGGATAATAACACTCCGTGAGGATATCCGAAACACTCTGCTTGTTGGCGGAATCAGGCAAGAGCCTGAGAAACTCCTCAACTGTCCGGGTGATCTCTTCGCCGAAGCTGGTGTTGGCAACCATCTGTTCCGGCATACGCCGGTAAGGTTCCTGTTTAAAGTGGACGACCTGATTTTCAGAAAAAATGGCGGTGTGGGCCGATTCATCATAGTCGTGGTCTTCTCCTTCTAGCCAGAAGATCGGGACAAAATCGTATTCGGGAAAGAGTGCTTTTTGACGTTCGGCAAAAATAATGGCGCTGAGTGCTTTGTAAATGGTATAGAGTGGGCCGGTAAACAGTCCGAGTTGCTGCCCGGTTACTATGGCCATACATCGAGGTGAGCGGAGCTTTTCGATCTCCCTGAGCTGGCGTGCAGTGCCTCCCCAGCGACTGTTTTGCCGCGAAAGAAGCCGGACAAGAGTTTCTCGATCAAATGTTCTCGAGCCGAGCAATCCAAGCTGTCGGTAGTAATCGGCCTCTTTTTGGTAATCAAGGTGAAAGCATTCTGAAATCAGTTTGTCTCGCTCGGGGCCATCCGATGTATAGTCACGGAATAGCTTTGAAAATCCTTTTTTGGGGGTCAGGATATTTTTGTAGTCAAGGAGAAAGGTGTTCACGTTTTTATTTTTGCAGGTTCCATTGTTCAAGAGTGCTGATATACCCGTTGTTGGTCAGATCGCACGAGAGCGGTGTAACAGCAACATAATTGTGCCGAACAGCGAATTCATCCTTGTGAAGGGTATCATCAAGCAGGCGCAGGGTGCCATTCAGCCAGTAATAGGGGTTGCCAAACATGTCGTTTCGTTCAATGGCATTTTCTTCCCAGCGTGAACGTCCCTGTTCGGTGATCATGATCCCGGCAATCTGCGATTCTGTCACATTCGGAATATTGACGGAAAGAATGGTGTCTTTCGGCAGTCCTTCCAGAAGCACTTTTTTTGCCAGTTTGCGGGCAAATTTTCCGGAGTAGGTAAAATCGGCATGTTCATAAGTTGCCAGCGAAAATGCCAGGGAGGCAATTCCCTGGATAGCTCCCTCAAGAGCTGCCGCTACCGTTCCTGAATATAAGGTGTTTGTTGCGGTATTGCTTCCGTAATTGATGCCTGACACAATAAGATCCGGCTTTGACAGTAGAATATGACTTAAAGCAACCTTGATACAGTCGACCGGAGTGCCTGAAACGGTGTATCCAAAAAAACGGCCGTTTTTCAAAAACTTTTTGATTCTTAATGGAGTCCCCAGTGTCATGGCATGGCTCATGCCGCTATGTGGTTCGGCAGGCGCAACGACGGTTACCCTGCCGATTTTTTTCATCGCAGCCGCAAGCGCATGGATTCCCTCCCCTTCAATGCCGTCATCATTGCAGACAAGTATATGAGGTTTTTGCAGTGTGTCCATGCTGTGCGTCTATTATAAAAATGTTACCGTTTCTGATGTTTCGCGTTTTTGCAGATTTGGCTGGTGCGTAAAAGTACAAAAAAGTTCTTCTCAAAAGTTATGACCAATGCTGAAATAATAAATGGTTTCTGAAAAATTCAGGGAGGTGTACGCTGTATTACTCGCTTCTGCAAGAAATGGGAACGCCTTTGAAACGGTAAACCTTGTGGGACCGAGAGGAGTATCCCATATCAGGCTTGTTCCGATACCGTGAATAAGGTGTGCAGAGGAGATGTCGTCCAGATTTTCCCAGACATTGCCGACATTGTAATGCAGGATCAGCGATGTTGGAAAGAGAATGGCGAATGATGGCTTGTAGCCAACCTGTATTCCTGCCGCCGCCAAATTATTGCAAAGAAGATCGTTTTCTTTCAACCCCGTAAAACGCTGACTGTAGGTTGTTCCCGGGCCTCCAAGGAAAAATTTCTCTGACAATGGCATATTGCTGCTGCTCAGGCCAAAAAGTCCCGAAAGCTGCAGGGTGGTTTTGCTCGTAAGCGATATATTTTCTTCGTGATTACCTGATACCTGCCAGAAAATATCATTATTGTCGAAGAGTGCCGGAGTCACTGAATATTTGAGGTTTGTATAAGTTCCTGATGTTGGGGTCAATGAATTGTTTCTCGAATCGAGGGTAAATTGTGTTCCGATCGAGAGCATCGTGTTATTTACGGTGCTCAGTGCTGCACGGTGCTTCTCTTCAGCCCAGGATTGGGTGTTTTGCAGGGTAATTTCGGCAATCAACTGACCGTTTTTTCGGATTCTTGTGCCGAAAGCGTTGCCGATACCGTACTTCTGGATTCCGTAATTATTCAGAGCCCCTGAAACATCGCGATGTTCAAAAAAATGTTCGTCATAAAAAAGACGAGAAGACATCGTCAAGTGGGACTCACCTATCCTTGGCATATTGAGCTCAAGATTAACGAGGTAGCCTTTTCTTCCTGCTTTCAGCCAGCCGCCGACCGAGTTGGTTGTTCCTCCGAGATTTTCATTTCTGACATCGACGAGGAACTGGGCGTTGCTTGTTTCATCGTAGCGCAATCCGAGCCGGAGTACTGACGGCGGTTTTTCTTCAAGAGAAACGTTGAGCAGGGGATTGCTGTTGGGGGCGGAAGCTGCGCCAGGCTTTGCGAAAATGGAGACACGTTTGAAGCTCCCGGTTTCGTAAAGATTATTAACAGACTCTTCAGCTTTCCGGATGCTGAGAGCCTGAGTAGTATCAATTTTTATTTCCCTCATTACAGGAGTAAGGCCGGTGATATTTTTGTCTCTGCGGATCTCGATACTGTCCGGTTTTCCGGAAGAAACATTGACGTACAGGGTGCCATTGTTCAGAGAGCAGCTTTTGATGGTGACAAGACAGTAGCCATGTCTGCGGTATTCTTTTATCAGGGCTTCAAGGGCTTTTGTTCCTGAGCTATTCGTGTAAAGCGTTTTTGTTACCCGGCTGAAACATCGTTCAAGCTCTTCCGGTGCAAGTGCTGCCGGAGGCCCTCCCGTGATGGTCACATTTTTTATTTCGGGAAGAGGGTCAAGGTGAAAAATTACTTTTTTATGGGGGTGATCAAGTTTGGCAGAGACTTTGGTGAAGAGATCTGTTGCCAGCAACTTCTGAAGGGTTTTGTCCAGATCTGTTGCATTGTGGATAATGGTGGAAGCAACAAGGTTACATTCCGGATTTTCTTTTGGAAAGAGAAACGTTTTGCCATACGTTCCGATAGCAATATTTCGTGAACTCTTTTTTTCTATACGGAGTTTTATGGTTTCTGCCATTTTTTTCCCTTTGGCATAACCAGCGTTAATGAGAGCATTGATATCTGAAAAATCGGTAGCCTTATGGTCACCGAGTTCGGGAGTTATGACAAGATCAGCTTTTGCAAGTTGTGCAGGATACTGCAATTTTGTGAGAATGGTCATCGCCTGATCGGCGGCTTTCCATGGGAGATCAAGTTCTCCGCCGGTTGTGTACATGCTGCCGTGCGTATCGACCGCAATTTTATAGTCTGCTTTGAACGCATTGAGTTCATCGACCGGAAGATTTGCAACGAGCCCGCCATCAACCAACTGGTAACCGTCACGGATGATCGGTTCATACAGAATCGGAATAGTACTGCTTGCCCGCATTGCTTCTGAGAGTGAGCCGCTGGTAAGTGATATACGCTTTCCTGAAACAAGATCGGTCGAAACGGCCCGGAAATTAATCGGAAACTCAGAGAAATTGCCAGAAACATTATAGAGAGCGTTCAGTGCCAGGAGGTCGAGAGTTCCGGTCATCTCCTGAGCGGAGTTAAGCGATTTAGGAACAAGAAGTTTCAGCTTTTCAATACGTATTGCCAGAGATGCCCGGTCGCGGATTCGTTGCTGTTCAAGAAATATATTTGAACGGGTATAATTATCACGGAGGGAAATAATTGATTGCCAGGGAAGGGTATGGACGATCTCTTCAAGTTCATTTGGGCTGTATCCGCAAGAGTAGAGTCCTCCAATAACAGCACCCATGCTTGTACCGGCAATACAATCGACGGGGACACCCGCTTCATCAAGAGCTTTGAGGATGCCTATTTGTGAAAGACCGTTAGCGCCACCTCCTGAAAGTGCAAGACCAACGGTTTTTCTTGCAGGCCTCATGAAGTTGAAGAGGGTATAGCGGTGCTGGGGAAGTTTAAGCGTGTCGGGATAGACCAGGGTCGTCGGTGAGGCCACAGCATCAGGTTGTGTCGCCATTTCCGTGAGGAGAGTGGCGATGAGTAGTGCTGCTATGCAGAATATTGTTCTTATGTTCAACAAAAGGTGGTGCTCCTCGTTTATAAAGTCGTTATAAAAGGGTTTTATACAGGCCATTTTTGAGATCTCCTGTGGAGTTCATATCTTCAGGTTTAATGTATAACCTTTACTCTTCATTGTAAACATGGCATGGTTTAATCGGGTAAAACCCTCAATACGTCCAACCGACAAGAGAGATATGCCGGAAGGATTGTGGTGGAAATGTGAAGAGTGCGGAGCTATGCTTCACAAAAAGCAGCTTGAAGATTACTTTTACACCTGTTCGCAGTGCGGTCACCATTTCAGGATATCTCCCTATAAGTATTTCTCGATTCTTTTTGATGGCGACAAGTACATCGAGTTTGACGATAACCTCCGTTCTGCCGATCCTCTCAGTTTTACCGATACAAAGAGATATCCCGACCGTGTTCATGATACTATTGAAAAGAATGGAAAAACCGAGGCATGTCGTAATGCTCATGGAGAATGCGGCAGCACACCTCTTGTTGTTTCAGCCATGGATTTTGGTTTTATCGGTGGATCAATGGGTTCTGTTGTTGGCGAAAAAATAGCGCGTGCTGTTGATAAATCGCTTGAGCTGAATGCTCCTCTTCTTGTTATTTCCCAGTCAGGTGGAGCCCGGATGATGGAAGGCGCCTTCAGTCTGATGCAGATGGCTAAAACCGCAGCCCGGCTTACCCGGCTCAGTGAGAGGAAATTGCCCTATATCTCACTTCTTGCCGATCCGACAATGGGAGGAATAACCGCATCTTTTGCCATGCTTGGTGATATCAATATCAGCGAGCCGAAGGCCCTTATAGGTTTTGCCGGTCCCAGGGTGATCAGGGATACCATCAAAAGAGATCTGCCCGAAGGGTTTCAGCGTGCTGAGTTTCTGCTTGAACATGGCTTTCTTGATCGCATTATCTCCCGGAGGGATCTGAAAAGCGAGCTGGTTACTCTGCTCGGTATGCTCAAAGTTTAGTTCCAGTGAAGTGCTGCTGCCGTAACCGGGAATTGTGCCATGAAAATCTTTTTTATCTCAAGGGCAATTTCCCGGTGCTCCTGTTGTGTACTTTTATCATTCCGTACCTCCAGGTAGTGGATCCAGCTTCTTACTGAGCCCTTCATATACAGTTTTGTTTGAGTGCCCAGAGGGAGGAGCACTCTTGCGCACTCCTTGGCAATGCCCTTTTCAAGTGCCTGGTTGTATGCTTCAAGGCCGGTTTGGGCAATACGATCCTGTGCCGTATCAAACCACTGTATGGTCGTTTCATCAAGATCATCAAGGGAATTTTGCCGGTTTTTGCTGTCCTGACGTCTTGGCTGGTATCGCTCAATCTCCTGTGCTTTGGCGTACCGCTGAGAAAATTCCTGGAACTGAAAACTTTTATGACGGAGAATCTGTGGCGAAATGGCTCTTGACGTTACAATTTCAACAGTCATATCCACCATTTCAAAGACGCTCCAATGTTTGTGTGCAATACAGTAGGCGAGGAGCTTTTCATAATCAGGTGTCTCCTGGTGGGGGCTGGATACACGCGCGCAGTAGGCAATAAGCCCTTCAGGTGAAAGTGGTTGGTTGTCAGCCTGAATGAGCGGCGCAGTGACTGCAATGAGGCGGACCTGCATGTTACTCAACGTTTTGATGTTTGTTTAGCCCTGAATATAGAGAAATGGCGTCATTTATCCTGCATTCTCGCAAGCTTGGATAACTCTCTTTTTTTGCTAATTGAAACGGGAAGTCTTGATTTATTGTTGTCACTGAGTATTTTGACGATCAGTATCAGGAGTTCCAGTTGAGCTTCCCGGGCATGGCACATTTTGTGCCGATCTGGTTTTGAACGATTTACCAATATTCAAACAACAGGATAGCTATGGCAAATATTAATTTCGGTTTTGAGCACCATGCCAGAAAAATGTACTCAGGCGCTATAGAACAGGGGATTACCAACTCTCTTGTTCCCATGGTTATAGAGACTTCGGGACGAGGCGAGCGTGCGTTTGATATTTTTTCAAGGCTTCTGCGTGAACGCATTATTTTTCTCGGAAGCGGGATTGATGAGCATGTGGCTGGTCTGATTATGGCCCAGCTTATTTTTCTCGAATCTGAAGATCCGGAACGGGATATTTATATCTATGTTAACTCTCCGGGCGGCAGTGTCTCTGCCGGTCTCGGGATATATGATACTATGCAGTATATCCGTCCAGAGGTTTCAACAGTTTGTGTCGGTATGGCTGCAAGCATGGGTGCATTTCTTCTTGCCAGCGGAGCAAAAGGAAAGAGAGCCTCACTTC
>Ga0194037_1001429_pt1 | contig 17231 bp, 16 predicted proteins | sample JunL306m_MetaG_FD_148653 | JGI IMG/M metagenome (GOLD analysis project Ga0194037, IMG submission 148653) | Anoxic zone freshwater microbial communities from boreal shield lake in IISD Experimental Lakes Area, Ontario, Canada - Jun2016-L304-6m | ecosystem: Environmental > Aquatic > Freshwater >...
CGTCGTATCATGTCTCATCCTGCCAAGCGTATTGAACAACTCCTTCCTGATAACTGGCTCGCCGAAAAGCAAATCTCACCAGCATTAATCAATTCCTAAATCAAGATGGTCTACTGTTGACGGTTACACGGTAGCCGGGGAATTCATTCCCCGGATAAATTTCATTCCCCGATTTGTCGGAACAGCTGGGTGTTAATGCACTTATAAATCAAAAAGCCCACCATCTCTGTGATTGATGGTGGGCTTTAAAATAGGTCCCCACTTCTCTGTAAAAAAGGCGGGTAAACATTAATTGAAATACACTAAAACGTCAAAACAAATCGTCCCTTCTCCCTTCACAACCCCAAAAAAATAGTTGAGAGTAAATAACCTGGATACACCGCCTGTCCTGCTTGTCGAAGCCTGTCCAGAGCCTCGTCGAAGTAGGGCCCTCCAGGGTCAGGCCTGAAAGAATGAAACTTGTAGACCAGTCCGCAACCGTGCAACCTTTTACGCAATCCTGGTGTCTGTTTTCATGCGCTCATTGAATCTCTTTACTGCAGCACTCATCGTCGATGAATCACGACCGAAACGCAGAGCCAACTCCACCAACGTAGCATCAGATATTTCATTGACCAGCCAGGCAGCCATGCTGCGTGTTTCTGAAGTAAACCGTTTTTATCCCGGCGACGCTAAATCGGGGCCGTTCAGTATCGTAGGCACACCGGAATCGAGCTTGAAATAGTGGCTGACGGCAGCAAAGATCTCGGAGATTTTCAGAAACCGAGGTCTGATCGGTATTATAGCGTGCGGTTCCCTGAGAAGATTCGAAGGGTGATGTAGATCGTCTTTTTGCCATTTTATCGACCTATCTGCCAAATTAACGATTTTGCCATTTAAAAATATCCAACATTCTGATTTCGTCGGGAGTAATACGATATAACGCCTGAAGAAGTCTATGATTCTAATTGTATTTTTCCTTTCTCACACTATTCCAACTCGCCAAATCACTCAAAACCACGCCTTCATTCCTGCTTGCTTGTGTGGTTGGCGACAACAAAGGCCTCGGAGGTGTCTGAAAAACCTCCGAGGTCTGGTCGCAATTATCGAGCTGATTCGAAGCGTAAGCGGGTGCGGATGAGGAGAAAAAGAGGATGATTATGAAGAACGTGCGGGCGGTGGTACGGTAGGAATTGTCTCAAATAGTGCTGGAAGAGTTACGCTGCAACATTTCAAGACATTTCACAAAAACTTTCTTCAGCTTCACGATGCGCCGCTGGTAAATTCCTTTAGGTAAAACATCAGACTTTTTGTAGTATTGTTCTCCCACTTCATTTGATTTTGCCCTTTACTTTTGATGCGTTCAATTCAGATATGATATACACGTTTTTCAAATAAGAACACCGCACCAACAAAGGCACCAAATGCTTGAGATAGTTGGCCCAATTACTGATGTTAAAACATTTGCTACTGAAAATACTATTCGTGAGCTGGCTCGCTTGAAAAAAATGTACGGTTTTGGGCACTGGCGCAAACAGCAAAGGCATTGCTGATGTCAGGCTGCCCGATGAAGCAGTCGTTACAGCGGAAATACACTGGTATGAAGCCACCGGCATTGGTCGTAAGGAATTCAAGATAAAACAGATTTTGGAGTAACAAATCATGAAAAAATCAACGGACCCTCGTTTTGTTATTTGCCTTGATACTGCCGGATATGATGTGTCTCTGGTTCCCCGCAAACTTTATGAGTTGCTGCCTGATCCGGTTTCTTCGGCCCGCGGTTTGTACCGTATAGTTGATGAATCGGGAGAAGGTTACTGCTATCCCGCATCGCTGTTCATTCCAGCCATTCTTCCCAGACAGACGGAAGAAAGACTGCGTTCCGTCGGCTAACTCCCAGCTTGAATGTGGTCGCAAACAACCATCCCTTCTCACTCTATTCCAACTCGCCAAAGCGCTCAAAACCACGCCTTCATTCCTGCTTGCTGAAACTGAAAAATTCTGTCTGTAGCGAGCAGGTGATGGAGTTGCATCCATCGTTTCCAAAATGCAAAACGCTGCCCCTCCGTCATCGAGCCGGACAAACGGCACAGGTATATTGTGTGGCTGCCGGCAGCAAAGACCTCGGAGGTTTCTGAAAACCGAGGTCTGGTCGCAATTATCGAGTGGAGTCGAAGCGTAAGCGGGTGCGGATGAGGATGAGGAAAAAAAGAGGATGTTTGTGAAGTTCGTACGGGCGGTGTTATTCAGTTTAAACTGAAAATTTATTGTCGCATTTATAAATTCATTTTATCAGCTTTAAAAGCAACGCTGCAATAAGAACCGTTTGCAGAAAACCTGCAACTACAATCCAACGAATAAGATCAGCCTTAACCTCAGCAAGATCTAGCTTTGTTGCCATATCGTTCAGATGTCTTGTACTCAATCTCAGAAATAACAATTTCAATCGTTTCTTTTTGAGCTTCGGCTGCAACCTCTGCTTGCTGTTCAGTAAAACCGGCAGAACGCAATTTTTTAGAATAAGCCAACGTATCAATAGTTATTGAAGACATATATCACTTCTGGACGAACAATAACAAACGAGTAACTGCTCGTCAAGTAAACCGAGGGAAAAGACTGCAGGATTTTATTTTTATGTGATGCAAAGCCGACGCACCTCTTTAAGGTCGGTCAAAAGTATAAAGTGCCAACAATTTTCAATCGATCCTGCCACGCTATCAATCAATCTAGTACCTGCACAAATGAACTTCCCGTCAAACTATAGATGCAAGAAAGGCGGGATAGCTGCTCCCGCCTTTCTTTTAAAAACTCTCTGCAATTATTGATTACACGTCGTAATACAGTGCGAACTCAAGTGGTACCGGACGCATACGAACCGGATTTACTTCAGCTTCCGTTTTGTATTCAATCCATTTTTCAATAACGTCAGGGGTAAATACATCGCCCTTGAGCAGGAATTCGTAGTCAGCTTTAAGGCAGTTAAGTGCCTCTTCCAGAGTACCCGGAGCTGACGGGATGTCTTTCAGTTCTTCAGGGGAAAGACCGTAGATATCCTTATCCAGCGGCTGGCCTGGATCGATCTTGTTCTCAATGCCATCAAGACCGGCCATCAGCATGGCAGCAAATGCCAGATAACCATTGGCTGCTGGATCAGGCGTACGGTATTCGATACGTTTGGCCTTCGGATTGGTTGAGAACATCGGAATACGAAGTGAAGCTGAACGGTTACGGCTGGAGTACGCCATGTTTACCGGTGCCTCAAAACCAGGCACCAGTCGTTTGTAGGAGTTGGTGGTCGGGTTGGTAAATGCACACAGAGCCTTGGAGTGTTTAATGATACCACCGATGTACCACAGAGCCATCTGTGAGAGGCCGCCGTATTTTTCACCGGCAAAAAGGTTAACGCCATCTCTCCAGATTGACTGATGACAGTGCATACCGGAACCGTTATCGCCATAAAGTGGTTTAGGCATAAAGGTAGCTGTCTTGCCATTGCGATTGGCAACATTTTTAACAATGTATTTGAACCACTGCAGATCGTCAGCCATTGCGACCAACGAGTTGAAGCGCATATCGATTTCAGCCTGCCCACCGGTTGCAACTTCGTGATGCTGACATTCTACACGGATACCGACCTTCTGCATTTCCAACACCATCTCGTTACGCAGATCGTTCTGTGAATCAGTCGGGGAAACCGGGAAATAACCTTCCTTGTGGCGTGGTTTGTAACCCAGGTTAGGGAACTCTTCGCGGCCGCTGTTCCAGGTTCCTTCGGATGAATCAACAGCATAGAAGGACTGGTTGGCGCTGGAGTCGTAACGGACATCATCAAAGATGAAAAACTCGGCTTCAGGTCCGAAATAGGCAGTATCACCGATACCGCTAGATTTCAGGTAGGCTTCGGCTTTGATAGCGATATTGCGGGGGTCGCGTGAATAGCCTTCTTTGGTGATCGGATCGAAAATGTTACAGATCAGGGACATGGTGGGAACGGCGACAAAAGGGTCAATCTTGGCTGTGTTCGGGTCAGGAATAATGATCATGTCGGAGGCATGAATCGGCTGCCAGCCACGAATCGAAGAACCGTCAAATCCTTGGCCCTCTTCAAAGGTATCTTCACCGAACTCGCTCATCGGCACGGTAAAGTGCTGCCAAATTCCAACAAAATCCATAAACTTGAAATCAACCATCTGCACGCCATTCTCTTTGGCAAATTCTACTACTTGTTGTGGGGTCATCAGTTACTCCTTTCAGGGGGATATAAAATATGCTGCCTAGAGAGCATCTTCTCCGGTTTCACCAGTTCTGATGCGAATCACCTCATCTACATTTGTAACAAAAATTTTACCATCACCGATGCGTCCCGTTTTTGCGGATTTCTCGATAACGGCAACAACCTGAGAAAGAATAGAATCCGAAACAATAATCTCGATCTTGATCTTGGGTATAAAATCAACAACATATTCAGCACCACGGTATAACTCGGTATGACCCTTCTGGCGACCAAAACCCTTGACTTCGCTTATGGTAATTCCTTGAATACCGATCTCGTTCAGCGCTTCCTTAACCTCATCCAGTTTAAACGGTTTTATGATGGCATCGACTTTTTTCATCGTGTAACCCTCCAGGTATGGAATATGTTTCAAAATCTATGCACAAAGAAAGATCACTATACGCACGATGCTACGTGGAGATTTTGCAAGCATCCTGCCAACTATTAATTTTAAAATACAGCAGATACATCAGATAGTTATGAAACAAGTTCCGTAAAATTCCGCTCTGCGCGCTGAAAAAACAATCAACTAGAAGACACAAGCGCACAAAAAACAGGCAAACAACTAAATGGCATTACAGCGGATTACAGATTCTTCAATTCCCTGATAATCTCAACCTGGCGCTGGTTGACAAAGTGCGCCAATTGCTGCTGTGAGAATTTTTCGACATGAAACTCCAGAACACAGCTGAACGGAGCCTGCTCGCCCGTCACCTTGATGATAGTGGCATTTAAGGCGGCCTCCACCACCGAATTGGACGTTAAGTCAGGCAGCTTCAGAAACAGATTGATATCCATACCGGTGAAGAGAAGTTCGGAAGAAGGGACCTCTACGGAAGCCCCGCCCAGGGAAATCACCTTGACATGTCCCTTAAGCACTTCATCATCACATATCAGATCAGCTTCAACCGGTTTATCAAGCTGCACCCGCACAAAGCGTCTCATACCGGCAAGATTGTTGGCATACCAGAATTTACACAGAATTGCACGCTTCTTAATTGAACTAACGTAAAAAGCTTCGCCGACAATATCTTCTCGGAACGGGCTTTTAGCGTGCGCACGAATCAGGGATTTTCGTTCAGTTTCAATTACTTTAGCCTGATATTCGTGGATGGCAAATTCAGCCATCTGGTTTTCAACACTCAGGAGAACAGCATCGAAGGAAACAGGAATTTCCTTAAAGTAGTTCAGCATGTTAAAACGCTGGCCGACCATGCCTTTCAGGAACTGAAGAATGACTCTGGTATCTTCGAGTTCAGTACCTTTAACAATGGTGGCGTAGTGTTGAGACAATCCAGATACTCCCGACGAGGATAATTGATATTTTATCCAGGATACTGTATAAGGCGACAGATGAAGTTACCTATCAGAAAAAATCCTTCTCGACAAGTATTAATCATGGCTTCTGCCACTTACATGCCTTTCCGCATTTTATTCGTCTTCATCGTTTTCCTGATAACCGGGTTCATGCATCTTTACATTTTCCCGTCTCTGGTCGCAGCTGATATTTATCGTTTCGTTACTATTGATGGTGTCGAGACATTTACCGATGCACCTCGATCAAAAGATGCCAGGATAATTATTAAAGATCGGCCATCATCACCTTCAAAGCGGCGACACACCAAAGCTTCCGGAGCGCCTCAGAAAATTCATGATATCTCTCTGGAAGAGATCGTCCAGAAAACAGTCCTCGCAGCATCCACCCCGAACAGCGAACTGCAGGATCGTTTTGAGCCGCATCTCCCCAATGTTGGCGGCACAATTACCTCGACGGTCGGCATGCGTATCGACCCGATCGATGGTGTCTGGCGCCATCATAACGGAGTTGATATCGCGATACCATCCGGCACGGCCGTCATGCCGGTTGCAGCAGGAATTGTCATCTATAGCGGCACCCGCTCCGGGTACGGTAACACGATAATTGTCGAACATGAGAACGGGGTGGTGACACTCTATGCCCACAACAGCCAGCTTCTGGTATCGCAGGGACAAGCCGTGACCGCTGGCAGTACCCTGGCGCTTTCCGGTTCTACGGGACGTTCCACAGGACCGCACCTTCATTTTGAAGCCTGGCAGGCTGGTACCAATGTGACCGAGGCGTTTATACCAGGCAGCACACAGAAACTTTCCAATCACACGCTGGTTGCAAGTAGCCAACGTCAGTCGCGTTTCCGCAGTGAAGTGCTTTCTGACGGTTCTGTTCTTTTTACCAATCTTCCCGCTTCTTCCCGCTGATGCTTGATCAGATTATAAAATACACCTCCAAGCTGGTTGCTGATCGCTCCGCGCAGCCAGATATGATCGCCTTTGCAGCGCAGGATGACAGCATCGTTTCTGCCGGAAACGCCGAACTGGCTGCCTTGGCATCAGATATCCTGTCTCATCTGGACTGCCTGGCGCTGACGGTTGCCCGCCCCTCACTCCCCTTTGCAGATTTTCTGCTGAGGCGGAGCGCCTCTGATGAACTGACGATTATCCCCCGAGATACCGAAACCAGAACCTTTCTGCACGACATTCCAATTCTTCGGCACAACGGCTTCGGACCCGACCCGGCTCGCACTATCGCGGCGCTGCTGGGTAATCGCAAAGGTATCGTGGTCGAAGGGATCGGTATTATTGCCAGCGGCACCGTAACGGTCGAGCAGGCCTATATCAACTGGTCATCGGTCTTTCATTCTACCTACATAAAATACCTTGAAGATCTGCTGGAATCCGGCTTCATTTTTCCGGAAGAATCCGATGTTTTCAAGCACTTCCGGACAACGTGGCTGCTGCCGCTTTCCGCAGATGGGCTGACGTTCCGTCAGGGACCACTGAGCGATCGTGCCCACATTCTGGAGGAACTTGTCCAGGTTGGTCGCTATACCGTTCAGTGTGGTCTGGTTGATTCGTTCTTCGGCAACATTTCTTACTTACATGACAGACTGATTTATATCTCTCAGACCGCTTCCAGCCTGGACGAACTCTCTGCCTGCATTGATCCGGTTCCCTTTACCAACTGCTCCACTGTCGGCATAACCGCCTCCAGTGAACTGGTAGCTCATCGCAGCATCTATGAAACAACCGAGTGCCGCGCAATCCTGCATGGTCACCCTCGTTTTGCGGTGATTATGAGTATGCTCTGCCAGGATCAGGATAATTGTGACGTTGCAGATTGCTGGAAGGAATGCAAAAAAGTCCGTTTTTTGGGAGAGACTCCCGTCGTGGCCGGTGAAATCGGTGCGGGTGGCCTGGCTAAAAACGTCCCGCCGGTTATCGGCAGGTCGGGACGGGCGATTGTTTACGGTCATGGTGTCTTCAGCATCGGAATGACCGATTTTCGCGATGCCTTTCAGGGGTTGGTTGATGTTGAGAACTGGTGCCGGGAAGAGTATTTCAGGCGCTTTGATGAAAAAAATTACCAGATATAATCTTTTGCTATCGCCCGTTTATCCTTACCGGCCAGAATATGCAGGATACGCAGATGCTTAAGCTTGTGCGGTGATAACGAGCCCAGCGAAATATAGACAATCGTGCGATCAAGGCGAGCCGCTATCTGTTTGAAGATGCTGCGGGGCGGCTTTGCTGCAACATAGACCACATGTTTTTCGGTTGAATAATCCAGAGCGGCCAACAGCAGAACCTCTGCCCGTGTTGCAGCTCCCCGATAGTCCGGATCCTGCCAGACATCCAGCATACGACGGGGCGGAAACGAGAGCAGAAATCCACCATATTCACAACGGCAGATACCCGGTCCGACGACATTTTCAGCCGGATCGGTAGCGTAAAAAGCCATGTCGGACTCCTGATCATGCTCCCCCAGCCAGGTCATGCGGTAGGGATAGCGTTCCGTGCGGCGATCCTCATCAAAAATCAGCACCAGACTCCCTATTCCCCCCTGAGCGCGCTGCTGCTCCCTGACATAAATTGCCCCTTCATGGAAATTGCGAATCGTCTCGCGCATATCAATGCCGTCCAACAATGACGCACTGAATTTCTCCGTTCGGCTCAGTTCATCAGAAAGCTGCAGACACCCTTTACGCTTCAAAAAGCGCCCGTACTCTTCAACAGCAATATCCTCCTGAGGCCAAGAGCAGACGGAGGGATCATCGAAACCTTCCAGCCACTCGCCGGGACGTTTTTCCCGTTTCCGGTTGTGCAGACCGAGCCGCGAAAGTCCCTTGCTCCGTTTCTGACGTGGACGAAAACGTATCTGGCGACTGCCGCCCCAGAGTTCTTCAGGTGAGATGCGGATTGTTGCCAGATCGCTGTTTTCCGACTGCCAGGGGTAGCAGGTCGCCAGACGACACAGTGCGTAGGCAAAATTGTCATCAATGCACCCGCGAGCTGTTGCCAGAAGCTGAAAGAGATCAGGCAGAAGCATCCCACCCTGCAGGGCATAATTGCGGGAAAAACGGAAAAAAGCCCGTTTCTGCCAGAGTTGCACAACTTCTCCGGTCTCCTGATGATACTGCCGGGAGGCCTCGCAGAAGAGGCGGTAGATGATGCGCTGCCGGTCCGGAAAACGCCCCCCACTACCGATATGACGGGCACTTCTGCGGATGGCATTGTCCAGAATCTGATCTTCCGGCAGTTCCTGCCTGCCTCCACGGATCAGTTCCAGAGCATGGAAACGTTTGCGCAGTCCATTGCCGCTTTCTTCAGGTTCATCTGGAAGCGGGCCTCGCCGGTATTCGTAGACCGCCGACAGGAAGGGAAATTCGGCCAGAATTTCACGGCACGATTCGGGATGCAGATTCCAGAGAGTGACACCCTCACGCCGCACCCGTTCCAACGGTGCCGCCTGCGGAGTTGCGAAGCGGTTCTTGACCCGTTCCAGATGGGCCATCCCGCAGACGAACAGAATTCGCTGGTGTTTCTGTGCCAGTTGCTGCAGATGGAACGCCATGGCCTGTTCCCGCCGCAGATCCTCATGGCAGGGACGCTCTCCGGCGCATGATTTCTGATATTCACGATAATAGGCTTCCAGACCGATGCGGCAGATGCTGTACGAGTCAGGAAGCTGGTCATGGTGGCGGGGATAGTTGTCAGTATCAATATCGATAAAATACAGCGGCAGGTTCAGCTCAAGCGCCCTGCGTGCGGCCTCCACCAACGGATCGGCCGGCTCGACCAGCAGATAAACCGTCTCACCCTCCCCTGCTGGCGCACCTTTTTTTGGTTTCTCCTGATACCTGAGCACCGAAATCTGCGGCAGTCGGCGCAGCGCTCTCAGAAAAGGGATCTCCAGCGTGGGAGGGAGTTCTATCGCAACGGCGTCGGGTCTGACTCTCTCGAAGGCCATACGGACCAGTTGGGCGCATTCGAGGCGGTAATGCAGTATCGGCAGGGCATGAACAGGGCCGAACGTTTCCAGATAGAGTCGCTGCGGCATGGATCAGTCGAGATAGGGGAGAGCTTCGTTGCCGAGGATGCGTGTGACCGACAGTCTCAAGAAATCAAGCGGCGGCACAGCATTGCTGTGGGACATTTTTAGTGCATAGCGGGCGATATTGATGCCGTCCCGCACAGAATACAGTTCGCCTTTCTTGTGGGCGCGCTGTAGAAACCTGACCACATATTTGAGAATTTCATTCTCGGCAAACGGCAGGTTCTCACGGAGAATGGCCAACTCTTCATCAGCTTCAGGAAAGTCGATATAAATCTGGGGCTGCAACCGAGAATGGATATATTCCGGAATCTCAAAAGTTGAAGAATCTTCGTTCATTGTGACCACAATCCGAAAATCCCGCGCGGCCGGAATCCGCAGCCCGGTCACGATCGATTCGACATAACGGCGGTCATCGAGGAGCGCAGCCAGAGAAGCCCATGCTTTCTCGCTCATGCGGTTACCTTCATCCAGAATCAGCACCCCGCCGGTGAGCATGGCCGATACGAGCGCTGAGGCCGCGTACTGAATTGTACCATCAGGGCCGATCACCGGAGTGACAATCAAATCTTCGGGTCTGGTATCCATGGTAGCCTGAAAAAGATAGACCGGCCGCTCCAGACGTTGCGCAGCCGCATATGCCAGAGTAGTCTTACCAACACCCGGCTTGCCAATCAGGCGGGGATTAAAGGGCATATCCCGTTCATCAATAACCATCCAGGCCGCCAGCAACTGCAAAATCAGCTCATCCTGCCCAACCCATTTCAGATTGAGCTGTACCGGCCTCGCCAGAGAAAGCGTAATGCCGTCGATTGTCATTTTTTGCATGTTATTGGTCTCTTTCAGTTAAAAATTGGATACCCATGTTTGCAAAACTGCATCGGGCCACTCGACAGAGATGCTTGGAGGAGCATGAACCTGAGTCGCTACAGAGAACCAGTGTACATTCATCCCCAACTTGCAAGCTGTTTGGCACATGTTCATCCACCGAAATCAATGCACCTCCAAGAGATATATTCTCTAACAGTGCATGATAGGTGCTGCCATCAAGTTCCATGAGTATACAGTTCGAGGAACCACCATCAACTCTTGTATGTAATCTGTGATCGCCCATTAGGTACCCCCGCTCCGTTATTTACTTACCCATAATATTATTTTTTGAGAGTGCAAATAAGTCAACACAAAAACATCAGATAAGAACATGTGATTCCCCATAGTGGCAAGTTTACGGGGGTAATTATTGAGAGCTATGGCGGAATTGGGACGTTAAACAGAAAAAGCGCCCTTTCTCTCATCAAGTCAGGACGCTTTCTTAAGTATTATTTGGTGGAGGTGAACGGGATCGAACCGATGACCTCTTGGCTGCCAGCCAAGCGCTCTCCCAGCTGAGCTACACCCCCACAAGGAAACGATTAAGTATCAAATTCGGGCCGGCGTGTCAACTTTTTTTTACACGACAATTATCTTGACATGACTTTGGAGTTGGTGCTAAAAAGACAGCTTCGTTTATCTTACTCGCGTAAAGAGAAATAATTGGAGGTGTGGTTTGGCTCATCATAAGTCGGCAATCAAGAGGATCAAGCAGAGTGCAAAGAAAACTGCACGTAATCGTCATGCATCATCGACGCTGAAGACATATATCAAGCGTGTTCGTGAAGCGGTTGCGGCAAAGGATAAAGATGTTGCTGTTGCAGCTCTTAAAATTGCCATTCCGGTTATTGATGCTACTTCGTCCAAGGGTGTCATTCACAGTTCCACAGCATCACGCTATGTATCACGTTTGACAAAACTGGTTAATACACTCGGTTAGTATTTTTGTAATCCAGCCCTTAAAACAGGGGACTGCACCGCTGGTGTAGTCCCCTGTTTTTCGTTCAGTAACGTGTCTTCTTCTCAAGCGTTCCACCCGCCCGTGCAAATCCCCATTGTCAATCCATGCAGCAGAGTATACGGCTGACCACCTGTCTTGGATTCACAATCACAGCGATAAAACTCATTAAAAATAACCTGCAGCTCGCGACGTGTGAAATTACGCGCCTGCTGTAGAATATCACCCAGAAAAAATGAGTTAATGTTCAGTACCCTGCCGATTTCGGCCTGTGGTGTCGTGCAATCGAGCAGTTCCCTGACACGCCATAACTGACGGAAATGTCGCGTCAGGGCACCGATCATCATCGGCGCTTCTTCACCATTCAAAAATAACGCGTCCAGGCTCTTCAGCGAGTTTGCAAGATCACGCAAACCTAGGAATTTTGCCAGCTCAAAGGCTGTATAAGCCTTACTGCTGCTGGCCATAACCTTTACGTCATCAACCGTTATCCGCAGCTTGGTTCCGGCATAGACGACCAGTTTTTCAATCTGGGAACAGAGTTCCTGCAGGTTATTACCGATCAGAACTGACAGAAGTTCTGCTGCCGGCGCGTCGATCGGCTTGCCTTGGACAACAGCCTCACCCTGAATAAAACCTGCCAGTTTGTTATCGTACAGCCGTTTGTACTCGACCAACTCACCATGCTTTTTCAACTCCAGGAAGAATTTTTTGCGCTGGTCGATCTTGCTGCCGATCAGCAGCAGACAGGTTCCAGACGAAGGATTCTTGATATAGGGTAGCAGTATTTCGAGTGCATCGGCTTTCAGCTGATCGGCCCGCTTTACAACAACCGCCCGTCGTTCGGCGAACATAGGAAGTGTCTGAGCCGCATCGATAATGTCAACACCTTTCGAATCAGTGCCATAAAATACGTTATAATTAAAATCCTTGAGCGAAGCGTCTATGGCACGCTCAAGCAGCATCCGGGCCGCGCGCTCAACCAGAAAAGATTCTTCTCCGTACAGATAGCAGACTGTTGGAATAGAGCCTTTTTTTAGCAATGTTTCGAATTCTTGCGGAGTCATGGTCAGTAGTTCTGCTCTGTCGCTGAAATCAGTTTGTGAGCGATAATGCGGCCAACCGCATTAAGGGCGCTCTCCTCGGCATCATGCTGCAAAGAAAGATTTGCATTGGCAGGATATGCTTTGCTCGCCTGGAGAAGTCCCTTCCAGATTGGTGACGTTTGACCCTTTTTGAATAGCTCAAGCTCGACTTCGACCGTCAGACGATACTCACGGGCACGATCGAGAGAACTGTACGAAAGAGCACTGCTGGAATATGAAACCACCCTGCCCTTCATAGTCAGGTCGGCATCCTGCATACTGTTAGCGGGCACCAGACCTCGCAAGGCATGGCATTCATCGTACAAGGCCCTGCGCAGGACTGTTTGTGCAGTCGGACTGATACTTTCGTTGCTGATAAAAGGTACCCAGAGTTTCTGTTCAGCAATCAAGGTTTGAGTTATCGGACCGGTCAATTGATACCCACAGCCACTCACCAGTGCAGATACCACAACCATACTTATCAGCAGAAAACAGCGAATCTGATTCATCATACCTTCACCCGACCACGATGTTGACCAGCTTGCCCTGAACACAGATTACCTTGCGAATAGTCACGCCTTCAAGAAAAGGAGCGACCTTTTCATCGGCCAGGGCGCGCGCTTTAAGCTCATCTTCATCAGAACCCGCCGGCATGGTGATCTTAGAACGCAGTTTTCCATTGACCTGCACCACCATCACGACCTCCTCATCAATCACGGCATCACGATCATAATCAGGCCATGAAGCGGTCGACAACCGGGAGCATTGCCCGAGTCGCTGCCAGAGCTCTTCAGTAACATGCGGAACAAAAGGGGCCATCAGTAGAATCACGCTCTGAAGCGCCTCTTTCATGACAGCAGCAAACTGCGGCGATGCAAGTTCCGCCGGTTGCAGAGTGTTAAGCAGTTCCATGACGGCCGCAATGGCGGTATTGAAATGGAAACGCTCTTCAAGGTCCTCGGTCACCTTGCGGATTGTTTTGTGAACCGCACGACGTAAGGCACGCTCGTCCGGGGTCAGATCTGCAACTGAAACCGCCCCGGCCCCCTTGATCAGATCAAGACGATCATGGACCAGTTTCCAGATACGATTGAGAAAACGGAACGAGCCGTCAACACCCTGATCGTTCCAGTCCAAATCTTTTTCAGGCGGCGCAGCAAACAGCGAAAAAAGCCGGGCTGTATCAGCACCATACCTGGATATCAGGGCGTCCGGATCTACAACATTGCCCTTGGATTTGCTCATTTTGGCACCATCTTTGATGACCATACCCTGCGTCAGGAGGTTGACAAACGGCTCATCGGCGGAAATATGGCCAAGATCACGCAATACCTTCGTAAAGAACCGGGCATACAGCAAGTGCAGCACCGCGTGCTCAATCCCACCGATGTACTGATCTACCGACATCCAGTAGTCGACGCGGTTCCGGTCAAGAATACCGTCTTTAAAATCCGGGCAGCAGTAGCGCAGGAAATACCAGGAAGATTGAACGAAGGTATCCATCGTATCAGTCTCACGGCGGCCCGGCTTGCCGCAGAGAGGACAACTGCAGAAGACAAACGATTCCGTGCGAGCCAGAGGACTGCCCCCTTCACCACTGAAAACAACATCTTTTGGCAGAACAACCGGGAGATCTGTTTCCGGAACCGGTACGACACCGCAGCTGTCGCAATAGATGATAGGAATAGGATTACCCCAGTAGCGCTGCCGGGAAATACCCCAGTCTCGCAGCCGGAAATTAACCGTTTTTGTGCCAAACCCCTGACTCTGCAGAAAATCGGCAATTTTTTCTTTCGCTTCATCACTCTTCATACCGTCAAACTGACCGGAATTGACCATCATACCGGGCTCGGTAAAAGCCTCTGCCATGCTGGCGGCATCAAGGAGCGCGTCGACCGGTTGGATGACAACCTTGAGCGGCAGATCATATTTTTTTGCAAATTCAAAATCGCGCTGATCATGAGTAGGTACCGCCATAACTGCCCCGGTGCCGTAGTCCATCAGAACAAAATTAGCCAGAAAGAGCGGCATGCGCTGTTGCGTCAGCGGATTAATACAGTATGAACCGGTAAAGACCCCCTCTTTTTCAAAATCTTCCGCAGTACGTTTGAGGCGATCGGTTTTTTTAATTTTTTCTATAAAAGCGGCAACGGCATCCCGGTGGTCCGGAGTGGCCAACGCCATGGCACGCGGGTGTTCAGGTGCCAGGGACATGAAGGTCGCACCAAAAACGGTATCCTGTCGTGTCGTAAAGACCCTGATCGATTCAGTGCTGTTTTCCAGAGGAAAGTCAATTTCACAGCCGTAACTTTTGCCGATCCAGTTGCGCTGCATGACCAGCACCCGTTCCGGCCAACCCGGCAGATTGTTGGTATTTTCAAGGAGTTCTTCGGCATAGTCCGTAATCCGGAAGAACCAGGAATCAAGCTCTTTCTGGGTTACGTCACTGCTGCAGCGCCAGCAGCCGCCATCCTCAACCTGCTCATTGGCCAGTACCGTCTCGCATTTCGGACACCAGTTGACATACGACGTTTTTTTATACGCCAGCCCTTTGGCATACATCTCCAGAAACAGTTTCTGTTCCCAGCGATAGTAGTCTAGGTCGCAGGTAGCTAACTCACGATCCCAGTCGTACGAGAAGCCCATTTTCTTGATCTGATTGCGCATATAGGCAATATTTTCGTAGGTCCAGGTCGCAGGATGACTGTTATTCTGGATGGCGGCGTTTTCGGCCGGCATACCAAACGCATCCCAGCCCATCGGATGCATGACATTGAATCCGCGCATCCGCTTGAAGCGACCGATTACATCACCGATCGAATAGTTGCGGACGTGCCCCATATGAATGCGGCCGGAAGGGTACGGAAACATCTCCAACAGGTAATATTTCTTTTTTTCAGCATCCTCTGCAGCCCGGAAGGTTTTCTCGGCATCCCAGACGGACTGCCACTTCTGTTCAATTTCATTCGGAGTATACTTCAGTTCCACGATGGTATCCTTTCATACGCTAGATTCATTTTCAGGAAAATCCGCCCTGCACAATAATTTCAGTCGCTATATTTTCGAGTGAAACGATGCGGTCAACGACACCGGTTGCAACCGCTTCGCGTGGCATACCGTACACAACGGCGCTTTCTTCCGATTCAGCAATCACTAAGCCGCCCTGTTCTTTGATCGCGCGTACACCGTGACTGCCGTCGTTTCCCATCCCGGTCAGAATAATGGCGGCAACGCGCTTCCGATAGAGCGCTGCACACGATGCAAGCATGATATCAACCGACGGAATATAACGATCCGAATCAGTCGGCGCCACGACCCGCGCTATCACCTGGCCGCCATACAGCTCAAACTGAAGGTTCTTTCCTCCGGGAGCTATCAGAACAGTACCGGGCAGCACCTGGTCACCATCCTCGGCTTCTTTTACATCAAATGCCGAACAGCGATTGAGGCGTTCGGCAAACGGCTTGGTAAATCCGGCCGGCATATGCTGCGCAACACAGATCGCAAACGGATATGTACGATCAAAGGCAGAAAAAATCTGCTGTAGGGCCGGCGGTCCACCTGTTGAAGCACCTATCGCTACCATGTCGAAGCCGTGATGATGCGGCTCAGTACCTGTTCGTGCAAAGGGTACCTGCCCAACCATAGCGGGATGCTGCTCTTTCTGCACTAGCGGAGATTTTTTTTGAACATCGGGCTGGTGACTAATAAACTGAACTACCTTCTGCTGGAGATCCTCTTTGATCGTAAGCAGCTCAACAGAGGCGTTACAACACGGCTTTGTAACAAAATCAAGCGCACCAAGCTCCAACGCTTTAAAAACATTATCAGCACCGCTCAGCGCACTGACAACGATAACCGGTAATGAAAAACGGGTCGTCAGGACCCGGAGCAGGGTAAAGCCATCCATCTTCGGCATCTCAAGATCTAACGTTACCAGGTCCGGCTTCAGGGTAATAACTTTCTGAATTCCCTCTTCACCGTTGGCAGCATACCCGACAACATCAACCCCGGAAATCCCTTCCAGCATATGCGTGATACTGCGTCGACTGAAAGCAGAATCATCTACAACCAGAATTCTGACTTTTTTCATAGCTGCCCTCCGAGGTGAATCCGGTCAGGCTTCTGATAAATCATATCGTTTTTGAAGTGTCTGAGAGTAAAAAGGGTACTAATATTCAAGAGCGACTCAGAATGCCCCAACAGCAAAAAGCCGCCGTCGTACAGCGCCGAATGAAATGAATCAATGACCTTTTTTTTTGCAGCCTGATCAAAATAAATTATGACATTACGGCAAAATATCAAATCTACCTTGCCGAGCATGATCATGCGACTGGCATCGAACAGGTTGAGGTGACTTATAGTAACCATCTCCCTGATGGCATCAATTACCTTGTAACCGTCATCCTGCTGATGAAAATATTTGTGCAGATAGCAGTCTTCAGTCGCACGAAATGAAGATTTGCTATAAATCGCACGTCGGGCCTGCTGCAGAACTTTCTGGCTGATGTCGGTACCGATGACTTCAATATTCCAGCCGGTCAGTTCAGGTATTTCACTCAACAGCATGGCAATTGTGTACGGTTCTTCACCAGTGGAACAGCCGGCGCTCCAAATCCGTAACGAGCGGTTTCTGCGGAGGGACTTGACCTTGATAAGCTCCGGAATTACTTCATCAGTAAATGCTTTCAACTGAAA
>Ga0194037_1001430_pt1 | contig 17229 bp, 15 predicted proteins | sample JunL306m_MetaG_FD_148653 | JGI IMG/M metagenome (GOLD analysis project Ga0194037, IMG submission 148653) | Anoxic zone freshwater microbial communities from boreal shield lake in IISD Experimental Lakes Area, Ontario, Canada - Jun2016-L304-6m | ecosystem: Environmental > Aquatic > Freshwater >...
GTCCAACGGTGAGGTGATTTATGGCCCCGACATCGTCTCACGCGGATTTGTTTTTGAAGATGAAAACCGGGAGTATCTGGCTGAGGCCAAGGGCGTTGTGATTGCCGCACTGGATGAGCTGAATATCGAGATGCGCTGTGACAATGAAGAGGTGGAGACAGTCGTGCGTCAGGTTTTGCGACGCTTCTGCAAGAAGACCATCGAACGCAGACCGGTAATCCTACCGATAATTATGGAGCTGTAGATTTCTTCTGGAGATTGTGGTTATGGAAGCTAAAGCAACGTATGTCCCCGTCAGCCTGGAGAGTATTGAACCACTGATATTTCCTGATGTGGCCCTGTTTATTAAAACCGGTGGAAATTTCGTTCTCTACAAGAATCATGGCCGAGACTTTTCAGAGCATGACCGTGAGCGCCTTACACGGAACGGGGTAGAATTCGTTTTCGTTTCCAACGAAGAGATGGACGTTATTACCAGCCATATGGAAGCAAGTGCCGAGCGCATGCTGAAGAGTGATCTGCTCAACGCCAAAGCCAAGGGCAAGATGATCTACCAGACGTCCATTAACTTCGTGGATGACATGTTTAACAACCCGGAGAAGTCTACCGATCTGGACCGTACCAAACGGCTGGTTGAGAACCTGATGCTGTTTCTTTCCAATAGTCCTGATGCGATCAAGTCGTTGGAATCGGTCATGTCACACAACTATCACACCTTTGTACATTCATTGCAGGTTGCATCTCTGACACTCTTAATGCACTCGGATGCGTATTCTCTTTCCCGCGACGAGATGCTGGATGTTGGTGCCGGTGCCATCTTCCATGATTTCGGAAAAATTTTCGTTCCGCAGGAGATTCTGAATAAAAATGGAAAACTAACCGATGCGGAGATTGAGGTTCTGAAGCGTCATCCTGAGGAGGGGTATCAATTTCTGCAAAAGAAAGCGGTGCTCTCCCCGGTCGCGTTATCAATTATCCGGTTGCATCATGAACGCTGCAACGGCAGCGGTTATCCGCTCGGGATTCAGAGCAGGGATATACCGCGCAGTGCCCAGGTTGCAGGGGTTGCAGATGTTTATTGTACGTTAACAAGCGATAACAGCGGCAATAAGACCATGCCGCCGCATATTGCCGTTCAGGTTATGCGCAATCAGATGAAGGAGTTGTTTGCTCCCAATCTCCTGAATACACTTGAGAAGCTGGTCTGCACGGAAGATGTCCAGCAATTTATCCTGTAGCCCTGCTTATTGACTATCCAAGGTGTACTTGTACTTGCGCCGATAAGATGGTATTCTGGCAACCATGTTTTTGCTCAATAATTGGATAAGGAACCGAATATGAATTCATATGATAATAAGAATCCGGAATCACCGGAAATGCTTTCGCTGATGGGTTTCAGTCTTGCCAAGGAAGCGGGCCAGTTTCAAAAAGGAATTGAGCTGTGTATGAAGGCAATAACGCTTAATCCGCGCAACTGTGATCATTATCTGCATCTCGGACGCATCTATCTGCTTGCACGAAAGAAACATCTCGCCATCAAGGCTTTTAACAAAGGCATTGCCATCCGCAAGGACGCACGCATACTTGAAGAGTTACGGCGTCTCGGCAGCCGTAAATCTCCCCCGTTCGCCTCATTGCCGCGCGATCATGTTCTCAACGTGTACGCCGGAAAATTTCTGGGCGCGCTGAAGCTGCGATAAAAAAAAGCGGGACCGGCACATTGCCAGTCCCGCTTTTATTAAACGTTGGAATGTTTCGTCACGAAACAAGAATCCTCGCAAAACGCCTCTTTCCAATTTGTACGATGTATTCTCCGGCTGCGGTCAACTCCAGATTGGTGTCGCTGACCTTCTCACCATTCAGTTTTACGCCCCCCTGATCAATTGCTCGCCGTCCTTCTCCGTTGGACTTTGTCAGACCGGCCTCGGTCATGGCGCGCGCCAGCAGGATAATGCCATCCGTCTGTGTAAAGCTTACCTGCGGCATCTCGTCAGGAATCTCATTCTCCTTGAAACGTTTGACAAAATTCTCCTCGGCACTTTCACCGGCGCCGGCGCCATGGAAGCGGGAAACGATCTCGCGACCGAGCTGTTTTTTTGCTGCCATCGGATGCAGTGAATGATCCTTGAGATTACCTTTCAATATCTCGATTTCTACCAGGGACATATCGGAGAGCAGTTCGTAATAGCGCAGCATCAACTCGTCGGAGATTGACATGACTTTGCCGAAGATGTCGTCGGCTGGTTCATTGATTCCAATGTAGTTACCGAGTGACTTGGACATTTTGTTGACACCGTCCAGCCCTTCAAGGAGCGGCATGGTCAGGACGCACTGCGGCGACTGGCCCCACTCGCGCTGCAATTCACGCCCCATAAGCAGATTGAACTTCTGATCGGTGCCACCCAGTTCGACATCAGATTTCAAGGCCACCGAATCGTATCCCTGTATCAACGGATACATGAATTCATGGATGGCGATCGGCTGCTGCGTCGTATAACGTTTATGGAAGTCGTCCCGCTCAAGCATCCGTGCAACGGTGTATTTCGATGCCAGGGCGATCATGCCGCCACAGCCGAGATCGTTCAGCCATGCGGAGTTAAAGACCACCTTGGTCTTTTGCGGATCAAGGATCTTGAAAACCTGCTCCTTGTAAGTTTCAGCATTGCGCAGCACATCCTCACGGGTCAGAACCTTGCGGGTTTCGGACTTGCCGGATGGATCTCCGATCATGCCGGTAAAGTCCCCGATCAGGAAGTTCACCTCATGCCCCAGTTGTTGGAAGTGCCGTAATTTCTGGATCAGCACGGTATGCCCCAGATGCAGGTCGGGCGCAGTCGGATCAAAACCGGCCTTTATTTTGAGCGGCACGCCGCTTGCGAGGGATTTCTCCAGTTTTTCTTCCAGTTCTTTTTCAACCAGAATTTCAACGCTACCACGTTTGATAACGGCCATCTGTTCGGCTACGGACATAGCATTGCTCCTAAAATCAAATAACACGGAGAAGCGGTGAACACTGAGTAATAATTCACTCCGTGTCCTCCGTCTCTCTGTGTTTAAAAATATTTTTCACCTGTTACATCAACAGGGAATATTTACTCTCTCGATACTAACCGCTTTGCCACTGGTTTCATCGACCCCGATGACGACGGCATTCAGCCGGATGTCCTTTTTGCCTACTTCAAATTTGGCTGGCAGTTGCGTCAGGAAGCGGTGCAGTGTTTCTTCCTTGCCCATGCCGATCACCGAATCAAAGCTGCCGGTCATGCCGGCATCGGTTAAAAATGCCGTTCCTTGCGGTAGAATCCGTTCATCCGCCGTCTGAACGTGAGTATGGGTGCCGACAACGGCACTAACCCGACCATCCAGATGCCAGCCCAGTGCCGATTTTTCGGAGGTGGCTTCGGCATGAAAATCAACCAGGATGATAGATGTTTCCTTCTTCAGTCGCTCCAGTTCCCGATCAGCCGTCCGGAAAGGGCATTCCAGATTTTTCATGTAGATACGACCTTCCAGATTCAGTATGCCGACCTTGACGCCTCCTGGCGTTTTCAGGATAGCACTACCCACACCGGGTGCCCCGGCGGGATAGTTGGCCGGACGAATGATATGCGGATCGGACAGTATAATCGCGACCTGTTCTTTCTTGTCCCAGATGTGGTTGCCGCTGGTCAACAGATGGATGCCCTGACTGAACAGCTCTTTGGCGACTTCAACCGTCAGACCGAAACCGCCGGCCGCATTTTCACCGTTGGCGATAATAATATCGATCGTATGTCGGTCAACCAGGCGATGTAACTCACGCGAAACCGCCTGCCGGCCCGGTTTTCCGACAATATCGCCGATAAACAGGATCTTAACGGGCATATTCAACCGAACGCGTTTCGCGGATTACATTTACCTTGATCTGACCGGGGTAGGTCATTTCGGCTTCAATTTTCTTGGCAATGTCACGGGCCATGACTACCGACTGATCGTCGGAAACCTGCTCGCTGGATACCATGACGCGAATCTCGCGACCGGCCTGAATCGCAAAAGACGATTGCACGCCACTGAATGATGTTGCAATACGCTCCAGATCTCCCAGGCGCTTGACGTAGGTTTCCATCATTTCGCGGCGGGCGCCGGGACGTGCACCCGAAAGGGCATCGGCGGCCTGCACAAGAATTGCCAGAATTGAATTCGGTTTTTCATCTTCATGATGAGCCATGATGGCATGAACGATCTTGGGTGTTTCCCCGTATTTTCGAGCCAGCTCGGCACCGATAACGGCATGCGAACCTTCAACTTCATGGTCAACCGCTTTGCCCAGATCGTGCAGCAGTCCGGCCCGCTTGGCCTGTTTGACGTTCAGTCCCAGTTCAGCTGCCATGATACCACAGAGGAAGGCGACTTCCAGGGAGTGCAGGTAGACGTTCTGGGTATACGAAGTGCGGTATTTGAGACGGCCGATCAATTTAAGTATTTCCGGATGGATGCCGTGCACACCAAGGTCAAAGGCGGCCTGCTCACCGGCCTCTTTAATTGAAAGCTCGACCTCTTCGGTAGATTTTGCCACAACCTCTTCGATGCGACCGGGATGGATACGTCCGTCGGCCAGCAGCTTTTCAAGCGATAAACGGGCTACTTCACGGCGAACCGGGTTAAAACCGGACAGAATCACCGCCTCTGGCGTGTCATCAATGATCAGATCGATGCCGGTCGCCGCCTCCAGTGCGCGAATATTACGACCTTCACGACCAATGATGCGCCCTTTCATCTCATCCGACGGCAACGGTACAACCGATACGGTGCGTTCAGCGACATATTCACCTGCATAGCGCTGAATGGCCAATGCCATGATTTCTTTTGCTTTTTTGTCACCGGTTTCACGAGCCTCATCTTCTATGGCCCTGATGATCTTGGCAGCGTCATGCTTGGCCTCGGTCTCCATGGCGTTCATCAGCTCTTTTTTGGCTTCGCCAGCCGACATGCCGGAAATTTGCTCAAGTCGCGTATTCTGTATATCGGAAGCCTTCTTGAGCTCTTCGTCGCGTGCTGTAAGTAGCTGTTCTTTCTGTGATACGGTCTGTTCCTTCTTGAGGATATCCATCTCTTTCTGATCGATTAACCCGGCTTTTTTATCGAGATTTTCTTCTTTTTGGGTCAACCGTTTTTCGAGGGCCTGCAGATCCTTGTTTTTCTCACTGGTTTTACGATCATGTTCTTCCTTGGCCTGAATTGCTGCATCCTTGGCTTTAAGCTCGGCTTCCTTGGTAATGGTCTCGGCTTCTCGGCGGGCATCACCGATCATTTTGCCAACCAACTCTTCAGCCTGCTTGACGATCGAGTCGGTATCTTTTCTGTTAAGCTTGTTCCCGGCCAGATACGCCCCGGCAGCAACAACCAGGGTAACGACCACCATCCAGATACTTACATCCATATATATAACCTCCTGTATTTAATCCGGGCTGCTTGTATCAGCTCCGGTTACTTCTTAATGCGCACAACTCGCTCTTCTGTGACGACTATTTCCATCGGTATGTCATGCTGATCGACCTGAATTGGTCCCTCGATCAGTTGGAAATCATGGCAAAGACCGATCAAATGAGCAGTGCGGCCGGAGTGGTGCAAAAACCGGTCGTAAAAACCTTTTCCGTAGCCGATCCGGTGACCGGACAGGTCGAAGGCAACGCCGGGGACAACAATAAGATCAACTTCATCGACACCATGCTCTGTGCAGGCCGGGCATGGTTCCAGAATGCCAAAGGCACCCTTTTGCAGTGACGCTCTACTTTCCAGTAGACGGAATACCATTTTCTGGCCGCAAACCGCCGGGTACAGAACTCGTTTGCCGGACTCAAACGCGGCAGTCAGCAGCAGCGAGGTGTCGGTCTCGTTATGAGCAGGAGCATACAGCGCAATACATTCGGCCTGCCCGAATTCAACCAGCGCAAGCAGATTCTGCTGTGCGGCTTGGCTTGAGGTCAGCCACAGATGGTGGCTGAGCGCCCGACGCTCGGCCAGAAGCTGTGAACGGAGAGACCGCTTGGGCATACAGAACTTTCATACAACGCGATAGTAAACAGACGGAGATGTCCCGAACAGTGTCGGAAAGGTCGACCAGGGAGGATGAAAAGAGAGAAAAAGGCTCGCGAGTGCCATCGGATATTAATGGAGATAGGGCGTTACACTACTCGGAGCAATTTCTTCCTTTCGTTGATGATATATTTCAGCTTGGGTTCTGCTATCAGGAATCAGTGGCGATCAGTTCAAGCGTCTCTGAGTATCCGATCAGTGGTGCTGCTGCTGCGATATATAGTCAAAAGTCTCCCTGAGAGACCGTGTAAATCAGGCTGTTTCCAGTTTCCTGATGATTTCCTGGATCCTGTTGTCAATGGCGCTGCTCTGCCCGTGACGTGATCTCAGATCGATAAGTTCTTCAGCGGTGTTCAGCAGCGCCAGCGTTAAAATAAGCTGGGCATCACTGCTGCTCAAGGCGCTGCCGATTTGCAGCAGGCGGTGATTGACGAACGACTCAATCTCTCGCACTTTTTCTGTCGAAGCAGAGCTTCTGACTGAAAGTTCCCGCCCCAGAATAGTCACCGCATGGCTTCTCTTCATACGATGACCGCGTGCATATTCTTAAATCCCGTCCAGTTTACCAAGGATGGCGTCTACGCGGGATTTGAGACCTTCCCGATCAGATGAAAGCCGGGCAAGGTCGGCATTCAGGCGGTTGTTCTCTTCTTTTAGTACGTTATACTTTTCTACGATGTCGCCGATTCGTTTTTCGAGTACGTCTATCAGTTCTTGGTCCATGGGTTCGTTTTCCTTTCGAGGGGTGGAAATGTACGCGCTGGCGACGATAAAGTCAAGTCCCAATTGATTAAATTCGTGAGGTTCTTCACTTCTGCGCCCCGTGCGCATGTGACGTCTTTTATGCCTGGAAGAGGGCATCCGTGAACTCCTGCGGGTCAAAATCGCGCAGGTCATCGATTGATTCGCCAACACCGATGTAGCGGACCGGCAGGGCGAACTCATGACTGACAGCTACGACGATACCACCCTTGGCGGTACCGTCCAATTTGGTCAGAGCCAGACCGGTCACTCCGGCGGCCTCCTTGAAAAGGCGTGTCTGGGAAATTGCATTCTGACCGGTGGCTGCGTCCAGTACCAGCAGTGTCTCATGCGGTGCACCAGGGATCTCGCGGTCGATCACCCGGCGGATTTTTTTCATCTCCTCCATCAGGTTAACCTTGGTATGCAGTCGTCCGGCCGTGTCAACAATCAGGATATCAACCTCACGAGCAACCGCCGCCTTACAGGCATCAAAGACGACAGCCGATGGGTCGGCCCCCTCCTTATGGCGGATTACATCAACTCCGGAGCGGCTACCCCAGGCGATCAGCTGCTCAGCGGCGGCGGCCCGGAACGTATCTGCTGCCGCCAGCAGGACTTTGCTGCCGGAGGCCGAAAAGCGGGATGCCAGTTTGCCGATGGTGGTGGTTTTACCGACACCGTTTACGCCGATCACCAGAAGCACAAACGGCTTTTTGCTCTGGATATCGAGCAGCTGATGGTGAGCAGTCAGCCGGGTCAGAATTTCTTCCTTGAGCGCACTTCGCAGTGCCTCGCCATCTTTGAGCTCATTACGACCCAGACGTTGTTCAAGGGTGCGGATCAACTCTACCGTTGTTTTGACGCCGATATCCGAGGTAATCAGGATCTCTTCAAGTTCTTCAAAGGTATCGGCATCGATGGTCTTTTTACCCAGGAGCAGAGTATCGATGCGTCCAACCAGACCCTCTTTCGTTTTCTGTAACCCAACTTTCAGTCTGCCGAAAAGGTCGACCACACCAAACGGGTTGATAATTTCGGGTTTTTTGACCTCCGGCACGATCTCACCGTCGGCATCCAGCACCGGTTCCGGCTTCGGCTTGGAGGAGGGAAAAACCTCCATGTTGGCTACGGTGACGATCTTGTCCATCATCCCGCGGAAATAGCTTTTTTTCTCTTCCGGCTCCATCAGAACTCCTTCTTCAATTCAGCAATTGCCCGACGGAATCGGTAGAGCGCCAATGCTACCGGACAACGGCGTTCAACATTCATCACCAGTGAATATTCCGTATTGATACAGCCGATGATCAGATGCCCGGTGCTGGAGGTAACGACGACGTCTTCCACCTCTCCCAGCTGTTCAGCACTCTGCATTTCTTTAAGTCGCGACAGAATAATGCCCTTGTGAGCTGCAATTAAACGAATTTCGTAGGGATCGCAGTGGCAGTGCTCCATGACCGCTTCGCCTTCCCAGTCCACCAGGATGGCGCCGATCGCATACGGCACATTGTCCACCAGCTCCTTTAAAATAGTTTTGAATGGCATGACAAACCTCTGATTAATCAGTTATCTGTGGTTCTTGACCACCGTTATTCCGGTTTCAGGATGGCCAGAAAAGTATCGGCTGCTACTTATAGCATATCCGCTCTGCAAAAGGGGAGTGCCAAAACAGGTCAATGCAGCCTGACAGATACCATGCGCGAAGCACCCGGTTCTTCCATGGTGATGCCGTAGAGGGTATCCGCCACCTGCATGGTTGCTTTGTTATGGGTGATGATGATGAACTGTGAAATGGTGCTCATCTCCCTGACCATCTCATTGAAGCGGCCGATATTGGCGTCATCCAGCGGGGCGTCGACCTCATCCAGCAGGCAGAAGGGTGTCGGTTTGATCAGGAAAATCGAGAAGATCAGCGCCACAGCCGTCAGAGCTTTTTCACCACCGGAAAGCAGGGTCACGTTTTGCAGCTTCTTGCCGGGGGGCTGTACGATGATATCTATGCCGGTCTCCAGCAGGTCCTCTTCGTCGGTCAGGTGCAGTTCGGCCCGCCCACCGCAGAACAGGCGTGGAAAGACCTCCTGAAATTTGGCGTTGATCAGGTTGTAAGTCTCCAGAAAACGCTGGCGGGTGGTGCGGTTGATGCGCTGAATGGCCTGCTGCAGCGTTCGCAGTGACTCTTCCAGGTCATCTTTCTGACCGGTCAGGAAGTTGAAACGCTCCTCCATCCCGGCGCACTCCTCAATCGCCATCAGATTAACCTCACCCAGCTCGTCCAGCAGCCGCTGCAGATCGACCTGGCGCGCACGGCGCGGCGCTTCTTCAAAGTCGGTTGCATTCAGGCGCGCCACGGCTTCGGTCATCGGGATTCGGCTCCGTTCCAATAGGTTTTGTTCCAGATGTTCCCCCTGCATGGTCAGGGTTGAAAACCGGAGTTGAAGATCAGCCTGCGTCTGACGGACCGTATCACCCTGTTCGCGTGATTCCTTGAGCTGCGTCTCAATTGCATTCAGCGTGCTGCCGGCTTCTTCAAAAGCAGCCCGGATTACGGCAAGCTGACGCTCTGCCTGCAGCTGTTTGTGTACCAGTAGTTCCATATTCTCAGTCGCAGCGGCAATCTCCTTTTGCAGCTGCACACGATTCGCGCTGCCATTTTCCAGTTCCTGCCGATCGGAGGCCAGTCGCTCGCTCATATCCTGCGCCTGCTGCTCAAGATCGGCCAAAGCCCGTAATCCTGAGTCATGCTGCTCCCTGATCGTGGCAATTCTGACCCGTATAGCAGTCACCAACTCACGTGCTGCCGACAGTTGCACACGGCGTTCGTCCAGCCCGCTTTTCAGCCGCGCTGTTTCCAACTCCAGTTCTTTTGAAGCGTTGCCTGCCAGGCATGCCTGGTCACCAGACAGCTTCAGCTCGGCTTCCAGAGCACCTTTTTCCTCAACCAGGGTCTCCTTCTCATCCTCCTGAATTTCAAGCCGCTCCGTAATGCGGGATATTTCGACGCCCGCCTGCTGGCGATCTTTCTGCAGGACAGTCAGCCTCAGCTCTTCCTGATGCAGTCGTGCCGCCGCAGCCTTGAGCCCTTCTGCAATTTCCTGGTTCTGGTGGCGCAGGTCGTCACGCTGGCTACCGAGCGCTGCGGTCTGATCTTTAAGACTCGTCACCAGCAGTTCGAGTTCCCTGATTTCACGCTTTTTGTGGATCAGGCCCGAACCGACCGGTTGACTGGAACCGCCACTGACAAGACCGCCCTGGTCAGTCATGTCTCCGCTACGGGTGACAAACGTCAGATCAGGATACTGCCGAGAAAGTTTGAGCGCCGTAAAAAGGTCATCAACCAGCAAGGTCGTGGAAAGCAGTTGCCGGATCAATCCGGCATACGGGCCGTCGCTTTGAATCTGCTCAAGTAGTGGCAGTGCACCTGATATGTCGGAGAGCTGTGCTGCTGAACCATCCAGTGGCAGCGCAAACGAGGCCCGGCCACCGCTACTGCTCTTCAGTGATTCAACAGCCGCGATGGCATCACCTTCATTGCCACAGAGCAGACACTGCAAGCGTTCAGCCAGCGCCGATTCGAGCGCCGCCTCCAGTTCGGGCGGAGCCTGGATCACATCCGCCAGAACGCCGCTGAAGCGGGAACGGAGTGAGGCATCCTTCATAACGGTCCGCACCCCTTGCCCGAATCCGGCAAATTGTGCATCCAGTTCTTTCAGTGAATGCAGTCGCGCCGAGCTGCGGTTCAGTTCGTCCCGGCGTGACTGCCAGAGTTTCTCGACCTCCGGCAGTGCTGTTTTCAACTGTTCTTCGTGACCGCGCAGGGTACTGAGTTCTACCTGCAGTCCCTCCTGCTGCTGCTGGCCGAGTACTACATCCTTCTCCAGGGCTTCCAGTTTCTGAGTCAGCAGAACTTTGCGCTCGCCCAGTTGCGCCTCTTCGCGGGCATGGCGGTCAAGCCGTTCCGCAACACCACTCAAGCGCTTCTGAGCATTTTCAAAGCGGTTCTTAAACTGGGCCGCCTCGGACAGGGTGCTGAAAAGCTCTTTACGTCGGGCTTCGAGCGTCAGTCCAAGCTGCTCTTCGTCGCGCTGCAACTCTTCAAGTTTCGCCTCGGCCTGCTCCAGTCCGGCCTGCTCTCCGGCCGCATCACTCGATCCGCTTTCCCGGCGCAGTTCCAGTAATTCCCGTTGTGCAGTACACTCTTTCTGGCGCTGCTCCAGCGAGGTCACCTCAGCCGTCAGTCGCTGCAGCCGGACTTCCAGGGTGTTCAGTTCTTTGCGCTGGAACTCCAGCCCGTTTTCGGTCGTGGTAAATTCACTTCGCACACGGAATATATCTTCCTGCGCTACCGTCAACCGTTTTTCAGCTTCCAGCAGTGTCACACGTGCCTCTTCGGCACGCGATTCACCCAGGGCAGAGGCGGCGAAAACCGAACGCATGCGCTGGTTGAGGTCTGCCAGTTCCTGCTGGACCGCTGCGCGCTGGCTCTGCAGCGTACAGTATTCGCGGGCGCTAAAGAGCAGTTCGATTTCACGCAGCTCATCACGTATCTCACGGAATTTTTCAGCTTTTTTGGCCTGCCGCTGTAGTGAGGCCAGCTGGCGGCGAATCTCCCCCAGCACATCGGCCAGGCGGGACAGGTTCTGGCGGGTCCCCTCGATCTTCTTCAGTGCCAGCTGCTTGCGCGACTTGAATTTAGTCACACCGGCCGCCTCCTCAATCAGGAAACGGCGCTCCTCGGGTCGTGAATGCAGGATCTGGCCGATCTTGCCCTGTTCGATGATCGAATAGGCGCGCGTGCCGACACCGGTATCCATAAACAGTTCAGTAATATCCAGCAGACGGCAGGGGGTTTTGTTGATCAGGTAGTCACTCTCGCCATCACGGTACAGGCGGCGGGTGAGTTGAATTTCGGCATAGTCCAGATATTTGGCCGGGGCACGACCATCCTCGGTGGAGAAGACCAGCGATACTTCCGCCATTCCCAACGGTTTACGGTTTTCACTGCCGACAAAAATGACATCTTCCATGGCTTTGCCGCGCAGGTTCTTGGCGGACTGCTCCCCCATGCACCAGCGGATGGCGTCCACAATGTTGGACTTGCCGCAGCCATTGGGGCCAACCACGCCGGTCACATCCTGCTGAAAGTCCAGCACAACCTTGTCAGCGAACGATTTGAAGCCTGAAATCTCGAGCCTTTTGATTTTCATAGGGGTGAAACAATAACCGTCAACGACCGGCACTGTCAATATATTGCAACGTGAAGTTGTCTGTCATGCATGCTAAACGCAAAAAATTATCTGATTAGCGTCGATCTTCCGCTCATGCTTCGACAAGCTCAGCACGAACGGAAGATCAAGCAGATTTGAAGCTAATGACCGTTCGCCCTGAGCTTGTCGAAAGGTGAATGGACAGTAGCGGAAGAATAGCGCTAGTCAGGAAAAATTATTATAAACACGGTGTGTTTTCTGCGCAGGAGAAAAACTTTATTTGGCGTTGTTTTCCGAACAGGTTTGTTGTTAAATACCGTTTCGATATAAGGGACGATTTCAGAAGAGGACCTATGCACGATTTGCAAAACGATGGTGCAAAACATGGATACTCTGCCGCCCGGTCGCTGTACCTGCCGTTCGAGTGTGAGATCCTTTCCGTCTGCGATCTGACGCCTAACGAGAGGCTGTTCCGACTGCAGCTGCCGGAGGGGGAACAGCTCGGGCAGCTGCCCGGCCAGTTCGTTCAGGTGTCTCTGCTCGGGTGGGGGGAAGCGCCGATTTCGATTGCGTCGTCACCGACTCGCAGCGCTTATTTCGAACTGGGTGTGCGGCGTGTCGGCAGCCTTACGGAAACGCTGCACCAGCGCGTGGCAGGAGATACGATCGGTATTCGCGGCCCTTATGGGCGACCGTTTGAGCTGGGCAAGTTGCGTGGGCGGGACCTGCTGCTGATATCTGGCGGGTGCGGCCTGGCGCCGATGCGTTCTTTGATTCAATATTGTGAAGACCGTCGTGAGGAGTTCGGGCGGGTCAGCATCCTCTATGGCGCCAAAAGTATCGAGGATACACTGTTCAAACATGACCTGGAGGCCTGGGAAACATCAGCCCACTTTGCCTGCAGCCGTACCGTCGATCGGGCACAGCCAGGCGGCTGCTATAGTGGTAATGTCGGCCTGATCACCGCCTTGATCCCTCCACTTGAGATTGACTGCTCAAAAACCGTGGCCGTGATCGTCGGACCACCGATCATGTACCGGCACGTGATCGCAGAATTGAAGAAAAAGAGACTGACCTCCGAGCAGATCGTCGTATCCCTGGAACGGCATATGCGCTGTGGGGTCGGCAAATGCGGTCACTGCAGCATCGAGCATCTCTACTGCTGTCAGGATGGACCAGTCTTCTGGCTGAACGAGATAGAACATCTGCGAGGCGCGCTGTGAAAAAGACTCTGACGGTCTGCCCCTATTGTGGTACCGGCTGCGCGTTGTATCTGGTCAGCGATGGTGGGCGTCTGATCGGGGTCGAACCGAGTGTCACGCATCCGGTCAGCCGTGGTGGCCTGTGTGTCAAAGGGTGGAACGCCTTCGCATTTGTGCAGCACCCCGATCGTCTTACCACACCCCTGATCCGCCGCAACGGCGAGTTGATGCCTGCCTCCTGGGATGAGGCGCTGAGTCTGGTGGTTGAACGTCTGCGGTCGATTCAACAGCACCATGGCCACAACTCGATCATGTTCTGCTCGTCGGCCAAAGCCACCAACGAGGAGAATTATCTGTTGATGAAGCTGGCGCGGGCGGTGTTCTTTACCAATAACATCGACCATTGTGCCCGCCTGTGCCACTCCTCTACCGTCTTCGGATTAGCAGAAACGCTCGGTTCCGGGGCCATGACCAATTCGATCGCCTGCTTTGACCAGGCCGACCTGATATTTGTAATTGGCTCCAACACCACTGAACAGCACCCCCTGATTGGAACCCGCATCCTGAATGCCGTGCGAAGCGGCACGAAACTGATCGTCGCCGATAACCGCCGCATTCGGCTGGCCCGGCATGCCGATTTGCATCTGCGCCACAAGAACGGCAGCGATGTGGCGCTGCTGAATGCAATGATGCATGTCATTATCGATGAAGGGCGTATGAATCGCCCGTTCATTGAAAGCCGCACCGAAAACTATGCCGCTTTTGCCGAAAACCTGCTGGACTGGACTCCGGAGCGGGCGGCGGCGATCACCGGACTGCAGGCCGGGGAGATCGTTGCCGCTGCCAGGCTGTTTGCGGAGGCAAAAAATGCCATGATCGTCTTCTCGATGGGTATTACCCAGCACAGTCATGGCGTGGATAACGTCCGCTGCTGTGCGGCGCTGGCGCTTCTGACCGGCAACCTGGGGCGTCCCGGTACCGGGGTCAACCCGCTGCGCGGACAGAATAACGTCCAGGGGGGCTGCGACATGGGGGCGCTGCCGGATGTTTTCAGCTGCTATCAGCCGGTGGCCGATCCCGATATACGCCGCAAGTTCGCCCATGCCTGGGGTGTTACAGCGCTGCCGGACAGTCCCGGTTTACCGTTGACGCACGCCATGGATGCCGCCGCTGCAGGTAAGCTGCAGGGCATGTTCATCATGGGCGAGAACCCGTTGCTCTCCGATCCCGATCAGACGCATGCCCGACGTGCTCTGGAAAATCTGGAACTGCTGGTGGTGCAGGATATCTTTCTCAGCGAAACGGCAGCACTGGCCGATGTCGTTTTGCCGGCAGCCTGTTACGCCGAGAAGGATGGCACCTTTACCAACACGGAGCGCCGCGTGCAGCGGCTGCGTAAGGCACTTGAGCCGCCCGGTGAAGCGCTGGCCGATTGGGAAATTATCTGCGCGTTGGCAGAGCGGGCCGGATACGGCGGAATGCGTTACTCCGGTCCCTCCCAGGTGATGGAAGAGATCGCATCGCTCTCCTCCAGCTACGGCGGCATTAGCTATGATCGCCTCAACCAGCACGGCCTGCAATGGCCCTGCCCCGATGCCGGCCATCCCGGAACACCGATAGTGCATGTTGAGCAGTGTACGCGCGGTCTGGGTCGTTTCACTCCGGTAACCTACCGCCCACCACACGAAGCTGCCGATGATGAGTATCCTTTTGTTCTGACGACCGGCCGAACCTATTTTCACTGGCATACCGGAACCATGACCCGGCGCACCCACCTGTTGGATCGCGAAGAACGCAGCTCCTTCATCGAAATCAATCCAAGCGATGCCGGACGGCTCGGCGTACACGAAAACGACATCGTGCTGGTGGCCAGCCGGCGCGGCGAGATCAGGGTAGCCGTGAGGGTCACCGGCATGGTGATACCCGGCGTTGTCTTCATCCCCTTTCATTTTGCCGAAGGCGCTGCCAATGCGCTTACCAACAACGTACTCGACCCGGAATCGTCGATACCGGAATTCAAGGTCTGCGCGGTCCGAATCCGGAGGATCGTATGAAAGCGCTCGCTCCTGAACAGATTGCGGATTTCTTTGCGGCACTCACGACGAGCTTCGACCTGCGGCTGCCGGTCATGCTGCCGGACGGTACCCGCAGCATTGGCACGCTTGAAGATGGTCCGATCGCCTTGCAGGGGGGAGCGCTGGCAAGCAAACCGACGGCAGCCTTTTTCCCGCAGCAGGGCATCGTTTTTACAGCCGGTGGCAACGTAGTTCAGAATAACCCGCCTCCAGGCCGCTCGTTACTGGTGGTTGGGTTTACGCGTCGCGATCTTGATTGCCTGCGCTTTATCGATCGTTTTTTTGCTGATGGCTGGCGCGATGATCTCTATTACCGTCAGCGTGAACATGCCGTAATTGCCGCTGTTTCGGGGTATTGCGGACCGGGAGGAGCTCTGCTGCCGCTGGCGGGCGGAAACTGCGATCTTGAATTTATCTGGGATGGCTCCTGCTGGCTGGTCGCTACGTACAGCGAGAGTGGTCGTAGCATTGTTGAGGGGATTTCGGATTCCGTCACCGGGGAGACACTGCTACAGATCAGCGCTGCATCACGGGTGTGTGTGGATGAAAGCGATACCATCATCCGGCAGGCCTCCGAGCTGCTGCGGACCGATCGGGTGCCGGATTCCTTCTGGGAAGAAATCGGAGATCGGTGCATCGCCTGTACCGGCTGCAATCTGGTCTGTCCCACCTGCACCTGCTTCGGAGTTCAGGACTGGCGCTACCGTGACGTGGTGGAACGGAGTCGCATGTGGGATTCATGCCAGTTGGCCGGGTTCATGCGTGAGGCCAGCGGTCACAATCCGCTGGGTAGCGAGGCGCTGCGCAGCAGACGCCGCATTCACCACAAACTGGCCGCCGATCCTGAACGCTGGGGTGAAATCAGCTGCTTTCTCTGCGGTCGCTGTGATGCGGTCTGCCCGACCGGGATCGGTATTGTGGCGGTTTCGCGGAAAATTGTGGAGCGATTTACTACGACGAAAGCAGAATAGCTGCGGTTGTGAAAGACTGGAGCGGTTTTGACCTGCGGTTAAAAACCATACAGCAGCCCCAGGACGACACTATGGCTGAAGTAGCCCATCTTGAAGGTGTGCCCGTTGGATTCCTTAAAAGCCGGGCGGGTTGTACCGAAAAAGCGATATCCAAGGTCGATCCGAAAATGTTTGCTCAACTCAAATTCAACGCCGCACCCCAGTTGATACGCCAGTACAATAGCGGATTCGCTTGCCAGCGGCTGGTCCGTTACGGTCAGTTTTGAAGCGCTCATGCGGGCGGCGCCGACTCCGGCGCCAAGATACGGTGTCCAAAAATTTTCGCTGTGAAATCCTCCGAAACTACTGATCAGCAGGCTGTCAACCTGCAGGTTGCCGCCCCCCTTGAAGCTGCCCTCGGAAAACTCAACCTGGTCGAGTCGATTACTGCGATGCGAGTATTCAAGCTCTACGCGTCCTTCCCCAATGGTGTTTACATTCGCAAAATCCCAGCCGAAGACGGCCCCTTCCTGTAAAGCCGGTGCAAACTTAAGGTTGAAGCTCCCCAGGTCATCGGAGCTCTTGGCGGGGGTCAACAGATTCCCACCGATATATGCCCCCAGATAAGGACCTTCATGCTGGGCGAAGGCCGGGCAGCTGAGTACGAGCAGGCTGAGTGCGATGATTATCTGACAGATCTGTAGCATGGAGTTCCTTCCTGAAATCGGGGATACGGCGTTCGTGCTGAGTTTGTCGAAGCATGAATGGCTTAACCGCCCACCCTTCGACAAGCTCAGGGCGAACGGTTAAGCGTTACGTGGTACTAGTACTACTCCGACACATGATGCTCTCTAACATCTCAATACTCGCACCAAAAGCTTTGCAATCTCATGCCTGACGTCAGGAAGAGACGGCATGCCTTTGAGCCTCTGTCTGCGCCGCCACCGTTCAGAAGAACGGAGTGAACAGGTCCTATGGCGCC
>Ga0194037_1001432_pt1 | contig 17215 bp, 9 predicted proteins | sample JunL306m_MetaG_FD_148653 | JGI IMG/M metagenome (GOLD analysis project Ga0194037, IMG submission 148653) | Anoxic zone freshwater microbial communities from boreal shield lake in IISD Experimental Lakes Area, Ontario, Canada - Jun2016-L304-6m | ecosystem: Environmental > Aquatic > Freshwater >...
ATATTATCTAAACCATTTCTAGCTCCATTAGAACCAGGAATGAAAGTCATTAAATCGTTGGTTACTTTATCGAAGTAGTTTAATTCAATTCTTAAACTTCTCTTGAAAGCAGATAATTCCAAGCCAACTTCTTTCGCATCTACAGTTTCCCATTTCAAATTAGGATTCGGTAAATAAGATTGAGAGTAAGCATTGTACACTAAATTTCCAAACACCGCAGCATTACCCGCAGATAATCCTGGATAGAAAGGATAATCGTATCCATAAGTATTTTGGTTACCCAATACACCATAAGATGCTTTTAACTTAGCGTAGTCAAAAATGGTTTGTTTTTGGAAAAACTTCTCACGACTAATTTCCCAAGCACCACCCACTGCCCAGAAATTCTGCCAGCGATTAGTTGGAGAAATTTGAGAAGAACCATCACGACGGAAAGAAGCATTTAAGTAGTATTTACCATCGTAATTATATAACACTCTCATTAAACCAGAAGCAGTAGCTCTTTCTCTTTGATTAGAGTTTGATACTCTTGATGTAGGATCAGTAAATCCATTATCAATAAACCAAAATCTTGGATCATTTGGAATAGCAGCACCCGTAGCACTTTGTTTAGAAGAAGCATTACGATTGAAATTTTCAAAGTAATAAGTCGTCCAACCAGCCATTGTGGTAAAGTTATTATTGCCCACTGACTTTTTCCAGTTCAAGATATAATCTTGTTGATACTTACGATAAGTTTGATCTACTTCAGAAACTCTTGTATCGCGGCTATATAAAAATGCTTTGTTTAAAGAAGCATCATACGCATTGTACAATGGAGTATATTGTCTTGTATTTACATTACTGATATCAGCATATAAAGTAGTTTTGAAAACTAAAGAAGGCAATAAATTGATTTCAGCAAAAACACTAGATACAGTTCTAAATTCAATACTTTGTGTTTTATCATATTCATTTTCTAATTGTAATAAAGGGTTTACTACGCCAGAGTTTTGAACAGAAGGTAAATCATAATACAAGTTTTGATTCGAGCTATCTAATCCATAAGGATTTTTAGCATATACCGTTTTTAAACCACTGCTTACTAAAGGCATTACCTTACGAGCTTGATCTAAAATATAACTAGCATTATAAGGATTTTGTTGACGAATACCATTCATATTAAACCCTACTTTCAAAGACTTAGATAATTTCATTTCGTCATTGAAAGAGAAAGTGATTTTATCTAATTTTTCTCTTTTGATTAAACCTTCATCTGTAGTAGCGCCAATGCCCATGTTAAACTTATTTTTATCGGTACTAGCCGCAATAGATAAGTTATTGGTTTTGAAAGTACCACTGCGTGTAACGGCATCAATCCAATCAGTGTTGGCATTCCAAGTAGAATAATCAAAAGGGGAATTTGCTCCAATATTTACTTTTTCTTCTTCGTATAAAGTTTTGAATAAATTAGCATCCGCTATTTTAATTTTATCTACTAATACTTTAGTACCAAAAGTAGAATTGAAATTAATAGTCATTTGACCAGACTTTGCACGCTTAGTAGTAAGTGCGATAACACCTGCAGCACCACGTACCCCGAAGATGGCCAATGAAGAAGGATCTTTCATGATTTCGATTGACTCGATATCATTAGGATTGATGTAATCAATGTTGTCATTGAAGACACCATCTACAATATATAAAGGGTGTACAGAACCAATACTGATAGTACCACGGATACGAATATCTGGAGCGGCACCAGGAGTACCATTGTTTACAACAGATAACCCCGCTACTTTACTTTGCAAAGAAGCAATTGGGTTGGTATTAGGTTTGTCAGCGATTTCTTTACCAGCTATTTTAACAATAGATCCAGTTAAGTCTCTTTTACTTGCAGTACCGTAACCAATCACCACCACTTCATCTGCTTTTGCTATCACTAGCTTAAGTTTGATATCAATGATAGACTTATTGTTAACTTTAACTTCAGTGGGTTCATAACCTAAACTACTTACCGCTAAATTGGCATTGTTGCCCACTGTAATGGTATAGACACCATTGTTATCAGTGAAGGTTCCGTTGTTGGTTCCTTTTTCAATGATAGAAGCACCCGCAAGAGCTTCTCCATTTTCACCAATAATTTTACCTGTAATTTTAATTTGAGCATTTTCAGCTTCAACATTAGAAAATACAGCTACCACATTGTTGTCTAAAATTTTGTAGTTCAAATTAGTACCTGCTAATAGTCCAGACATTGATTCAGTGATAGAAACATTCTTCACTGATAAATCAATTTTGGATTTTAAAGCTGGCAAATCTGAATTGTACAGAAAACGAAAGTAACCATCGTTTTCAATTTGCTTAAACGCCTTTTTTAATTCGGTCTTTTTCAAGTCCAAATTCACTTTTTGACCCATGGTAGTTCCCGCAGAAACTGTCAAGGTAGATACTAGTAAGAAAATAGCGGTCATTTTCATAACAAGCAAAGTTTTAAAAAGGATTGGAGACCAGGTTTTGTGGTTTCGAAATACACTTTTTTGCATATATTTGTTTTGTGTTAAAAAATAATGCTAACATTTGTTAGTTATAACATTTGTTGGCAAACTTTTGAGGGAAATGCGTCAACATTTCCCTTTTTTATTTCATGATAAAAAATTCGTTGTTTTTGATTTTATAATTAAAAGGGATCAATAATTTCAACTCATTTAAAGCTTGCTCGGCTGTTTCATCTACAAAGGAACCACTCACGCGATAAGCATTCAGGTTTTGATCTTGAATATTAATTTTGATATTATACCATCTTTCTAATCTTACTGCTAAATTGGCCAAGGTTTCATCTTCAAATACAAACTTGTTTTTTAACCAAGCTGTTTCTTTGATATCACTATCTGGAATATTTAAACTAATGGGCTTAATAATGATTAATGATTTTAAATCAGCAGGTGCTGCTTTCACTATTTCTTTATCTAAGCTAGTTTTAGAATAATAATTTTTTTCTAATAATTTTTGATACACTAATTTCTCATGTGGCTTTAATAAAACCGAACCTGCATTCGCATCATCTTTTTTCAACACTTCGATAGAACCGCGGATTAAAGTAGCTTCGATAGTAGGCTCCAAATCAAATGCTTTCACATTAAATTCGGTTCCTAATACTTTAATGTCAATGCCTGAAGTATGCACTATAAAAGGCTTTTGAGGGTTTTTAGTCACTTCAAAATAAGCTTCTCCATTTAAATACACTTCTCTAATTTTTCCATCAAAGTTAGAAGCATAACTTAATTTACTTCCTGAATTTACCCAAACCTGTGAACCATCAGGTAATACTACTTTAGATTTTGAACCCGGATGAATCGTTAATTCATTTAAATTTTTGGAAGCAATGCTTGTACTCGCATTTCCGGTATTAAATACGAGTTGATAACTAAAAAATAGGATAGCAAAAGTCATAAAGGAATATGCTGCTAATTTTTTAGGCTGTCTTAAAATAGTAGTAAAAAAATTGTCAGAAATAGGCATTAATGAATCCTCTTCAATTTCAATTTCTTGTTTGCTTTCGTCCACTATTTCAAAGCTAGGATCTACCTCTTTTAATCTCACCATATGGGAGAGGAAAGCATCATGTGCCTGTTGACTAGAAGGGGGGAAATGAGGAGTAGAGGAAAAAATATCCAACAAACTTTCGCTAGTAAGCCTCCATTCCGGGTTGTTTTCTAATAATGCAGCCAATTCCAATAGCTCCGCCTGGCTGGCTTCCCCAGCTAATTTTTTAGACAGTAAAATCCAAAAGATTTCTTCTTTCATGTTTGTGCAAGCTTCGCTACTATGTTCAAGAACAATATTTATGACTACTTACCCCTAAAAAGGAAGACAAAAAACAGACATTTATTTAGAGAAAAGCAGGAATCAGGCCATTGTATGACTTAAAAATAATATAATTTATTGTAAATCAGCGTTTTATTTATTGTTAATTTTTCAACTATTCCGCCTTTTTTATAGGGGATCTAGGACCAATTCCATTTTCATTAAAAGCTTCAATCTGAAAATAATAGGTTTGATCCTTGTCCATGGCGGTACAATAATACTCACTTACCCCATATAATAGCACACTATTATATAGTTTATCCGGGGAAGACCCAAAGTAGATATGGTATCCTGTGGCATTCGGGTTCACCGCCCATTTTAGCCAAGCATTACGTCTTTCACTGTCCCCTCTTAGGGCTACAAAATTATCGACAGTTCCAGGGTGCACGCCTACACCTTTACCAAAAACACGCAACCCACTTACAGCAAATTTTCCAGTAGGCATATGAATATTTATCAACTTGATAAAACGCGCTTTGATAGATTTAGGTAACACCACATAATCATGCGGCACATCGGTATGATTTTTAGATTTATCAATGATGAGTTTCCAAACTTTCTTATCCTCCGAAGCAAATACTTGATACTGATGATACACATTGGTTTGCTTACCCATTAATTCCACGGCTTCATCTGCAAAATTAATTTGTATGGCTTCGATGGTACTTTGATTTCCTAAATCACTTTGTATCCATTCTCCTTTATTCGCTGAAGTAGCAGACCAATAGGTTTTTATATTTTCATCTACGGCATTGTTTGCGGTGTAAGCGCTTAAGGTAGAAGAAACTTCGACCGGTTTATTATAGTTCAATAACATCCAACCTGTAAACTGAGATTGCGCATGATTTGCATTCGCGTGTGGAATATACTGCGGATAATCTCCATAAGAAGTATTGGTATATAAAATTCCGTCCTTGTCAATATTTGCTGGCCATACTCCATTGCGTCTTTCAAAATTATTTTTGACACCAATCGCAATGGTTGAAATATGCCAATATTTTTGGAAGAGATCTTTAAATGTTGCACCATGACCTGCGCCTCTTACAAAACCTCCTGGCTTATATGAAAATGGATTATGTTTTTGATATACAAAAGGTCCCAATGGATAATCACTCACATAAGCGCCATCCCCATAGCCGCTAAATTCGGTGCCAGGTGCGCCATATTGTAAATAATATTTCCCATTTTTTTTATTCATCCAAGCGCCTTCCATAAAAGGACGCAAGAAAGTATTATCTGCATTTTCTCCAAAGCGTTCCCAACCATGAACACTATCAACTAAATGAATCAAAGGAACTCTTTCACCAATAGGGGCAAAGGTTTTACGATCTAGCTCTTGTCCATAAATGGGATACAAATTACTAGAGCCTCCATACAGGTATAATTTATTGTCATCATCTAAATACAAAGCAGGATCCCAAGCGCCTACTTGAAAACTATCCACTGCAATTTTCCAATCATCTTGAGTGGGATTAGTACTATACCATAATGTAAAATTTTTCTCATACGTAGAACCAATCACCAATAAACTATCACCTAATACTACCGTTGCAGGTGCACATAATTCATCATACACTTTATTCCAAGGACGTAAAAATTTACGAGAAACAAATTTCCAATCCTTCATATCATGACTCCACCAATAGCCCCATTGATTGGTAGAAAATAAAAAGTATTTATCCTTCCAAACTGTAATCACTGGATCGGCAGTTGCGCGATGTTTTCCGTTTTGAACAAAATTAGGAATAGGGCAATAGCCATAATCCAAATTCATTGGATTACAATAGGTAGATTGCCTATCAGGTAAAGTATTTTTTACTTGGGCAAAATTGGGAACACTTGTTGTAACAAAAAGTATCCATAAAATAAATAAAAATTTATTCATAGGTAAGAGTTCAATTAGATGAGTTAGTAAACAGTTATCCTACAATAGTATGTGTTTGTAAGAACCATTAATATAGGCACTTACCCCTAAAGAGATTGAAATAAATTAAAATAAAATATTATTTGCTCCTCGTTAATAAGGAATGTACTTCGGGAAATTCATTTTTAAATTCGGTGCATTGCTTAATACGTCTAAGCGCGATAGCCATTTGAGCCTCCACTGTTTTAGGAGAAATCTCTAACAGTTGGGCCACTTCGTTATACTTTAATCCCTCCTCCTTTACCATTTTAAATATGACTTTACATTTAGGAGGCAATTGATTCACCGAAAACATGATTTTAGCTACTGCTTCTTTTGAAATCATGAGTTCTTCGGGATTAAAAAAGGGACTATTAATATTGGTATTCCAGTCTTCTACCAAAGGGGCTACAATTTTTTTATTGGATGTGAGCCTATTGATTGATAAATTTTTAACGCTTACAAAACAATATAATTTTGGATTATCAATAGTGGCTAAAACAGTTCTTTTTTGCCATACTTTAATAAAGAAATCAGATACTATTTCTTCGGCATCCTCTTGAGATTTGACAATTGCAGCAGAAAATTCAATAAGCCTTTGATGCATTAACAAGAACAATGATTTATAAGCCTTTTCGCATTTCTCTTCGGAAAGCAATACAAGTAATTCCTTGATTTGGCTGTTATGAATCATTAAGTTTTTGTTAAATCGTTACTTGAAACTATTTAAAAATATTGAACAAAAAAAAGAAAGATTCTTTTGAGGGAATCTTTCTTCGGCTTAAGGGGAATAAAATAGAACCATTTAAGGTCTATAATAATGACTTTAAGGGGGTTAGATGAGTGTGAAAATAAATACCGCCTTGATTTACTTTAATATTAACGGGAAACTTTCACCCAGTCCACCCACATTTTTGCTTTACTATTTTTAATAAGGTCTGCAGTGGATTCTGGTAAGCCATACTTCACTCCTTTGCCTTTGATACCATTAATTTTTACAGGGAATATACCTCCAACGGCAAAATTTAAAAGCAAATGTTTGGGTTCATCAAATACCCATTTTCCATAATGATTGATCATTGTTTTAGTCACTCTAAACATAGTAACACCGTCATATTTAAAAATCAACTCGGTAGGTGACCAATCCACAGCATATATATGCCAGTTGGTAACATCATTAGAGGCATTAAAATATTGACGATTCACAAAAGGAGATTCACCGCTATATCCAGGTCCATGTACTGCAGCATTTGCCCAATCTGATTCACCAATATTTTCCATGATATCAATTTCACCAGTGGTAGGCCAAATTTGATTCCCTAACATCCACCAAGCAGGCCACAAACCGGCACCCTTGGTTAATTTTATTTTTGCCTCTGCAGTTCCATAAGCAAAGTCAAATTTATTTTGCGTGGTAATGCGAGCTGATGTAAAATCAAAATGCTTGCCATCCTTTGTAACAAAACCAGGTGAATATTGTGGGCGAAACACTAAACTTCCATTTTCAATAAACAAAGTACTAGCTGAATCAATATAGGCTTGTAGTTCATCATTAAAATGATCACCCGTAATAATGACATTCCACTTAGATCTGTCTAAACTAGGTTTGGTGAAATCATCAAAAAACAAAACTTTTTTATTCGATTGGGCGCCTAATTGCATTTGTGTTATCAAAACACAAGCTAATAAAATAACCAATCGAAATATATTTCGAGATTTATTGGAACGTTTCATTGTTCTAATTAATAATTAATTTTAAATCGTAAGTAATGATATCATAACTGGCTTTTATAAAAAATATTTCATAATTATAAAATCGAGCCAATGATTATTGATACACTCTTACATAATCCACTTCCATGAGCGCACTACTAAATGCAGGATCTACATTGCCTCCAAAAGTTCCTCCCATCGCCATATTTAAAATCATAAAAAAGTTTTGATTAAAAGGTAAGCTAGAGGAATTCACAAAAGTATAATACACCACATCGTCTACTAAAAATTGCAAATTGGCGCCGGACCATATAAGTCCATACTTATGAAATTCGGTAGTCACATTATTAATTAAAAAGGAAGAGCCAATAGCACTTCCACCAGAGTGTCCTAAATAATGTAACGTACTATAAATGCGATTCATATCACTTCCCTTTTGTTCCATGATATCAATTTCACCACAAGTGGGCCAACCGGCAGTCGTAAAATTATCACCCAACATCCAAATGGCAGGCCAAGAACCCGCTCCAGCAGGAAGTTTAGCAGATACTTCTACTTTACCATACTGAAATGAAAATTTTCCTTTGGATAATAAACGAGCGGAAGTATAACTACTTCCAGAATAAGTCTCTTTTTTTGCAATAATTTTTAAAGTGCCATTAGAGACTAAAACATTATCAGTACGATTCGTATAATATTGTAATTCACTATTACCCCAGCCACCTGCTCCAATATCATAACCCCATTTTGAAGGATCAGGTGCACCTGGTGAATTAAATTCATCGGACCATACTAATGATAACGCCACCGCAATAGTAATATTGGTAGAAGCTGAGAGAGTCTTGCCTGTTGAACTTTTTGCTTTTACAATAACCGTATAAGTTCCTGAAGCGGTATACTTATAGGTCACTGAACCGGTAGTGGAAGTTTGATATTGACCATTGCCAAAATCATATTCATAACTAACTGCATTGGTTGCAGTGGCTTTGAAACTTACATTACCTGAATTGTCTGTGCTCACAGTAGGAGTCACCGTAAGATTGCTGGGTCCTACATCGGTAGTGCCAGATCCACTATCTCCCCCTTTACTGCAGCTCAATAACCAAAAGCTCAACAGACAAGTCAATACTAATCTCATGCGTTCCTTTATTTAATTTTCAACTTTTCATACCATGAATTTCCATCAGCTCCGATGGTTCTTAAAGTCATAGTAGTAGGAGTTAAAGATAATATTTCATAAGTGGCACTACCCATTCCAATTAATACCAATCCATTTCCTGGAACCATAAATTGGATACGAGTAGAATTTGCTGCAGTACTAGCAGAAGTAGCATCCATGAATGCTAATTTTTTAACCCCTTTAGTGGCTATTGGATATTGACCTTCAGGACCTTTTAATCCATAATAAGAAACAGCTGCTCCTAAAACGAATGTAGTTCCTTTGTTATCTAAATCCATGGAGATATTATTATTAGCATCTTTGCTAAAAGTAATTTCATCATCATAAAAACCATCTGCTGCACGTGAGTTCGCACCAGCTGCATACCATATAGGTGCAAAAGCATCATTAGGTCCTACTCCAAAATGTGCGTCAGCGGCTTTATCGCACATCCACACTTTTGAAGATCCACCTGTTAAATTTTGTACAATATCTGTGGGGATATTAAACGCCACAAATACAGTGATTTTTTTGGTGATGTTAGAAACTATACCACCTGTTCCAATGGCTGTTACATTTACATTATAATCACTCGTACCAGGAGTCGTGTATTTATAAGTCACTACACCCGATGGAACCATTTGAGTATTACCATCACCAAAATCCACTTTATAAGTAAGGGCATCTGTGGCTTTCACACTAATGGAGACTAAGCCAGTACCATTACCTGCTGGATTGGCATTATCCACGCCAGCAACAGTTGTAGTTAACACTAAACCCGTTGGAGTTTTCATGCTACCAAAACTATATTCTTCTTTTTGACAGCTAGTGAATCCAAGGATTACTAACAAGCTGAACAAACTAAGTAATTTAAATTTATTTTTCATAACGTCTTTTATTATTCGTTAGTTAAGTTTAATGTCATCAAAGTAAAAAGTATAATTAGCAGAACCATCTCCTACAGTTCCTAAATCAAAAATCAACACCACTTTTTGATAAGATTTTGCAGTATTAATAGCGCTGTAATCAAATGTTAATTCTTCCCACTCACCTGCTTTGGTTGTAGTTACTTCTTTTTCAAAAGAAACACCACCATCGGTTAAGTTTTCAACTTTTAATAAAAGTTTAGCTCCTACTCTTGGGGAATACACTTTCACTTTGAATGTTTTGCTCGCAGAAAAATCAATAGGATTGTCTAAAGTTATGTAGCTACCAGCCCAAGGATCTCCTGCGCCTTTCACCATTTTACCTACTTTGTTAGATGTATTGATACCTGCTTTATTTGGATTGGCAACTACAGTTACTGCCCCACCACTGAAATCGGTGAATGCATAATTTAAAGTAGTAGATTCAAAATCCAAAGGAAGACCTAATACATTTGTTGGAGCCGCTGCACCAAAAATGACATTATCCCAATAGAATACTTTACCCGTTCCTACATTTCCAAAATCAAAGAAAATAGAAGCCATGTTAAACGTATAAGAAAGGTTTAAAGCAGCAGTACCAGTAGCTTGATTGGTAAAATCAAATACTAAAGTTTCCCAAGCATTTGCTTTAGTTGTTTTCACATCTGTTTCAACTGATTTATTAGGATCATTTTTATCTTCGATCTTTAATTTAACAGTTATGCCAGAAGCTGGAGAATAAACATCTACAGACATTTTAGTAGCACCCGCTTTAATTGGAATCGCAGTTGCAAAACCTTTAGTAGTACCACCGCCTAAGGTAGTACCTGCCCAAGTTTCTGCACCACTCACTTTAGTAGTCTTCTTCACATTATTCGCACTGTTCGTTGGATCTACAGCATCTACAGTAGCGCTGTTACCAAAATCAGTTACGGTATAGCTCACATCTTTTGCATCAAAAGTAACAGGCAAATCAATTTGTTTCATTACAATTTCAGAAGGCATGAAAGTAACATCATCAAAATAGAAAGTTTTTTTCACCGTATTGGTTGGACCCCAAGTATTGCCATTTCCAAAATCAAAGAAGATAGAAGCCTTATCATAATTATAAGCAAAATTAGCTGCAGGAGTTCCAGAAGCAGGTTTGCTAAAATCAAATATTAAAGTTTCCCAAGCATTTGCTTTGGTAGTAAACACATCTGTTTCAACTGATTTATTTCCATCATTATGATCTTCTAATTTCAATTTCACATCATAACCAACAGCAGGAGAATAAACTCTTACGCTTACTTTAGTTCTGTTTGCAGCTAAAGCCACTTTATTTGCAAATCCTAAACCTGTACCAATAGTAGTACCGGCCCAAAATTCAGCTCCTACATTTTTATCTACTTTCATCACTTTGTTAGCGGCATTGGTAGGATCTACTGCGAAAGTAGAAACGTTACCCCCAAAGTCACTCATTGTGTAATCATAATTAGGATCATCAAACACAACAGGTAAATCAATTTGTTTACCCACTTTAATGGTATCACTACGTTCTGTAGTAGCCACTCCTCCCGATAAAGCAATTACTTTAACAATATAAGTTCCCGCTTTAGGATAATCGTGTGTAATAGTTTGCCCTTCGATAAAAGTTTTAAATGGAACAGGATTCGCAGTAGAAGAATCTCCAAAAAATACTTTGAAGAAAGTTTCATATAAAGCAGAAGCACCTACTGATAAGTTTAATCCATTTTGTGCTAAAGTCACTTTCAAATTTTCAGGCGCTCTGAAAGACACCGTCAAATCCTGAGTCGCTTCAGTCGTTTTACCAACAATATTACGAGCCACAATTTTTACTTTATATAACCCTTCTTTATACACGTGTTGTGTACTTTTTCCAGGCAATAAAGTAACTGGTGCTGTAGTGGCATCACCATAATAAACGTCAAAGGAAGTAGCGCCTTCACCCATTGGAGTGATAGTCACTAAGCCTGTATTATCCTGCGTGATATTATATAAAGCAGATAATTTGGCAGAAGCGGCTGTTCCGTCAAGGAAAGCAACATCTTCAAAAATGTCTTTTTTACAACCGACCAATAAGATCAGTGAAGTGCAGACAGCTAATAAATATTTAAAATTTTTCATTATCATTTATTTTTAAAAGTTTTTAATATCCAGGGTTTTGAGTAAGACCTGAAATTTCAACTTCAGTTTGTGGAATAGGGAACACTTCATGTTTACCTACTTTAAAGTTAGCTCCTAATACAGAAGACGCTTTTCCTGTTCTCACTAAGTCAAAGAAGCGTTCACCTTCCATGGCTAATTCTAATCTGCGTTCTGCTAGGATAGCATCATATAATGCAGTTCCAGTAGCAGTGATATCATGAGCGTTATCTAAAAATGCACGACGACGAACTAAGTTTAAATACGTTTTAGCTTTAGTTTCATTCACAGTAGTTCCTTTTGTGAAAGCTTCAGCAGCCATTAATAAAACATCTGCATAACGAATAATTCTAAAGTTGTTTAAGTAGTTTAATTCCACTTGACCCGAAGTTTGCCCTTTACGAGGTAAATACTTTTGATTGTATAAACCTGTATTTTTATAAGGAGCTACCTGGTAAGTAATATTAAATTGAGGATTTGCTGCTTTATACGCATCAATATCTAATACCGTTACGTTTTTACGTTGATCTCCTGCAGCATATGCATTTGCTAAATCCTTAGTAGGCAAGTTCGTACTCCAACCTGGTGCGTATGGCATATCGGCAGTGCCAGATAAACCACGAATACCACATTGTTGAATCGCATAGTTACCTTGACCACGTGTTGCACCACCCCAATTATAATAAGGAGAAGAATTAGAATACTGAATTTCAAAAACAGATTCAGGACCATTTTCGCCTGCTAATAAAAAGATGTTACCAAAGTTTTGTACTAAAGAAAATGCATTGGAATTAATGACATTATCTAACATGGTTGCAGCAGCATCAAATTTATTTTGATACAAATACACTTTACCTAATAAAGCTTGAGCAGCATATTTAGTAATACGGCCTTTTTGAGTTTGTGAAGGAGGTAATACAGCAATGGCAGCAGTTAAATCTGCTTCGATTTGCTTGTATACATCTGCTTTCGCAGCACGCTTTAATGATTTAGAATCAGTTAAAGACAATCTCTTATCCGTAAACAAAGGCACATCACCAAACATCTTAACTAATGTAAAGTAATAATATGCTCTTAAAAAGTTTACCTCGCCGTATAAAGCATCTTTACCCGCAAAATCAACTGCTACACCAGCAGGATTGGTTGCTTTATATTGTAATAAATAATTCGAACGATTCACCCCTTCGTAAGCAGATTGCCAAATTTCAGTTAATTGGCCATTTACGGGAGTGGTGGTGTAATCGTCAATTTGTTGTAAAGGTATAACGTCTGATGCGTTTTCACCACCTGCAACGGCATTATCAGTTGCGATATCGCCAATAGGTACTACTTGATTGATCCATTGTAATGGAGTGTAGCAACTAATTTCCATAGTGCGGTAATCTGATTCGGATTTTAAATAATCCTGATCGGTGATTTTGTAATCTTCGTGGGGATTATAATCCACAAATTTAGTGCAGGCATCCAAGCTACCCATTACGGCAACCAGTGCGAGCATTTTTAAATATTTTTTCATACTTATTTTCATTTTATGAAGATTTAAAATTTAATATCAAGTCCTACAGCGTAGGTTCTAGGTTGAGGATAAGCACCACGGTCTACACCAGTTTCTAGGATACCTCCTGGAATTTCTGGATCATACCCTGTATACTTTGTAAGCGTATATGCATTTTTTACTTGAACATATAAACGCACTTTATTAATTCCTTTTCTTGTCATAGAAGCAGGTAAGGAATATCCTAATTGTAGATTCTTGATTTTAATAAATGATCCATCTTCAACATATCTATCAGATACTCTCGCGTTGTTATTGTTATCTACAAAAGAATATCTTGGGAAGCGAGCATCATTAGTGCTGTTTTCACCCGTCCATCTTGCTAAAATTTCACGAGGCTTATTGGTATAGTTCGCGTTTCTTTCAAAAGCACGATAAATATCATTGCCTACAGAAGCATACACAAATGAAGTAAAATCAAAATGTCCCACTTCAATATTTAAATTCCAACCCATTGTGAATTTCGCAAATGGATCACCAATTTTAGTTTTATCATTCGCATCAATTTTGCCATCACCATTGATATCTACATATCGGATGTCACCAGGTTGTGCACCAGTTTGTTTTGGAGCAGCAGCAACTTCAGCTGCATTTTGAAATAATCCTGCAGTTTTGTAACCATAAAAATAACCAGGAGTAAATCCTTTTTCAAATACAGTCACTGTTTGTGATTGACCATTGAAATAACCACCTCCTAATATTTTTGCAGTACCATCTGAGTTGGTAGCTGTTACTATATTAGTAGCAGTGGTAAAAGTAACCGCTGTGTTTACTTTTACTTTACGTGTGCTTGCATTATGATACGTTAAAGTCATATCATAACCCGTACTTTTTGTAGTACCAATATTTGCTTGAGGAATAGGAACAGTACCTAAGTATAAAGAAGCAGAAGGTGTAAATAATAAACCATCTACTGTTTTTTCAAAATAATCAGCCGTTAAACCAAAATGACTATTTAAAAAGTTCATATCAAAACCAATATTAGATTGGAGTTGCTTTTCCCATCTTAATGCATTGTTAGCTGCAGAACCTACAGTTGAACCTGGATAAAATACTTCACCAAAACTATAACCGTTACTGTTAGCTGTTGGACCATAACTAGGACCGCCTGTGATAATACCCACATATTGAGGATTCACATTTTCGTTACCAGTAGAACCATAACTACCTCTAATTTTCAAGAAGTTGATGAATTTAGTAGTAAAGAATTTTTCCTTAGACACTACCCAACCCAATGAACTTGAATAAAAATTACCAAATTGATTGTCCTTACCAAATGCGATAGAACCATCACGACGAGCAGAGAAAGAAGCAATATACTTATCGTTATAATCATAGTTTAAACGACTAAAGTAAGATACATTACGACGGAAGTATTCATAATAATAACCAGACAAAGCGTCGGTATTATTGGCGTTGTTCGCGCCAGTAGCGGCTGTGAAATCAGCAAATTCCCATGAGTTAAATGGAACATCTTGACGACTTGCGCCAGCCGTATTGCCTGTAATTTTTGAAGCAGACATACCCGCCACAGTTTCAAAATGATGGTTGGTATTGATGTTAAAATTATAGTTGAAATAGTTTTCAAAAGTATAATTAAAGTTGCTTGCTTTTTCGTGTGAGATTTTATTATGCTTTCCTAATACCGCAGAACCATCTTCATTCATAGAGTTGTCTACGTTGTAAGTACCATAATAAGCAAGAGGGCTAAATGATTTAGCATTACCATCATACTTTGTATAACCAAAACGAGAAGTAAACTTCACATTTTTGATGACATCATATTGTAATTCAAACTTACCATATATTTTAGTGCCAATGTTTTTATTATAAGTATTGTCTAAAACAGTAAGTGGATTAAAGATTTCAGATAAAAGCAAATTACTAAAGCCATATTTGCTTGCTGTATTTTTTGTATTTAAAATAGAAACAGTAGGGTCAAAATTTAAGGCACTTCCAATCACACTATTAAAAGAGTTTTCTAAGACTCCTTTAGAATCTAATATTAAAGCGCTGGTATTAACAATGAATTTTAATTTAGGAGATAAATCAAAATTCAAATTAGCTGTAAAGTTAGATCTTGTAAAATTAGATTTATCGTTACCACCAACAATACCACCTTGGTTTAAATAACCTGCACTTAATAAATAAGACATTTTATCAGAACCGCCTTTCGCAGTTAAATTATAAGTTTGTTGTGGAGCGTCTTTAAAAATTTGATTTTGCCAATTAGTTCCTACTCCAATTCCAGATAAGTTAGAAAAGATAGGAGCGCCCCCTGCAGTCGTACTTCCTTCATTTAACATAGCAGCATATTCTGTTGCGTTTAAAACACCAATAGTATTCATCACTTGTTGAACACCATAGTTACTGCTAAAGCTAAATTCGGCTTTTTGATTTTTTCTACCCGTTTTAGTAGTCACTACAATTACACCGTTACCACCTTTCACACCATAGATAGCAGTAGTTGCTGCATCTTTAAGTACGTTGATAGTTTCAATGTCGTTCGGATTGATAGAATTTAAATCCACTAAAGATTGTTGTACTCCATCCACTATTACAGTAGGATCTGTTCCAGTGAAAGAAGGAATACCTCTAATTAATACTGTTGGTTTAGAACCTGGAGAACCACCTTGAATGACGCTCACCCCAGAAGCACGACCTTGTAAGGCCTCTTCGGTACGAACTGCATTCACTTTCTCGATGTCTGCACTTTTAATAGTGGAGATCGCACCAGAAACTTTGGTGATTTTTTGGGTACCATACCCTACTACAATCACTTCATTTAAATTAGATTCAGCAGCTTCGGTTAATTCAAAGTTGACAGTGCCCGCTGCAGATACTTTTTTCTCTACTTTGTTCATGCCTACATAACTAACTACTAAAGTTGCTCCTTTTGCCGGAATGGAAACTGTAAAGTTCCCTTTTGCATCAGTCAAAGTAGTTTTGTTGGTTTCTTTCACTACTACTGAAGCGCCGACAAGCAATTCGCCGTTGGTCTTATTGGTTACCTTGCCCCCTACCTGAATGTTTTGAGCAAAAGCTCCCACAAAAAGGCATAAAGTGAAGGCAGAAGTAATCCAAAACCTGAGTTTTAATTTCATATACACTTTAATTAATGGTTTAAATAATAGAATTTTTATGATTTAAAAAGATAGAATGATTTGTCTGAGCAACCTGAACGTATTTCATAACAAATTTTAAAGGGATTTGATTATGAATACTGATTGATTTTTTAGAAAAACCAATAAAAAAGCAGTAAGCCGCAAAAAATAGGGGGAAGGATAAACAAAAATCGACTTTTGAGTAAATAAAAGCAATACTATATAATAGTATTGCCCAAAAAGCAAGTTTTGTAGCAATTTTCATTGGCGTAAGCTTAAAATCGTTCAACAGATGTAGTGTTTTTGCACAGTTCTATTGAAAAGTAAAGCTATGAAGTACTTTCTCTACAATCAATTAATTCACCACATCACTACTACTACTTAAATTAAAAATCTTATATTTAGGCTATAATTACTACATCACTACTACATCTCAACTAATATGTATTTTTAACACATTATGATGTACTCTATGAAAAACTACCAACTTTTAGCTTTTTTACTATTTTCAAGCCAAATCATGGCTCAACCCTTTATTGGGCAGAGAGAAATCACCAATTATGAGAAAAAAAAGTACAATGCGGGTACTCAAAATTGGCAGATACAACAGGACAAGCAAGGAAGGATGTATTTCGCCAATAATGAGGGGGTTTTAAGTTTTGATGGTAATTACTGGGAATTATATCCCCTACCTAATAAGACCATTGTTTGGTCCATAGAGATGGCCAATAATCAATTGTTTGTAGGAGGGCAGGATGAAATGGGCTATTTGAGTCCAGATGTGGGTGGTCATTTAGCTTTTCACTCATTGAAGTCCTTGTTAGACGAATCGGATCAAAAATTTGCCGATATCTGGAATATTGTCAATGTTGGAGACGACCTCTT
>Ga0194037_1001434_pt1 | contig 17202 bp, 14 predicted proteins | sample JunL306m_MetaG_FD_148653 | JGI IMG/M metagenome (GOLD analysis project Ga0194037, IMG submission 148653) | Anoxic zone freshwater microbial communities from boreal shield lake in IISD Experimental Lakes Area, Ontario, Canada - Jun2016-L304-6m | ecosystem: Environmental > Aquatic > Freshwater >...
AAAGGACTCACAATCTCTTGTAAGTCCTTGTTTTTGTTGGTGCCCGAAGCCGGAATCGAACCGGCACGGCGGTGAAGCCGAGGGATTTTAAGTCCCTTGTGTCTACCAGTTCCACCATTCGGGCAATCCTGGGTTTGCGGTCTTTTTCGATTAAGCTGGTGAAAGTCTGATGAAACCTAGCAATTGAAGATACCGCATTGTGGTCGCCATATTGACTAAATCTTTCAAAAAACTTGGGTAAGGATTCCATTCGTCAAAAACTCGTCCCTCAAATTTTCCAACAAGACTACTTGGTCTTGGGATTATTCTTGGCGTAAGGTTCGAATTTTTAGCCTCATGAGTATAGAGAACTACCCTGTTATCGTCAACATCTTTTGCCAACACACAATACTGACGCATGAACCATGCACCGTCGTCAATACGGGTGACCAAGGGAGGATTCGCATCTTTATCTTCGGCCTGACATACACCTGCAGGGAAAATCGGTAGCATCTTCTGCGGCATAGCATCCTCCTGACTCCTAACAATAAGAGGCATCAGGTGTTCTGAATTTAGTTGAGTTTTTCAGAGATGAAAGTAGAATGTCGTTTAATTTGTTCGTACTGTCCCCCTTGTTGAAATGAATTCCATATGTTGTTTCAAACATGAGGTCGTCTCAATGGCACACCAACACGTCACTAGCAGTTATATGGAGCACGGACTCTGCCTTAACTGGGAACCACCCCTCGTTTTCCTCCATGTAGGCTCCGACATTGTGACAGCCATATCCTACTACTCAATCCCGATAGCCATGTTCTACTTCGCATATCGGCGCCGTGATCTCCCCTTTTTCAAGATATTCATTATGTTTGCGGTCTTTATCCTTTCTTGCGGGACCACTCACCTGTTTGCCGCCTATACCATATATCGGCCTGAGTACTGGATAGAGGGATACGTAAAAGCCTTTACCGCAATAGTTTCCACCATAACAGCAGTGATATTTATCCCACGCCTTCCAGAGGCACTTGCATACCCAAGCATTAACAACTCATTGACCGAAATCAAACGTCTCAATACGGAGCTCCTGGAGAAAAACGTCGAACTTCAGATGGCCAACCATTCAATAGAAAAATTACTCGACCCGGTATACTGGATTTCAATCGAAGGTAAAATTCTTCGTGTGAATGAAGCCGCCTGTGCAACACTCGGATACAGTCGGGAAGAACTGCAAGGCATGTCAGTGCCTGATTTTGATCCACACTTTGCTGTTGACCGGTGGCCCGAACATTGGGAGAACCTCAAAGCAATAGGCTCCATGAGATACGAGACTCAACACAAGAGTAAGGACGGCACTCTTCAAGATGTTGAGGTTGTAGCAAGTTATATAAATTATGAAGGACGAGAGTTTAACTGCGCTACTGTCCGAAATGTATCAGAACGTAAACAGCTTGAACGAATCAAAGAGCACCGTTTAGCCTCACTCACCAGCCCACTGGAGGACATCGGCGATGTGCAGTTTACCGATCTGTTTGACATGGAGGATATCCAACTTATTCAGGATGCCTTCGCCAGGGCAACCGGAGTAGCTTCGATCATCACTGACACAGAAGGTCGTCCAATTACTAAACCAAGCAACTTCTGTGATCTGTGCATGAACATCATCAGGAAGACCGAGAAGGGGTTTGAGAACTGCTGCCGTTCTGATGCCATACTGGGTAAACTCAATCCGGATGGCCCGCGCATGCAACCTTGCATGAGTGGTGGATTATGGGATGGCGGGACCGGCATCAATGTGGGTAACCGGCATATAGCCAACTGGCTGATTGGTCAGGTTCTCGATGAATCAAGCGACATGGAGTCCATGAAGGCATATGCCAGAGAAATTGGTGCAGATGAAGAAGCATATCATCAAGCCTTGCAAAAGGTAAAGCGAATGTCGGTGGAACATTTCAAGGACGTGTGTGACGCACTGTTCCTTATTGCAGGACAACTCTCCCACATGGCACTGCAGAACATTCAACAGGCTCGGCATATCTCTGAGAGACAAAAAGCTTCACAGGAACGGGAGCAGCTGATCAATCAGCTACAGGACAAAACCTCGGAGTTGGAACGCTTCATCTACACGGTATCCCACGATCTCAAGAGCCCGTTGATTACCATCTCAGGTTTTCTGGGCTTCCTGAAAGAGGATTTTAAGAATCACGACGAAGCCGAATTTAATTCGACAGTTTCACGAATTTCTCTTGCTTCAGAACGAATGAAGCAACTTCTGGATGAACTGCTGGAACTATCCCGTATCGGAAGAAAAATGAACCCGGCCGAGAAGGTCAATCTTAACGAACTCGTGCATGAGGCGATTGAAGTTATCTCCGGTCGTATTCAGGAATTCGGAGCTGTTGTAGAAGTCCATCCCGATCTGCCTGAATTGATGGTTGACCGTCACCGGATTCTACAGGTCTATGAGAACTTGATAGACAATGCCGTTAAGTTCGCATCTGGCCAAGAGGTACCACCACATATTATGGTGGGTGTCAGAAGAAACGAAGAAGGAGAGCAGGTACTGTTCGTTACAGACAACGGCATTGGCATCGAACCGCATTACACGGGAAAAGTCTTTGAACTATTTGAAAAACTTGATCCCAGAAGCAGTGGCACCGGAGTCGGCTTAGCCATTGTAAAACGTGTAATAGAGGTGCATGGTGGCAAAATATGGGCAGAATCAGACGGGGTAGGCCACGGGACTACTATCAATTTCACACTTCCGCTGGTTAATTCATGATAGGGTTGCTTTGTTAATTACATAACGATAACAATTTTGAGGAGTGACATATGACTACTGGTGATCCGTTAAAAATACTGCTGGTTGAGGATAATCCTGATCATGCTGAGTTGGTAATCAAAGGATTACGTACTAACAATGTCGCAAATAGACTGGTACACATAGAAGACGGTGAATCAGCTCTGGATTACGTGTTCCAACGTGGCAATTTTAGTGACCCAGTAACATCGCCTCGCCCCGACTTGATTCTGCTGGATTTACGTCTTCCTCGTGTTGACGGCCTTGAGGTTTTAAGGGTTCTCAAAACCAATGAAGATACCAAGCGCATTCCAGTTGTCGTACTGACAACCTCTGATGCCGAAATGGATGTGGCCAAAGCCTACGACTATCACGCCAACAGCTACATGGTAAAACCAGTCAGTTTTGAGCATTTTATGGAGCTGATGAAAACCTTGGGCTGCTACTGGGTCGTATTCAATAAGCGTGCAGAGTAATATAATGCCAGAAGTTTCCGGATTGAATATTCTCCTGATTGAGGACAGTGACGACCACGCAGAACTGGTCCGCCGTGCCTTTGCCCGTTCACGTGACGACTTCAACCTTATCAGGGCTGCTTCCTGCTCTTCAGCTTCTGAACTTCTTGAGAGCATTCATCCATCCGTGATCATAAGTGATTATATTCTGCCCGATGGTAACGGCTTGAACCTGTATAAACAGCATTTGAAGGTAAAATATCCGGGTGTGCCCGTCATATTGCTGACCAGTCAGGGCGACGAGTTAGTTGCGGCAGATGCAATAAAGTCCGGCATTACTGATTATATTGTCAAATCAGATGAAATACTAATTTCGCTTCCTGACGTATGTCGCTCAATAATCCGAGAAAACGAACAAATACTTGAGAATAAGAGAAATGTTGAAGCTCTGCGGGAAAGCGAAGATATATACCGGAGCATAATTCAAACAGCCATGGATGGAGTCTGGCTGACCGATACACAAGGGAATCTGATAGAAGTCAATAAGAGTTACTGCAAAATGAGCGGTTATACTGAACATGAGCTGCTCTCTATGACCATTCCAGAATTAGAGGCTAAAGAGTCCGCCGAAGAGACTGCTGCTCATATGCAAACCCTCATCAAAAATGGCGAGTCCAGCTTTGAGTCTCTGCACCGTCGCAAGGATGGAACCGTTTACGATGTAGAGATCAACATTAAGTATCGCCCGGAAAAAGGTGGGCAATGTGTTGTTTTTATTCGTGATATTACCGCACGTAAGAAGGCTGAAGAACTGAAATATCGGGCGTTGTTCGATCAAGCTGCAGTCGGGGTTGCTCAAATAGACAGTACAACTGGCCAGTTTTTAAAAATCAATCAGCGTTACGCTGACATTGTCGGGCGCACTCCTTCAGAAATGATTACGTTGTCGTTCAAGGACATCACCCATCCTGATGATCTGGATATTGACCTTGACAACATGAATGCTCTGCTTGAAGGACGTATCAATGATTTTTCGATGCAAAAACGCTACTTCCACAAAAACGGAAGTCTTATATGGGTTCTGTTGACCGTTACACCGATGTGGAAAAAAGGCGAACCGCCCAGCTCCCATATTGCAGTTGTACAGGACATTACCGAGGGTAAGAAAGCCGAAGAACAGCTCCATGAGACCAACGCCTACCTTGACAACCTTTTCAACTACGCCAATGCTCCAATCATTGTATGGGATGCCATTTTCAAGATTACCCGTTTTAACAAAGCCTTCGAGAAAATGACCGGTCGGACTTCATGTGATGTTATAGGCAACGAAATTTCTATTCTGTTTCCCTCTGACCAGATTGAAAGTTCCATGAATTTGATCAGGAGTACGATTGTCGGCAAGCGCTGGGAGACCGTTGAAATTCCAATTCTCCATATCAATGGTACGGTCAGTATTGTTCTATGGAACTCGGCAAACATATACGCGGATGATGGCTCTGCTCCGATTGCCACCATTGCTCAGGGTCACGACATAACCGAACGAAAGCGGTCCGAGCGAGAACTGTTGGAATCAAAAGCACTCTTAGAAGCTGTCATCGAAAACGTTCCGCTCATGATCTTTCTAAAAGAAACAACGGATTTGCGTTTCGTCATATTCAACCGTGCAGGAGAGGAACTAGTTGGCTATAGTCGAGAGACTTTCCTCGGCAAAAACAACCTTGAGCTATTCCCCCCTGATGAAGCAGCTAACTTTATGGCTAAAGATCGCGAAACTCTCGCTATAGAGAGTGGCGTAGTAGATATTCCGGAAGAACCTATCACGACAGCAAAGAAGGGGCTCAGGTTTCTACATACCCGTAAGGTATGTATCCGTGGTGCTGATGGAGTCTCAAAATACCTTCTGGGCATTTCCGAGGACATCACCGACCGTAAGCGTGCTGAAGAGGAAAAGCGTGTTTTTGAGCAACAGCTTCAACACGCGCAGAAGCTCGAGAGCCTTGGTGTACTGTCAGGCGGTATTGCCCATGACTTCAACAACATCTTGGCGATCATCATTGGTTATTGTGGCCTGATCAAGATGGACTATGAAACTGCTGAGCAAAATATTAAGGAGATAGAAACAGCAGCTGAGCGTGCCGCAGGTCTTTGCCGACAGATGCTGGCATACGCCGGAAAAGCACAGCTCACTATGACACAGGTCAACATATGGATGCTGGTCGATGAAATGGTCAATATGCTAAAAGCTACCCTTCCGCAGAATGCGGTTATCAAGCCAGAGCTATCAACAAATATTCCCAATATAACTGCTGATGCAAGCCAACTCAGACAGATAGTGATGAACCTGATTATCAACGCTTCAGAGGCTATCGGAAAAGAACAGGGTGAAATACTGGTTTCCCTTGCCAAGACAGCGGTAAGAGCTGGTCAATCTGTGATGGATTACCACGGCAAAGAAATCCTGCCTGGCAGTTATGTCTGTCTGGAAGTATCTGACACTGGTTGCGGCATGGATGAGGAAACCAAATGGCGCATCTTCGAGCCGTTCTACACCACTAAATTCACTGGACGTGGGCTTGGGATGTCAGCGGTTCTCGGTATTATTAACTCACATGATGGAGCGTTACAGCTCACCAGCCAATTGGGCAAGGGTACAACATTTAAAGTTTATCTGCCTGTCCAAAGAAGTGACTCCACAGAAGACAAATCTCAATCAGAATCCACTCATTCAGTCCCATGGCAGGGAAGCGGCACCATACTGCTGGTAGAAGATGAAGACGCTATTCGGAATATTGCAAAAATCCTTCTTCAAAAGTTCGGATTTACTGTTCTGGAAGCAGTGAATGGCAAGGAGGCGTTGAAGATTTACCAGAAGAACGCCGGAGATATTACCCTAGTATTGACTGACATGGGAATGCCGGTCATGGATGGTTACGCTTTACTACCTGTTTTAAAACAACTCAATCCAAAACTACCTATCGTAATTTCAAGCGGATTTGGTGATGCTGACGTGACTTCAAGAATAGGAACTGACAATATAGCTGGGTTAATCAGCAAACCGTATAATCCCAACCAGCTAAGGGAGGTTATAAAGAATGCATTGGGGAGTGATCAAATCATAACAAAGCAATTTCTCGCGAATTGAGCCAATATAATTTAGTCTAAAACACCGAAATATTCATTAACACAGAACAGTTGACAGGCCCTTTGAATCTTCGACTCTTGACTTATCCTCCCCAAGTACATCACTATTTGAGCTTTGTGGAGAGGGGGTTGTTATAGATCAGTTGCACGAAAAACTCTACGGTCTCCACTGGTACTCACTGACGAAAGCAGAAAATTACTTACTGAACTTTCAGGTTCTATGACGGCGCCAGCACGTGAAGTAGTTCGCGCCAAAGTGCTGTTGCATTACGCCAATGGCGCTGAAATCAGCAGTATTAAGCGCCATGTTGGAATCAGTAGGCCAGCTATTTACAAATGCATTGACAAGGCGCTTGCCGCCGGAGCCCAAGCTGGGCTTAAAGATACGTACCATAGTCCCAAAGAACCAGAAATTTTAAATGACGCCAAGGCATGGGTTGTCAACTTGGCATGCACAAAACCTAAGGATCATGGGCTTGCTTCTGAGCTATGGACACTATCAGCACTTGCACGCTATGTGGCCAAGCATGCTGCAGAAGCAGGTTTTCCTCGCTTGACGAGTGCAGTCAAGGCTACCGTCTGGCGTATTTTGAATGGGCAAGTCATAAAACCTCATCGGATTCGCTATTATATTGAAAAACGAGATCCCGAGTTCGAGCAGAAGATGCGGGAGGTGCTCATGGTCTATCAAGATGTTTCGCTTTTTCCGGCTGGTGCAACTGATGATAACAGGCCAACGCCCATCTATACGGTGAGCGTTGACGAAAAACCTGGTGTACAGGCAATTGGATTGACGGCTCCTGATCTTCCGCCGGTTCCCGGAAAAGAATCTTCAGTTGCCCGGGATTATGAATACGTTCGCCATGGAACTTTATCCATTCTTGCTGCGCTCGACTTGCACACTGGAGAGATCATTGCCAACGTGGAACCAAGGCATCGCAGTTGTGAATTTATTGATCTGCTCAAGCGCCTTGACTCGCATGGAATAAATGGAATTTATGTTCATTGATTGCATTAATTCCATTTATTCCATGTGCTGCCGAAATATTATGCCGTATCCTTACTTTCCTACCTTTATTGCTTCACTGGCACACTGTTCTCATATCTGCCATACTTCTGGAGTCATTGAACCCGGTGTGCAATATTCGATTCGGTATGGTTCAACGATTATGACCCCGTAATTGGGGTCATCTGGGCCGGAAAAAATCGGTTTTAGTATGTCATTCCAAAAACCGTGACGATCTTCCTTATCTGCAGTGAATCGGGCTTTACCTTGAATCTGCAGATATGGTTCCATTCTCATCGGATCAGTTACTCCACAAGTAAGATGCACTTCTGGATTCTTGTCAATGTGCTTCACTTTTCGAGCGCCGATAAATGTTGCAAAGCGAATCGACATGTCTGTGGAACCGACGGTCATGACGTAGCGAACCCATGGTTTTCCCTCTTCGGCAATGGTGGCAAAGCCGGACAGCTGTAACTTGGTAGTGATTCCCAAAATTCTGTTCTTCAATTCTTCCATGATAAACTCCTCTGACATTTTAGTTATGATGCTTGTTCCGTAAAGGCACAAACAGATATTCTAGTCCATTTACTTTGATATCGTAAACCGTCTGCAGCATTGCGCCAAGTTTTCCTGACGGAAACCCTTCACCGGCGAGCCATACGACATAATGCTCCGGCAGATCAATCAGCAGTCTCCCTTTATGAGTCCCATATGGCATGCGCATCTGTGCCAGCGCCATCAGATCATCAACATTGCCTGCTGATTCAGTGCAAGGCCTAAAGGTATCTTCGCTCACCATTATAACTCCCGTACTATCACACAGGCTTTTTCAAACGATTATTCAGTCGGGGCATCAAACGTGAGAATGATATTGATCTACTGTCACCCGTGAAAATTCAAATAAGCCATTGCCAGTAGCTCATCGTCACTATCAAGGCATCACCGTCTGCGATAAAAAGTCGCTTATTTTTTGGATAAAGGCGAGCTGCCTTTTTCAGATTCTCCACAACAGTAGCCTGGTCTTTGATTCGGAAACGCTTATCCTTGAAGCTCGCAGAGAAAAACATTTGTTATGGGAACAGCCAACGGATACTTGCAGTATTATGGAGCGAGCTTCGCTGGGTGGACGGTAAATGGCATCTTCATAATCCAGACTATCAATAGTATTCCACATGATTTGTTGGGTCTCCAGCTAATCCTGCTAAGCCTTCATGTTGAACCAGTGAAAATCAACAATACTCTCAGTAGATAATGATATAGCCATGCTGTTCGGCAATGCGGCGTACCTCATCTTTATCCTTGATTCGATAGGTCTTACCCTCCAATACAAAGATGTAAGCGCCATTACCGTCCGGACGGGCATCCTCCAGCAACGCTTCAAACGTGGCAGTTTTTACCATGATTTTGCCTCACTATATGTTTTTCGTAAATTCCCCAGAACTGTCTACAGCGGGTCATTCAACGGAGTACAGTAGATTTATCGGTCGCATGCAGAGCCGTAATAGCGATTTCCACTTCCAGTACACTCATAGGCTGCTCAATTGAATAGTGCCTGACACTCTCTGGTTGCATCCGTCACGACCTTGTATTTTCTCGGACTTCGCCGATTCGGATTGAGTTTGTTGGACAGTATTTGATGATATTTTCGTTCTGCGTCTGTTCTTCTGCGTCGGAACCAGGTTTCTTTCTGTCGAACAAGGCTGTGTGATGATCCGGAATGCTTCTCTATCAGAAATCCATTCGGCGTCACGACCAGGTACAATTCATACCACGCTCCCAGGGTGCTGTCAGCTTCCAGTCGAGTACGTTGAAGAATATGCTCTTCGAAGCCCAGTTCCAGTGGCAATACAATCTGCTGAAAGTCGCTATTTTCTTCAACTTTCATGGTTTGCTGTTTAGCCATCTTCTTTATTCCTCATCGCTTCCAACAGAAGCATTCGTGCCATGTCCACCACATTCAGGCCTCGTTTCTCTGCCTCAGCCATTAACCATTGTTCCAACTGAACGGGTATCCGCATTGCAGGAATGCGGCTCGGCATGGTATTGGCCTTGCGCCAGCCTAACTGTCTGCCACGAGGTCTCTTTTCTGGTTTGTCTGACATGTGGCCTAACGATGGTTCCAGGCAGCAGCAAACTGTTCGGCAACCGCGGCTTCTTGGAACACACCGGCAACAAACTCTGTGTCGTCGAACAGGACAATACTGCCACCACTTTTAGCTGGCTTTACGCAAACAGGTGCCCCTCTTGCAACAAGTCGATGAGCCTCTGCTCGTTGCGGCTCAGGTATGCACTCAAACCAGTCAGGTGTAGCTATCGCCGGTGTTTTCATGGTTTCTTCAAATCTTTCTGTCCAAGTCATGGTTTTCCTCCTCAGTGAAGGATAGATACTCCAGTGTATTTAATTGTCAACAAATAAATATAAATATGGACAATTTATATTGAGGCAATAAGATGCTGCCTCAAAATTCGTGCGAAGAACGTGACAGAATAAATATCGTGTATGAAAAATTATTGGCAGACCAGTTAAGAAGGTGAATAGAGGCTGATGTATATGGTCACGAAAAGCATCTTTTTTCGCATGACTGACCCTATATTGACCCTATGGAACTAAATAAAGAAAAACAGCCACCTAGAAAATAATCTAAGAGGCTGTTTTTATTGGTGGGCGAAACAGGGATCGAACCTGTGACATCCAGCTTGTAAGGCTGGCGCTCTCCCAGCTGAGCTATTCGCCCGTAACTAATGGCGGGGTTGACGGGGCTCGAACCCGCGACTTCCAGCGTGACAGGCTGGCACTCTAACCGACTGAGCTACAACCCCATTAGCGCATAATTATTTCTTCTTGTTGTTGACGGCTTCCTTGAGGGTTTTACCGGCTTTGAATTTTGGAACGGTAGCCGCAGGTATATTGATCTTTTTGCCGGTCTGGGGATTTTGCCCCTTCCGAGCAGCACGCTTTGCTGTTGAAAATGTGCCGAAACCGACCAGACTTAGCTTACCACCGTTTTTCAGGGTTGCAGTTACACTAGCAATAAAAGCCGCCACAGCTTTCTCTGCTTCAATTTTTTTCAGGCCAGCTTTCTCTGCCACTGAGCTGACCAATTCTGCTTTTGTCACGTTACACCTCCGAAAATTTTTGGTGGATAAATGGCGAGTCAGTGTCTATCAGATTCCTCTGAATCATGTCAAGCATATTTTAGCTCAAAAGTTACCTCAAGACTGGTTGCGCGTTTTCCGCATTTCCCTCTCAATATAGATTATGGCTTTTTATTCCATAATCTCATTTTATTGTCAATGGCTTGAACTCTGTTCGTTCCGCTCTCGGTGCAGACGGGTGGCACTTGCGGCATATACGGTTCTGCTGGATATGAGCTGTTTCCCCTTCTGTTATTATTCCCCCTGTGCCTTGACGTTTATGAGGGGCTTTATGAAATCGACTACTTCGATCACAACACCCTCCTGGTAGGCGATGACCGCGTTTATCTCCTTATAGGCACCCGGTGCTTCGTCCAGGGTGGTTTTATCTGCTGTTGAGACGACCGCTGCCATTTGACCTTTGAACTCCTGCAGATCAAGGGAGCGCTTTGCTTCTTTCCGCCCCATCCTGCGACCGCAGCCGTGGGAGGCGGACGACAGGTACTCCTGATTGCCGAGACCCCGCGTTATATACACTCCGTCCCTCATGTTGGCCGGGATGATGCCGAACTGACCGAAATCCGCTGGTGTTGCACCTTTGCGGTGCAGTATTCCTTCAGGTGTTTCAACAGCATGGTTGTGGTTTTCATTAATCATTCCAGCCATGATCCGCTTGACCTCGTGCTCACTGAAATTCATCAGTTCCAGGACGGTACGCAGCATCGTCTCGCGGTTATAGATGGCGAATTCCAGGGCATACTCCATATCGTGCCGGTATGCCCGCCCCATATCGGACTCCAGAGGGAAGAGGCGCCCTTGCTTCATGTAAAAGCCGCCGATGCTGTGGCCGACATTGCGAGACCCACTATGAATCGTGATGCAGACTTCACCGGCCCGGTTCTCGCCGATCTCGATGAAATGGTTGCCACCGCCAAGAGTCCCGGCCTGGCTCTCAACCTTGTCGTTGACTCGTGCTATGATATCTTTATTTCCGGAAGGAGACACAAACCTCCCAAATCCATGAGCCTTGATCTTTCGGCTTGAAAAGCCGGATGGGATCAAGTTCTGAATCTTCTGAAACAGACCCGCCCTCGCTCTTTTATCCGGCAGAAGATCAGATGTTCTGACGCCCGTTGAGACAAAAACCATACCGCATCCAATATCGTAGCCCACAAATGACGGCGATATATACCCGTCAAGAAGCGCCACTCCACCGATCACCAGGTCATATCCGGTATGCACGTCCGGCATGATCACCAGCTTTTTCACGCAATCAAGCGAGAGTACATCGAAGATCTGCGTCAGGGCAGACGGTTCGATTTCCTCCATTGGAATAAGGGAATGCAATTTATCTGTAAAGGCTATTTTTGGCCTCCTTGTTGATTACGCAATTAAGATTGACAATATATCAGCTATCTTAGATGATTTAGTCAGTACATTCAATGGAGGTGTAAAATGATCGAACGAATTGATCACATCGTTTTTACGGTAGCAGACGTAGCGGCAACCTGCGATTTTTATGAAAGGGTTCTTGAAATGAAAGTGGAGACGTTTGGTGAAGGGCGAAAAGCACTCTGCTTCGGTGTTCAGAAGATCAACTTGCACCAGTATGGCAATGAATTTGAACCTAAGGCTGAGGCGCCCGCGCCTGGTTGCCAGGACATTTGCCTGATTACCGGCGTTCCAATTACTGAAGTTATGCAGCATTTAGCAAAATGCGGGATTGATATTGAGGAAGGTCCTATTAAAAGGACTGGTGCTATGGGACCTATCAATTCTGTGTATTTCCGTGACCCGGACAGAAACCTTATCGAGGTATCCAACTACCTCTATAAATCTTAGTACCATCCAAACCGCTAATATCACTCTTATTCTGTAAAGTTAATTCGTAAAATCCTAATTTAGTTACATAGCGATACCCCACCCATAGTTGTAATCTCCCGACAAGGATGGTGCGCTATGGGCGATATGAATTGTTTTTCAGGAACCTTAATACGAAATAATCATGGAAGATTTTCGCGAAAAAACCGGAGACGGTTTCGGAGTCCGCTGCTATGGAACCGGAACGAAGGTATTTTTCTACGTATTGATGCCAGCATGAAACGTACTGAGTTATTGCAGCGGGCGTGTAGTCTGGAAACCGGCATTGATGCTGCTAATTCGATACGAGCAAGTAACTCACTGGAAATAATGTTGGTGCATCAGATGTCGGCGTGTCACGTCAAGGCAATGGGACTGATCGGGGAAAGTATCAGTACATGGCGCCCGACGGTGTGGACAAAGGCAGTCCAATGTGGAGTTCCTTCTCTCTATGGTCAGCCATCTGTAAAATCAATCACTTGGCCAGTGACGAAAGTAGAACAGCCACGTGTATCTCCTTAATCGTGATTTGTCGGCAGTTTGCACAGCTTACTATACGCTCCCCTTTTACTTCGCATTTTACTGCCAGCTCGCTCTTGACAGAGATCACTTCGTCGTCGTAGTAACTCCCCTGCCGTACAGATTATCCCGCCACTCCGTCTCACCCTGGATACGCCAGGTTGTGTCCGGCTCAGTGTAAAGCAGAGAACCACCCGCAACCGACAGACCGTTCATCGGCATCAGGTAGACCTGCCCGGTCTGCTGGTTCCACCACAGAAGCTCGGCCTTGTTGTCGCTGTTGTAGTTGGCAACGCTGACTATCTCCCAGTTGGTGTTTGGTTCGCTGTACATCATTGCACCGTTCGTGACCGATGAGCCGTTGGTCTGCATGCCGTAGACCTGACCGGTTGTCCTGTTGTGCCAGATGATATCGGCCTTACCGTCACCATCAAGGTCGCCAGCCCCGGCTATGCGCCAGCTAGTGTCCGGCTCGTACCAGATCAGATTGGCACTGGATGCGCTGGTTCCGTTGGTCTGGCCGATGGCTACCTGGCCGGTGGTGCTGTTCCACCAGAGCAGTTCTGCTTTACCGTTGCCGTTGAAGTCGGCAGCGGCGACTATCTTCCAATTTGTGTCCGGTTCGGTGTAGATGATGTTGCCGCCGGTTATTGCTGTTCCGTTTATCAGCATGGCATACACTTGGCCGGTCTGTTGATTCCACCAGATCAGGTCGGTTGTGCCGTCGCCGTTGATGTCTCCGGTGGCTACTATTTTCCAATTTGTGTTCGGTTCGGTGTAGGCGATTGCGCCTGATTTCAGAGCAGTGGGGCTTGACATCAGCATGATATAGACCTGGCCGGTGCTGCTGTTCCACCAGACAAGGTCTCTGATTCCATCTCCATCAAAGTCACCCTGGCCGACGATTTGCCAGGCCTGATTCGTTTCCTGATAAAACATGCCGCCGGTGGCTGTGCCTCCATTTGTCGTCATTCCGTAAACGCTCCCGTCTCCCTGATGCCGCCAGGTTATGGGGCTTGCATTTCCGCTTGTCATAAATGAACTGACGTTGCTGGTTGCTTCATTTAACGAGATGTCAGTTGATACCACGGATACGTAATACGTGGTGCCGGGTTGCAGGTTTGTCAGCGTTGCTGTGTGAGAGATGCTCATTCCCTCTACGGTCACCTGGTTGGTGAGCATTGTCGCATCTTTGCCATACAGGACTTTCGTGGTTGCTGCTTTATCGGTTGTCCAGGTTATTACGGCAGTGCTGTTTGTCGGGACAGCTTGAACTTTTGAGATGCCCGGCGCTGTTGTGTCAGGTGTCTGCTTCGTTGTGAATGTTACTGGCGCGCTTGTTGTTGGCCCATTTCCGGAAGGATCTTTTGAGCTGGCCTGAAAGCTGTAGAGTGTATTGGGTTCGAGATTTGTGAGGGTTATGGTGTGCTCGGTATTTTGCTCCATGCTGCCGGTAACCAGTTGTGTTGTCTGATTCCGGGGGGCATATGAAACAGTGGAGTCAGAGAGTTCATCGGTCTTCCAGGCAATAATTGCAGTGGATTCCGTCAGGCCGATTACTGCAGGTGCCTCGGTAATCACAGGAGCTGTTGTGTCGGGTAGCGACCTGGTCATGAAACCGGTGATGCTCTTGTCATCGACAACGTCACTGTTAGCGATGCTATCTGCGTTGAAGAGCGATAAGGCTGACGGTGCGCCGGCTTTGGCAACCACGGTATTTCCATCCATGTCGGTGCAGGAAACCTGTATTTTGTACGATGTATCGGGCTTAAGATTGGTAATGGTGATTTGATGTTTGTTGACCTTATCCCCGTTGGATTGTCTGCTGGTAAAGCTGTTCCCTTCGCCGTACTCGACAACCGTATCGCATGGCACATCGGTCTCAAAATAGACTATTCCGGTCAGGTCGGTACTGTAAATGATCTCCGGTGGTTTGGTAATTACCGGTGTTTTTGTGTTGTGGATACTATCGGTTGTAAAGCTGTATACCGGGCTTGCAGTGGGGCCATTGCCGAATGAATCGGTAGCCAGTACCCGGAAATAGTATTTTGTTCCGGCTATTAACCCGGTCAACGGCCGGTTGTGCTTGGTGCCCAGGGCAGACTGGGTATCTGTCATACCGAGTGCACTGGTGGTACCGTATTCGATTACGCTGTCGGCCTGTTCGTCGGTCTCCCAGTAGATCAGTGCCATCTGATGATTCACGTTTTTGATGATCGGCTGCAGGATGATGACTGGAGCTTTGGTATCCGGAGTTGAGGCGGTGGTGAATGTGACAGCCGCGCTCAGAGTTGGTCCGTTATTGAAGGCATCTTTAGAGGATACGGTGAAAGAGTAGCGAGTGGCTGCAGTCAGCCCGGTAATCCGTACGGAATGTGTTGTTGTCAGTGTGGTATCCGTCTGTGTGCCGTTAGTAGCGCCGCTGACCCAGAATACACTGCTGGTGGCTGGTTCATCACTCTTCCAGACGATGGTGACGCCGTTGTCGGATATGTTGGTCGCCATCGGCCCTTCCACGATTACCGGCGGCGTAGTATCCGGGGTGGCCACGGTACGGAAAGATATGACCGGTGTGGATGTAGTGCCGTTGTGCAGGGCATCGGTTGCAGTGGTTCTCAGATAGTAGAGTGTCTCCGGCGTCAGGCCGGAGAGAGTGACGCGATGAGTGTTGGCAAGAGTGGAGTCGGTGACACTCCTGTCAGGTATACTGGAGAGACCATATACAACTGATCCGGTGGATAGTTTATTGGTGGCCCACTCTACCACAGCCGAGGTATTGGTGATGCTGCTCACCGTTGGGCCGGAGACAATCACGGGGGTGGCTGTGTCGGCATAGTTTGCAATGACGCTGCAATTGGCGGTTATGGAGCCGGTGGTATAGGTGGCGTTGATTACGGTTCCGGCTGGGCAGCTGCCGGTGATGCCGGTAAGCGTGAATCCGGAATTGGCGGCAAGAGTAAACTGCTGTGTGGAGTTGTGATTGACGGTTACGCTCCCCGCCGGGGCGATGCTCCCACCGGCAGTTGCGGAGGCGGTGATTGTCCATGTTTTGATGGTGGCGGTGCAGGAGGCGGTGCCGCCGCCGTTGACGCTCGAACAGTCCCAGCTCCAGGGGCCGTTTCCGGATACCGCTGATGCCATACCGGTTGTACAGAGTTCTGTGGTGGGTGCTGCGGTGAAGGTGCCGCCGTGGCTGTTGCCGCAGCTGCCGTTGATCGGGGAAAGTATAAACGTGGCGGTAATGCTGTGGGTTGCTGTCACATTGGCAATAATGTAGCTAGTGCCGGATACCGAAGATTTAACATCTGCACCGTTATCGGTAAAAGTGGACAGTTGATAACCGGCAGCCGGATTGATGGTGCAGGTGGAGCTTGCGTTGTAGGTAACCGGGCTGGTGCAACTGACCGTGCCATTGCCACCCGTGACGGTGACTGTGATGGAAAAGGTCTGGATGTTGGATGTGAAGGTAGCGGTTGGGCTCTTTGCTGTGTTCATGGTGATGGTGCAGAGGTTACTGGAAACCAAGTCACAGCCGCTCCAGCTCGTGAAGGTAGTGCCGGTGTCAGGTGCGGCGGTGAGAGTGATAGTGTCGCCGGGATTGATGCGGGTGGTGCCGGTGTTGGATGTCCAGGTTAGTGTGCCGGATGAAGGAGTTACTATGCCTGTTCCGGTGCCGGTTTTTGTGACGGTCAGTTTCTGTTGGATGTAGCCGCCACGGATAGGCCAGACATCAATTGCCTCAGTTGAGAGTGCAAGAAATGATCGTCCATATCCCAGGCCGACTTTCCAAACCTTGCCACCTGTCACCGGATTGGCTGTTATGTAATAACGATTTACAGATTGCACGCCAACAAATGGATGGTTGGTTTGTAAAGCAGGGTATTTGTTCCCATAGTCTATCAGGCTTATAAGTTCTTTGCGATTTGGCAAGCGCCAATCAGCGTAGCCAAGATAATTCCCCAGATTCAGGCATTCAATATAGGATTGCGCCTGTTGAAAGGTTTTGGTCACACCTGGATTACACGCTTGAGGACCGGGAGTATTTGCATCCTTGGTCCATTTAAGGCCGGTAATATTGTCTATAACAAGGCCATCCAGGTTGTCGTGGAAGCGTTGTGCAATCATAGCACCTTTGCTGTACGCCCCATCCTGGCCAGTACCTTGGCATGTAATTTCAGTTCCGTTCAAGTCAAAACATTTTGTCAGTCCGGTTGCTGGTAACGTGATAACTGGTACTACATCGCTTGTTCTGACTGCCCACACATAGAGTCCTATATTTTTGCCAATGCCATCAAATGTGGAATCTAATG
>Ga0194037_1001435_pt1 | contig 17186 bp, 17 predicted proteins | sample JunL306m_MetaG_FD_148653 | JGI IMG/M metagenome (GOLD analysis project Ga0194037, IMG submission 148653) | Anoxic zone freshwater microbial communities from boreal shield lake in IISD Experimental Lakes Area, Ontario, Canada - Jun2016-L304-6m | ecosystem: Environmental > Aquatic > Freshwater >...
CAGCGGTGAATGGCGTCCCCCGGGGGGCGGCTTCCCGCTAAGAGGCGCCACCGGCGAGTCCTCGTCCTCATCCTCCTCGTCCTCTTCCATGTTGGCCATCTGAAGAGGCTGTTGCCGTTCTAAGGCAGCCGGCCACTCTGTCGTGACGCCTAAGAGAGCAAGTCCGATGAGCATGGTGGGAAAGCATCGGGTGGTCATGTGGAATCTTGTACTTATCGATGAAGAGGGCCGTTGAACATCTCTTTTCTAAGAATAACGCATCCGAAGTTGAATAGGAGCCTCATGATCGGCTGATCATTGATGGTGTGCATGTTTTTCAAAAGAGGGTTGCTCAATCTATACGCCCCAGTCGGCTATACTGATTAGTTTTTCTAGATGAGGTATGTGATGAGACCCAGTGGCCGTTCCCCGGAGCAATTGCGAGACATAGTCCTAACGCCTCACTTCACCAAGCATGCAGAAGGTTCAGTTCTCGTGTCGTTCGGTGATACCCGCGTCATTTGTACGGCGAGTGTGGAGGAGCGCGTCCCTCCTTTTTTGAAGGGGAAGGGCACGGGCTGGATTACAGCTGAATACGGGATGTTGCCAAGGGCAACCCATGAGCGCTCTTCCCGCGAAGCCTCCCGTGGTAAGCAAACCGGCCGCACCATGGAGATCCAGCGATTGATTGGCAGATCCTTGCGGGCCGCGCTGAATCTCGAAGCCTTGGGTGAAAGAACAATTACCATAGATTGTGATGTGATCCAGGCAGATGGGGGAACCCGAACCGCCTCGATTACCGGAGGATATGTCGCCCTTCGGCTTGCCGTCGGACAGTTGATGGCCGCAAAGCGTCTCAAAGCCAACCCAATTCATGGCCAAATTGCCTCTGTTTCTGTAGGGATCAGTGAAGGAGTGCCCGTCCTTGATTTAGATTATCGGGAAGATTGTGATGCTGAAACCGACATGAATGTGGTGATGAACGATGCGGGTGCCTTCATTGAGGTACAAGGGACGGCGGAGGGTCACGCCTTCCATCGCCATGAATTAGATGCCATGCTGGATCTTGCATGGAAAGGCATTGAGGAGTTGATGGTCCATCAGCGGGCCGCGCTGGAATCTGTCGGATTCTAAGAGCGTTGAGTCGGCGGCGATGAGACGCCGGGCAGCACCCCGGCGTCTTTGTCGTGAGGCTTTGAGTTAATGCGGGCTGCCGGCGCGCATGGCCGCCGGGACCTCTACCAACTTCCCTGTTTTGACATCATAGATGAAGCCATAGATAGGGATGTAGTTGGGGACGAGGCTGTGATTTCGAATCCGGTTGACGTCGTCAAGAACACTTTGCTCGTTATCTTGGAAAGCCAGCCAATTGATGAATTTGCCATCCGTTGAGCCTGGACCCTTGCCGTTATCGTGCCAGCCCTGGGCATCAATGCTCGCGGTATCGAGACTTTTGCCCAATAAATCTCCCATGATGTCATCGTTAAACAGCAGCATCCCGCAATCCGTATGATGGATAACAAAGAATTCCTGGGTGCCTAGGAGCTTATGGGAGATGACGAGTGAGCGAATGGCATCGTCACTGGCGCGGCCACCAGCATTTCGAATGACGTGCGCATCACCTTCTGATAATCCCGCATATTTGGAGGGGTGGAGGCGGGCATCCATACACGTCAGAATGGCAAAGCCGCGCGCAGGGGGGAGTGGCAAATCGCCTTTGGTGAAGGTAGCGGCATATCCTTGGTTGGACTCAAGGACTTCGGTCAGAATCTTGCTCATCTTTTTCTCTCCTCAGTAGGGTATTTTCATTGTTTTTTGGCGGGATGCCCTTGGTGTCCCGATGGCTCTCAGAATTCCTTGGACCAACAAGGCTTTCATTAGAAGGATTCCGTATGAAAAAAGTTCTTATCGCTAGCAATAATTCCGGCAAATTGCGCGAAATCGAGGCTATCTTATCAGTGTATGGAATAAGTGCGATCCCGCAATCGGTCTATGAGATTGGGGATGCCGATGAAACGGGCCTCACCTTTGTAGAGAATGCCCTTATTAAGGCGCGTCACGCCGCTACCCTAACAGGACTTCCAGCGATTGCGGATGATTCTGGGCTATCCGTTGATGCGCTGGATGGGGCTCCTGGGGTCTTTTCGGCCCGCTACGCCGGAGTCGGCGCCGGAACGGCAGCTCATAATAAGAAGCTTTTATCCGCGCTTGAAGGCGTCCCCAGGGCTCAAAGAACCGCCCATTTTAGGTGCGTCATGGTTTTTCTTCGTCAGCCCTTCGATCCTAACCCGCTGATCGCCGAGGGGCGGTGGCCTGGCCGCATTCTCGAAGAGGCCTCCGGGGAGGGAGGATTTGGCTATGATCCCCTCTTCGAAGTGGATGGGCTGTTGGTCTCAGCGGCCTCCCTGTCTCCTCGGGTGAAGAACCAACAAAGTCATCGGGGTCAGGCACTGAGGCAGTTGGTCGACCTTATCAGGGCCGATCCTTTTTTAGGACTCTAGCGGCCTTTGGTGAGACGTCCTAGGATGCCTCGGATCAATTCGCGGCCTACTTTGCGACCGAGCTCAGAGCTTGCCGCCGACATCGCACTTTTGGCTGCCTTTTCGAGGATGCCACCAAAGGCATCGGTCTCAGGCGGAACGGATTCAGCCGCCTTGTAGCTCAGCATCTCATGGGCTGATGGCCGGTCAATGCCCGTCGCATAACGGGCGAGATAAGGGGATCGGGCCATGATGGTCTGCCGCTCTTCTGGGCTGATAGTCCCCATGCGTGATCTTGGCGGAACGACCTTGGCCCGCTCAACCGGAGCGGGAATTCCACCCTCCATCAGCGTTGAGATGAGCGCTTCACCAACGGCGAGTTCGGTGATGGTGGTGGCCACATCGAGCCTTGGGTTTTGGCGAAACGTTTCAGCGGCCACTTTAACGGCCTTTTGATCTTTTGGCGTGAAGGCCCTTAAGGCATGTTGCACGCGATTTCCAAGCTGCCCAAGGATTGATTCCGGGACATCCATGGGATTTTGGGTGATGAAATAGACCCCAACCCCCTTGGATCTGATGAGTCTGACGACCTGTTCAATCTTTTCCAGTAAGGCTTTCGGCGCATCATCAAAGAGAAGGTGCGCTTCATCAAAAAAGAAGGCGAGCTTTGGGCGTTCCTGATCGCCTTGTTCGGGCAAGGTTTCTTGAAGCTGGGTGAGGAGCCATAAAAGAAAGGTTGCGTAGAGCTTAGGTTTTTGGAACAGCTTGTCTGCCGCAAGGATATTGATTTGACCGCGCCCTTCGAGGGTTGTCTGAAACAGATCCTCGATTGCAAGCGCCGGCTCCCCGAATAATTGGCCAGCACCTTCGCTCTCAAGAGCCAGGAGTCCTCGCTGGATGATCCCGATACTTTGTTTGCTGATGGCGCCGTAGTTTTTGCTTAAGTCCTGCGTATGTTCAGCGGCATAGACTAAGAGAGATTGAAGATCCTTTAGATTCAGCAGCAGGAGATTCTGGTCCTTGGCGACTTTGAAGAGAAGGCTGAGGACACTGTCCTGCGTCGCGTTAAGGCCTAGAAGGCGCGATAATAAAAGGGGGCCGAGGTCTGTAATCGTCGCTCTGACCGGATGCCCGTCTCGCCCAAAAAGGTCCCAGAAGACGACCGGATAAGCTTGGTGCTGGTAGCTCTCATCCCCGAGCGCCTTTGCCCGCTCTTTGAGTGTTTGGTTGTCCTGACCGGCTATAGCGAGCCCGGCTAAATCACCCTTGATGTCGGCCAGCAGGACGGGAACCCCAAGGCTTGAAAAACCTTCCGCCATTATCTGCAGAGTGACGGTTTTTCCGGTTCCGGTTGCCCCGGCAATGAGGCCATGGCGATTGGCGTAGCGTGTGTCCAAAAAACAGGGTTGCTCGCCTTTTCCGATCAGAATCTGGGGCATAGGGTGCTCGATGAGGGTTCGTGGGTGATCATTGTGCCATTGAGTGGGCTTTTAGGGGTCGGGATGAATGTTTTTGTGTATGGGAGCCTTTTAGTTCCCTTGGTCTTTGAAAGCCTGACCGGCGTGGCTCGGCAGGGGGTTCCGGCCTTACTGCAAGGCTATGCGCGCTATCCCTTATCTGGCGAGGTGTACCCCGGGCTGATGGAGGCGTCTGGTGCAGCGACCATTGGACTGCTGTTAGGTGACATCAGCCCTTTGATGCTTGAAAGGCTTGACCAATTCGAGGGGGATGCCTATGAGCGTCGGTCGGTTGATGTTCTCTCTCTCAAAGGGTTCATTGTGAGCGCTGAGACCTATATCCTTAAGGCTTGTCGTCGCAACCAAATCGTTGCTGCCCCTTGGGACTTTGAGGTTTTCGTCTCCGAAAAGCGCTGGAAACGGATGGAGGATGGGCCTTTTTAGCGCAGCTCATGTCGACTTTTACCGCAACGAACGCATCGCTCAATCGTGACAAGTTTTCCCTTGACCACGTCAAATGGAACGGAATGGTCGATCTTAAAGCGATGAAAACCGCTCCGGCAGAGGGTGCTGCCGGTTCCTCGTGTTTTTTTAGCTGGACGCTTGAAGGGAACAATATTGCTCATGGGATCTTTCGATGGCGTGAGGGCGTTTGGTTGAGCGGGAGGCGCGTGATTAGGTTATGCTTTCGGAATGGATCGGGTGCCTTTATTGCGGTCCATGGGGACTCTGGATGTAAGGCGAGCCGGCGATAGCGTCGCAGACTTTTCAAGTCTTGGGTAAAGGTTTTTGCTTAAGGTTTTGATAGAAGCAAGCGTGCAAGAAGATCTTCCGCAGCGAAGGCGGATTATAGAGATATGACATGAATACAATCAGTCTGACAGTGGGTGGGATGAAGTGCGGGGGCTGCGAGAAGACGGTTCAGGATGCCACTTCGTTAGTTTCCGGAGTCATTTCAGTCAAGGCCTTTCATCAAGAGAATCGCGTCGAAGTGGTTTTTGATGAGTCCCTGGTGAGTCTAGCAGCTATACAAAAAGTGATAGCTGATAAGGGTTACCCTATTCTTTGAAGGCGTTTGCCGCTCTGATTACACTATCCCGCTTTCTATGGACGACAAGGCCAAACTTCCGGTCACTATAGCTATTTCTGGCGCAGCTGGTCAGATCAGTTATTCCCTGCTGTTTCGATTGATTGTGGGGGATCTTCTAGGGCTCGATCAGCCGATCATCCTTCGACTTTTGGAAGTTCCTCAAGTCATCGGTCAACTCGAAGGGGTTGCCATGGAGCTTGAGGACTTTGCGTCGCCGATTTTGGCGGGGCTGAGCTGCCATAGTGATCCCCTTGAGGCTTTCAAGGACGCGGATCTGGTGTTTCTGGTGGGCGCCAGAGCCCGAGGGCCCGGAATGGAGCGCGCGGATCTTCTGGAGGTCAATGCGGAAATCTTTGCCGAGCAGGGTCGGGCGATTAACGCGGTCGCGAAGCGTTCGGTCAGGGTTCTGGTCGTTGGTAATCCGGTGAATACGAATACCTTGATTGCCATCAGTAATGCGCCCGATCTCGATGCATCGCAGTTTTCAGGGATGACCCGGCTTGATCACAACCGGGCGGTTGGTCTCCTCGCAAGAACCTGTGAGAAGCCCTCTACGGCCGTCGAAGGGGTCATTATCTGGGGAAATCACTCGACCTCACAGTATCCTGACTTTCACCATGCAACTATCGATGGGTGTCCCGTTGTGGCCTGCGTGGGCCAGGAGTTTGAGGCATCCTTCATCGAGATCGTAAGGCGACGAGGGGCCGAAGTCATTCGTGTTCGCGGTAAATCCAGCGCGGCATCTGGCGCACATGCAGCGCTCTGTCAAATGCGTGACTGGCTCAAGGGGACCCCGAAAGGCTCTTGGACCAGTATGGCGGTGGTGAGCGATGGGAGTTATGGAATTACACCCGGCTTGGTGTTTTCATTTCCCGTTGAGACGCATGATGGCCATTGGCGGATCATCGAGGGACTCGCCCTTGATGCCGCGAGTGAGGCGCTTATCAAAGCCAGTGAAGCCGAGTTGTTGCAGGAGCGTGATTTGGTGGGGCACCTGATCACCCGCCCTCCGGCGCATCACGCTTAGTGTTCCTGGGGCGAATGGTTCTCGGCCAGCAGAAATTCCAAGAGCGCCTTTTGCGCGTGAAGCCGATTCTCCGCTTCTTCCCAAACCACGCTTTGTGGGCCCTCAAGGACGCTGGCGCTGACTTCTTCGCCCCGATGGGCTGGGAGACAGTGCATGAATAAGGCTTCAGGAGCGGCGCGGCTCATGAGGTGATCGTTCACCTCAAAGCCTCGAAAGGCCAGCTCCCGCCTGGACTGCTCTTCTTCTTGGCCCATACTCGCCCAGACATCTGTGACCACCAAGTCGGCGCCTTCTGCTGCGGCATGTGGCTCGCGCATCAAGACAGCTCGCCCGTCTGCCTTGTCCATGAAAGATTGATCAGGCTCATAGGCGGGAGGGCAGGCGATCTTTAGCGTGAAGTCAAGCAAGGATGCCGCTTCGAGATAGGAGTGACACATATTGTTGCCATCACCGATCCAGGCGACGGTTTTCCCTTTGATATTGCCTCGGTGTTCGAAATAGGTCTGCATGTCGGCAAGGAGCTGGCAGGGATGACTTTGATCGGTGAGGCCGTTGATGACCGGGACGCGGGAGTGTTGGGCGAACAGTTCAACGGTCCGGTGTTGATGTGTTCTCAGCATAATGCAGTCCACCATCCTCGAGATCACGCGCGCGGAATCCTCGATAGGTTCACCGCGACCCAGCTGAGTATCCCTTGGGGAGAGAAAGATTGCGGCCCCACCCAGCTGGATCATTCCTGTTTCAAAGGAAATGCGCGTGCGGGTTGATGATTTCTCGAACAGCATGGCGAGAACCTTATTCTTCAGAGGCTCATGGCCCGTTCTCTGTAATTTTAGCTCCGTGGCTCGCTTTAGGAGTCCTAGAAGCTCGGCCTGAGACAAATCGGAGAGGTTGACGAGGTGGCGTAAGGGCATGGTGGTGTCTCCGAGGCTTAGGCGCCTGTATGGGCTTGGACGACACCAATGACTGTGTCGATCAGATGGCGGGTCTCGTCATCGTTAAGAATGAGGGGTGGCAACAGCCTGATGGTCCGTTCAGCGGTTACGTTGATGAGGATGTGGGCATCAAGCGCTTTCATGGGAAGCTCTGGGCAGGGCGCATCGAGTTCAATGCCGATCATGAGCCCTCTGCCTCGGACCTCTCTGACCTTGGGGTTGTTTTTGAATGCCGCCTCGAAGGCGCTTCTTATGGTCTCGCCTAATGAGGCTGCCCGCTGAACCAGATGCTCATCACTCAAAATGTCGATGACACTGAGGGCCGCCCGGCAGGCCAAGGGATTGCCGCCGAAGGTGGAGCCGTGATTTCCCTGGGTCAATACCTCGGCGGCAGCGCCTCGAGCGAGGCAGGCCCCGATCGGGAAACCGTTCCCCAAGGCTTTAGCAAGGGTCATCACGTCTGGTTTGATGTTGGCGTGCTGAAAACCAAACCATCGCCCAGAACGGCCCATACCGCATTGCACTTCATCAAACATCAAAAGCCAGTGGCGCTGATCGCATAAGGTTCTCAATCTTGTGAGGTATTCATTTGGGGCAACCCTGATGCCGCCTTCTCCCTGGATAGGCTCGAGAAAGATGGCGACGATGTCCGGGTCATCAAGTGCTTCGATCTGGTCGCCATCACCAAAAGGGGCCCGAATGAAGCCTTCGACTAAAGGCTCGAAGCCTTCTTGAACCTTTCTGCTGCCCGTGGCGCTCAAGGTAAACAGCGTTCGGCCATGAAAACTATTCTCCATCACGATGACCTTGGGATGGCTGATTCCGCGGCTATGACCGTATTTTCGGGCCAGCTTTAGCGCGGCTTCATTGGCCTCAGCGCCTGAATTCGAGAAAAAAACGTTGTCGAGCCCGCTGAGCGCTGCGAGCCTTTCCGCCAGTTGTTCCTGGAGAGCGATGCCGTAGAGGTTCGAGGTATGAATGAGGGTTCTGGCTTGATCGCAAAGAGCCTCGGCTATTTTGGGATGAGCGTGGCCAAGATTACAGACAGCAATACCCGAAATTGCGTCCAGGTAACGTTGCCCTTCGGTGGTCCATAGCCAAGGCCCTTGGCCGCGTTCGAAGGACACGGGCATCCGGGCATAGGTCGGCATCAGGGAAACGGTCATGGAGTCTCTCCGCCATAAAATAAAAAAGGCAGTCCAGGGACTGCCCTTAAAAAATCAAGCCGAGCATTATATGTTATTCGGCCTAGATATCAAGATTGATTGTTTTGCACAAGGGATCAGGCTTGTCCCTTTTAGGTTTCGGCAAGATTACCTTTTTCCTCAAGCCAGATTTTACGGTCACCAGCCCGCTTCTTGGCCAACAGCATATCGAGGCAGTCTTCGGTATCGCGAGGCTCATCAAGCGTTAATTGCACCAGTCGGCGGGTGTCAGGGTTCATGGTGGTTTCCCTGAGCTGGGATGGATTCATTTCGCCCAGTCCTTTAAAGCGCTGGACGTTGACCTTGCCTTTGATTTTCTCAGCCTCAATGCGGTCGATGACTCCCTTCTTTTCAGGCTCATCAAGGGCATAGAACACGTGTTTGCCGACATCAACGCGGTAGAGTGGCGGCATCGCAACGAAGACGTGCCCCGCATCCACTAAGGGCCTAAAGTGTTTAACAAAGAGGGCACAAAGGAGGGTTGCTATGTGATTGCCGTCGGAGTCGGCATCGGCCAAGATGCAGATCTTGCCATAACGAAGCCCTGCAAGGACGCTGGAGCCGGGATCAACGCCAACGGCAACGCTAATGTCGTGGACTTCCTGGGAGGCGAGTACGCCACTGGATTCAACCTCCCACGTATTGAGGATTTTCCCCCGGAGCGGCATGATGGCCTGAAAGTCCTTGTCTCGCGCTTGTTTCGCTGAGCCACCCGCTGAGTCGCCTTCCACCAGAAACAGTTCGGTGAGATCGAGATCTTGTGAGGCACAATCCGAGAGTTTTCCCGGAAGCTGAGGCCCGCTGGTGATTTTCTTTCTTATCACCTGGCGGCTGGCCTTGAGCCTCCGCTGGGCATGATCGATCACCAGTTCGGCGATGCGCTCACCCACAGCAGGGTGTTGGTTGAGCCAGAGGCTGAAGCTGTCCTTGGCAACGCCCGAAACAAAAGCAGCGCATTCCCTGGAGCTTAATCGCTCCTTGGTCTGGCCTGAGAACTGGGGGTCCAGCATTTTGAGGGAGAGCACGTAGTGGCAACTCTCCCAAACGTCTTCGGGGGCAATCTTGATGCCGCGCGGCAGTAGATTTCGAAATTCACAGAATTCCCTGACGGCCTCGGTTAGGCCAGTGCGGAGCCCATTCACGTGAGTCCCGCCCTGAGCGGTTGGCACCAGATTGACATAGCTTTCAGTGACAGGCTCTCCCCCGGAGCTCGTCCAAACAACAGCCCAATCTACCGCTTCCTGCTTTCCGGAGAGGCTTCCGATAAAGGGCTCTTCAGGAATGCACTCCTGGTCGCCGATACGATCGATTAAGTATTGGGGAAGCCCATTTTCAAAATACCAGACCTCTTCTTCGCCGGTGTGATCATCCTTGAGTGAGATGTTTAGGCCAGGGCAAAGCACGGCTTTCGCCCGAAGGAGGGCCTTGAGTTTTTGGGTCGCGATTTTAGGGGAATCAAAATAATGGGTTTCCGGCCAGAAGCTGACGGTAGTTCCGGTATCTTTTTTTGTGGTCGTGCCAATAGCATTGAGGCTACGAACCTTTTCACCCCGCTCAAAGCCGATATCCCAGATGGTTCCATCCCGCTTGATTTCAACGTCAAGGCGAACTGACAAGGCATTGACGACCGAAACGCCGACCCCGTGGAGGCCCCCTGAAAAACCATAGCTCTTGTTGGAGAATTTTCCGCCGGCATGCAGCTTCGTTAGGATCACTTCAACGCCTGAGATGCCCTCTTCGGGATGCAGGTCGACCGGCATGCCTCGGCCGTCATCACGGACCTCGACGCCTCCGTCGGTCATGATGCGAACATGAATGTGGGTGGCATGTCCCGCGAGGGCTTCATCAACACTATTGTCAATGACTTCCTGGGCCAGATGGTTAGGGCGCGAGGTGTCGGTATACATGCCGGGTCGCTTTCTGACCGGGTCAAGACCTGAGAGGACTTCGATGGAGGCGGCGTCGTAAGTATCGTTCATGGTCCTCGTTGTCTGATGGTGGGCGTCAACTTTGAGGTGTTCGGTTTAATCTGGAGTCAGCGATCTTCTGACTCGGCGGCGATGCATCAACATGTAGGTGATAGCGATCAGAGTGGACAAGGCGATGGCTCCCAGAACGGCTTCGTGGGCATATTCTTGTATCAATTCCTTTTGAGCGCCGATTAGGTAGCCAAGCCAGCTCAGGGTGGCCACCCAGAGGCCGGCACCGGCAAGAGTATAAAGGGTGAAGCGCCAATGGTTCATTCGAGCAAGGCCCGCGGGAATGGAGATCAGATGCCGAATGACCGGGAGCAGTCGCCCTATAAAGGTCGAGACTTCGCCATGTTTCAAAAAGAATTGTTCCACCCGCTCGATGTGCGCCTCGCGGATGAAGACTTTATGACCGTATTTGATCAGTAGCCCTCTCCCCAGCCATGAGGCGACAAAGTAGTTGGCGTAAGCGCCAGCGAGGCTTCCTAAGGTCCCGCTTATGATCACCAGGGTCATGTCCATCTTTCCCTCATGGACGAGGTAGCCTGCGGGAGGCATAACGAGCTCACTCGGAATCGGGAAGATCGAACTCTCCATGGCCATCAGCAGAAAGATGCCAGGATAGCCAAGATCGCCGATGGTGTTCACCAGCCAGATGATAATGTCGTGCATGCTTATGGTGGGGTTGGGGTGGGTTAAGCGGGTCTTCTAAAGCCATTGGTCATTGGGAATCGGCGGTCGCGTCCGAAGGCTCGGCGGGTCACCTTGACGCCAGGTGGTGCCTGGCGACGTTTGTATTCGTTGCGATCGACGAGGCCCGCTACGCGCGTTACAACGTCGGGATCGAATCCGGCATTAATGATAGTCTCGATGGATTGGTCCTGTTCGATATAGCGCTCGAGGATGTCGTCAAGAATGGGGTAAGGTGGAAGCGAGTCTTCGTCACGCTGATCATGCCTTAATTCGGCGGAGGGCGCGCGCGTTATAACGCGCACAGGAATAACGGGCGATAGGCTGTTGCGGTGCTCAGACAATCGATAGACCAGCATTTTGGGGATATCTTTGAGTGGCGCAAATCCGCCTGCCATATCGCCGTATAGCGTCGCGTAACCAACGCTCATTTCGCTTTTGTTGCCGGTGGTGAGAAGGATCTTTCCTGTTTTATTTGACAGCGCCATCAGGAGGGTGCCACGGCAACGTGCTTGAATATTTTCCTCGGTGGAGTCGGGTGTGGTCCCTTCCAGTGCTGGAGCTAGAAGGTTTAGAAAGGACTGGAAGGCCGGCTCAATCGGGATGATGTGGTGTTTGCACCCAAGCGCGGCCACTTCAAGAAGAGCATCCTCATTGCTCATGTCTGCGGTGTATCGGGAAGGCAGAAGGACGGCCTCCACTTGGTCTTTGCCCAGAGCATCGACGGCGAGCGCCAAGGTGAGGGCAGAGTCTATGCCGCCAGAGAGGCCAAGTAGAGCGCCCTTAAATCCGTTTTTTTGGACGTAGTCCCGAATGCCGGTCGTTAGGGCCTGATAGATGCCGGCCTCGTCTGACAAAGTCGCAGACTTATTGCCAGGGATGAGTTGAGGTGTGGGTCCCTTGGTGAGTTCGACGAGTACCATCGCTTCCTGAAAAGCCGGGGCCTGATGGGTGCAAGCCCCATCTCGGTCCATCACAAACGAATGGCCGTCGAAGACGAGCTCGTCTTGTCCTCCGACCAGGTTGATGTAGGCCAGTGGTACTCCTGTTGCGGCGATGCGGGCACGCGCCTGTTTTTTTCGCTCTTCGGCTTTTCCTTGATGGAATGGAGAGGCGTTGAGATTCAGGATGAGCGTGGCGCCCGCTTCGGCTGTTTCCTCGACGGGCCCCGGCTGCCAGATGTCTTCACAGATCGTCACGCCGATACGTTGTCCTGCGGCCTCAAAAACACAGGGGGACTCGCCTGGGATGAAGTAACGCTTTTCGTCGAATACGCCGTAATTGGGGAGAAGGCGCTTTCTGTAGTGATGCTTGATAGCGCCATCCATGATGATGGCTGCGGCATTATAGGTTCCGTCTGCAGTTTTCTCGGGGTAACCCACGATGACCATAATGCCCTTGATGGCGCCACAGAGGTTTTTAAGGCCCTGGGATATAGAGGCCATGAAGTCATTTCGGAGCAGAAGGTCCTCTGGCGGGTAGCCCGAAAGACAAAGCTCAGGAAAGACTATGATTGACGCGTCGAGTTTTTCTCTGGCGTTGATGGCTGCATCGATGATGCGCTTTGTGTTCCCTAAGACGTCGCCGACGGGGAAATCCATTTGCGCTAGGGCTATTTTGAGGTGATTCATCGACGTTTCAATGGTCGGGCTCTTCTTCGTATCGAATGTCTGTTATGAGCCAGCGCAGATCCCCGGAGGGCGTTTTGACGGTAACAGCATCTTCGAGCTCTCGCTTGAGTAAGGCCCGAGCTAATGGTGCATCGACGCTGATGTGGCCCCGCACCGTATCAATTTCATCCGCGCCAACGATCCTGAAGGTGCGTTCATCACCCGCTTCATTCTCTAGGGAGACCCATGCGCCAAAAAAAACCTTATTTCGGTTGTCTGGACTTTGATTGACGACCGTAAGATTTGGTAGTCGCTTTTGGAGATACCGGATACGTCGATCAATCTCGCGAAGCTCTTTCTTTCTGTAAATATATTCTGCGTTTTCTGACCGATCTCCCTCTGCCGCCGCGGCTGCGAGGTGTTGAGTGACGTCTCCTCGTCTCATCCAGAGCCCCTTAAGCTCGGCTTCAAGCCGATTGAAACCCGCAAGGGTGATGTAGGGGGATGATCTGGGTGGGGCAGCTCGCCAGCGAGACATTTTAGGGGTGTCTGTTCAAAGGATCATTATAACAGCGCCAATCGTTAGGGCAGATTTCCTTCTCGGCTTCAATGGTGACGAAAGTCTCTGAAGTCTCAATTCAGAGGGATCAAGCGGTTCACAGTTTTACACAATAGCGATAGAATTGAATGGCTGGGGATTTAAGGTCCCCGCATCATTAGGCCGGCGTAGCTCAGTTGGTAGAGCGGCGCACTTGTAATGCGCGGGTCGAGGGTTCGAATCCTTTCGCCGGCTCCATCTTTCAAAGACCTATCCAACAGGCCGCACTGTGCTACAGATCTTTTGTAGCATGCCTTGGTCGTTAAGATCCCCAGTAGCTCGTTTCAGGGTTTAACCCTCAAATCTTCTAGTTCTCTCTCTTTTTTATGGTTTAGAGGTTTTCTGAGTGCCTGATTTGTATGGTGTTGATTTATATAAAAATAAGATTGCAGAGATCCGAGGTGGATTTGCCGGTTTGCGAAGGTCGATGAAGCCTTTTTTAGAGTGCGTCGTTCAGAATCGAAACTTGACCCAGCTTTAACTTATTGAAAAGCCGGGTCGTAGGTTCATGATCGATGCGCTTTGACTCCGTCAAAAATTAGCGGTTTTGATTGTGGAGTGACAAAAGTATGAGGAGAGGGAATCAGAGGGCCTTTTTTATGTCTCTGATGCGGATGATTTTTCCTCCTACCTTGATATATTCGCAATGTTGAATGGTTTTTTGGCCATACGTTGGGCTATCAAGCTTTAGAAGCGTGAAATCGCTGGATAACGCCTTGAGCGAATAGTCTCGAAGTGTCCCGGAGAGAATGACGGTATCTATTCCCGCGTCACCCCAGACCGTGTCGGCTCCATACCCCGGTACAAGTCGATCATTTCCCCCGGCGCCATGGATGACATCATTGGTTGGACCAGTTGCATCGCCTGCAAGGACATCGCTACTTTGCCCGCCCCAAATTGGCATTTCAGCCACTTGAGCCTCAAGACTTCCTTCGCCCGACCAAAAAGTCTGATGGTAGGTGTTATCTGAGCTGTCCCTAAAGATGCAATATTGGAAACTACCGTCACTCCCGACTGAGGGATAAATCGTGAGATCTTTCTTGAGTTGCCGGATCGACTTGCGCCATCCTGCGGGTAATACGGCGTCATTAAATGCTTGCTGGACGGAGGCATCGGTAGATTGGCTAGAGGCATGCATGATGTATTCATTGTTCCACTGATCGATGATGAAGTAGCGATTCAACGGAACGGCACCACTAGTCCCTGCTGGGACACCCTCTTGGTTTGCCCAGAACTTCATGTTCTGAGCCTTATAGTTAACGGTTACTTTGACTGAGCCTTTGGGGGGCGTTGTAACGAGGTTTCCTGCATAGTAGGTATTGATGGCGGATTGCCCGGTGTACTGCTTAGGGTCATAAGGCCACATGGCGTTCATGGCCTTTGACATAGTCCCCCATGTATATCCATCGGTGGTCGTTATGTAACTAGTATCGCAGACGACTTGGCCCGGTGAAGCAATGAATTGAGACTCATTGAATTGGAGGTTACGTGTCGTATTTCGCGAGTAGGGGGCAGGCGGGATGAAGCCCGCATTCCAGACAGCCTCCGTCATCGGATTCGTTCCGCTCCCTTTGTAGGTCAATATGGGTGCTTTAGGGTCGGTGCTGACCGTTGACCCGTCGGTAATCTAATAAGCCACGTCGAGCGGAACAAAGCCTTGTGTAAGGCAGGAGATAGGCGCGCCCGCCCAAACGCTCGTGGATATTGAACCCATCAAAATATGCTGTAACCATTTTCGGTAATCGGTCATTTCTTATCTCCTAGCTAGATTTTTTAGCTTTCAGTGTAAACTTAGGATCTTGAAGCCACAAGCGTTCTAGGCTGATACGCATGAAGATGAGATGCGGAGAAGGCTCTATGTAGGAGCCAAAGACTTTTCCCGAAATGTTCAGAATTACTGAATATTTTGTTCTAGGTGGCGAGCATTCACCCCACACATTAAGGGCATCCTCCAACAAATGAAAACAAAAACAGTAAGGATTGCGACCACTATACTTTTCGGAGCAGTATTCGCCACCGCTTTGGGTGCTTCTTACGCTGCAGCCCCCAGGTTTCTGAGTGCTTTCTGGGGTCTTGATAATGGAGTCCCTCAACAGATTTGTCCTGCGGCAACCCAGTTGGATGGAATGCCTGTAACATTTTCTTGGCTGATTGATCCAAGCTCTATTCAGCCTGCTGATTTTAAAATTTTGCGAAATGATGGCACAGAAACAACGCCAATATGCGCAACACTCATGCCCGCAAATGAACCGAATGAGACGCAAACAATTTTGTTGATTGGCGATGTTGGGGACCCGGCAGCAGGTATTGTTCCAAAGTATGTTCGCCTTACCGGGAAACTTTTTGGGCAAGCGCCTGACGCTACTCAGGGCAAGAGTTTCGGGCCTCTTAAGTCGCCTAAGGTAAAGGCTTTAGGCTATGGCCCATACATAGTGGATGCTTGGCTTTTAAGGCCACAAATGCTGGCAAATGACGCAAGCAAGTGCACCCTGGGGTCTACCTTTATTCGCGTGGTGTGGTCGGGCGGAATAACGGACTATCCAACTGCAAATGAGGTTGGGGATGATGTGGCTGCGGCTTACCGTGTCGTGTACTCGGTAAACGGTGCCAAGCCTGTATCGACAGCTCCCCTGGCCCTGGGGGATCTTAATGATGGGGACAACATGCACGACCTCTGTCTTCAGGAGCTTCCGAAAAACGCCAGGATATTGTCCTTGGGTCTACCCGCAAATCTGGTGCAGGACCCAAATGGCGACCCTAACCCGTCACAGAACTTTAAGCTTAAGGGGATAAAGGTTCATTAATCGGCTTTTCCAAACTGAAAATCAAAGGTCAGCCGCGCAGCGGCGAGACCGGGATGATTTTCATGCCCCCAGAAGGGCCAGGTCCGGGCGGCTAACCGCAGGTGAGCTGCAAGGTTTCCCGAAAGCCCGTAGAGTCATCTGCGAGTCACGTGAAGCGACCAGGTTGTCGCTAAACGGATGGAACGGGGACGGCTGGGGCGCCGAAGGCATTAACCGTTCTTCGCAATGCGGCCGTTCAGCGCTGGGAGCGCTGTAGGCTTAGCATTTCGTAAAACTCACTGATCCTGAGCTTAGCAGAGATTCGCCATGCCCGCTAGAAACGCAGAAGTTATAGGTTGAGGCTAGCTTTTTGCCCTCATAGGTGTCTATTCTCCAAGACCCGGCCCTGAGTCCCTCAGCATGGGCAAGGCTGCTGGTCATGACCAACAGCAGAGCGTAATAAGTAGCATTCTTGAAGTTCTTCATGGGATCTTTTGATTGCTCTCGATAACGAGGATACGCCACTTAAGCCACCTTCCCAACCGAGATATCCCAACGTTTCATTGCATTGATGACATCCGCCACATCAAGATGCCTATCTTCTGCAATTGCTGAAATCGGCCAGCCTGCATTGAGATAGCCTTCTAGCATTGCAGGAGTTAGGCCTTGCTTCTGAACTTTTGTGACCCAAGATGGGCGCCCGGGTGCTTCTTTCATGTTTCCCTCCTTGTTGCAGAAGGTATAGGTGCGGACGACATTGACCTTCTTCAAGAGGGTTGCTATTTAAGAGGCACGATTTTGTCGGTTAAACACTGAAAATAGCTCAAGCCTTCTTCTTTTGCAGTTCATCGACCACCATGCCGCCCTCAAGTCGTGATGCATAAAAGCGTTCGATCATGGCGATGCTTGTTCGCGCATTCCGGGCCAGAGTGAGCAGATTGATTTCACCGCCGTAGATCAATCGATACATGATGGCGGTGTGGCGGAGAGCATAGAGCGTGATGGCCTCTGCGGGCTTCTCCTTTAATAACGACAAAGCCGCTTCGAACTGGTTGGCGATCTTGTCGTAGGCCGAATCTCTGTTGAGCATGTCGGGCAGGAACAAGAAGTCTTCATCCCGACCATATCCGATTTTCTGGTGATGCTCCCGCAACTTCTTATAGTAGTAGGCGGCGCGGGGCAGGCTTGTGATGGGCTTGTCGTGTTTCTTGGTCTCGGGAATCGGCATGTAAAGATAGTCCCCACGAGCCCCCGAACGAATTTCAATGTGCCTGTGCTGCATGGTCTTCAGGTCCGATGGCCGGATGAAGGTGTAGACCATGAAGGGAATTGCGTAGATGAGATCCTTGGTGACAGTGACAC
>Ga0194037_1001436_pt1 | contig 17178 bp, 13 predicted proteins | sample JunL306m_MetaG_FD_148653 | JGI IMG/M metagenome (GOLD analysis project Ga0194037, IMG submission 148653) | Anoxic zone freshwater microbial communities from boreal shield lake in IISD Experimental Lakes Area, Ontario, Canada - Jun2016-L304-6m | ecosystem: Environmental > Aquatic > Freshwater >...
ACGGAGTCGTTGTTGGCTATGGAGTTGGCGGAGAGATCCAAAGATAAGGTGCTGGGGTCTTTGGGTAATACGACGACTTTTGTGAAGGTGGAGGTTACTGTAGCTTCGTTGCTGGCAGCGTCGCGGGCACGGGCGGTGATGGTGTAGGTTTTGTTGTCGGACCAGTTGACGGTCTGGGTGTCACGCGTCCAGACAAGGTTGGTTGCATCGTAGACGGCGCTTGCCCAGATGGGGGTGGTTGATTTGGTGAAGGTGTTGCCGCTGTTTAAGTACCAGCTTGCGCCGCTGATCGTCACCATGACCGAGAAGTCAACCGTAGCAACGCCGATGTTGTCGGACGCGCTCGCGGCAAGCTGCCAGACATCGGTCCGGGTCGAGTTGTTGGGCGGGTCGATAACGGTGATGACGGGGGGGATGTTTTCCTTGAACGAGACGGTGACGCCCCGCGAGCTGTTCATGGTGACACTGCACTGGTTGGCGCTGCTGCTGTCGCAGCCGCTCCAGCTCACAAAGGCCGAACCGGTGGCAGGTGTGGCGGCGAGGGTTACAATCGTGCCGGGGGCATAACCGACGGAGCCGTTGTTGCCGCTCCAACTGATGATGCCGCTGCTTGGGGTTACGATACCGGAGCCGCTGCCGCTTTTTGAAATGCTCAAAAAGGTGAACGCCCCGGACTGTCCGCCACGGACCGGCCAGACATAGCTGTTGAAAGCCTTGATGTTGTTATCCAGGTAGCCGCGCCCCAGATGCGCCAGCCAGGCGTAGCCGGGGTAGTAGGCGTACGAACTGGAGGACCAGTAGTAATAGGACTGAACATTTGAAAAGCCCTGACTGTTCAGCCAGGCATCCGGGTTGGACGCTCCGTTGTTGACAAGGCTCCACTGCTCGTTCCGGTTGGGGAGCCGCCAGTCCACCTTACCCAGCCAGGAGTTTGCGTTGAGGCAGTTCACATGATCAAGCGCACCCTGCCAACTCTTGTAGACAGCGGGGCTGCAGGCGGCCGGGCCGGGGGTTTTGGCGTCGTTCGGCCAGATCAGGCCGGTCAGGTTGTCGGTCAGGGTACTGTCGCCGTTGTCGCTGAAACGGGGGGTGGGCCAGGCTGTTCCGCTCTGCAGCTCGCCATCCTGTCCGGTGCCGGAGCAGCCGATTGTCGTACCGGCGGCATCGTAGCAGACGGTTTGACCGCTCTGCGGCAGGGGCACGGAACCGGATTGTCCGCCACGAACCGGCCAGACGTAGTAACTGTTGAACTTGTGACTGTTGTTGACATAGCCGTAGGACATGTCAACGTACCAGGCATCCAGCGCGCTGTAGGCATAGCTGCTGGAAACCCAGTAGCCGCCTGCCTGGACGTTGATAAAGCCCTGGCTGTTCAGCCGGACGGAGATGTCGGCCTCCCCCTTGCTGGTCAGGCTCTCCTGCTCGATGACGGTTGGGAGCCGCCAGTCGCTGTAACCCAGGTATTTCTGGCTGTTCAACTTCTTGACATAATCCAGGGCATGCTGCCAGGATACCGCGCCATCACCGGCGGTATCATCGGTATCAAAGCCCGGATCGCGGGTTTTCATCAGGTTGCCGTCCCTGCTCCAGATCAGACCGGTCAGCTTGTCGGTCACGGTCTGGTCGCCGTTAGCCGCAAAACGGGGCGTCGGCCACGACGCGCCCATCTGCAGTTCGCCATCCTGTCTGCTGCCGATGCAGGCGATGGTTGCACCGGCGGCATCGTAGCAGAGGGTCTGGCCGGTGGCGGGGAGCTGCAGGGCCGGTTTCCCCTTGCTATAGGCTGTGCAGGTCGCGGTGGTTCCGCCGTACGCTCCGCTGCAGCTCCAGCTCCAGGGGCCGGAGCCGGTGACGCTTGAGGCTGTGCCGGTTGTGCAGAGGTTGGTGGTGGGGGCGGCGGTGAGTATCGCGGTGTTGCTGCTGCCGCAGGTGCCGTTGATGGGGGTAATATTAAACGTCGCCGTTACGCTCTTGACGGCATCCATGGTGATTTGGCAGGCTCCGCTGCCGCTGCAGGCGCCGGACCAGCCGATGAAGGTGCTGCCGGCGGCGGGGGTGGCGGTGAGGGTGACGAGCGTGCCGATGATGTATCTGCCGCTGCCGCTGGTACCGGTCCAGGTTATGGCACCGGTATCGGGGGTTACGCTGCCGGTACCGCTGCCGGATTTTGAAAGAGTCAAAGAGCCAAAGGACCACGTCTGTCCCGAACGCACGGGCCAAACGTATTCGTAGTAGATGCTCTTAGTGCTGACACCTACGGAGCCATTGCCCATGCCCACGCCCCAGGCGCCCTCGGTACTGCCGGCGCCTGTAGTACCAGACCACCAGCTGTTCTGGACGTTAGTGAAGCCCAGTCCTTGCAACCATGCAGCAGAGCTGACCTGTCCTTTGTTGAAAAGACTTTCCAGTTCGTTCCGGTTGGGGAGGCGCCAGTCGTTGTGCCCCAGGTAGTTGCTGTTGTTGAGTGTTATTATGTAATCCAGCGCCTCTTGCCAGGTTTTGGTTCCACCGGCGGGGTTGGCTTCTTTGCTCCAGATCAGTCCGGTCTGATTGTCGGTCATCGTCTGGTCGGCGTTGGCTGTAAAGCGCGGAGCGGGCCAGGCTACACCGCTCTGCAGTTCGCCATCCTGTCCCGAGCCACTGCAGCCGATGGTGGCTCCGCTTGCATCGTAGCAGGTGGTTTGCCCGGTTTTTGGAAGGGTCAAAGCACCAAAGTGGCCAGATTGTCCCGAACGCACGGGCCAAACATCGTAGTAGCTGTACTTGCCGCTCCAGACCACGACACCATTGCTCATACCCACGAACCAGGCGTTAGTAGTACTGCCGACGCAGGTAGTACCAGACCAATAGTAGTTGGACTGGACGTTGTAGAAGCCCAGCCCATTCAGCCACGTGGCGTTGTTGTCATGCCCTTTGTTAACGAGGCTTGCCAGTTCGTTGAAGTTGGGCAGCCGCCAGTCGTTGTGCCCCTGATAGTTGCTGCTGTTGAGGGTTTTTATGTAATCCAGCGCCTGTTGCCAGGTTTTGGTTCCGCCGGAGGGGTTGGCATCTTTGCTCCAGATCAGTCCGGTCAGTTTGTCCGTCACGCTCTGGTCGCCGTTATCCACAAAGCGCGGATTGGGCCAGATGACACCAGCTTGATAATCCCCATCCTGTCCGGTGGCGCCGGTGCAGGTGTAGGCTGTTCCGGCGGCATCGTAACAGAGGGTCTGCCCGGTTTGGGGCACCTGTGCGGGCGGGGTGGCGGCGTGTAAAGGGTGAAGGGTGAAGAGTGAAGTGAGAAAAAAAATCGCGAAGATGAGGCGCTGCATGGTGAACCTCCGATTTAACGGCAATGGTGAATGGTGAATCCTGGAAATCATGGTTCAGACGTTTTTCTTGTTGCATACTCTGCCAAATCTTCACATACGGCAGTGGAATGTGATTCCGGACGGATCGACAATGACATGTAGGTTTTACCACTACGCTGCTGATGCTGCCAAATGTCCTCAAACATTGCTTTCAGGTCATTGTTACACTCTGCCGCATGTCTGGCACGTAAGGCATGAATTTCTTCCACGATCGGATCGCTTGATACTCTTTTTCTCTTACCCATCATACATCCCCCATCAGCTCTTCCGGTGTACAGATAACCGGACAGATAAAACCGTTCTTGCGGGCAACACTTTCAATTTTCACCCGCATTTCAGCATTGGCAATATGTTTGCAGTTCCATGTGAGCAGATAATCAACACCATGAACAGCAGATATTGCAATATGGAAAGCATCATCCCCAAATGTAGTCGGAACAACTCCTTCAGCGATGAAAGCTTCTGCGAGAGAATAGACTTTGTTGTTAATCTCAAGCAGCGACAACCCACCTAAAACGTCAATCCTTCTTGCCGCTGCCTCCACGTCCCCTCTTGATGCTTCCATCACCACAAGTTCCGACACGAATAGTTCAAAATCATGTCGGCGAACGGCCCACCAATCATGGGTGATCTTCTGATGCCAGGCAAGGGCAATAACCTTGCTTCTGCGGGCCGCAAGGTAGCTGATAACAGTTGTTTCAAGATAGACCCTCAGCACAATGCCCCCCAAGTGAGCGCAATGGTGAATTTATAAGTTCCAACGGTCTCCGCGGGAATGCATCACAGAACGCTCCAGCGTCCTGTCTGGCGTGACACCGGAGCGTCAACGGCGCATTCCTACGCCGGAGCGTAGGAATGATGAAAATCCTGAAATCCTGAAATCCTTGAATCCTGAAAATCATGGTTCAGACATCGTGATTCCATTGTGCTTTCACACGTCAGAAAATAGCGAGCCCCGCAATGTACCGCACAGGTGACATGAGTCAGAGCGTCTGGGGGATATCATACAAAAATATGCCTACCGGGTACACAGGAATATCGGCCACCTTCCTGCTGTCCGGTAAAAAATAGTTTACACGGCAAATATAATATGGATATTATCCGGAAAACTCGAACCGGTGATGGAGCACGCACCGCCATCTGACTACCAAGGAGGAATCAAGATTATGAGAATCGTTCTACTCACATGCGCTGCAGTTTCCCTGGCTGTTACGGCATATGCCGGGCCGCCGAATCCCCTCGATTTCGGCGATATTGTCATTGATGGTTTACGCAATTCGACCGAGCCGCCTGTCCGGGAAGAGTCCGAGCCGCGGCGGATGCCCCACCAGAGCCATCAGACGCCTTCGGCGCGCGGCGCCCAATACCTGGGCTGCTATAAGGACGAAGGCCGACGGGACCTGAAAGATAAAGAGTGGAATGATGAACGGATGACCCCCGAACGGTGTATCAGCTCATGCCGTTCGGGAGGTTACGCCTACGCCGGTCTTCAATACAGCTCCTACTGCTTCTGCGGCGACCGCTACGGCAAGTACGGGCAGATATCGGAGAATAGCTGCTCCATGGCGTGTAGCGGCGATTCCGATCTCAACTGCGGCGGGAGCTGGGCCAATTCGGTGTTCAAGGTATTCGCAGGCTCCGCGCCAAGCGCGGCGCCCCCCTCAACCGGTACCTCGGCGACCTATCTGGGCTGCTACAAGGATGAAAGTCGCCGGGATCTCAAGGAGAAGCACTGGAGCAATTCGAGGATGACCCCGGAGTTGTGCGTCAACTTCTGCCGCAAAGAGGGATTTATGTACGCCGGCGCTCAGAACGGCTCGCAATGCTTCTGTGGCGACCGCTACGGCAAGTACGGACAGATTGCGGAAAGAAGCTGCAGCTCGGCTTGTAGTGGCGATTCAGATCTCAACTGCGGCGGGAGCTGGGCAAACTCGGTGTTCCAGCTGCGCTGAGTTCGAGGCCTTGCCCTGCGACAGCGATGAAAAACGTTGTCAGTCTATCACATCAAAGAGCTATGGCGCCCATACCATAGCTCTTTTCATTCTCTGCTGATTGCAAGGCTTCGACGGGATGTTTACGGTTTCAGCTCCCATACCGTTAATTCAGCCACAGAATGCTGGAACTTGCGCTTTGTCTCGCGAATCACAAAGGGGACGTCGCGCGGTTCGCCCACCATGCGGAAATGTGGCGTCAACGCCTCCTTCAGCCCGTCCAGCGACCAGACAGGCTCCCCCGCTTCACGGTACCCACCCAGCCACTCCCCCTTTTTTGTGAATTCCTCCGTCCAGGTATAGGGCGAGGTGATCACCAGCAGACCTCCGGGGTTCATACGGTTACGGATGCCGGTCAAAAATGTGCGTGGTGAGTAAAGACGGTCGATCAGGTTGGCGGCCAGCACCAGGTCGTATCCGGTGAACTTCTCCGGCAGGTTGCAGGCATCGGCCTGGAAGAACTGCACCTGCTCGCGAGCCATCTCCAGCCCCAGCTCTTTCAGGCCGAGCTCGTGAAAGGACACCACGTCGCCCTCTTCGGGGAAAGCATACCGAAGGTAGCCGACTTCCTGCATGCGAGCCGCCATGCGGAAAAAACGGGTCGAAAAATCCAGCCCGGTTACCCGTCCAAAGCCACCTCTGGCCAGTTCGAAAGCCGCCCGTCCCACAGCACAACCGAGATCAAGTGCCTGCCCCATCGAACGCTTCTGCATCAGCTCCAGACAGATGCCGACCACCGTAACGGAGAAGTTGGGTATGCCGAAGTGCGAGGGGCCGTAGTGGGCGTCACAGTACTGTGCCGCCAGGGCATCGCTCTCGTACTGATCGCTGTGGATCGTTACCTCTGCGTTGCTCTCCACGTAACGGAAACCGGCATGCTGGAAGAAGTGGCGCCGGAAGGCATAGCGCGAATCCCGCGTCGCCTCGTTACCGGTGGAGATCCAGGAGCCCCCCTTGATCAGGTTGTGTCTGGTGTCGAAGGTGGGGGTGGAGAAGTCGTCATACCAGGGGTGAATCCGGAAACCATGGAACGGGTAGATGGGAGTTTCAGTCCATTGCCAGACATTGCCCAGCAGATCGAAAAAACCACCGGTTTCAAATCTGTCGATCGGGCAGGAGGAACACCACTGCTCCAGATTTATATTGCCCGGTGCGCTGTCCCAATACGGTTGATCCGGAATTTCGCAGACGTCCCGCAGGCGGTTCCACTCATCCTCCGTCGGCAGACGGATCGGCTGGCCTGACAGTACTGACTTCCAAGTGCAAAAAGCCTTGGCCTCCAGGTAATTGACCTCAACCGGCCAGTTCCAGGGCAGGTCAATTTCACTGGTCATTGTCCTTAGTTTCCAGCCTTCATTGATCCTGATCCAGAACAGGGGATGGCCGGCCTGTTTGAATTCGCGCCAATGCCAACCCTCCTCGGTCCACCACCTCTGCTCACGGTAGCAGCCCGCTTCGACAAATTTCAGGAATTCACGGTTGGAGACCAGAAATTGTGCGGCTTTGAAATCCGGCACCTCAGCTTCGTGCAGTCCATACTCGTTGTCCCAGCCATACAGCGGATGCCCCATGGGTTTGCCCAGTACCACTTTTCCCCCGCTTACCGGCAGCAGTTGATTGATCGGCGGCTCGCCGCTGTCCGGGCAGATCTCCCAGAAGGGGAGTTGCACAACCTGGTCGATGGGGAGCTGACGAATCAGTACCGAGGAGGTCTCCAGATGGATGCGTTCATGCTCTATCCCCATCATGATTCCCCAGAATGGAGATTCCCATCTGATCGGCAGGGTCAGCGGAAGGGTGCTGATCAGCCCGCTTACCACTGCGCGAACTTTGTCCCGGTACTCCTTGACCTGCCGGCGGGTGGGCCAATCGTAATGAGTCTCGTTCAGGTCGTCCCAGGACATCTCGTCCACCCCGACCGCAAACATTGATTCAAAACGTGGATTGATACGCTGGTCGATAACTCTGGCTATGATCAGTTTATTTATGAAAAAGGTGGCGGTATGTCCGAAGTAGAAGATCAGTGGATGTCGTAACCGGTCGGCCCGCAGATAAAAGGTATCGTCATATCTGAGGGAGTCGTAGAGCTTCTCGTCGATGTCGAAAGTGGCATGAAAGTATGCCGAAATCTCATGCCGCTTCTGCTCCGGGTCGCCCTGGTCAAGGATTGGTGAACGGCTCTTTCTGATTTCCATGTAATGCCTCCGGATTTTATGCATCTTTGTGCGGCCAGCACATGCTGAAAGTATAGCTGATGAATTTACAATAAAACGACGAAATTGCAATGATCTGTGGACAAATATTCTTTACCGGCAGCAAAATTTTCTGGACGAACTATTAACTCTCCCGTATTTTACCTTCACAGGAGTACAACTGACATAAGCGAAAGGCAGACAAATGGCACAGGCAAAAAAAGGAGACACCATTGCGATCAACTATACCGGAACACTGGAAGACGGCACGGTATTTGATTCTACCCTTGAGGGAATGGAATGTGACAATGATGAAATCTGTGAGGACGACTGCAGTGACGATGAATGTGGTTGCGGCGGACACGCTTCCGGTCCGATGACCTTTGTTCTGGGCGAGGCCATTCTGTTCCCCCAGATCGATGATGCTATTGTCGGCATGGCGCCCGGTGAAAAGAAGAAGATTCATATCCCGGCGGCTGATGCTTTTGGCGAATATGACCGGGAGAAGGTTTTCACCGTCCCGCGTGCCGAGCTGCCCGAGGATCTTGTGCCGGAGGTCGGCGATGAACTGGTGCTCTCCAACGAGGATGACGAGGAAATCGGCGTTACCGTGCTGGAAACAACGAAGGAAGGGGTCACCTTCGATGCGAATCATCCCCTGGCCGGCGAAGACGTGACGTTTGAGGTGGAGTTGGTGGATATTCTGTAGCGTTGACGACCTACAGCAACCCCCGTTCCACAAAACTCAAATACTCCCCATCTCCGATGATAATATGGTCCAGCACCTTGATCCCCATGATGTCACCCGCCTCTTTCAGGCGGCGTGTGATGGCGATATCCTCGCTGCTGGGGGCCGGGTCGCCGGTGGGGTGATTATGAACCAGGATAACGGCTGCGGCCGATTCCTTGACTGCCGGGCTGAATACTTCACGCGGATGTACGATACTCTGATTCAACGAGCCCTCTGATATCTGAACACGCCTGATGATGCGATTCTTGCCGTCCAGCAGCAGAGCCAGAAAATACTCTTTACGACTGTCGCGAAACTCATGATTGAAATAATCGAAAACCTGCTGCGGTGAGGTAAAACGGTCAAATCGTTCGAGCTTGCGGGCCTGAAAGCGTGCCGCCAGCGTGAAGGCGGCTTTGATACCGGTAGCCTTGGCAAGTCCGACCCCCTTGACGGCACACAGTTCGCTCAGGTCTGCGTTTCCCAGTTCCCGCAGGTTGCCGCTGAAATGCCTGATCAGTTCCCGTCCAAGATCTATTGCGCTCTGCCTGCTGCCCGGATCGCCCGTTCTCATGACGAGAGCCAGCAACTCGGCGTCAGACAGAGCGGCGGCGCCTGATTTCTGCATCTTCTCACGCGGGCGTTCGTCCTCCGGCCATTCCTTGATGCCCCCCTTCATACATCCTCCTATTCCCATGTGTAATATCTATTGCCGGAATCAGAATACAATGTAAAATAAAAAAAGTTACTGTTCCGCCAAACCAGCCGAAGGGGACCACGTGCCAGCCATAATCGAAGTTGACAACCTGCGTAAATCCTACGGCTCAGCCATTGCAGTTGATGGAATCAGCTTCGCCGTGCAGGCGGGAGAATGTTTCGGTCTGCTCGGTCCAAACGGCGCGGGCAAGACGACCACTATCCGGATGGTCTACGGCTTCACCCCTCGTGAAAGCGGCCGTCTGCGTCTCTTCGACAGGGACTGTGACGACGCATGGCGAGCTCTGAAGTCCCGTATAGGTGTATGCCAGCAGGAGAACAATCTTGATCCAGATCTGACGGTACGCGAGAACCTTGAGATCTTTGCCGCCTATTTCGATCTGCCGCCCGATGTTGTGCGCGAGCGGGTCGCGTTTCTTCTGCACTTTACCGCTCTGGAAGGACGTGAACTGTCAAATGTCCGCGATCTTTCCGGCGGCCTGATGCGTCGCCTGGTGCTGGCGCGGGCGCTGATCAACGAACCGCAGCTGCTTATTCTGGACGAGCCGACCACCGGACTTGATCCGCAGTCACGCCACCAGCTCTGGAGCCGCCTGGAGGAACTGAAGCAGCGTGGATTGACGACCTTGCTGACGACTCACTACATGGACGAGGCGCAGCGCCTCTGCGACCGTCTGGTGATCATGGACCAGGGGAAAATTCTGGTGGAGGGGGCGCCGCTCTACCTGATCCGGCAGCATGTAGGAAACAGCGTGATCGAAGTTGTCGCACCCTGCAGTGACCTGCGCCGAATGCTGCGGGATAAAGAAATCCTGCATGAGGATCTGGGGCAGCGTCTGGTGATCTACAGCAGCGACGGCGAAGCGCTCTATCGCGAGTTACTCGGCGAACACTGTCGCGAGGGGTGCATGCTGCGTCCGGCGACGCTTGAGGATGTCTTCCTTCGGTTGACAGGAAGGGAGTTGCGCGAATGACCGGTTTCAGCCTGAGCAGACGTTTCGTGCGGGTCTGGCAGCGCAACCTGTTGGTCTACCGCAAGACATGGAAGATATCCTTTGTGCCGCCGCTGCTTGAGCCGCTCTTCTATCTGGCCGCCTTCGGCGTCGGTCTCGGCGGGCTGGTCGGCGCATTGTCCTACGGTGGCACGTCCACGGCCTACACCGCTTACATCGCACCGGCGCTTATTGCCATCAACATCATGCAGAGCGCCTTTTTCGAAAACACCTACGCCTCATTCGTGCGTATGTTCTACCAGAAAACCTTTGACGCCATGCTTGCCACACCACTGACAATCGAGGAGGTGATCACCGGTGAAATTCTCTGGGGTGCCACCAAGTCGGTCATCGGCACCGCACTGATGATGGTGGTCATTTCCCTCTTCGGTCTGCTGCACTACCCGCATGCCCTGCTGCTGCTGCCTGCTGCCTTCCTCGGCGGTCTGGCCTTCGGCTGCGCCGGCATGATCTGCACTGCTATTGTACCGACTATCGAGACCTTCAACCTGCCGCTGTTCCTCTTCATAACCCCCATGTTCCTCTTTTCCGGCACCTTCTTCCCCATCGGGAATCTTCCCGGCTGGGCGCAGTTTGTGGCAGGAATTCTACCCCTGACACACCTGGTGGAACTCTGCCGCTCCCTTGCCCTCGGACGATTCTCCTCAGCCACGCTGGTGGCGGTCGCCTACCTTGTCATATGGAGTGCGGTTCTTTTCCCTCTCGCCCTTGCGGGTATGCGACGGAGGCTGGTGCGATAACTACTAGCGATGTGCAACCCAACCTCCACCCAGGGCCTTGACCAGCAAAACGCTGGCGGCAAGCCTTTGCCCCACAATGCCCAGAGCTGCCCTTTCGTTTGCCAGCGCTGTCGATTGGGCTGCAAGTACATTGAGATAGGCCACCGTTCCTGCCTGGTACTGGTTAGTGGTAATGGATACCACCTGTTCGGCCGCTTTCACCGCTTGATCCTGTACCTTCGCCTCTTCCTCTAAAATACGCAGTGCCGCCAGGTTATCTTCAACGCCCTGAAATGCAGTCAGTACTGTCTCTCGATATGAAGCCACCGCTGCATCATAGATTGCCCTGGCCTGGTCGGACTGGGCGCTGCGCAAGCCTCCATCGAATAAAGTTGCAGATGCCGCCGGACCGACCGACCAGAAGCGGCTTGGCCAGGCAAACAATGTGGCGAGCGAAGAAGACGACAGACCGCCTGTTGCGGAGAGTTGAATGGTTGGGTAATAGGCAGCCTTGGCAACACCTATCTGAGCGTTGGCGGCTACCATCCTGCTTTCGGATGATGCTATATCGGGCCGCCGTTCGAGAAGTTCTGACGGGAGTCCGGCGGGAATTGGCGGGACTGCAGATAGTAATGCTGTTGCCGGGAGTGAAAAAGCAGCAGGTGATTTGCCGATCAGCAGGGCAATGGCGTGTTCAAGTTGGGCCCGCTGGATGCCGAGATCGATCGCCTGGGCTTCGGTGCTTCTGAGCTGTGTCTCAGCCTGGAGCAGATCAGACTTGGCGGCGATACCGGCAGCATAGCGATTGTTTGTCATATCAAGTGACGTGTGATATATAGCGGTTGTGGAATCCATAAGCTGTTTCTGGGCGTCCAGTACCCGCAACTGGAAGTAGTTCCCGGCCAAGGCAGCCTGAGCACTGAGCGTCGCTGCTGCCAGATCGGCAGCGCTGGCTTGCACGTTGGCCTGACTTGCTTCGATCCCGCGCCTTAGTTTGCCCCAGATATCCAGTTCCCAGGTTAAATCCAGCGGAAGTTGAAAAAGCGAGGTTGTAGCTCCTCCGCTTTTTCCGGCACCAGGATTTGCTGCACTTTGTGATCGTGTCGCCGATGCACCAACCGTTAGTGTGGGGAAATTCCCGGCCTTTGCGGCCTGCACCAGCGCCCGCGCCTGACGAAATCGGGCCTCGGCAACTGCGACATTCAGATTTGATATTGCCACCTGCTCTTCCAGCGCATTCAAGGCCGGATCATTGTATATTTCCCACCAGCGCTCGCTGATTGTGCCGACGTCAGGCTGTGCAACCTTCCAAACCTTCAGCTCCTTGTATGCAGTTGGCATTGTTTCAACCGGGGTCGGCTTGACATAATCGGGGCCGACCGTGCAAGCAGTCAGCAGTAAGGCAGCACATAACCCCACCCCCACTCTAACCCTCTCCCTGAAGGGGAGGGGATTTTTCAGGTTTTCATCCCATTTCAAAGGAATATGCGCCAACTTAGAGTTTTGAGTCCCTTCCCCTTCAAGGGGAAGGTTAGGATGGGGATGGGGTTGTTTTTTGCAACTTGCTGAAATCATACAATCTACCCCATCCCCAACCCTCCCCTTGCCAAAAGTAGGCGCTTCTAAGCGAAAGGGAGGGGGAAAATCAAGATTTAGGTCTGAATTATTCATAATTCCTCCCGTTTCATTTATAACCATAATTAAATTCTTCACCGCTTCCGCCTCATTTCAAGCCACATACGGAGCCGGTCAAGATACAGGTAAACTACCGGCGTTGTATAGAGCGTCAGCATCTGACTGAAGATCAGCCCCCCCACAATGGCAATACCAAGTGGCCGTCGCAGCTCCGAGCCGACACCGGTACCGACAGCCAATGGCACTGCGCCGAGCAGAGCCGCCATGGTGGTCATCATGATCGGGCGGAAGCGGAGCAGACACGCCTCCAGGATTGCATCGCCAGGCGTTTTCCCTTCATTGCGCTGCACCGCCAGGGCAAAATCCACCATCATGATACCGTTTTTCTTGACGATGCCGATCAGCAGGATTACGCCGATAATGGCGATCAGATTCAGATCCGATTTGAAAATAATCAGGGCGGCCACCGCACCGACACCGGCCGAGGGAAGCGTTGAAAGGATGGTGAGCGGATGAATGTAGCTCTCATAGAGAATGCCAAGCACGATATACACGGTTATCAGGGCAAACAGGATCAGCAGCGGCTGGCTTTTCAGCGAGGCCTGAAACGCCTGGGCCGTACCGGCAAAACTTCCTCTGACAGTCGCCGGAATGACCAGTTCCCGGGTAGCCTCTTCCACTGCGGCAACTGCCGCACCCAGCGAAACGCCTGGAGCCAGATTAAAGGATGTGGTTATAGCGGGAAACTGGCTCTGGTGATTAACCGCCAGGGCGCTGGGGCTGGTTTTGTATGAAGTAAAGGCTGACAACGGCACCAGTTTCCCCGTGGACGAAAGCACCTGGATATCACGCAGAGTGTCCGGTTGCTGCAGAAAAGCCGGAGCTGCTTCCATAACCACATGATACTGGTTGAGCTGGGTATAGATTACGGAAACCTGGCTCTGGCCGAAAGCGTTATAGAGTGCGCTGTCAATCTGTTGCGGCGAGATTCCCAGCCGGGCCGCTGTTGGCCGGTCAATTACCAGCTCTGCCTCAAGTCCGCGATCCTGCTGATCGCTGCTTACATCCGTCAGGATCGGCATGCTGCGCATCTTGCGCAGCATCTTCTGTCCCCAGCTGTTCAGCTCGGTGACGTTCTCTCCCTGTAGCGTGTATTGATAGAGGGCATTTCCCATTCTGCCGCCGACCCGCAGATCCTGAACCGGCTGGAGAAACGTCGGAGCGCCCGGAATATGGGCCAATTTCTTACGCAGACGGCCAATGATCTGATTTGCCGATGCTTTGCGCGTTGCAAATGATTTAAGAGTGATGAACATCCTGCTGGAATTGACGGTCGATCCGCCTCCGCCGCCGGTAAATCCGATCACATATTCAACATCCGGGTCCTGCTTGATGATGGTGACAACCTGGGTCAGCTTGTCCCGCATGGCCTGGAACGAGATATCCTGAGCAGCCTGGATAGCCCCGGTAATTCTGCCGGTGTCCTGCTCGGGAAAGAATCCTTTCGGGATAATCACGAAGAGAGAAATACTCAATGCTACGGTTATCAGAGTCAGGCCGAGCATAATGCGGCGATGTCTCAAAGCCCACTTCAGCGAGGTCTCGTAATGGCTGTGCATCCAGACGAACATTCCCTCGCTGATCCGATACAAGCTGCCGTGCGACTTTGACTCCTCATCCTTGAGGATGGTCGCGCACATCATCGGGGTCACGCTGAGCGAGATGACCAGAGAGACCATGATGGCAGCGGAGAGCGTTACGGCAAATTCCCGAAACAGCCGCCCCACCATCCCCCCCATCAACAGGATCGGGATGAAGACCGCCACCAGCGAAACGCTCATTGAGAGCACCGTAAAGGCAATCTCCCTGCTGCCGTTCAGCGCCGCCTGCAGAGGCGACTGTCCCATCTCCCGGTAGCGGGTCACGTTTTCAAGTACGACGATTGCGTCATCCACCACAAAACCGGTGGAGATAGTCAGCGCCATCAGGGAAAGATTGTCGAGTGAGTAGCCGAACAGATACATGACCGCGAAGGTGCCGATTATTGAAGTGGTAACAGCCACCGCCGGAATCAGCGTCGCACGGACATTGCGCAGAAACCAGAATACCACCAGAATAACCAGGAATCCGGACAGCAGCAGCGATATCTCCACATCATGCAGAGAACCGCGAATGGGCGGTGTCCGGTCAAGTACCACGGAGAGCTTGACACCCCCCGGCATGGAGGCTTCCATCTGCGGCAGCAATGCACGGATGCTGTCCACGGTGTCGATGATGTTGGCGCCCGGTTGCCGGGAAATAATCACCATGACAGCCGGAGCGCCATTGACAAGACCGCTGACACGCAGATCCTCGACCGAGTCCTCTACGCTGGCGACATCGGACAAGCGCAGAGCAGCTCCGGATTTATAGCTGATTACCAGATTGCGATAATCGGCGGCTTTTGATATCTGGTCGTTGGCATGTATCTCCCACGATGTTGTGTCGTTGGAGAGAGTACCTTTAGGTCGATTAACATTGGTGGCAGCCAGAACCGCACGAACCTGTGTCAGGCTGATGCCGTACTTGTTAAGCGAAAGCGGATTCAGCTCCACCCGGACCGCAGGCAGTGCCCCGCCGCCGACAAAAACCTGCCCGACACCCTTTACCTGTGACAACTTCTGGGCCAGAATCGACGAGGCGGCATCATACATCTTCGGTTTGCTGACGCTGTCCGAGGTGAGCGCCAGAATCATGATCGGCGCATCGGAAGGATTAACTTTCCGGTAGGTCGGGTTGTTGGGGAGATTGGCCGGGAGATAGCTGCGGGCAGCATTGATGGCTGATTGCACATCCCGCGCCGCGCCGTTGATGTCCCGGTTCAGATCGAACTGCAGGGTGATGCTGGTGCTGCCGCGATTGCTGACAGAGGTCATCTCCGTCACTCCCGCAATACGACCAAACTGCCGCTCCAGAGGGGCAGCAACCGAGGTGGACATGGTCTCCGGGTCGGCACCGGGAAGGGAAGCCGAAACCGAGATGGTCGGAAAGTCAACCTGCGGCAATGGCGAAACCGGCAGGAGCCGGAAAGCGATAATGCCGGCCAGTACAAGCCCCAGAGTCAGGAGTGTGGTAGCCACCGGACGGCGTATGAATGTGGCTGAGATGTTCAAAGAACAACCCCTCCCGACCTCCCCTTGTCAGGGGAGGAGCTTGCCTTCCACCCTTCAAAGGGAATCAGCACAAGCTTGGAGCTTTTATTCTCTTCCCCTTCAAGGAACGCTGTGCTTTTATTCTCTTCCCCTTCAAGGGACGCTGTGCTTTTAGTCCCTTCCCCTTCAAGGGGAAGGTTAGGATGGGGATGGGGTCGAATTTGGGGTTGAAGCCCAAGTTCCTCCACCGTCAGCCATATTTTTTCCTTCACCGCTTCCATATCCAACAGCACCTCATTATTCCAAAACCTCAACACATAAAATCCGGCCTTTTCCAATTGGTTCGAGCGTACTTCATCATATTCCACCTGTTCAGCATGTTGACCACCATCCACCTCAACAACCAACCCGTTTTCCAGGCAGACAAAATCAAGGATGTAATCGCCGAACGGATGCTGGCGACGGAACTTGAGGCCGGATACCTGGCGTCCGCGCAGGAGGCGCCACAACGCCTGCTCGGCATCAGTCATTTCTTTGCGGAGCGTCCGTTGCAGGTTGTTGGTGCGTATTTTTGTATTAGTTTGTCTGATCAAGGTCTACCCCATCCCCACCCTAACCCTCCCCTTGAAGGGGAGGGAACTTGAAATTCATAACGGGGCTGAGGCTGACCCGCCCTCGGCGGGTCTTGCCGATGGTTGGAAACCCCGACTATTTAATCAGTTGACTTGCTGTAAGATATAACTTACATTATTGGTAATGCAAACAGAGCCATTCAGAATAGCGTATTACACCGATGAAAACGGGAACAAACCATTCCGAGAATGGCTAAATGATTTGCGTGACCAAATCGCGGCAGTGCGCATCCGCGCTCGCTTGACGCGGGTAAAGGCAGGAAATTTTGGTTCAGTCCGCAACGTCGGCGAAGGTGTTGTGGAACTGAAGATAGATCATGGCCACGGTTACCGCGTTTATTACGCGATTGACAATGGAACGGTTGTTCTCCTTTTGTGCGGCGGAGACAAACGGACTCAAAAGCGCGATATAGAAAGCGCCCAACGGTTTTGGAAAAACCATCAGGAGCAACGAAAATGAAACATATGACCGACTACGAATCCGATCTTCAAGAATGGCTGAAATCCTCCGAAAATGCCGCTGCATATCTGAATGCAGTTTTGGAAGAGGGTGACAAATCAGCGATGCTGCTAGCTTTGCGGGAAGTGGCGCAGGCTAACGGCGGCATGACCGCAATTGCCGAAAGATCACACGTAAAACGCGAGAGTCTTTACCAGATGCTTTCAAAGCGCGGCAATCCGGAACTAACTAGTCTTTTTAATGTGCTTCATGGCATGGGGCTGACCATTACCATACAACCGAGGCATGAGGCCGGGGCATAATTGCCCCCCAAGAATCTCTATTGCACGATCAATCATCTCCGAGGTTGTCCCCGACCCACCTTTTTCTTTCAAGGCTTCTACTATTGGTCGGAAGAAACACGTAAACTCTGGTCCTTTTCCTCGTGCCATTTTATTCATCTCTTTTTTACGAGCCAGCCGTTGACACGTCCGGGCGGTTTTATGCCCGGTCGGTGTCCAACGGTTTGGGTACGCCCGTCATGGGCGTGAACTTATGGGGTGCAAGTCCCCTGTATTTGAATCCAATACCGTCGTGATGACGGGGTAAAAGTACTAGCCGACGGCAAG
>Ga0194037_1001437_pt1 | contig 17173 bp, 10 predicted proteins | sample JunL306m_MetaG_FD_148653 | JGI IMG/M metagenome (GOLD analysis project Ga0194037, IMG submission 148653) | Anoxic zone freshwater microbial communities from boreal shield lake in IISD Experimental Lakes Area, Ontario, Canada - Jun2016-L304-6m | ecosystem: Environmental > Aquatic > Freshwater >...
GTTATATTCCTGCTGGATTAGGCGTGTATTGAGAATACCCTCTTTTTATGCGTTATTGGAGTATAGATATTTGAGATGGTTTTTCAATGCAGAAAAGGGCCGAAATCGCAGTATTATTTGGAGTATTTAAAATGTCTCATTAAACGACCGTTTGATGAGATTAAAGGATTACTCGACCATGGCCTTCAATAATGCGTCTTTAGCATCTGAATAGAATTGGATATCAATTTTTGTTGCCATATCATCGGAAAGGTCGAGCAATTGACGACGGCAGGCAACCGGCATCAGGAGTGCTGTCGCCCCTTTTTCAACGGCGATTTCGGCAATCGTTACCGGGTTATAGATTGATTCAAGAGAGCCGCCAAGATTGATTTCGCCAACGATGATCAGACCTCCCCGAACGCTTTTTCTGAGAAGTGCCGTGCATAAGGCAACCAGAGCTCCCATACCAAGCTTTGATCCTGATTTTGAACTGTCATAAGCCCGAAGCTGTACGCTGAATTCATGATGTCGAGGATCTTTATCTCCAACCAACTGCAGAGAGCGCGCATAAAGGTTTTGTTCCGCAAAGCCAAGGCTCTCTTTGAATGAAGGTGGTACAGGCTTGTTGAGTATTTTAACTCCTGATCCCGGCCCCTCGTTGACCTCTATACGATACAGCCCGGAATGCTCCTCACCGGCACTGGGTGAAATAGTCCAGACTTGCCCAGGCTCTAACGGGTCAGTGCCGATACTGTTATCGCTTTGCAATTCCGGGGTAGAAACAAATTTTTCGATTCCGTCAGCTCCCATCACATAGCTGAAGTGAGTGTTACGGAATTCTGCCGCACCAATGCGCTTTTGCTGCTCCTTAACCCGTCTTCTGGATTCCATGGCAATCCGAACAGCCCATTCAATATCTTCATCTGGTACACTATCGTTGCCCGGATAAAGCAGTTTGAGAAGTCCACTGACCGTTTTATTGACCGCATTGGTATCTCTACCGGAAAGGGCACCACCAAAGAAGACTCGATTTTGTAAAGAACTTACCCGACTTTGATTTCGTAACTGGCTCCAGCACTCTGTCAAAAAGTCACTCACCAGCCCAAAATGATCTGTGAAACACTCCTTGTTAAGCTTGGGTACATCCCAGCCTGGAAGAAATGCATGAATACGGTCCATAAATGCCGTTTCATTTCTCATATTCTCAGGGAGAGAACCGAACAGATGACCAATTCTCTGCTGGTGTTCTACATCAACCTCAAAATTCCCTAAAAAAACCAGGCTGCCGTCTGCACGAATACTGCCTGTTCCTCTGCTGAATTCTCCTGACTCCATGTATGTCTGCAACGTACCGACAGTCTCCTTGTCAAAATTCAGTTTTGAAACTTCATCGATACAAACCGTATCGTATTGACAAAGCATTCCCCGTTCCCCTGATGCATTATTGATAAAGAGCTTGGCAGGGGTTGGCGTTCCGGAAACAAGATGCGCATAGGGCGAAATCTGCTGAAAGAGATGACTTTTTCCAGTCCCTTTAGGCCCAATTTCAACCAGGTTATAGTTACGTTCAACAAATGGCACCATCCTTAGCATAAAGGCATTTTTCTGTCGATCGGTCATCCCGATCGCTTCTATGCCAATAGAACGAAGCAGAAAAATTATCCACTCATCATTCGTGAATTTATTTCTGGCTTCAGCAAGTGGCCCGAGCACATCCCTTTTTGAAAGCTGTATTTCCCGGAGAGACTGAATACCAAATGGGCGCCCCTTGTTTTCCTGTGCGATGGCTGCATCGTAATTGAGGGTGATCTCTGCATAAAATCCCCCTGTCAGCATCCGTTCATGCGCGTTGACCAATTCCGGACTGATACGAACATCAGATAACCTTAAGCTTGGAAGTGAGGCAACATAGGAATCATTTTTAGCATCCAGACGAGCGGTAAGAAGATCAATGATTTTAACCTCACCAGTCTCTTTTGCCCTCACTTTGAACAACTCCTCTTCTCCGGCTTTTACCGTACGGGAAGCCAGTTGGCGCTCGACAATATCCAGACCCTCTTCAATCTCCTCTTGATTGGTACTGGCACAATAACGGCCAAGCAGAAACTCGACAACGTATGTTGGAACCGGAAAGAGACGGCTGAATGTCCGCACAAGATCTTTGCGTACCAGATAGCCCTCAAGGGCGGATGCTGCCTTTTTATCGATGTAATCCATCTCAATCATATATTTTATCCTCCTATGACGGTATCGGCCTGCGCAACCAGTGACCCTTGGGCATCAAGCAGAACCACCATGGCACTGCAGCCCTCCATATCTTCATTTTCTACGACGACGGATGCGGTTCCATTATCTTTAAATGGTTTCACACTAACGACAAGACTTGTCGCTGCATCACCGGCATCGATACGTATATCAAGAGATAAAAACGGTACCTCACCATCTATCGCAACAGTACAACGAAGCCCTTTCCAGAGGAGATCCGTGATTTCAACAGCAAGTGATGTTTGAGTCAACGAGGCATTGATAACCGTCAACTCAAGTGTCAGGCACTCCTGCAAGCTTAAGCCGCCGTGGGCATACTCTTCACCACTTTTAAAGCAACTGATTCCATCGGCAAGTGCAAAGTATTGATTTGGATTCCAATACCAGGGGTAAAGGCGTTCATCAGTTGTCGCTCCTGATTTCAGAGATGCGCAACGGCCCCATTTTTCAAGAATAAGGGCGCTTGATAGTTCAATTTTTGGAAGTCCTTGAGGAAGAAGCAGCCACCCATGGTCGGTTACAATGCGTATTCTGCTCCATCCAACCTTTTGCAGCGCGATAACCTGATCGCGGATCTCCGAGAGCACGGATTCAAGATGCCGGGCAAGCTTCCATCCACGGCCGTGCCCCTCGTGGTCGATATCGCCAAACTCGCACCAAAGGTTTGGAGCCTCAGATGGCGAGGGATAAACAGAGCACTTCTTGTCATGGACGATATACCCGTTATCGGCAATAATTTTAAGAAGCTGGTAGGATGTGACCAATTCAAAATTTCCTCCATCCGGTTCTTCAGCAATCCTCTCCGACTTTATGTGGATTGGAGCTACTGCAGGCTTGCCTGTCCCGGTTACACTGGGCAGGGCTGCCCAGCAAGCATGCTCTTCAACCCTAACACCTTTCTCTTCAAGCATCAGCTTCAGCCGCTTCGCACAATCAAACCGCAATCCGTCAACAAAAACCACACAGTCCGTTTCTCCTGCATCGTTTTTTGCAGGAACCCATCGGTGTTTCGGCTCCCATACCTTCTGAAGGTGCCTTGCCGACTCCTCTGCCCAACTGAGATAGACCGCATGAATTGCCCTGGAAACCGCCTCAAAATCAACGGTTGTTTCAACCTCAGCGAGAGCTCCAATAACTGCATCATCAGCTTTCCAGCCCTGCGTTTGGTATCCTGCAGCAAGATCATCAACAGTGCCTGCTGCCAAATTTGTTGTAGTCACTTCGGCAAGTACAGCGAGATGCTCCAATGCACGAGCTAAAGGGCACGCACCAAGTTCTGCCCAAACAAGAGACCGCCTGCAGCCATGCTGTTTTTCCATTTCCAGCAACTTCACCCTTGCCTCGTGAGAAGGCATAGTACCAAGCGCTTGCAGCTCCATGCGCAAAACTTGTTCACGTTCTTCATTCCACTGCGGCCAACCGCCTGCACTTTTCTCATCTGAAAAGAGATCGAACAGCGGAGGTTGGCACTGCAGAATCCGCCCGGGAATATTAACATACCGTTTCGGAGCTTCACAAAAACGATCCCAGACGCCCAACCATGAACCACCGTGAGCCGCGAGCTTTGCTGCGCCAGCAAGCAGCCCCTCCTTTTGGGGGTTAAACGCCAAATGCGATTTGCTTACCTCAACAAAAGCTTTCCATTCGTTTTCGCCACGGTTCAGCTTAAAATCATCACCCTGGTCGAGCCATTGCAGCACATCACGAACAGGATCTCCACCGGTAAGCAGGGTATTAAAATAATCCTTGTCAAGCCGTTTCCCTTTCAACAGCTCCACCTCTTCATCGAGCAACCGGTAAAGAGCCATCTGCATTGCATTTTTCGCTTCATTATCCTGGGCAACGTCCAGCCCAAGACCACCCTGATCCGATTTGAGATATGCAAGTATGGTCCAATCCTTGGCATTGATCTGCGACCAGACAATCCCGCGGTATTGCAGCTCTGCCAATGGCTTGAGATGATCAGGACAGCTCTCTACCGCCCGTAAATCCTGGCGGCTGACACCGGGCAGATAGAGCACGGGAGTACTGCCCTTTGGAATGGATAGATCACCTATTTGGCCACCAATAACACAGCGCAACCAGATTGCAGGACCGATCTTTTTATCGGGCGCATAGTCACCAAGAACAAACAGTTCCGGCAGTTCCGCTTGTAACCTGGGTACAATAGCCTCCCACTGGCGATCACGATCAGGCCAAAGGATGCACGCCGGTGCGACCTGAATTTCAGGGTTATGAACGGCCGCGGTGCGAAGAGATATAAGAAGAAGTTGCAAAACCTTACTCATCTTCCCTCTTCCGGTACAGTATGGTTTTCAAATAATCCTCTGTTGCCTCAAATACCGGTTCTGCCTGATTGAACGTCCGCATCAGAGGAATAACCTTGGTTCGCACACCCATCCCTCTTGCGTCAACATACCCATAGTCACGCAGGATTTCCATAATCAGGGTATTTCGTGGCGAGCGTTGTCCGGCAACCATTTTGCTGACAGTCATTGAATTTTGAAGTTTCCCGGGGCTGATGACCTCCAGACGATCCGAGTAATTTGTCACTTCAATATCGACCGATCTTGTCCAGTCACGGTGAACCAGCGCATTAATGACGGTTTCGCGGATGGCTTCCCATGGATAATACCAGCTTTTTTCCCGCCGCATATTGTTATCAATCACGGATGCCTCCTGAGTGACAAAGGGTTCAATCATAGAAGAAAATTTTTCAATCAGACCCTCATCCACCAGCTCTTTTTGCCCTGATGCAGAGCGTTGCCATCGCCCGACCAACGGTGCGTCAAGCACCAAATCGAGCAACGCCTGATACTCTTTATCATCGCCTTGAAAAGCCATCACCCGCAATCCCGCCTGACGGAGAAAACGCCTGGGTTTTATGCCAAAGCAGAGCAATCCGGCTATCGAACAAACCCTGTTACCCATACCATCATCGGCTATCAACCCAAGACCAAGCAGGCGTTCTATCCATTCGCCATCGGTTTGTGGAATCTCAGGATCCTTGACAATGTCCTGCAAATAATAAGACAGCCTGCTTTTATCAAGAGTGGATAATGATGTACCCGCAACCGGCAGCACCTCAACATGAAGCAACCCGCCGCTTTCAAACAGGCGCAGTTGCTGTTCCCGTGAGGCAAGTTCAGAACGGTCGCCCATTCGGATATAGACCTCTTCGCGGTTATTGTGGCGCATCACATAGGGTTTTGATATTCCGGAAGCAATCGTGATCACCCCGATTCGCAAACCCTTTTCAAGCTCTATCTCCTCATAGTAGGGAATGATTTGAGGGTGCACCTTATCCCTGAACGAATTCAGAACCCACTCCTGAGCATGGGCACGCTGAAGCCCGGTAAACTCTCCATTATCCTCAACGCCAAGAAAAATTCGGCCACCCTGAACATTCGCGAAGGCAACAATCTCCTTTGCCAACTGCTCAGGCCGAATATCATCCCGTTTAAATTCCACACCGGAATTCTCACCATTGGCGACCATTTCAAAAAACTCAGCTTTCAGCATAAGTCACCTCAAAATCCATCTCTTGTTTTCGGTTGATTGAATACTCTATTGCTACCGTTCAAGTATAATTGCGTCATTTTTCTTCCAACCTCAAATGATAGTCATTAATCCGCTCACCGTTAAAGATAGGGAACCAGGAGGCGGATTCTACGTCTTTGCCTCGGTCTTTGTCCCATTTTATGTTGGGTTTGCCGCGGAGGACATCATCGCTTTTGTCTGCGCCTTGGAATTGAAATAACCTGAATGGATTCATACGCCTTCAAACCCGCGTCTCCTGTTAATATTTCAACCTGGTAGTTAAGCTGCGCATAATATTCAGCAACATTCTTTATTGTTGCGTCTGCCAATGATATTCTTTGAGCCGCTAAATCCGGCCAATCTATTGCCAAACTTTCAAGTTTTTCAGGAGACCACAAAACAGATTGCTCTGAAAAAGCAGCCCAGGGCGTTTCTTCTTTAGCACTTTTTTTTATCAACTCGGCTAATGCAGTTCCTCTCTCCCAACGACTATGAAGTGACTTGGCAATGTGATTTCCGGTTTCAATAATGCTTGCAAGAGGTAGCACAAAAGTAGTTCGATTCTTTTCTTCTTCTTGTATTTTTTCTTCAACTCTTAGTTTATCCCAACGATCGCTGTCAGGCCCACAGCCTTCCATACCAGGCACGTCAAGCCATACAGAGAGGATACTTGTATCCAGAATCAGGACTTTTCTCATGATTCCATCCCTTGATTGACAGCAGCCTCAATGCGTCCTTCTGTTGATAATTGCCCCAATGTTCCGCCCGCCATAAGTTTTGGCAACTGGCCAATATCTTCAAGTTGTGTCAATAAACTATTGCCTGTGTGGCTATCCCGATGAACAACGATGATAAACGGAACCATTGATACCCCTGCAGCATCAAGGAGTGCGGGATTGTGTGTCGTAACGATTACATCAATACCTCGATCATGACCCAAAGATTTAAGCATATCTATCAAAATATGAGCCCTTGATGGATGCAAACCGTTATCCACCTCTTCAATAACAAGAAGGCTACCTGGTTGGCGGGTAAGCAAAGCTGTTACAATGGCAAGAAATCGGAGGGTTCCGTCAGACATTCCTCTTGCATCGACAATGTGAGGCTCAGTAGAGAAAAGATCAATTTCACTGGACCAATTCTCCTGACAGTATAACATTGCATCATTTTGAAACTTCCCGACTGGTTCAGTCCAAATTCTCTGAATATCACGTTCAGGAAGTTTTTTCAGATAATGCGTTAGAGTATTTTCAACCTCATCTTTTCGTAATGGGTCAAGCGCCGCCAGTACACCTGCAATATTTGATCCATCAGGCTGGAGCGTTTCAGAAAAAGGAACATAATTCCGCATGTGACTCGGAACAGGATCAAAAACAAATATTTTTTGCAGTTGAGATAAGACCTCTTTAATCCCTTCCTGTACCTCTTTTCTCAAAGAAAATGATTCAGCCTGTACCAATACAATGTGTGAGCGGCTAACATCAATTCTTTTTCCAGGCCCTTTAGTACCAGTCGAAAAATAAGAGGGGATCCCAGGGGCTGCGCTTTCCTGAGTCTGAGTATAGTATAGGCGTATCTCTCTGGGCGTCTGACTGCGAGGACCATACTTAAGAAGTGTGAGTTCCTCACCAGAGACCTCTGCTTTTACACCGTTTACAAGAACACTCAATTCATATCGATACTCAATATCTTTATCTTCGGTATTGAGAGTAATCACCATCGAAAACTCTCTCGTTGGCTTGCAGCAAACCCAATCTACCCCTCCACGAATGGGCTGGAGGTTGACATCCCCCTGAATTGACGGGTATATACCAACACCTGACGCAACCCGCTGTAAAAAAAGTAACGCATCAAGAGTATTTGATTTGCCGCTGGCATTTGTACCGATTAAAATGGTAACAGGGTCGATATACAGCGTTGCATCCCTGAAACTTTTCCAGTTTTTTAATTTCAGTTCAGTAATCATATCATGTATTCCTTTTTCATTGCCGTACGCTTGTATGCTCTACTCAAGTGGTGATCGTTAATCCGGTCACCGTTAAAGATAGGGAACCAGGGGGCGGATTCTACGTCTTTGCCCCGGTCTTTGTCCCATTTAATGTTGGGTTTGTCGCGGAGGATTCCGGCTCCTTTTTTGCCGACGTCGGGGACGGTGAGGAAGGGGCGGATGTTGAGGCGGACGCCGTCGTTGAGGTCGGGGTTCCAGCCGATGGGTTGCTGGTCGAGCGGTTTCCAGCGGACAAAGATGTCGTAAGGATTTTCGCCTTCGAGGATGAGTTCAAGCTTTTTCTTGAGGGCTTCGGCGGCGGCAAGGCGCTCTTCGGCGCCATCAACACCGGCGGTGATATCCTGTTTCTGGCGGCTGATCCAGTCACCGAGGTAGGTGTAGATGAGGGTTTCGAGGTTCTTGTAATCGAGCTTGTGGTAGTTGACGAGGGCGGCAAAGCCGTCGCGGAGGCCGTCCCAGATATGCCAGATAAACGGGCGATGCTGAAAGAGTTTGCAGTGCTGGGTAAAGAACTTTTCGCGCAGCCAGGTTTCGAGGGTTTTGCCAGCATGGTCGGCACTGTTGAGCAACTGTGCCTGCATGTCGGTTGACCAAACATCGCCGTAGGCGGCTGCAAGCAGGTTCAGCAGGCGGTCGGCAGCGGAGGCTTCACCCCGAACTGGGGGGATGCAGACAATGCCGTCACCATCAGCATAAGGCAGCAATGCTTCGCAGCGGTTTACCCACTCGCGCTGTTCGTTTGCCAGTTCCATCGCTGGATCAAGCTCAGCAGGCCAGCGGTAACCGAGCAATCGGGCTACAGCGATGTGCAGAACGATGCTATCACTGCGGAGCGATCCACTCGTTGTCCATTTTGAGGCTTCGTCCCAGACCACTGAACCGCAGGGATGGCCGTGAAAAATCCATTGGGTCGGGTCGTCGGAGAAGGGCTTTGGCAGTCCATTGGGATAGCGCTCTTCAGAAACTTTTGTCCAGCGGTCAAGATCGAAAGGAACCTTCACCAGCGTGGCGTTGGTGACATTGAGCTTCTGGTCAATCCGCCTCACGGCTTCGTTGTATTCCGGCGAAGAGCAGAAGCACCAAATGGCGTTGAGATGGGATTGGTTTTTAGGGACAATAACTGCTGTATTGTTGTCAAAATGAAACCCATCATAAAAAGTGGAAGGTAGTTGTCGCATACTACTAATTGCAACACCTTTTTTCCCCCAGACGTCTTGTCCTCTTCTCCAATTCTGTACGGCATGGTTTGAGCCTTTCATCTCATCCGCTAACAGGTACAGAGCACCACGCCCTTTCTCCCACAAAATAACTTGATTTCTGCCATGATGAGATATAGTATCAGAGACTGTTGACTGTAAAAATGCCCAGTCATCAGTAATATTCAGTTCCCAGTATAATCTATAAAATCTCTCCCCATCACCGGTTAAGCACCCGGAGCAATCACTTCCGTATTGAGACAATAATTCAATGTCATCCGCATCCTCCAAAGCAATCCTTGCATCCGGATTCGCCAACTGCTTTGCCTGTTCCACGCTCTTGATTTCAGCCGTCAGCAACCCGAGCGCTTTTTCAGTGGCAGTTCTTGGCTCTGAAACATCAAGGCCACTTAAAGAGTTTGATCGTCCAAGCAGGGATGCTTGATTCCTATTTCCCTTGCTCAAGGTGATAAGTTGGACATTAAAATCCCACATCGGTGTTTGAAATGCCTGTGGCCCCAGTCTTGCTATCAAATGCCATGTATCGTTTTTGAGCAACTTCTTGCGGAATTTTTGGTATGTGCTAAGAAAAAGCCAGTTCTGTGGCAGCACGATGCTGGTTGTGCCACCTTCCACACAAAACTCCAAGCACCTGTCAAGAAAGACTGTTGCAAGGTCATTCTTTGCTTCCGGGTAGTGCTGTTCGCAAAAGAGGCGGAGTGAATCACACTGTTTGCCTCTGGCGAGATAGGGCACATTGGTTATAACCCAGTGGTATTTGTCGCCCAGGAGGGTTGCTGCTTTTGCAAGACCCTGAGCGATAACACCCATCTCTGTTTTTTCATCATCCTTGTCACCCTCAAGTGCCATTGCCAGCAGCGGCCGAACATCGTCCCCTTTGAGTTCAAAGAGATCGTTTTTTCGCAGGCTTGACTCAGGATTGATAAGGCTGCCAAGCACCGGAGCTTCGCTGAAATGCGTGTAGAGTTCCCCCAGTGCCTGGCGGAGGGTAGTATCCTTTCCAGCAAGTGCCAGCCACTCCTCCCTTTTGACGCTGATGGACAACCCTGAACAGGCGACCTGCAATTCCGGCAAAACACGGTATCCACCGGCCTCGGGGTATTTCCATGCTGTGAGCGCAAGAGCAAATGCCGCCAGTTCCACGCATCGCTGATCGAGCTCCAAGCCATGAATGTTTTGGCGCAGGACAGCATCGACCGCTTCACGGGCAGAAAGCCCTTCAAGCTCCATACGCATGGGTACCAGCATCAGCAGTGCGGCAACAAGAAAATGGCCGGAACCGCAGCAGGGATCGAGTGTTTTCAGCTCACTCAAATGAGCTGGCCAGCTTTCGAATGTGCCAGCGGCGGGAGCCCATGAGCCTTCATCCTGTTGCACAAATCTGAGGGAAGCAAGCGAAACTTCGCGAATGGCGGCTTTACGGCGAAGCTCCTCTTCACTTGTAGCCGTCTGAAAATCACGCTCGCTCAACCGACGGGCTGCCCACCACGCTCCGAGGGAGTTATCGAGCAAAAACGATACCATGTATGGCTCAGTGAAAAGCTGCGTAACGGATGGCAGTTCGCGTGCGCCGATCTTGACTTCGGATGCATTGACCTCCTCCTTCTTTTTGGCCTGCCAGAACTGGTAGACCCAGCCGAGCGAGTCGGAGGCGGTGAACACTTCGAGAGGCAAGTCCGCCAACAGTCGCTCCAGCCGGTGCTGATGTTCAGGCGGCTGGGTGAGCTGAAAGACCGGAGAGTCGAGACGAAAAATCTGGGGAAGCATACGGGAGGCATAGCGGGACGCAAGTTCCCAGCCATTTGCCGCACCTTCATCAGCGGCAAGGTCTTCACACTCTTCGAGTGTAACCGCAACCGGTGCGTCCGGGTCAGGATACATAAGCAGGTTGTTCTCGGCAAGGAAGCGGGCAAAGAGCATCCGGTGCCAATGCTCGTAGGCGACCTCTTCAACAAGGCGATCCATACTCTGTGTTTTCCCACCGTTGAGGGAATCGCCCAGTTGACGGCCATGGATGCGGAGTTCACGACGCAGTTGCCGTTCGTGATCGCTCAAATGGGCAAAGGCGTTCGGCTCACCCACTCCGAGCTGTTCGAGGGCGGCACGGGCCGCACTCTCAGCAACATCACGGGCCGCCTTGATGGTTCGCTCAAGTTTTGCGCGGAGTGTTTTATCCAAAGTGTTATTCATACAGCGTTATCCTTTAAGAGACAAACGATTGGCCCATAAAAAGAGGCTGGGCCAGGAAATGGGCCAATTCGTTGTTTGGATATTCAGTTCTCATACGATAATGGGCCCGATCTTGATTTTTTGCAACAGAATAACTCTTGCTTCTGTAAGCCATGCATCGACATCTGCTTCCGTTTTCATTGTCCGACACGGCAACTCGATTTCTTGCACTTTTGGCTCCATCAGTCTGGCTGCTCCGAAGGCAACTTTTTCAAAACGTCCCGCCATTGCTGCAATGCGGTCACGAAACGCCTGAATACCAGTGTTATCGAGAGTCTGCAGGATGGCTGTGGCGTTTTCGAGGGCGATAACAGGCACTGCCGTTGAGACTAATTGTTGTTTGACCCGAAGTGCGTAGCGCTGTTCCGGCTCAAGCATCTTCCAGTTTGCGTCGACGTCGAGCCGAGCTTCTCCAATTTCCCACTGTTGGTGCCACTGGGTTTTCAAAACGTTGAGTTCATCGCGAAGGAGCTGGGTCAGGTTTGATACTAACGGGAGAACAAGGTCGGGCTCTTCAAGCAACTGACATTGCTGCTCAATGGTCTTGACCTGAACCCGAAGAACTTCGGCGTCCTGAATTTCTGGTGCATGTGCCATCAAACACTTCAGTACAACCCAGTTCGGCCAGCGTTTTCGTATCTGTTCGGCAAGCTCTGTCCATGAATCGATAGCGAGAGAAAGGCGATCACGCTGGTTGTAAAGCATCAATAACTGTTCGTTTCCTGCGGCAAGGCGAATTTCAGCGAGAAATGCGGTGTCTGGCCGAGCCGGTTTTGGGGCTTCTCCACCAGCCTCTTCTGCGAGATCGAACAGTTTTTTAAGGAACAACTGGATGTGTGCAAGCTCTTCTCCTTGCTTGACATTTTGAAGGCCCACTTTTTGCAGGAGTTTCCGGATTTGAATGCGTTGGGCAGTGGTGACGGTGGCGGATTCGACTTTAAACGTCACTTTGCCAATTGATTTGCGTTCCAGCTCCTTATTGTCTACTCTTTCTCCGCGTTCGTCCTGCGCTCTCGTAAGACCCGTAACCAGCAAGACAAGCAGAGCGCCATCAACGGCGTCACGTGACCAGCCATAAGGAGCGGATTCAAACTGGGTGCGAATATCAGAGCCTTTTTTGCCTCCGGCAATGAAGCCAAGTATGGATTTGCAAACAGGATTATTAACCGGTTCTCCTTGATCCGCTACAGCTTTAAGCGCATCGGGCGCTCCTTTCTGGGCGTTTTCATAGACCTTTGACCAGCCAATATGATCGGCGGTATAAAACTGCGGATAGAGCCGTTGAGCAGCGTTATTTGCAGCTTCCGATACCATTTCCTGAAGGTTATTGCCAAGGATCTCGTTGCCTCCACCCTGAAAAACCCGTGCACCTGAAAAGGCTTCTTCAAGCAACTCAGTAATTTTTGCTTCAGAGGATTGTCTTGTCGTTTCCATTGCTGCGCGCGCTTCGATGCCTTCTGGCGTATTGGGTATACCACGCTTATCCAGTGTTGCCCGAGCAGATTTGTTGTCGATGAGTTGGTGACGCAGGTCATCGGATGATCGTTTGGGAATAAAGATGAACACTATCGATGACTGATTGCCGACCTGGCGGGCATCAGCTCGTACTGAGTTTTCATCAATGTTCCACCCGTCGCGAACCCAAAGGGAGATATGAGTGCCTGCATCTTTAGGCAGTTGAGCGTCAAACAAAGGATTGATTGTGCGAGTAACTTTTGAACTTCCTTGGGAAAAGGAGAGCTTGTTTACCATCTCGCCGAATTTTTTTCGAATACGGTCATCTCGTTCGGCGTCAATCCGGTATGCTTCATTGGCTAAACTTGAACGTTGGCTTAAAAACTCATCAATCCATGCGGTGCTCTCTTCTGTCTGAATTCGATATTCATCACCGACTTTCATCAAAAGCTCGCATTTTTCAAGAAGCCCCGGTAGTTTGCTGCGCAGTGATGATGAGCCAACTGAAAGGTTTTCGACCAGCAGGTCTGCCAGGGTATCGACGGTTGCACGAATACCGATTTCAGTGTTGCTGGCCGAAAGTTTGCTGATAAGAAAGACTAGACCGCAGGCTCTTGCCATAAGGTGCTCATCTTCAGTGCCTTTACGCCAGCTTATTGTTTTTTCGTGGACTTTACGCGGCAATATGCGTGACTGGAGGAGTTTGTCGGCAGAGTCAAAGTAGAGGTAGTCGGCAGGGACGACATGGCCGAGCGTTTCATTCAGGTTTGTCTGGATGACCTTGTGGATCATGCTTAGCTGGTTGCGAAGCTGGCTATCGGTACCGGTTTGATCCAGGACCCTGAGCGTACTTTCCCAAAAGCGGCGGCGAACCGGAAGAATGGGATAATCCTGGGCAAAATTTCCTGTATCACTCTGCTGGTGCCCGATGGTCGTTCCAGAAAGATGACGAGAGATCTCTCCGAGGTTGGTCAGCATCATCTGCTCTATAGGGGCCTTCGCTTCTGCTTTTTTGGCAAGAATAACCTTGCGAATAACCGCATCCACATCGGCATCGGAAAGCTCCACACGAATCGTGAATCGGCCCTCAAGTTTTTTGAGATTGCTGGTACCCGTTACCGCGGTCTGACCCGTAGCGATAAAGAGAAGTTTTCCTCCGATGTTCTTGCAGCAAGATTCAACAACCTCTTGAACGTCAATGGAGCGCTGACTATCCTCACCGATATACTGCTGCACTTCGTCGAGAACAATAAGAGTTAGAGGAAATTTGCCCTCTTTAGTCAGTGCCATACGGATAGCTTTAAGCATCTCATCACTTGAGATATCCTGAACGTAAGGGTAGAGGTTGTTCAGGGTGTCAACGCAGGACTCCAAAGAGGGATAGAGTTTTGGTTTGGCCTTTACCAGTGCACTGTGCAGCCCTTCGGCAACATAGAAATTGTCGAGTTCTTCCTGCCAGTCAAAACCGCTCTCTTCAACATGGGCTCGAACTTGCTGGGCAATGCCTTCGTGCCTCAGCCACATGACAAACCGTGCAACAGGATATTGCTCAGGGAGATTGACCGATTTAAAAATAATCCTCAAAAGCGCAAGCCGGACACTGCCCATAGCCCCTGCCCCAAGGGTACCGGAGGCAGCATGTAAAGAGCCGTGTCGCCTGGACTGAATGCTGAGCTCCTTGAGGTTATCGCTAATGTTTTGTGAAAGGGTCGTAAGGCCGCGGGCTGTTGCACCATCATCGAACACCGTGTCTATCCAAAGGGCACGAAGCATTTTTACCAGATGCGATTTACCGGAACCGTAAAACCCGCTCACCCAAACTGCTGGCTGCTGAGCTTGATCGATGTTTTTGAGATAGGTATCGAGTATGTGTGCCAGACCATTTTCATACTGTCCTTCACAGACAAATGTTTCCAACTCGTAGCGGAGGACAGCTTGAGCAAGGGCCGTTTTTTCATCGTTCACATTGGCTACACCCTCATTGAGCAGCCTGCGGGTGGCCGGATCTTTTTGATAGATCTCACGATTTTTCATCATTGAACACATATTTCAATATTCCTTGTCTGCGGTGATAGGAACAGCGAGATAATTCCATCCGTCATAGCCGTCCAAAAGCCGGTAATTGTTGTTTTCATAGCTGCCAGGGAAAAAAACCAGCAACCTTCCGTTAACCATTGGAGCAAGTTGGTCAACAACCTCTTTGACTTTCAATAAGCCAAAAAGAGAACCAACTCCTTTAATGGCGACAACATCATTTCCAGTAGGGTTGTTTTTTTTCAAAAAATTGCTGAATTCTTGAGCGATATACGTTTGATATTTTGGAAGAAGAGTCGAGAGCAAGTGCGGTTTCCGGAAATAACTCTCGGCATATCGTTGAGAGGCTAGCCAGACTGCAAAGGTATTGGTAAGATCAAAAATGGCCCAGTTATGACCAGCTTGACGGGTGGCAATTTCAAATTCATCTATCCTAGCCACGAGTGAACGCTCTTCATTTTCGTTATAGACGCAAAAAATTACCCGCTGAGCTGCAGCGGCATCATCTCGCCAAGGCACTGCAATGTAAGAGGTGTATGACTGAATCAATCGTTTAGCTCTGCTCACGAATCCACTCCGCTTCTTGTTCATTAATCAGGTTCGGAAAATGAACCTCCATAACATCGCCAACCCGCTTCCAAACCATCCAGCCTTTACGCGAGCCTTCCTCAGCAAGCGTTAGAGCCAAAGATACCGGGCAGTTCAACAGGTGAACATAGTCGCTCGTCAACAGTGCCTGACCTCGAATTCCTGAAAGATAACCAAGAAACAGTGCAAAAGAGAGCGCACCCGCTGTTGGAGTAACCGAAGTTCGACGTTTTAAGGCTTTCCCTGTCAGATGACCGGATTTTGTCCATGTCGAATTGAGATTCTGGGCGGTAGACTTCAGGGTTGCTGGACTGAAACGGCCAGGAAATAATCCCTCCAGATGCCGTTCCAGTGCTTCGCGTGCCATAATATCACCATCTTTCAATGCCAACATAAACGGTGTGGCGATTCGAAGTAACGGATCGCGACTATATGCACAAAGAAGGGCAAGGAGAGGACGGGCATCAACATCCCTTTTCCAAAAAAAAAGAAGTGCACGAAAGAGTGTTATATCGGGGGAGAGCCCATAAAGCTCAACAAGATGCTGAAACGTCAGTTTACGGGTATTTTCAGTTCTCTTGGAGAGACAGTTGTCATCTACAATCGCCAATTGGTAGACTGCCTTCACTGAAGAGGAATCGGTAACTCGCGAAAGCAGCGTCTCCAATTCGAGCAGCATGATCGTTCTGGATGTATGTACGCCACCACCAGCCTTCATATTAAATCCAAAAAGATCTAGCTTCTTATACCTTGTTACCATAACTGGGGGTATTTTTTAATCCAAACGGACTTCTTTGGGATAAGTTAATAATATAGAACAGACAAAAGCCGTCCAACGTATTAAAAACCTTTTCTCTTTGCTTGCAATTAGCGCGATTTTCCGGTCTCAAAAAGCCTTAGTTTGATGAGATATTTTAATCACATCTATGCAGTCAACTGAACAACTGATATGTTGGGCCTCATATGGTTGCAAATATTCAAACCAAACTCTGTTCATTCACTCAACCTGCTCAATACAGTTGCTGCCCTGATAGCGGGCATTGTTGACCTGTGTTGATACCTGATACATTTCCAGAATACCGTTATCAGCGGGAGCGAGCATCTTCGAAAGATTTACAGGATCAGCTTCCAGCCACGTTTTCCAGTTTTCGGGTTCGAGAATTACTGGCATTCGGTCATGGAGAGTTGCGATCTGCTCATTTGCCGCAGTGGTGATAATGGTGCATGTCGTGATTGCGGGCTCTTCGGTATTCTTTGGCTTCCAGGTGTCCCACAACCCGGCAAATGCCATGGGCAAGCTATCAGCCCGGTGGATGTACCAGGGTTGCTTCTTTTTCCCTTCGATGCGTTCCCACTCATAAAAGCCGCTCGCTGGAATCAGGCAGTGGTTCCGCCCAACCAGATGCCGGTAATACGGTTTCGAGACCAATGATTCAGCCCGTGCGTTTATTGGTCTGATTTTGGGAAGTTCTTTGGACCAATAAGGAATCAACCCCCATCGTGCCGAGGTGAGCTTATAGGGTTCATGGCTGGCCTGCAGGATTGTAATATCCGTTTCCGGAGGGATGTTGTATCGATTAGCCTGGGGGTAATCCTGATTCTCTTCAAACGGCAACTCCAGTTGGCGAAGGAGGTCAAGAAAGTACTTCAGTTCGTAAAATCCGAATCGTCCGCACATATTTCTCCCCTTTTTTCCGTTAACAAATATTTATGCTCATCACACTCTCTATGCAGTAATATAGAACTACGACGAGGTATATGGAATGGCGGCGGCTCTTTTAACCAACTTCCCTTCTCGTCTTCAGAATGTATATTCCGGTAATGAAAATATGGAACAACGATGAGACTCACGAGA
>Ga0194037_1001438_pt1 | contig 17167 bp, 9 predicted proteins | sample JunL306m_MetaG_FD_148653 | JGI IMG/M metagenome (GOLD analysis project Ga0194037, IMG submission 148653) | Anoxic zone freshwater microbial communities from boreal shield lake in IISD Experimental Lakes Area, Ontario, Canada - Jun2016-L304-6m | ecosystem: Environmental > Aquatic > Freshwater >...
ATACACCAACGTTTCCTGCTTCTCGAGCTTCTGCAATTACTTTCCACGAGCCCGCTTTCAATTCTTTTTGCATTAACTCTATCCATAAATATGGAGGGAATATTTTTTCTACATCTTTACTTCCAACTTCACTAAGCACTTTAAAGTTTTTACTAAGCTTTTGAATAAAATCGCATTTCACATCATGAGGAATATCAATTGATCCATCACTCACTTCAACATATTCTAACTTATATTTATCCAGTACTTTTAAATAATCATCAAATTGATTGCGAACAATAAATGCTTCAAATAAAGTTCCTCCAAAATACACATTGATTCCGGCATCATGATATCTGTTTATTTTTTCAGTAAGCAATTTCTCGGTAACAAAAGCAGTTCCAAATCCCAATTTCACCAAGTCGACACAATTGCCTGAAACAGAAATAAAATCTTCCACTTCCCGAACACTCAAACCTTTGTCCATAACCATGGTAAGTCCGTTATTTCTTGGCTTTGAATCTCTTTCAGGTATTTGTTTTAATTTAAACGTTTTCATAAAAATAAATTTTAATCTTAATAAATTTTATCAAGTAGATTTTCTCGAGCGCAAGGTTAAGGCTACTTTCTGTAAAGTTCAATGATATCTGTTATCAAATCTGCTTTTTTTAATCCCGGTGAAAATTCAAAAAGCAAATAATGATCTTCAAAATTTAACATTAATGCAGATTCAAGATGTTGAATGGCTTGTTTGTTTTCCATTTTTAACAACAAATAATTAACCATCCTGTAATGGTATTGATGACAATCGGGCTCTACCTTTAGTGCTTCCTGCATTATTTCTATAGCACCATCAAAATTATTGAACCAATATTTTATAAACGACCAATCAAGCCACGCTTCTTTTAAAGTAGGATCTGTTTCAACAAGCTTGCTGTATATTTCTTCGGCTTCAGGGATAGAACCAAGTTTAAATTCCACTTCCCCTAAAATGAGCAGATATTCACTATTATCAGGTTCAAGCATTACAGCTTTTTTAAAATATTGTAGCGCTTCTTTAGTGTTTCCTTCTTTTTCATGAGTAAGGCCAATACCGAACCATGCTTCTGCGAGATTTGGATTTAATTTAGTTGCTTTATTATAATATTGGCGGGCTGTATTATTCTGATCCAAACGCTCGTAACATCCACCGATATTACAAAAAGTGGTAGAGTCGGGACCTTCTTTTTGGGTTGTTAAATTATATTCATTGATGGCTTCTTCAAATCGGTCTAATTCAACAAAGCAATTTGCTTTATTAAATTGTGCTGCAACAAAATCATCATCAATAGCAAGGCAGTAATCAAATGCTTCGATAGCTTTTTCAAACTCTTCAATTTTGCCAAAAGTAATTCCTAAATTATACCATGCTCCTGTAGAGTATGGATCAATGTCGATCAGCTTTTGATATGTTTCAATACATTTATCATATTGCATCAAAATATCATAGCAATTTGCAAGTTCATAAAAAGCCTGTTCTGTTTCAGGTTGTTCTAATATTATTTGAGAGAAAAAAGTTGCTGCTTTTTCGAATAGTCCGCATTCTTCAAAAACATATGCTATTTCAAAAAGAGTATCTATCCTGTCGTCACAATGAAGGAGTGATTTTTCAAAACATTCTTCAGCGTCTATTATTTGGTCTATGTTAACATATGCTTCACCTTTTAACAAAAGGAGTTCAGGATTGAAAGGCTCATATAATTCTACTTTCTCAAGTTCATCTATTGCATCTTCAAACTTCTCAAGCTCTAAAAACACTTCTGCTTTTTTAAATTTGAATCCTGTATAATATGGATAAAGAGACTCGCCATAAAGAACAGCATCAAGTGCTTTTTTAAGTTGATCTTTCATAATGTAATATTCAGCAATTGATTCAATGGTCTCGGTATCGAAAAAATCTTGCGATTTATTTCTAATCATTTTCTCAAAACGATCTACGCTTGATAATACATCTTTATCTAAAAAATCTTCTCCTTCCATAGCGATGAAAATTGTTCACTAACAAATATAATCTTCAAGATAACAATAAAGATTTAAAACAGTTCACACTTGTTTAAAAAATAATTTTAGCTGATGTAATTAAAATAAGACATACGCAAACATTGCCTGAGGATAAAATTATTGCATATCCTTAAAGATTATATAATGATAGGTTTATTATTGTTATCTCAAAAAACAACAAATGAAAACGTTTATACAACTATTTATCATTACACTTTTTTTAGATGTAAGCTCTCTAACTGCATTTTCTCAAACAGCTATTCCATTCGATTCGGCACTAAAAGATGTTGGGGTAGCAGTATCTCCTTCACATTTAAACTTTAATGTTAAGCCTGGTGAAAGTAAAACAATAGAAGTAAAAGTAACCAACGAAACAAAATCAAAACGATCATTTAAAGTAACATTAAAAGATTTTGATATGGATAAATCTGGCGCTTCTTCTTTCATGTCAGCTGGAACAGGAGAACATTCCTTATCCACATGGTTGAATATATCTCCAACATTTATGGAATTGCAACCGGGTGCTTCTCAAAAAATTAGGGTAACGTTAACTCTTCCTGATAGTGAAGGAACTAACCGAGCTGCTTGGTGTGCGATGATGGTTGAAGAGGCCAAGGAAAGACAAAAACTTGAAACTGACCCTAACGATCAAAAGATTGCATTTGGAATTACACCATCAACAGCTTTTGGTATATGGATTTATCAAAATCCGCCAAATGTTGCTGTTAAAAAAGTTGAAATAGTAAATTTTGCCCTTCAAAAATTAAACAATAAACCTCGAAACATAGAGCTTACATTAGTAAATAAAGGTGACGGTATTTCATTTTGTACCACTTATGTTGAGTTAACAAATACGAATACAGGAAAAACGCAACGCCTTTTGGTGAAACGATTTACATTACTTCCGGGGTATACACGTAATTATTTATTTAGCTTACCCGAAAAGTTGGATAAAGGAAAGTACTCGGCAGTGGGAGTTTTAGATTACGGTAGTAAAGATGAAGTTCAGGCAGCTGAATTAGAATTCAAAGTGGAGTAATTCAGTATAAGTGGCAATAAAAACTTATAAAAATTCAATAATTTTCTTAAAATAACAAAAAACCACCTAACTATCTGAGGTACAAGGAGAAAAATTTTCTGAAATATATCATTTATCACTAAAAACAGCTACTTATTTGGCAAACACAGCTACTTATATTTGTAATTTAAAAAACTACTTATATCTTTGTTTTGAAATTTAAACTTATTCAAAATGAAAAAAAGTATCTTAACATTAGCAGTTCTAGCCGGGATGGCTACAGCGGCTTTCGCACAGTTGAAAGATGAAAAGGATGTAACTATCACTATGGATCTTCAACCGATTCTTCAACTTAACATGTCAACACCAAGTCAATTAGATTTTGTATTTGACGACATCAACAAGTATTATGCAGGTATCACAAAATATGCTGCAACAGTTCTAAAAGTAAGTTCTACAGTAAATTGGGATCTTTACGCAATCGGTATTTCTAACGGTAACGTTGGAGCAGGATACTGGGATCAACAAATTAAGTATGGTACAGGTGGATCGGGTGGAGCTACAAATAAACTTCCTTTAAGTTTAGTAGAATTACGTCAAGGTCAACCCAACAACAATGCAACAGCTGCAACAGGTGCTTTTAAAGATTATAGCGCTGTGTTTCCTCCAGTTGCAAGTCCTTCGGGTTCAAACAGTTTATATGTTGACCCTGCAAATGCTGGAACTCCTCCAACCTCAGCAATGAAATATATTGCTGGCCATAGTGGAACAACCGCTACTGGAGCAGATGGTGTTGCTGGTGGTAGCTATCTAACAGCTGGTGGTTTAACAAGTAACTACTATTATTCTATTGATTATAGAATCCTTCCTGGTTTGCCTGCAGTTTTCCCAATGGCTTATGACGCAACTGGTGTTACTGCAAAAGATCTTGTAACTGCAAATGCAGCTGGTTCATATGCACAACCAGGTGTATATACAATGAATGTACAATACTTATTATTAGAAGACCAATAATAAAACATTTATCAAAACATAAAAGCCAGAAATGATTCCTCATTTCTGGCTTTTAAACAAAAAAATACTCTTTTAAAAATGCACTGACCAAGCATGAAAAAAGTAAAAAAAATATTAGTAATTTTTTCTGTGTTGTTATTCAACATTTCGAAAGCTCAACAGTTTTGCGATAAAGTAACACTGTTATTAAGTAGTTCTCCAAATGTTGATTTTACTTTCGATACTTTTGGAAAGTATCTTGGCGGAATTACAGAAAATGGCGTTAGCCAATTAAAAGTTACCGTTGACAATAGCCTAACAAATAATCCAGACTGCAGATGGAATCTTGTTATATATATAGATAACAGCAGCAACCCTGCGACTCCATCAGATGAATGGGAACTACTCACACCTCACTCGTCATCTGGGACAACACCAAAAATAAATCAACTTCAAATCAGAGTAAGAAACAGATGCAATACTTCAACAACAGGAAGTGGTTTTTTTAATGCAAATGTATTACCAGGTCAACCAATAGTATTAATTTCAAATACAGGAATTACAATTCCCGCAGGATCCTGTGTTTCTAATGTGAATGGCCCAGGAAATTATATTAAAAATTATGATGAATTCACATTTGATATCGATTACCGAATAGCCCCGGGATTGAGTATGAGAAGTGGAATATATCAATTAAGATTAAAGTATTTATTAACCGAAGCTCTATAAGAACTGAAGATAAAAGATGCAAAAAATCTGTAAAAATATCGTGTATTGTTTCTTATTGCTAACTATAGCGCTTCCAACTTTTGCCCAAAACACAAAAGATTCAATAGATCCCAAGCCTGAACACACCAATACCTTAACTGCAAAATTTATTTCTAATGAAATCCTCTTGTCTCAAGGAGAGATTGTTTCAAACGTTTTGCACCTTACAAACAATACAGGACATTCTGTAAAATTCAGATTGTCGCTAGATTTTCCAACAGGATGGAAAACACTTTTTAAAAATGCTGATTTTATTGAGCTTGAAAGTGGAGATTCAATGTTTATTCCTGTTAGAATGCTACCAACCGTTAAAATTTTAGGGAATACGAGGTTTATGATCTCTGCTTACCTTATTTCAGAAGACGATATTCAATTAGCCAACACCTATTTTTGGAGTTTTACTGAGAAAAAAACTAGCTGGTTATTATCAGTTGAACCCTCATCAAAAAGATATTTTAAGAATGGATCAAACGAAACCGGATTTAAAGTAAATATTTTAAATACAGGAACCGAAAGCCAACCAATTCAACTTACTTTAACAAACACAAGTTTGTACGCAATTTTATCTGATTCTTCAGATAGGATGATAAAAAATGCTAATTATAATTTAACCATCAAACCATTTCAGGATACAACTTTTACTTTTAAGTTTAAATATTTTCAGGGAACCCGAAACTTTAATAGGGTTGATATTGAAAACCATAAACCTGAAAATGTCAGCGAAGAAAAAACCTTTTCAGTTTTTGTAAATAGTACAGAACCTAACCTTGGAGGAGGAAACGGTTTTCAATCTGGTCAAAAAGTAACATTCACTAGACTTTCAAGCGACAAAAAAGTAAATGATTACCAAGCAGCAAGCTTGCCTATGGTTGTTGATTTTAATGTGAATAATATCATGAATGATGTAACATTTTCAACATTAAATATCAGAGGGGTTGGTCAGATTTCTCAAGATCAAATGCTCATGTATAATTTTCAAACATCGAGTAGCACCAACTCAAATGAAAATGTATTATCAAACAGTATGTATTATTTAGGTTATTACTATAACAAAGGAAGTGTACAAGGAGGATTTATCAATGGTGGAATGATGGGGTTACAAAGTTTCGGAAGAGGGCTTAAATCAGATTATTATTTAACACCAAAACAAAAAATTGGAGCCTTTTATATAAACAATACCGGAGTTGAAGGAAGTAACAATACTTATGCTTACGGAATAAATTATGAACTACGTTACTTCAAGCAAAATACACTGAATATCGATTATGGAAGGAGCGAAAATTCTTACACAAAAACTGTTACAGATGCCTACAATTCACGTGCTGGTTTTAGTATTTTAAAAACACAATCTATCTTTATAAATTTTTCAACTACTGTTTCCACTTCAACAAATATTTCAATAAACACTCCAACAAAAATTGGTTTTTTTGGATCACTTGCTTACAACGGTTCATTTTTCAAAAACAAACTCAGTACTAACCAAAATATAGGTCAGAGTACAAAAGAATATGGCAATAGCAATGTTGCTAGAATATATTATAACCAAAGTACGCGTTATATTTTTAATAATAGATTAGGTTTAGTACTAGTTAATGGCTTCAATAAAATTGATTATTCATTTGGTAAAACATTAACTAATAATACTCAAAACAATCAAATAACATTAAACATTAACAAGAAAAATGTATCATTACAACCCCAGTTATTTTATAACATTTACAACAATGTAACAAATTCATATCACTCTCGTGGGGCAGGTTTTACTTATAACATTTTTAATCCAAAGGAAAACATTCGTGTTTCAACAAATATTCAAACTGGTTATAATAAACCGATAAATAGTTCTGAAAATAACGATCGCTTTTTTTTACAATGGGGAGGGTTTGTATTTTATAAAACTTTATCTGTAAATGCCAGATATATGATGATGCCAACAAATACTCAAACTTTACAATCATCAATAAGTAATAAAACACCACAAACATTTTCAACTTCATTACAACATCAATATTTGTTTAATAACTCACATTTTATGATTCAAACAGGAGTAAATTATTACTTCAATAATGTATTTAATCAACAAAGTGCAAGTGTTTATCCTGAACTCTATTATTTCTCAAATGATGGTTGGAGATTTAAGGTAAACTTTAATTACAATCTTATTTCTGGAAATATTTATAATTTCAGTAATCAACAAATGAACAGTGAAAATGCTTCAACCTATGTGAATCAAAATATTTACATTGGCTTTGGTGTTCGTAAAGAATTCGGTATTCCAATTCCTTTTGTTAAAAAGAAAAATCATAATGTTGAATGTGTTGCATTTTACGATTTGAATGGAAATGGGAAAAAAGATAAAAATGAGCAACCAGTTGAAAATATTATAGTATCAATTGCAAGTTCTGATGTTATTACAAATGAAAATGGTGAAGCAAGAATGGAAAATTTCCCTACAGGAATTTGGCCAATCTCTGCTAAAAGTTTAGAGGCAAGTGAATCTTGGTTTGCAAACATTCCAGACAGTGTGATGATTACAAAAAGCCGTTCAGTAATGATTCCGTTTGTGAGAGGTGTGAAAATTAAAGGTAAAGTTGGAATAGATCGCGAATCAATAAGAGTTGATGCTTCATCCCCATTCGATCTTTCTAGAATTAAAATCACTGCAAATGGCGACAAACCATTTAATACACTTACAGACTTTGAAGGGAATTTTGAGTTTTATTTACCCTATGGAAAATATATTATTACGATGGATGAAAACATTCTTGGCGATAAATATAAACTCGCAAAAAATAATTATGAAATTGAAGTGAACAGAAGCGTTGACGGGATGTTTTTGTCCTATTTAATAGTTGAAAGAAAAAGAAAGATTGTAAAAAAGAGCTTCACAATTCCTGAAAATCAAAAATAAAAACTTCCTTTTTCCAGAAGGAAATATCCAACATTTAGGTTAAACATGTATTTTGCCACATCAAACATTTTGATGATGAGACTCATTTTAGTATTTCTATTCTTCTTCCATTCAATATTTTCTGATGCTCAAACTCAGAATAAAACAAGGCAATCCAAATGGCAGCAAAAAGTTGATTATACTATTTCAGTAAAGTTAAATGACATCTTTCATACACTCAGCGCTTCCGAAAAAATTGTTTACACAAATAATTCTCCTGATGATTTAAGAGAAATTTATATTCATCTTTGGCCAAATGCCTATAAAAACAATGAGACAGAGTTTGCAAAACAACATCTCGAAAATGGCAAAACTGATTTTTATTATTCTAGTGAGGAAGATAAAGGTTGGATAGATTCGCTAGATTTTAAAGTAGATGGAGAAACTGTAAAATGGTATTTGTTAGATACTATTGATATCTGTAAAATCGAATTAATGCATCCGTTAAAACCCGGACAGAAAATAATCATCACAACACCTTTTAAAGTTAAAATCCCTTCCGTTTTCTCTCGTATGGGGCACGAAGGTCAGCTATATTGTATCTCGCAGTGGTACCCAAAACCGGCAGTATATGATGTAAATGGTTGGAATTATTTTCCATACCTAAATCAAGGTGAATTTTATAGTGAGTTTGGAAAATTTGATGTAAGTATTTCTGTTCCTAAAAATTACGTGGTTGCTGCAACGGGAGATCTACAAAATGAAGAAGAAAAAAAGTGGTTGCAGGAAAGAACAAATGTAAAATTTTCTAAAAACAACAGAACAGATACCATAAAAAAATATCTAACTTTTACATCATCAAATCAATTTAAAACACTTCGCTTTGTGCAAGATAGTGTGCATGATTTTGCTTGGTTTTGTGATAAACGATTTACGATTGAGCAAAGTTCTGTCGTTTTAAAAAGTGGCAAAAAAATCAATACATTTTTATACAATGTTACGACATCCGAAAATGCTATTCAATGGGTTGATACTGCGATAAATTTTTATTCTAAAATGCTCGGTGAATATCCTTACAATCATGCAACAGCTGTGGTGACACCATTAAAAGCCGGTGGTGGCATGGAATATCCAACTATTACAAATATAGAAACTGCAAGCCGACAAGTAATCGTTCATGAAGTTGGGCACAATTGGTTTTATGGAATTTTAGCAAATAATGAACGCACTTATCCATGGATGGACGAAAGTTTTAATACTTATTATGAGAATAGAAATAATCATGTAAAAAGTGTTGCTATTCACAAAGGTTTGTGGGGAGGAATTAACAAGAAATCTTTCGTTGTTGATTTAGATGAAGGACCTTTTGGAATGCTCCAATTAGAATATTTTTTAGCAGCCAGAAAAAATTCAGATCAATCAGTAAATATTCCTTCAACTGATTTCACAGATAAAAATTACGGTGAAATTATTTATGCGAAAGCACCACTGATGTTTCATTATTTGCAAGATTATTTAGGCGACAGTTTGTTTGATGCCATAATGCAGAGTTATTATGAAAAATGGAAATTCAAACATCCACTCCCCGATGACTTTTTTGATCATGCAAAAAGTTTTACAGGAAAAAATTTAGATTGGTTTTATCAACTGTATTCAACAACAATTAAACCTGATTATACAGTTAGTGGAATTAAGAAAAAGTTATCTGTCATTTATGAATTATCCGAAACGCCAAATGTTTATTCTTTTAAAATAAAACTCAAAAATAAATCATCTATTACATCACCATTTCCTATTTCCTCAATGATTAAAGATTCTGTAATTGAAACAAAATGGTTTGATGGTTTTAGTGGTACAAAAACGATTGATTTCGGAAATTCAATTGGAGATAAATTCAGAATTGATGCTTACGAAACCACGTTAGATGTTTATCGTGACAACAATACAATTCGCACTCACGGAATTTTTAAATGTGTTGAACCTTTATCATTTAACCTTCTTGGCAACCTTGAAAACCCCTATAAAACACAACTATTTTACATGCCAATTATTGGTGCAAATCTGTACAATAAAACAATGCTTGGGTTGACTTTTTATAATAGCCTTTTACCAAAGAAGAAATTTGATTACATCCTTGCTCCTATGTATTCGTTTGGAACAAATGATATCGTTGGTTATGCAAATTTTGAAAGACATATTGCTTCTTACAGTTCTTTTAGTCAAATTCATTTAGGAATAAATACTGCGCGATTTGGATATGGCGGTTATGGCAATAACCTGACGTATAATAAAGTTGCTCCTTTCATTTCCTTTGATTTGAATAAAAAAAATAAACGCTCACCAATTGATCAGAGTATTTTAATAAGAACTGTTGTAATCTTAAATAATAAAAATTTAGATACAAAAGACGCCCCATACCAAATTGCAAATAATTCGATTACAGAAGAAGCTATTTATTCGCTCAAGAATTATAAAGAGATAAATAAAAATGAATTATTGATCACACTTCAAAACATAAAAAACAATACTGATGCTGTAAAATTATTTGCTTCGTTCAAACAAACTATCAATTACGAGAAGCCAAAAAAAAAGATGGATATCCGATTGTTTGGAGGAGCATTTTTGTATAAACAAAGTGTAGTACCGGGTATTGGCGAGTACAATTTCAGAACATCAGGAAACTCAGGACAAACAGACTATTTATTTGATCATGCATTATTTGGCCGTAGTGCTTATGATGGTTTATTTTCACGACAACTGATCGAACAAGATGGCGATATGAAAATGCCAATGCAACTTTACACTTCAAACACCTGGATGGTGAGTGGTAATTTTGTGACAACAATTCCCGGTCCAATTCCAATTAGGATTTTTGGTGATATTGGAATGATAAATGTGAAAGGATTGAGCACTGATGAAATAAAAATCCAATATGCTGCAGGAATAAAAATGGTTCTAGTAGAAAATATTTTTGAAGTAAACTTCCCCTTATTTTATTCAGATGATTATGAAACTGTTTATAATTTAGATCCAACTTACAAAGATGAAAATGCTTTTCAAAAACTTGGCCGAAGGATAACTTTTACGTTAAACTTAAATAAAATGAATCCGATAAAATTTGTAAGAAATATGCAGTTTTAAAACAATGAATTTATTTTAAATCCTAACCTATTTCATAATAGAAATTTTCTTAACAATCTTCTGACCGTTAATAGTAAGAGTACAGAAATAAATTCCATTCTGAACATCTCTCATATCCATTTCAATTTGGTGTGTTCCGTTTGTTTTTGTCAATTCATTTGTTGAAGATATTTTTCTTCCGTTGATATCAAAAAGCTCAGCAAATACTGTACTTTCAGATTGTAACTCAAATGAAATGTTTAATAATTCGGATGCTGGATTTGGATAAAAAGCTGTGTGAAATTGATTAGCAGAACTGATAGTATTTATTCCTGTTGTAATAACAACTGCTGGTTGAATTGTATCAATAATACCATCCGGCCATGCAATGAATAAACCTAAAACTCTGGTAAGTTGATTGGGTGTTAATTTTTTGTTCTGATTGATAGGATCTTTAGGAAATAATAACGTGTCTCTTTTAACCAAATTGCTATAAAAACCTGAAGTAAATATCAAACCTGCTTGTCCAATTCTGGTGCCAATATTTCCAACAGATTTTTTCAATAAAATCGTATCAGTTGCAGCATCTGTTAAATCGAATTCAAGATTATCCAAAGGTGCTTGATAAGCATATGGTGAGTGGAAAGTTCCGTAAGCATCATTCTTAGAAATAAACATGACAGTATTATTTGTAAGCATTGTTGTTTTCATCAAATCAGGTGAACCATGGTGATACATCAAATCAACATTTGGATGATTTCCATTTACAACAATATTTGAAGTGTCTCTTGCTCCGGTTAGAGTATATACAGTAAATGCAGTGATTGCTCCATTAGGATTAGCAGGAAAATTTGAAGGGGTTTTTAAACCAGAGATAACTTTATAATACCCTATGCCTGATGTTAAAACTTGTGAGCTTGTAAAAATTGTTTGTGAAATGTTTGTGCTATTTTTTGGAGCAACTGCAATTGCATAAGGAACTGATGCATTAACAGTCATAAAAGGGGTAGCTTTTCTAAAACCAAGTCCTGCAAATTTCAACTCTCCGTTTATGTAAACATCAACTGCATCAATTGCTGAATCCGGACAATTATTTATGAATTGCAATTTTGAAGTAAGCTTCGTAATTTCTGAAACTGTTCCGTTATTATATGCTATATACACTTTCATAAGCGGTGCATTAGCTTTATAGCCAACTGTATCCATTACTCCTGAAGTAAATATCACACCTGTTTTGGTTGCAAGGGTAGCACCAAAATTAAAAGTATGTACACCATAAAATTTCGAACTATCTTGATTTGTAATACTTAGTGTTGTTAAAGCTGTTGAAGTGTTAGCGTAAATAAATGAAGACAAATTTTTATACGCTGAATTATCCGCTAGCTTAGTTTTAGGAGTTGATAGTTGATTAAAATCAATAGTTGGGGCATCCGGAACACCGTTAAAAAAAACATAACCAAATTGAGAAGCAGGTGCTGATTCACTAAACGAATTAGTTGAAGTAAATGTTAGCGAATTGTTTATTCCATCAGGGTTTGAACCATATTTTGCAGTATCAATCACACCTGAAAGTATGCCTAAATAAGTAATATTTGAATCGAAAGGCGCTTTACTTAATTGTAAAAGAGAAGATGAAGAAGCTACACTATGTTTTAATTTAACCGAAACAATATGAGAATCTGCAGGGATAGTAAATACTGCGGAAGCGCGTCTGAATGGAAGACTAGAAACATATTTTATACTGTCCAACCACAAGTCAACACTATCTATAGTAACATCAGGTGAGTTATTAATAAACTGCATTCTTGCTGTTTGAGCTGTTGCCATCGTTACTGTTGAAAGGCAAATTAGAACTAAAACATTCTTAAGGATTGAAAGAAAGGAGAACTTTTTCATTTATCTTTTTGTAATTATATATTGTTAACTGAACTTAGAATGACAAACCTAAACGAAATCGGGTAAAAACACAAAAAAGTATTTCGATAATTTCAAGTTCCTTATTTTCAGCTAAAAGTTGCATCAATAAAATATGCCTAAAAATTTTGAACAACAAAATTCTACATTTGAACACATGAGCAAGCAAAACTTTTACGAACAATTTGAAAAAGCATTTCAAAAACTTAATGAGAGTCAAAAAAAAGCTGTCAATCAAATTGATGGACCGGTACTAGTTATTGCTGGCCCCGGAACAGGAAAGACCCAAATACTCGCAGCACGTATTGCTAATATTCTTTTACAAACTGATACTAATCCTGAAAATATTCTTTGCCTAACTTATACTGATGCCGGCACAATTGCCATGAGAAAAAGACTGCTGCAATTTATTGGTCCGGATGCTTACAAAGTTGGCATTTTTACTTTTCATGCATTTTGTAATTTGGTGATACAGGATAACTTAGATCTTTTCGGATTAAGGAGTTTAGATGCGATTTCTGAACTCGAACAACTGCAATATATTCATGAAATTATTGATTCTTTTCAAAAAGATAATCCTCTGAAACGCTACACCGGTGAGGTTTATTTCGATACCAAACGCCTATTGAATTTATATGAGGTGATGAAAAAAGAAGATTGGAATGCTGATTTCATCACCCAAAAAACCAATGAATATATTTTGAGCTTGCCTGAGCGAGATATTTATATTTATAAAAAAGACAGTAAATACGGCAAAAAGGGAACGGTAAAACAAAAGTTGCTTGACGAAGAAGTTAAAAGAATGGAACAACTAAAAGCAGCTGTTCAATCGTTCGAGACCTATCAGCAAAAATTAAAAAATAATAACCGCTACGATTTTTCTGATATGATATTATGGGTGATCGAAGCTTTTAAAACTAAGCCTGAATTATTGATTCAATATCAGGAACAATTTCAATATTTTTTGGTTGATGAATTTCAGGACACGAGTGGTTCACAAAATGATTTATTGCAATTGATGATTGATTACTGGGATTCGCCAAACGTATTTGCAGTGGGCGATGACGATCAATCTATTTACCGTTTCCAGGGTGCAAATGTTGAAAATATCATTCATTTTAAAACAAAATACTTACAATATCTTGAAACAGTTGTGCTAACTGAGAACTATCGTTCATCACAAAAAATTCTTGATGCATCTATTCATTTAATTAAGCGAAACGAAAACAGATTTTCTGATGATAAATTTCTAACAGCATCCAATCAAGAAGTATCAGCACTTAATCATATCCCTGAAGTTCGTGCATATCAGAATCAGGCACATGAAACTGTTGGTATTGCTTTAGAAATAGAAAATTTAAAACAACAAGGTGTTTCCTTAAATGAAATTGTGATTATATATCGCAATCATCAACAAGCATCAGAGTTAATTTCCTATTTTCAGGCAAAGAAAATTCCTGTCAATATCAAAAGGCGAATTGACATATTGAATGAACCTCTCATCAAAAAAATAATTACCATTTTGCGTTATCTGCAAGCAGAAATTAAACGACCGCATACAGGCGAACATTTTTTATTTGAGATATTGCATTACGATATTTTTAATATTCCTGCTTTAGAAATTGCAAACCTCAGTGCAGAAATATTTTTCAACAACACCAACGAAAAAAAACTATCGAACATCACTTGGAGAGAGGCGTTGTCGAAATATAAAAGCAAAAAACAACCAACACTTTTCAGTGCAAATTCTGTTCATGAAAGTATCAGTGCTTTCAGTAAGAATTTTGAAGAATTGATAAAAGATGCTGTGAATTTGCCCTTACCTGAATTACTCGAAAAAATTCTATCGCGTTGCGGTATTCTGGTAAGTGCTTTAACTTCATCAGACAAAATGTTCAATCTCGAAATTCTGAATACTTTATTTGATTTTGTTAAAAATGAATGTTCGAAAAATCATAAAACTTCCATCAGTTCTATTCTCGAAATTATTACCTTGATGGAGGAAAATTTTGTTGCTCTTTCGGCTCAAAAAATCAGTTATTCAGAAAATGGAGTAAACTTCGTTACAGCACATTCATCTAAGGGGTTGGAATTTGAATATGTGTATATTATTGGATGTTTAAAAAACAAATGGGACTCAGTAAGCAAAAACCAAAACTTTAATTTCCCTGATAATTTATTTGAAATTAAAGGTGACGATATTGAAGAATCTCGGAGACTTTTTTATGTTGCCATGACACGTGCAAAAAAGAATCTGGTTATCACTTATCCTGCATTCGATAACAATGGAAAAGAACTCGAAAAAAGCAGATTTGTTGCCGAACTCGAGGATTCTGGAAATGTAATTACTCATCCAATTCATCTTGATGATAATGCTTTGGTAGATTTTAATTTTAGCATTTTAAAATCCCGTGAAATAACTATTCCTGTTGAACTGATCGATACCTACCACATCGATTCGATTCTCGAAAATTATACGCTAAGCGTTACTCATTTAAATAATTATTTAAAATGTCCGATTACATTTTATTTCAATAATCTGATTAGAGTTCCTGCACCAAAAAGTGCAAGCATGACATTTGGTTCGGCAGTACATTTTGCTCTCGAAAAACTTTTCAAAAACATGAATGCTCATCCTGAAAAACTTTTTGGACAAAAAGAAGATTTACTTAAAGATTTTAAATGGTATATGCATCGGAATCAAGAATGTTTTACAGACGCTGATTTTAAAAGAAGAATGGAATATGGGGAGCAAATACTTCCAGCATATTACAGTGAATATATTAATGAGTGGAATAAAGTTACCAGTGTTGAACGCAGCTACAGAAATGTTGTAGTTGAAGGCGTGCCCATAAACGGAAAGATTGACAAGTTAGAATTTGAGGGGAATTTGGTGAATGTGGTAGATTATAAAACCGGCAAATTTAAAAATGCAGAGAAAAAATTTAATCGTCCAGATGTTGAAAAATATCAGCAAGCGATTGCTGAAAATAAAGAACCGAAATTTGAAGATGGATTTGGAGGAGATTATTGGCGACAAGCTATATTTTACAAAATCCTTATCGATAACGACAAAAACAAAAACTGGGAAATGAAATCAACTGAATTTGATTTTATCGAACCTGATAAAGAGAGCAAAAAATTTATTAAACAAAAGGTAAATATTACCAGCGAAGATGTTGAAGTAGTAAAAAGCCAGATCAAATCTACCTATCATTTAATTATGAATAAAGAATTTAAAAAAGGCTGCGGAAAGTCTGATTGTGTTTGGTGTAACTTTGTAGAAGTTTTTTATTCGGGCAATAAAATATCAGAGATAAATGTTCCTAAAGCTGATGAAGAATAGTCGGAAATAATTCAAAAAAAACTTTAAATTTTTGAAACAAAAAAGCTGTTGAAAAAACTCAGGCCAAGAATTCATTAAAATCCTGCACAAGTTCAACAAACAGTTCAACAAATCTTTTAAACTCGTTTTTTAGAAGTGCATGATCGTTTGTTACCCTAAGCTGTAGGTAATCCAAACTCAAACGAGTCATTCTTTCAATGTCGTTTTCATGAGCTTTAATATTGTGCCTGATAATATCTGTTACCTCTTTTTGCCTGATAAAACGATTTTGAAATTGTTCAACACGAGCTAACATTTTGTTTGAAAGAGTAGGTGTTAATGCAGTTAATCTATTTTGCATTTCTTTCAATTCTTGTTTGGAATGATCGATATAATTTAACCAAGAAATATGTTCTGTTAAAATATCATTTTGTGCATTTTGTGTTTCCATTTTACTAATAGATTTTAAATACAATTATTTTATATTTCAAAGTAAAAACAGATTTAAAAATAATAAAAAAAACGACTTTTAAAACAGGAAAATAAATAATTTATGTTCAAGCAACCTTAAATAGTCTTACGAATCAACTTTTTTACTAAACGGAAAAATACTTAAGTATTGTATTTCAACACTTTATATTAGATGAGTAGAATCATATTTTAAATTCTATTTTGATGTAGTTTTGCTCTCATAAATTTAAAAAAAATGGATTTTAGAATTGAACATGATACCATGGGCGAGGTAAAAGTACCTGCCGACAAATATTGGGGAGCACAAACTGAACGTTCGCGCAATAATTTTAAAATTGGTCCTGAGGCCAGTATGCCCAAAGAGATCATTCATGCTTTTGCATATTTGAAGAAAGCAGCAGCCCATGCAAATTGTGATCTAAAAGTTCTTGATGCAGAAAAACGAGACCTGATCAGTAAAGTTTGTGATGAAATTTTGACCGGAAAATTAGATGGAGAATTTCCTTTAGTGATATGGCAAACCGGTTCAGGAACTCAGAGTAACATGAACGCGAATGAGGTAATTGCAAATCGTGCGCATGTAATAAACGGAGGTAATCTGAGTGATGATAAAAAAGTACTTCATCCCAATGATGACGTAAATAAATCA
>Ga0194037_1001440_pt1 | contig 17157 bp, 19 predicted proteins | sample JunL306m_MetaG_FD_148653 | JGI IMG/M metagenome (GOLD analysis project Ga0194037, IMG submission 148653) | Anoxic zone freshwater microbial communities from boreal shield lake in IISD Experimental Lakes Area, Ontario, Canada - Jun2016-L304-6m | ecosystem: Environmental > Aquatic > Freshwater >...
TTCATTTAAGCACTCACTTAAGTCCCATACAGTTTGCATAGTAAGTAACAGTTGCAGGCCAGTCTGAAAATACCCCCTTAACACCAACCTGCTTAGCAAGCACATCTAAAACTTCATAAATTTGGCCATCGGTGTAAATGGCTGATTTAATTGATTGGTGATACCAACTACCACCCTTATTCATCGGTCCATCACGTTCAAGGGTCCATGTGATGATATTCAATCCCGCATCTTTTGCTGCCTTAGCATAATCTGATGGAATAATTTCTCCACCGCTACCTATGGTCAGTAGCACCCATATAGGTGGAGCAATATATCGCACCCCTTTCGTATAAAGCTCTTGCATGGTTGGCTTTAGCATTTCAGGCTGTGCAGCATTGAACTCTTTCTGCTCATATCTACCATCCAAATAAATTGCCTGCTTTCCAAACTCTGGTTCATTTTGAATCCAGTACATCACATCATTTAAATTAAATGATTGTGGAAAAACATCTTTTGGAGAGACCCCAGCCTGCTTATACTCATTAATGAGCGCTTGTGCATATTGCTCTTGGGTAAAGCCTAAATAAGGCATGGGCACTACTGGCTCTTTAAGCTCAGGAGTAAATTTACCGCCAAATTGTTTAAATAAAGCGATAGATTCCTGATGCGTTAATAAAGTACCTCCAGCCTCGGAATATAGTTCGGTTCTCCAAGATGGTGTACCTGCCATATAGGACTGAATATCCTTGGCGTTTTTATTAAAACCATCCATCTTGCCACGGAGGGCTTTAAATTCCTCTAAAGTAATATCAGTTGTACGGCACTCTGCCACTGCGGGCGCTGCGCCATTCGCTGGAATAAATGGCTTGGCGCACTTTTCTTGCAAATTTGTTAGCAATATATTCGTTGTGCCCTGCAAATCATTTTGCGCATGACGACAAACCAATTGCTTATCTTTAGTAAAAGTAACGTCGCATTCAAAAATACCGGCCCCCATTAATGCGGCAGCCTTATTGGACTGAACTGTATGCTCAGGAAATTCTAAGGGTGCTCCGCGATGGGCTATGGAAAATAAAGATCGACGAGGGGTCATCCCAGAACAACTACTTAACTTACTTTTTAAAGGCCCATCTTTCATGGCATCGATAAGATAATATGGTCTTACCCCGAACTGAATTTCTTGTGCAAATCCCGACATGCTGGTTAAAAGCATGATCGTTACAAGTAAAGGGCTTAATTTTTTAAGAAATCGCATTTAGAGTACTATTTTTTGACCCAAAATACTGATACATGATCAGCACCATCGCTAAAAAGACTGCCCCACCAAAGCCAATAATAATGAGCGGCAAGCTGATGTTTATCCACAACAGAATAGAGTAGACGAGGAGCATAAACAACACTGCTAAGTTCTCACTAAAACCCTGTACGGCGATAGATTGGCCAGTTGCCATCAGTGAATGGCCTCGGTGTTGCAATAATGCATTCATTGGAACTACAAAATAACCTGATAACCAGCCTAACAGCATTAATAAAAAATAGGCGGGTAAATCATTCAGGCTTAATTGGATGGACTGCATTTGAAAGAGGACGATTGGCGGTAAGAGTTCATCGTTATACATACCCATTAAACAGACTACTAAGCCCATCAGTGCGCCGTAAGGTAATACGTTAGCAGAATTCTTGAGAGAGACTTTACATGCCGCATATACAGCCCCTGCTGCAACCCCGATTGCAGAAAGGGCTTGTAGGGCAGCGCTCTCAGAAAGATTCATATGTAAAGCATATTCAGCCCATTTCAACATCAGGAATTGAAGGGTTGCTCCAGCTCCCCAGAATAAGGTGGTCACCGTTAAGGAAAGTTTACCTAGCCGATCTCGCCACAGGCTCACAAAACAAGTTGAAAAATCCCGCACTAAATTGCCACAATGTAGGTTCAACTTTTGATAGCAAAATCCTATCTTTAATAGGGGTACATTTAGTAAAGCAGCCAAAGTATAAATGGTTGAAATCAAATAGATAGCCATTGCTGCAGAGCTTGAAATATCACCTCTTATGAAATCTAGATTAATCAGTTGGAAAAAATCATGCAGAAAATCACTAATTAGAAATCCTCCCAATAGGGTTCCAAAAATAATTGAGCCAATAATGAGGCCTTCCATCCAACCATTTGCAGCTACCAACTTATCTGATGGTAGTAGCTCAGTCAAAATTCCATATTTTGCAGGTGCGTATAAGGCGGCACCTATACCAACGATGCCATACCCCAATAATGGATGTATCCCAAAAAGCATCAGGCCGCAGCCACTAGCTTTTAGTACGTTAGAAATCAACATCACCTGGCCTTTAGGCCTAGAGTCTGCAAAAGCGCCTACAAATGGGGCAAAAAGAACATAAGGTATTACAAAAGAAATCTTGAGTAAAGGGGATACCCAATCTGGCTCTTGCATTGAAACTAAAAGAGCAATGGATACTATGAGTAATGCGTTATCTGCTAGCGATGATAAAAACTGTGAGATAGCTATCGTATAAAAAATACGATTCATTGCTTAATAAAAATTTCTCTTAAAACGGGCGATGATGCCAGTTTATCTTTTGAATGGGAATTTAGTATTAAATCGTGATAATTGTTTTCTAATTTTTTAGTAACTTGATCCCATGAAATTTTCAGGGTTGTTTGCCTTGCATGGGCTTTCAAATTTTCTAAATTAACATCAACTTTTATTAACTCAAGGCCTGCTGCAACGAATGAGTTGGCCTCATTTGGACTAGCTAAAAATCCATTGATACCATGATCTATAAATTGCCGAGCTGCTGCATAGTCATATGCCAAAACAGCCAATCCACTAGCCATTGCTTCAATTGTTACGTTGCCAAATGTTTCACTCAGGCTAGAAAATAAAAAGATATCGCCACTAGCATAATGGCTTGCAAGCACCTCACCCCTCTGAACCCCAGTAAAGATACTATTAGGACAACTTAACTTTAAGGACCCTTTTTCAGGTCCATCGCCAACCCATACCATTTTCAGATTTGGATTAACTTGTGACATTGCTTTAAATGTTTCTACAGTGACTTGTAGATTTTTCTCTGAAGCAAGTCTACCGACACACAAGACCACTTTTTCATGGTCCTTAATCCCCCAATGATTTCGCAATTCTTGACAACGCTTTGATGGATTAAATAATTCAGTATCCACTCCTCTAGCCAGTACTTTGAGTCTCTCAAATCCATTACTGAGTAACTGATTTTTGAGCTCCTGAGTTGGCACCATTGTGAAGTTGCTATTGTTATGAAAGTAACGAAGATACCTTTGAATCGGATTTTTTAGGAAGCTCATTCCATAGTGGGTTGAATAGGCATCGAAATTTGTTCGGAAATCCGAACAAATAGGAATATTTAATTTTTTAGCCGCCTCCAGCGCTGACCAACCGAGAGGACCTTCGGTAACAATATGGACAAGACTAGGCCTATCAGATGCCCATTGCTTTAACAGCATATTTTTTTGAGGGAGGCCCATCCTTAGTGAGCTGTAACCCGGTATAGGCATTCCTAATGTCAGTATTTCTTTGAAATGAGATTCATTTTTGGGCTTATCTTTTAATCCCTGACGAGGCCGGATGAGTGTGATGTCATGCCCCATCTGCGCCAGACCCTTAATGAATCGAGCGATCGTGCTGGCTACTCCATTAACCTCTGGAGGATATGTTTCCGTAACAATAGCAACCTTAACTGAAGCATTCAGCTTTAGATTGCTATTTATTCCCATGGCATGTGAAGTCATTGTTGCTGAGTATTCTCGAAGAAAATAACAGTTTTATGACAGAGTGAATTTTTTTACATGTCTTAAAATTGTCACAAATAAATTGTAAATATTAGTGACATTCATATTTTTGTAATGCGCCATTTCAATCTTCAGAGGATCCAAAATTGATTCAATTTTTTGAAACCCTAAAAAAACAGCGCTGGGATGATCATCGCTATTATCACCATAGCCGTATCAATCAATCACTACACTTTGTTAGTGCTCTGAGTTTCTTAACTGCCTATTTTTTAATTTTTACCGATCCTATTGCAGCTTCATTACTTGCTTGGTTAGTTGCAATGACCACTCGTCAAAGTGGCCATTTCTTTTTTGAGCCAAAAGGATATGACGAGGTCAATAAAGCCACCCATGAATACAAGGAAGAAATCAAAGTAGGCTACAACCTCAATAGAAAAATTGTTCTTTTATCCATTTGGGCGGCAATTCCAGTATTGGTGTATTTCAATCCCGTATTCTTACAAAAATTTGTTGCCCTGAACACCTTCACAAATACCGAAGGTTTTATTCGACAAACCGGTCTCTTATGGCTCTGGCTTGGTGTTGGTGGCGTGCTTTTCCGCACTTTCCATCTTTTCTTCATTCATGATGTTGAGGCTGCCTTGGCATGGATGACCAAAATTATCACGGACCCATTCCATGATGCAAAAATTTATGCGGCAGCACCCCTGTATTTATTGCGTGGACAACTCATCGACCCAATGAACCACCTTGAACTCAACGAAGAAAACTTGGGCTCAATCAACTCCTAATGCAGATGTATGTCGGATAGGATTTTTTCTAAATAGCATTTCTTTGATAATTTGACGCTTAATCGCTTTATTGCTTAGCCCGTTTCCATTCCACCACCAAGCATCCTGCTTCATGGACTGGGCTGCAGCAATAAAGCGCTCTAGAACAGCCAGCATGTCTGCATCGCTATAGTTCAGACTGAAAATAAATCTTCCAGTACCAATCCAGCTAAGTGCAAGGCCTTGTTCCTTCAAGTAGTACTGAAACATCCAGTTATAGCGGCTTGGCTCTGTAAAATAGATGGTCCAAATACTAGACATATTCGCGACCCGGACTGGCAAGTCTAATGAAATCAATATTTCATTAAAGCGATTGGCGCGCTGGTCCCAAACTGCGTCTAAATTTTCATACATTTTTTTGATAGCTGGAGTTTCAAGTTGCTCTAAAAATACTTGCATCGCCCCCATGACATAGGGGTGCGAGTTAAACGTCCCCCTTGCAAAACAGATATCAGCTGGCCTCTCTTCCCTAAACCGTTTCATTAAATCACTTCGTCCGCACACTACGCCAATCGGCAATCCACCACCTAAGGTTTTGCCGTAAGTCACCATATCAGCCCGAACACCAAAGTATTCTTGAGCACCACCCTGAGCCAAACGAAATCCTACGAATACCTCATCAAAAATCAGAACAATTCCATTCTTTGTGCAAACCTCCCTTAATTCTTGGAGCCACTTGGTATAGGCAGCACGATCATAATGCGCAGTACGCGAGCTATCTAGTAGAGATGAATCGCCAGGCGCACCTTTATTTGGATGCATAGCCTGCAGTGGATTCACTAATACGCAGGCAATATTTTTTCGATTACGCAGCACACGCAAGGTATCTTGATCCATCTCCTTCAGCGTGTAGGTTTCCCGAGGGGGAAGAGGATTACCTATGCCGGGCTGAACATCTTCCCACCAACCGTGATAGGCGCCATTAAAACGCACCACATGGCTACGCTTTGTATGATAACGAGCCAAGCGCACCGCCTGCATTACAGCCTCTGTACCAGACATATGAAAGGATATTTCATCTAATCCCGAAATGGCTGTCAAGCGCTTTACATTATCCGCAACAATTGGGTTATAAAACCCCAAAACAGGCCCTAGCTCAGAAACACGTTTAGCTCCTTCTTCAATGGCCTTTTTATAAAAGTCATAACCGAGAACATTGACGCCATATGACCCAGTTAAATCATAAAAGATATTGCCATCCAAATCAGTCAAGGTAACCCCAGATGACGACTGCATAAAGCTACCGGATTTCAAATGCTCGTTAACAAAAGGGCTAAATTGAAAGGGTACTCGATACCTACCTGTAAATTGCAGATCCGATATATTTTTGGCCGCTTGATTTGTCAGGGCAACTGATTTTGCAAAACGCTCCTGATAGATATGCGATAAGCGCATAAAACCAACCTCCCTTGAAGAGGCGATATTGTCTGGCGCACCATCTACTTTAAAAAAAGAGTCTCGATTAAAGGAGTAAAAGGGAACTAAACGGGCTACTCTCTTTGCCATGCGTGAATGGCCAGCTAAAGAGGGATGCTTGGCTTTAGAGAGTTGCAACCTCGTATAGACCTTCCGAACAATCCATACTCCAAACCCTGCACCGAATATACTTAATGCGATCCAACCATTCATAGATACTCCAATCAATCATTCTTGACACTTTTACTTCATTTGTTTGACAAAATTATGTCAATGAAAAAAACTATCCAAAACATACTATCCCAGGAAGATCTCAATTTTCTTCTGACTAATCGTATTCCCCGCAATACGCTTACTCGCTTTATTGGCTGGTTTAGTCAAATTGAAAACCCAGTCATTGCTTATATCTCCATCCAGGTTTGGAAATTCTTTTCTGCGCTTGATTTATCAGAGGCTAAGAGTCAGCACTTTAAAAGTATGCATGCCTGCTTTACGCGTGAACTTAAGCCCAATGCAAGACCAATTAATCAAGACTTCAATAATCTAGTGAGCCCGTGTGATGCTCTGATTGGCGCATTCGGAAGAGTGAGCAATGGTGAAATTTTTCAAGCCAAAGGCTTTCCTTACGCCTTAGAAGACCTGATACCCAACAAGAGCTTAGCCAAGAGTTATGAGGGATGCGAATATGTAACCTTGCGACTCACTTCAAGTATGTACCACCGCTTTCATGCTCCAACGGCAATGCGGATCAGAAAAATCACTTATATCTCAGGTGACACTTGGAATGTCAACCCGATTGCACTAAAGCGAGTTGAACGACTCTTTTGCAAGAACGAAAGAGCCGTAATTGAATGCGAAATAGACCATGCAGATAAGGGAATTGAAAACACAACTCTAACTCTGGTACCTGTAGCAGCCATTCTTGTTTCCAGCATTCGCATGCACTGCATTAATCTCCTCTTCCATCTACAGTACAAAGGCCCTAATGAGATTGACTGCGAGGTTGCCGTCACTCGCGGAGAGGAATTAGGCTGGTTTCAGCATGGCTCAACTATTATTGTTTTTGCTCCAAAAAATTATCGCTTGCTACCAAGCTTAAATTTGGGGGACAACATTCGTATGGGTGAAGCTTTATTTGAATACTCGCCAGAACGATAAGCTATCTACAGGCTAAACTCAGAGTGTCGCGGCTACGCTCCATCCCCTCAGCCATCATTTCAAAACCCTTCCGAATATTATTTCTCATGAAATATTCTATGATTCCATTCGGAATTACAGAATCTGGCTCGATGATGCTAGCATATCGTACCAACACACCCTTCTCATTGGAATGTAGTCGCCATGTCCCAGAATAGGCTTTGTTATCGCCTTTAATCTGAATAAAATTTAGACCCTGATTTGGCAGCTCCGTAAACTCCACTTCAGACCGCAGTTGAATGGGGAATAATAAAACTCGCTCCTCAATGAGCCTTTCTACAGTAACCTTATTACCATTCCTTCTGCGTACCTTGGACTCAACAATTCCTGGAATAGTTTTTACATCCTCATAGTCTGTCAAAAAGGTATATGCCTCACACTGGCTAACTGGCGCTATGTAGCTTGCTTGCACCTTAAAACTGGCGCCTAATTTTTCCACCAATACCTGTAAATCATAGGGAGCTAGCTCAGTGATTGCAAAACAAGATTGACCACCCGTTAACAAGCATAAAAGAAGGGCTCGCTTCACAAAAGAACTACCGGGCCTGGATAATGACTTGGTAATGCTCAATATTCTTCCTCAATATTAAGATCCAGGAATATCAGCGACTCGGCATCGGCCAGCTCTGCGCACTCAACCCCATTCATTTGATCATCAAAAGAGAGTTGGGCAAAACGCTCAGCAGCTAGGAAATTATTCTTCTGATAGTTATCTAGAGCTAACAATTGATTCCATGCTGCTTTTTGAAAATGCTCTGCAGCCATTCTTCTTAAATTAATAACCTTGTCATTTAGGTTTTGATCTAGCATTTTTTCTCTCCTTCAATTAGGCATTGAACTTGAATCAGATGCTCTACCTTTCATATGACATTTATATGAATTTTTGCATCCACCTTTGTCACAATTGAGGCCTGTATTTCAGGCCCATATATGACAATTTCACCTCTTAAAATTTTCCAGAAAATATTTCAATTAGCGATAGATTTGTCACATTTATTCATCAAGAATAAAGGCTACTTATGGGAGATGAAGAGCAATTCTGCTCCTTACTGGTCGCCCTCAGTTTGCTCTAACAGCCCATAGGTAACCATACCTTGACTCAATTGGGGAGAACTATGATGACTACCTTTACAAGCGAAGATCGCGAGCATGCTGAAAAAGAGCCAATACCCTTTTATGGCTATTGCTATTTAACTGACCCATCTCCCAAGGATACTAATTCTCTTTTGCATCCAGTGCTTAAGAAAATTAAAGTGGAATACAGGGTTGATGACAGCAGTGAGGATTTGGAAGATTAGGCTTTAATGTTCTTTATGTTTCTTTCCCAACTTCTCGGGTTTGCCATTTCCATAAAGACACCATTGCTTGATTTCTTCGGTGAGAGATTCAAGTTCTTTCATCTTGAGATTTCTAAAGTCTTCTAGCCCAATAGATCCAGTTTCTCTTAATTTCTCGATAGCGTCTTTTAATGCACTCATATTGATGTTTCTTCTAAAAGATACATAGTTAAGGATAGTTTATGTCTTTGGCCACGTTATTGACCTACATCAATAATCGTCGCTTAAATCAACGCTTGACCAACACAGGAATGCCAAATTGGTTAGTCGTTTTAAACGACACCCCGAGTCAAGGTGAGGGCTGGAAGGCCTAAGGAAATGGTGCCAGACCGCGGCTAACACTAGAGATTCTATGGACCACCTCTAATGTTTTAAGTTTCTTTGTGGCCCTGATCGGAATCGACCCAGGGCCTAGGATATCTGATCCTATCGTCTCAATTTGACGTGCCAGTTGTATAGTCGTAAATAGGCTTGGAATGCGCGTGGTTATCTTTAAAAGTAACCTCGTGAATGGTTTCGCTGTCTTTCATAAATGCCTCTTCTTTAACTTCCTTCATCAAGTCCTTCACCTCCAATCTAATTGGATCAAGAATGCTCTCTAGGAGGCTTGACTTAGGGCTTAGGTCGCCAGGAATGTGATGTGGGTTTCTTTGGGAAATTTCTGATTGGCTTTGAATATTTGCTTGTACTTGCGTTACTGCCAAGCTTGCGCCAATACAAACTCCAGCGAGAATTGAAAAGCTGATACGGGGTCTATTTTTGATAAATTTTTTGACGGGCATTTTGGCCTCCAATTAGCTACATTAATTTTGAGATACGCTTATCCAAGCAAAGCAACTGCCCCTTTAATCTAGGCGAGGATTATGACAATCTAGCGGCACTTTTATGTCAGGTTAGCGCTTGCTTGCGCTAAAACCTTTTAAAAAGTACTGGTTATAAAAGCATCTAAAAATAAAAGTTTCGCCAAAAGAAAAAACCACCCGCAGTTGGTTGGCGTCTCCTCCAGCCGATAACTATCATGAATTGACTTTTTATATGACAAGGCAATTTAGCCCTTACTAAAATCAAACATAGCTAGGTTTAACCCTCGACTCCAATGAGTAATGTCGTTTAAAACGACATTTAGATAGTGGCACTTTAGTTAGTAGGGTCTTAAATATGTGCCCAATGCTTAAAAGATCATTAGTCTAGTTAAGACAATCAGTCTTAAGGGCTTACTATGAAAAAAAGCCAAGCATCAAATAAAAAACTTCTGACAGAGCTAGAGTCAGAAAATCAAACCCATAGTGAAAGAGCAGATGCCGCTAATAAATTGTGCGAAGGCTGGGTAAAGGAAAATAAGTTATTACTCTTACAGGGCCTTCCACAGCTAACCTTAAAAAAATACAAAGAATCAGTTAACTACCAGACAGATGATTGCCTCGTATTTTTAGCTGGAGCCGATGAGCTTTGGTTAAAGGGCTATCAAGAGCGAACCAAACAAAGGGAGCAAGCTAACGCCACATATCACGCCGGCCAACAAATCACCCTCTGGATGAAGTTAGGTGAGTTCACTCGCATCGTTGCCATTGGAATACTTCTAGCACTATTGATTGGATTTATTTTTATATTACTCTATTAATGCTCTTTATGTTTCTTACCCAACTTCTCGGGTTTTCCGCACTATTTAAAGTGGGCCGAACAATCCTGAGGGATTGACGCATTGCTCGAATACCTGAAGCAATCGTGTTTTGCAAAAGGTATAGTATCCCCATCCCTTAGACAAGAGTTTGAACCCTCATAGTTACTCTGAGATATGACAACTTGATTACAAGTTGTTTAATGGCGTTTAAAAATCATTAAAAGCACTTACTTCGCAATAGAAGACGCTAGATCTGACACATTTCTTTTGTATTATTGATTTATCAATTGCAAGGAAAATATGACACGTTACTTCGTCTGGCAATTATCCGTGGTGCTTAGCGTCTATTTTGGCTACTTACTTATTCTAGATAGTTCCATAGCTAAAATTTGGATTGCATTTTTTGTCTTCACCGCTTTAGGTCTAGTTGGTTTGATGGACCATATACAAAAAAAGCACTCAATTTTACGTAACTACCCAGTCATTGGGCATTTAAGATTTTGGCTTGAATTTATTCGCCCCGAAGTGCGTCAGTACTTTCTGGAGTCGGATGGTGAGAAATTACCGTTTTCACGAAATCAACGAGCTTTGGTGTATCAGCGCTCAAAAAATTTATCTGACCAACGTCCTTTCGGAACAATTGAAAATGTCTATTCAAATGGGCATGAGTGGCTTAGCTATTCGAATGCACCATCGCAAATAGCAATCAATCCTAATAACTTGCGAGTGAGTATTGGAAATCAGAATTGTGCGCAACCTTACTCAATCTCTGTTTTTAATATTTCAGCGATGAGTTTTGGGTCCTTGTCGGCCAATGCAATTCTTGCATTAAACAAAGGGGCAAAATTAGGTGGTTTTGCTCAGGATACAGGTGAGGGATCAGTATCCAAATATCACAAAGTTCATGACGGTGATCTGATATGGGAGATCGGATCTGGTTACTTTGGTTGTCGATTTGATGATGGGCGGTTTGACCTCGAGAAGTTCATTCAAGTTGCAGCTGACCCACAAATTAAAATGATTGAAATTAAATTATCTCAGGGCGCAAAGCCAGGTCACGGTGGAATTTTGCCAGCAGCCAAGATTACTACAGAAATTGCCCAAACCCGTGGAGTGCCTATGGGAGTTGATTGTATTTCGCCTAGTCGGCATACCGCTTTTAATAATCCCGTTGAAATGCTCGAATTCATTACTGCTTTAAGAGAAAAATCAAATGGCAAGCCAGTTGGTATTAAGTTGTGTGTTGGAAAACCTGATGATTGGTTTGCTATTCTTAAAGCAATGATTGAGACAAGATTAGCTCCAGATTTTATTGTTGTTGATGGTAGCGAAGGGGGAACTGGAGCAGCACCTGTAGAATTTATTGACCATATTGGGATGCCAATGCGGGATAGCCTGCGCTTAATTCATACGACATTGATTGCAGCAAATCTTCGAGATAGAGTCCAGATTGGCGCTGCAGGAAAAATTATTTCTGCATTTGACATTGTCAGGGTATGCTCAATAGGTGCTGATTGGTGCAATTCTGCCAGGGGTTTTATGTTTGCTATTGGGTGTATTCAATCAAGAACTTGTAATACGGATAAGTGTCCTACTGGCGTAGCAACCCAGAATCCATTAAGACAAAGGGCTCTTGACCCGGAGGATAAAGGTCAACGCGTTTATCACTTTCATCACAATACACTTCATGCACTTTCAGAAATTCTGATGGCGGCAGGCTTGAATCATACCTCAGAGCTAAATCCAGATTACATCATGAAGCGAGATGAAAATAGTATAGTTCAGCCATTCTCAAAGAATCTTATGCACATGGAAGCTGGCTCACTAATAGATCAATCTCCAGAAATAGCATTTAATGGTGATCATTGCTATTTGGCAAGTGCCTGGAGAAGGGCTAACCCAAGATTTTGGTAGAAATTACCTACACACTTTTTGCCACCCCAACCGTTACTTAAAGTAACGCTCAAATGACCAAACCTAACCTTTAGTCTCAAAAGCTAGCTTTTTGTGTGTTTTAGGTTGAGTTTAGGTTCTCTGGTTATGAGTCGCGAGACTTGACCAACTGAACTATTGGGTCTTAATTACCGCATATGACCGCTTTTGGCCGTCTAGAGCCTATTAGCTTGAATTTTCTTGTAAGGCGGTTTTGGGGTGTTTAGCAGACTATCGGCTTACTTAAGCCTCGCAGACTCTATCCGACCCTTAAGAGACGGTGACAGATAACAAAAAAGCACTATAAGGTGGATCGTATTTCCCTTTACTCCAAAATCGAGGGAGCGCAATCCGCACTGCTTATAACCAAAATGCTTTCATCATCGGAGCATCAGTAACACCCCTGTCGTAACCAAATTTGAGATAGCCGCTGATCCACTTGGGATCCATGATGTTTTCGATCTTGCTTACGCCAGGTGGGACACCCACTACGATGTGCTTTGTCTTCGTACCACCAGCCTCAAGTGTTTTAATTTCCTGATTCACGGTATTTGGTAGGCTAGATAAACGCAATCCTTGTTTTAGCTCGTTTGGGGTTCCATCGCCCAATGAAAAAACTAAAGCACGCTTCACACCAGCAATTACATCGCTATGGGTGCTAGTTTGACAAATGCCTCCATCCATAGATAAACGATTCTTTAGAAATGTTGGCCCCATTTGTCCTGGCGCGGATGAACTTGCGGCGCAAGCTACATTCGCTGAAATGTTGCTTGACTGGGAGACCACTAAGCGTTCGCCAGTAAAACAGTCGTTAGCGGTTGTATACATTGCTGAGGATGGCCATTGAGTGGCTGTCATCATCTTTTCAAGCACTTTGTAATATTTAGCTTCCCCGTCTGGATTTCGTGAGGCCATTGTGGCGTTGCCAATCTTCTGGATCGATGCTGGCGAAGCATCGGTAGCGGCAATTTCCGCTGCAATGGCACGTTTCTGACTTTCATTGAATTGAACCGCCGGAATTAATTCAGTAAAGATTTTTGGAAAGTCATTGAAGAAATCCATCTCATCAACAATTCTCCATAAATGACCTGCAGTTAGCATGGATCCAAATACTGAGCCGGCAGAGGTGCCAACCACGACATCGGCATTGCTCAAATCAACGCCATTTTTTCTAAGTGCATTAAAGTAACCTGCATACCAAGCAATCAATATCACGCCACCGCCACCTAAAGCAATTCCCCTATCTTTTCCCATGCCTGGGGGATTTTTATACGGAATAGGGTGCGCCAAACCATCATCCCAATTAGCAGTTGTCGAAAGTGAATTCTTTGCTTCTAAGGACTCAACTTCGGAAATTGTTTTCTTAGAGAGTGCTGAGGGTTGAGCCAAAGCTTGTACGCTCGCCACAGCGGCTACACCAATAGCAGAAGTCTTTAGGAAATTACGGCGGGATGACTGGGTCATATTGGCTCCATTGATAGTCCATCAATTTATAACAGATTAGAGCTATTCAGACGAATTTGATCTCTCAACCACCCCCTTACTCAGAGTCACCTATTGACCACATAGCGACCATTCAACTTAGGTAAGATGTAATCCTATGAAATTACACAAAATACTGTTGGCATGCCTGATAGCAATTCTTTCGCAGACTTCCTTTGCCCAGGCATTTAAGTTTGTCGCGCTTGGTGATATGCCTTATTCAATTCCTGATGACTATAGCCGTTATGAGCGATTAATTGGGGCAATCAATCTAGCAAATCCAAGTTTTACGATTTTCATTGGGGATACAAAGTCAGGCTCGACACCTTGCTCAGATCAATACAACCAGGTCGTTAAAAATTATTTCAATCAATTCAATATGCCATTGATTTACAGCATTGGGGATAATGAGTGGACCGACTGCCATCGCCCGCTAGCTGGGTCATATGATCCTCTGGAGAGATTAGAAAAGTTGAGAGCTACTTTCTTTGCTGACAACAAAAGCCAAGGTAAGCATCCGATTTCCTTGCAGCGCCAAGCAGACGTCATGCCTGAATTTTCACAATATGTTGAGAACGCTTACTGGATCAAAAATGGCTTCTTATTTGTTAGTCTTCATATTCCTGGATCCAACAATAATTTTGAACGCAATGATGGGGCGATGAATGAATATCGCCATCGAAATGAGGCAAATTTAGCCTGGATTGACTACACATTTACATTTGCAGAGAAACATAGCTTATTGGGCATTGTTTTTTCTTACCAAGCGGACATGTTCTACGCCCCCTCCCAGGCAACTGAACTTAGTAGCGGCTATAGAGATACTTTGAATAGTTTTACTAGGCACGCTGAAGCCTTCAAAAAGCCAGTGCTACTAGTGCATGGTGATAGCCATCGCCTTAAAATTGATCAACCACTAAAAACAGTTAATCAGAAATTTGTTCTTGAAAACGTGATTCGCCTTCAAGTCATGGGGGAGGATGAAGTCCAAGCGGTTGAAATTGGTATTGATCCAAGAAGCGAACAGCCGTTTACTTTCAAACCATTAATTTTGAAATCCAATAGCTTATATTGATAAAATTAAAATTGTTTTTCTTGTTTTTACCTGTCACAAATACTTCATTAGAGTGTCATCTATAAGGCGCAATATCAATCTTTATAGGATTGGGCTCCAAGATGACTATCAAAAATAACCCCTATAGACGCTTAGGCAGACTGTTTCATCACGCAAGAAACCATCAAAATCTCAGCCTTTTTAAATCATCAAAAGAGACTGGCATTCCTATATCTCAGCTATTCGCACTTGAAGAGGCTAGGATGAAGTTTTACGAAGATCACCCACAAGAAGCGATAGCAGTAGCAGAAACCTATGCCCAGTATTTAGAAGTTGATGCTCACAGCCTAGTTCGGGAGATTGCATTAGCCAACAATATTAAGCAATCTGCCCCACCTATTCCAGCATTCTTATTGAAAAAAACGTTATGAAGATCTAAATAATTTTTTTATGTCTTAGGCCAGCATAAACAAGGCCACCTGCGCATGCCATCAACATCATTACTTCGTAGAAGGAGCCTTTGAGCCCAGGTAGGTCCTCCATATTCATGCCCATAATCCCCGTTAATAGAGTCATTGGGAGAAATATAACGGTCATAATCGACAGAACCTGCAGATTGCGTGCATTAAATTCGGCCACATGAGCAGCTTGCTCATCTTGTAATATCTTTGCCCTGTCATATAAATTCGATATATCTTGGACTAGAAACGATAAGAGATCTAAGTCATCACCCAATCTGACCTTATCTTCATTTGAAAACCAATATGGCAGATGTTTTTGCAATCGGTGTAGAGCAACCAATTCAGGGGCAAATTGCCGACGCAAGCGGCTGCAATGAATACGGATTCTTCCTAAATTTTCATGCTCTGGAATATCTCTACCTTTTAACAGCATTTCCTCTAAGTCATCCATCCTTTCGGATAGACGAATCAACAATGTTCTAAGGTACTCAGCCCGTAAATCAATCAGCTCATGGAATAGCTCAATTGCGGAATGGGGGTGTAACTGGCCAGCCCTTAAGTCGGCTCGTAATTTATCGGTGGTGTTGAGCGGCTTATTTCTCAAGGAAATCATTAGTCGCGGAGTGAGGATGGCCCACAAGGTACCCAAGGTTGCCTCCCCCTCTTTTCCACCAAACTCCTGCTGGAAATCATTCATTACCATTAATAAGCAATCATCCAGCTTTTCAATTCTTTCTAATCGACTTCTCGTCACGCCTTCATGAATCATCTCCACTATGCGCTCAGGAACTAAGCTTGTTTTCCCAAGCCAGCGTTGTACTTGCGAGTTAGAAAGATTGAGGTGCAACCACATGGATTGCTGGGGATCTTCTAGCTTTTCAGTAATTTCATTTAAAGGAATTTCATAGTTCTCACCAGAACTGGTCATTCCCCAAGCAAAAACGACACCGTCTATCGGGAAAGGGGCAAGGGCTAAATCATTCATATAAAACCATTCAACATGCCATCAGCATGATTACCCACACATAAAATAGGTATTGTAAGGTAAGCGGCTTAGGATTCTTATGCCCTAAGCACGACACAGAACTGTCACAAGAGGGATCTAAGGTAAGGGGTTGAAATCGTCGCCCCTCCCTCAATTGCTTAAGTCCTTATTGCTGTCTTTTTTACTTGCCTCATCCACCTGCCTGGCCTTTGAGCCCTTGAATACGGATGATGCAGGAACTGTTAAAGCAGGTGGAAATCAAATCGAGCAGTATTTTTTCTCTATTAACCGTCACGGTAGTACTGCCGCAGCACCCGTTGATAGCATCACGCCCGGGGAAGAGTTCGCTGGGCAAAATGGTGCAAAGGCCTACCCTTTTACCTATACCCGAGGATTAAGTGACACTGTAGAGGCTTCAATTGCAAGCACGTATTACAACGAACCCAGCGGGAGCTTTACCAAGTTCTCAAACTCCGCTATCGGGCTTAAATGGCAGTTTTTCAGTGACGAGGAAAATCAATATGCATTCGCAGTCAAACCAACTCTGATTTTTCCAGCCAGTCAGCAGCAGCAAGTAAATGGCCTTGGCGCAGCAGCCTTAAATTATGGAGTCAATTTCATTGCATCACGCTACTGGAATCAGTTGGAAATTCATATTAATGCGTCATATATGAGGGCACCCTACAACACCAATTATGCTGTTGGTCAGAGCATGGATCCCAATCGTATTAATCTTATCTTTGTCTCTGTAGCACCAGTTTTGACTCTCCTCCCAGGCATTAGGATTGCCTTGGATATAGGCGCAACCACCAACCCCCCAATTCCAGAGCAATGCCTCACCAGTTACGCATTGGCCGCACTCATACTCTCTCCAACAGAAGATATAGATATAGGTATCTCAGCAATGAGAAGCGCTGCTAACTATGGAGCGGTAATATCTGCGAATGGTCCTAATGCCACCCGAACTGAACTTGGTGTTACATGGCGCTTCTAACTCAAAAGGGTTGTTGTCATAATATTTTGTTAGAGTACCAGTCGTTAATTACTACAAAAAAGGTTTGAATCATGAGTAAATTAGA
>Ga0194037_1001442_pt1 | contig 17129 bp, 20 predicted proteins | sample JunL306m_MetaG_FD_148653 | JGI IMG/M metagenome (GOLD analysis project Ga0194037, IMG submission 148653) | Anoxic zone freshwater microbial communities from boreal shield lake in IISD Experimental Lakes Area, Ontario, Canada - Jun2016-L304-6m | ecosystem: Environmental > Aquatic > Freshwater >...
ACCCATATATCGGTGAAGGAATCGGTCTTCCCCTTTGCCAAGTTTCCCGGTGTAGACACCATCCTGGGGCCTGAGATGAAATCAACCGGTGAAGTCATGGGGATCGGCGCAACCTTTGCCGAGGCGTTTGCGAAGGCCCAGCTCGGGGCCGGAGTCAGGATGCCGCTGGCCGGCAACGTCTTTATCAGCGTTAGGGACGCCGACAAGAAACATATTGTCACCGTCGCGGAAAAGTTGTATAAAAATGGATTCGGAATTTTTGCCACTGCCGGCACGGCAGCCTTTCTGTCGGAAAAAGGGATACCGGTCCGGCGGATTAACAAAGTGCAGGAAGGGCGGCCTGACGTGGTGGACGCTCTAAAGAACGCTGAGATCCAGCTCGTCATCAATACCACCCATGGGGCCAAGGCCGTGGCCGATTCGTTTTCGATACGGCGCACCGCCCTCATGAATAACATTGCCTACTTCACCACCGCCGCCGGCGCACGGGCCGCTGCTGACGGGATTATCTCAATGAAGGCTCAGGAGTTCAGCGTGAAGCCGATCCAGGAATATCTGGATGTAGTAAACGAATCCCCCCGGCCCGCCGCCGGAGATCATGGATTGGAGGGAACATAACGTGAAAATATTTTTTTTGATGGCAGCATTTCTGGTAACTGTATCCGGACAGTCAGCGGCAATGAAGATCAGCGAGTACAGAGCCAAAAAAGACAATCCGCGACAGAAAACACAGATCGAGATCTATCTGAAAGGGTACATTCACGGCATCTTCAATGCCAATGATGTCCTTGAAGCCAGAGGCGAGCAACCGCTCTTCTGTATGCCCGACCAGGAGCGTTTCCTTCGTAAAGGGAATTACACCGAGTTTCTGGAGATGATACTCAGCAAAAGCGTCAGGTATGTCAAGGAAGACACCACCATTGAAATTGCGTTGATCTCGACTCTTGTAAATAGCTTTCCCTGCAAGGGTGAGGCCGAAAAAACGAAAAAATAAGATGAGGAGTAATTGTTGAAATGTCCCATTCCATACCGTTAACCAGAGAAAGTTACGAGGCGCTACAGGAAGAGTTGAAGCGTCTTATTCGCGAGGAACGGCCGCGGGTAATACAGGATATTGCCGAGGCTCGTGGTCATGGCGATCTCTCGGAGAACGCCGAATATGACGCGGCCAAGCAGAAACAGTCCTTCACCGAAGGGCGGATTAAGGAACTCCAGGACAAAATAGCGCGGGCCTATGTGGTTGACCTGTCGAATCTGAAACCTGACAAGGTCGTCTTCGGCGCTACGGTTACTCTCTACGACACCGCCAACGACGAAGAGGTGACCTACAAGATCGTGGGTGAAGATGAGGCTGACCTCAAGATTGGAAAAATTTCCTGCACCTCACCGGTGGGAAAAGCCCTCATCGGGCATAAACTTGACGACACCGTCAAGGCCAAGGTACCGGCTGGGGTGAAAGAATATGAGATTGTTGAAATACGCTATGAATGAAGAGAATAGAGCGGGAACGCCTGCCGGCGCGGGAATTGGCATGGATTGTGGATACATTAAATAGAGTGACGGCTGGTTCCAAGTACGGCGGAGATAGGGTGATGAAAAGCGGATTCCGAAGACAAGGCTTTACCCTCATCGAACTATTGGTCGTCGTAGCGATTATCGGCATACTGGCGGCGATTGCCTTGCCACAGTACGAGAATTACAGGGCAAAAGCCTATAATGCCGCGGCGTTCTCTGATCTGAAAAATTTCAAGACGCAAATGGAATCTGCCCAGGTTGAGCTGCAAGCGTATCCTCATCAATTCTGATAGGGTGACAAATAATGTCACACGTTTAATTTTATTTGGCATGATAATTTGTTGTAAAACATAAGATGTAAATCGCCTTCGCCACCTGCCGTGGCGACTACACCGGAGAAAGGAGAATTACCATGTTGAGTAAGCTCAGAAGCAGGAAAGGTTTCACCCTCATCGAACTGCTGATCGTCGTGGCAATCATCGGCATCCTGGCGGCCATCGCCATCCCGCAGTTCTCGTCTTATCGGGCCAAGGCGTACAACTCGGCTGCCCAGAGTGACCTGAGGAACTTCAAGACTCAGATGGAATCGGCGTATTCCGACAGTCAATCGTATCCAACCGCGTTCTAATATCAGAGAAAGGAGAGCACCATGAAGAAGATCATGCTTAAATTGTTGACAATGTCGGCATTACTTGCCGCCGCGACGTTCGCGTACGCTGCTGAAGGAACGATTGGTTCTGATTACGATAAGACCATTGGTGGCGGTTCGTTCAAGACCTCGGCCAATGTACAAATTAAGGTTATGGCGTCTACGACCGCGTATTGCGCCGTTTCCCGTCATCTCAACGGGACAGTGGAGTATGGAACCCTGAGCAGTGATCCGGCAATCAAGAAACAAACGGCTACCGCGGGAGTTGTTGCCCCAACCTCCTGTTCGTCTGAAACCGGCCTCCCAAGTGGGTATCAATAACAATAACAATAATATCTCGCTCCGTACTCTCAATTCCGACAGAGTGACGAAAAATGTCACACGGATTGCCAAAAAGCAGCACGTCGCATCTGTTTGCCTGCCGCGCATCGCCCATCGACATGTAATTTCGAGGTTATTTTGTTTGGCGCAAAAATTGCATGATATATTGCTGTTGTCAATCACCCTCGCCAACTGTTTTGGCGACTACACCGGAGAAAGGAGAATAACCATGTTGAGCAAGCTCAGAAGCAGGAAAGGTTTTACCCTCATTGAACTGCTGATCGTCGTGGCAATCATCGGTATCCTGGCGGCCATCGCCATCCCGCAGTTCTCGTCGTATCGGGCCAAGGCGTACAACTCGGCTTCCCAAAGTGACCTGAGGAACTTCAAGACGCAGATGGAATCGGCGTATTCCGACAGTCAATCATATCCTACCGCGTTCTAATTCTGAAGAAAGGAGATCATCATGAAAATCATGCTTAAGTTATTGACGATGTCGGCGTTACTCTCTATTGCGACGTTCGCCGCCGCCGCGGGAACTGATATTGGTTCAGATTACAGTAAGACTATCGGTGGCGGTTCGTTCAAGACCTCGGCCAATGTAAAAATCAATGTAATGTCATCTACAACCGCGTATTGCGCCGCTTCTCGCCATCTTAACGGTACAGTGGAGTACGGAACCCTGAGTAGTGATCCGGCAATCAAGAAACATTCGGTTACCGCTGGAAGTTCCGACCCAACCGCTTGCACTGACGCACAAACACTCCCCGCGACGTATACTCAATAAAATGCTCATGTAAGTTGTAGCTGCTTCCAGATTAGAGGGGTTTTTTGCCCCTCTTTTTTTAAGGCGCCGAGATGTGGTTTGTCATGTATACATCACTCAAGGGTTTTTTCCGTGATCGGCTGGCGCATGGTTTGCTCGTGTCGCTTGTTTTTTTCGCGGCGATACCCTCCCTGAGTAATCTTTCCATGCGGCAGGTAACGGAGCTGTCACTTACCCTCTCCCTCTCGTTCATTTCAATGCTGCAACTGGCTCTGGCCCTGTTTCTCGGCGGAACGTCTCTCTGGAAAGATATCGAGCGGCGCTATACCTTCAGCGTCCTTTCTCTTCCGTTAAGCCGAGGGCGTTATGTTCTGGGTAAGTTTTGCGCCGTAGCGCTCTTTACCTTCGGTGTCGCCGTGATCCTCGGATGCGCCACCTGGGGCGTCGTGACCATCGCTGCCGCGGGTTATCCTCCCGACCGGCCGGTAGTCTGGTCGAATGTGGCGCTGGCCATCGGTTTCGACGCATGTAAGTATATTCTCCTCTCCTCGTTAGCCTTTCTTCTGGCCACGGTAAGTACTTCGTTTTTTCTGCCGATTCTCGGAACTCTGGCACTGTACCTGGTCGGCAGCGCGTCCCAGGGGGCGCTGGACTATATGAACAGCGCCGAGGCCGTCAAGATGGCGCCTCTTTTCAAGCAGACGGTCTCGGTACTCTATTATCTGATCCCTAATTTTTCCGCTTTTGACCTGAAAGTGAACGCCATCTACGGGATTCCGGTCAACGCCGGAGGAGCGGCTTTGACCATGCTCTACGGCGTGACCTATCTGGGCGCGACGCTTTCACTGGCCATTCTCTGTTTCTCCCGGCGGGAGATGAAATAGTCGTGCCGGCGCGTGCGCTCCCCCTTGTCTTCCTTGCGTTCATCCTCGCCTGCGCCGCGGCGCAGATCCCCTTTGCCCGGTATCTGAAAGAGCGTTCGGCAGTGGAAAAGATCGGGTATGTGCCCCAGGCGGAGGTGCTAAAACTGGGGGGCGTCGACCAGAAGCAGTTTCTGGCGGCGCTGCTTGTCTCCAAGACGCTGATTTATTTCGGCGGTTTGTCGCAGCATGCCGAGCGCAAGGTTTTCATCCCGGTGGATCTCGGCGGCATTCACCGCCACCTGGATGGAGCGCTGAAGCTCGATCCATACAACATGGACGCCTATTATTTTTCGCAGGCGATATACGTCTGGGATGTCGGCAACGTGCGCTTGGCTAACTCACTCCTTGAATACGGCATGAAGTATCGCACATGGGACTGGTATCTGCCGTTTTTTGCCGGATTCAACAGCGCCTATTTTCTGAAAAATTATCGAAAAGCGGCCGAATATTACCGCAAGGCCGGCGACCTCTCCGGTTCGGATCTCTATCAGAGCCTTGCCGGCCGCTATCTTCAGGCGTCAGGGCAGACCGACTTGGCTATTGCCTATCTGACGGCCATGGAGAAGAGCGCCCGGAGCGGCGCGGTAAAAAAATCGTTCGGTATCCGGCTGACGGCATTTCGTGAAGTAAGACGGATTGAACTGGCCCTGGTAAGATATCGCCGAGAGACCGGGGAAACTCCGCTCACGGTTCAGACGCTGATCAATTCCGGTTATCTTAAGCCACCGCTAACGGACCCGTATGGGGGCGTTTTTTATTTGACGCCGGAAGGGACCGTGGCGACGACGAGCAAATTTGCCTTTGCATCGAAAGGAAACAGGAAGTGAATCTCCGGACAGGTAACGATCCGGCCATCGAACTGGTCGATCTGAGGAAGGTGTACCGAGGCAAGCGTGGTTCCCGAGTTACGGCGTTGCGCGGGATCTCATTGGCCATGCGCCAAGGGGAAGTCTTCGGTTTCCTCGGTCCCAACGGCGCCGGCAAGAGCACTACCATCAAGGCAATCATGGGGCTCATCACCCCCTCTTCAGGCAGTGTCCGGATCATGGGTAAACCTGCCGTACACCCATCCTCACGCCAATCAGTTGGTTTTCTCCCGGAAAATCCTTCGTTTTATGATACGTTGACGGCGGAGGAGTATATCTTTTTTGTCGGGCGTGCTTTCGGGATGTGGGGTAATAGCCTACGACAGGCGACGGACCGCGTGCTGAAGCGGTTGGAAATCTGGGACGCCCGTAAACGCCCGATCCGGAGCTTCAGCAAGGGGATGGTGCAGCGGGTCGGGATTGCCCAAGTTCTGGTTCATGATCCGGCAATCCTGGTGCTTGATGAGCCGATGAGCGGTCTTGACCCCTTGGGGAGGGCGCTGGTCAAAGAGATCATCGTGGATCTGAGGTCTCTTGGCAGGACCGTCTTTTTCAGTACCCACATCATCGCTGATGTGGAAGAAATCTGTGACCGGGTCGGTGTCATCCTCAACGGCGAACTTCGAGCGGTTGAAGAGGTCCAGGCGGTTATGACAGCCGGAGTTTATGCCTATCGTCTGAAGATCAGGGATCGAGAACATGGCGCAATGGAAGAAGTCAGAATTGATCGTCAGGCGCTTTCCACCTATCTGCACGAACTCCCCCCCGACAAGGAGATACTCTACATGGAGCCGGTGCGGCGGGATCTCGAAGAATTCTTTCTGGAACTGGTCAAGAACGCCCCGCCTAACCCGGACGAGCCGGAACCAAATAGGACGCGGATAAACGCAGATGAACGCGGATAAACCTCTCGAATCACTATACTTCACACGGCTATATAAATGCGCATTTGAAAAATAGATTGTCATCCCTGAATGCTTTTATCTGGGATATGGTTTAAACACCAACAAAGTATCTCTGATTTGTGTTTTAAATCCGCGTTTATCAGCGTTCATCCGCGTCCTATTCGAAAAGGTGCTGTCTTTGTTGAACATTATCCTACGAGATCTCCCCATTACCCAAGGGTTTTGGGCAGCGCTGACATTAACACTGTTCATCTATCTGCCGGGAATAAGCGCTGAACCATGTCTCGTCGATGACGTAGAGATGCTTGCCGGATTATCCGCGTCACCAATCCCCCCCCTTTCTGAAATTTTCATCCCTAAGAGCGCCGGCGGTGGCTACTATCGACCCTTGATACACCTCGGTTTTTTGGCTGACAAGGCGATCTGGTCTCTCGATACCAGGATCATGCATCTCGAAAATATCCTGCTCCATCTGCTTAACGTGGGTCTGGTATTTCTGCTTGCCACGGTCTGGTTTGATGATCGTCCCATGTCGGCGCTTCTTGCCGCTGCTCTCTTCGCGCTTCATCCTCTTGCCACCGAATCAGTGAACTGGATTTCCGGGAGAACTGATCTTCTGGCGGGAAGCCTCATGCTACTGTCGGCCCTGCTGCTGGCGCATTACCGAAGAAACCGCAATCCTGTCGTGTTGGTCGGCGCGGGAACATCAATTTCATTGGCCTGTCTCGCCAAGGAATCGGCGGTGGCCTTTGTCGCCGTTGGGTTCCTGATGATGCTTGTCCCCCGTAATCCGTCGACCAATAACGCGGCGTCTCCTCCCGGTGCGCATCCGCCGCTGATTGCGGTCGGAATGGCTTGTTCCGCCCTGCTGTTGCTGGTTTCGGCGAACGGTTGGATGGGAATCGCCGTGGCGCTGTTGTTCGCGGTACTGGCCTGCCGGTCGAGAGTACAGCAGTACTTCCATAATGGCGCCGCCGTGAAAGGAGTCGGGAGCGCGGTGATACTGCTGACGAGCGCAATCGCTACGATCTACTGGGTGAGAACGTATGCGTTTGCCTCCTCCACCTCGAAAATCGCCGACACACTTTCTCTCATGTTTGCCGACACCTCATATACGATCCAGAAGTTTCTGGGCGCCGGCGCCTTTTACACCGCAAAATTTTTTGTGCCGCTCCCCCTCAATTTCGCCATTCGTGAAATAGACCCCCTGTTTGCCATACTCGGAGTGGCCTTGCTGACACCAATTTGCTGCTCCCTGATGCTGCTTTCCCGAGAGTCATCGTTGTTATTGGCGGGAGCGATGATGTTGACCCCGGCGTTGCCGCTTGCCTTCGGTACGATTGCCTGGACGTCGTACGCCGAACGGTATGTCTACCTTGCCCTCCCCTTCTGGTGCTTGGCCCTGGCGGGGTATGTCGCGCCGTTAAATGTGCTACGTCGATGGGCGCCTCCCGCGCTGCTGCTTCTCGGAATAGCAGCGTCAATGACGCTGCACCGAACCATCCAGTGGCGAACAAATGTCGGGTTGTTGGGAGATACCGCCCGTAAATCGCCGCTATTCAGAGAGATACGTGCCAAATATTTTCTGGCGCTGATCCAAAGCGGAGAGCGGGACAAGGCACGGAGTGAATACGCGGCACTCAAAAAACTACCGGAAGTATTCTATGACGAGGCGCCGGATATCAACATGGCTGCTCTTCTGGGTGCCGAAGATGATTATCGTGGCGCGCTCCGGCTCTACGAGCAGGTGCTGCGACGGACTCAGGGGAGATCGGCAAGCGCCCGACAAGGAGCGCTCCGAGCCATTGATGATCTCCTCCGTAACGCCACCCTACCCGACCGGAACGAATTGCTCATGAAACGTGCGGAATATTCGGTCATACGTGATAGACGAGAGCGAGAATCGCAATGAAAGTTCGCCGAGGATTCCTTCTGGCTCTCCTTCCGGCCCTGATTACCGCTACGTATTATCCGGTGATATTCGCGGAGGTCTGCAAGGTCGACGACCAGAAGATGCTGAACAGTATAAGTAATATACATGACGTAACCTTCAGGGCTCTGTTTCTGCCGGGAGGCGCCAACGGCTGGTATTACCGACCACTTATCGGCGCCAGTTTTCTAGCTGACCGTTACCTGCACGGTCTCAATCCCCACCTCATGCATCTGGTCAATATTCTCCTCCAGTCGCTCAACGCCCTGCTGGTGTACGGCATCGCTCTTCTGCTGATTCCATCTGAAAAACGCCGCGCTTCTCCGGCGCCGCTGATTGCCGCCATCTTTTTCGGTCTGCATCCGCTGGCGACGGAATCGGTGAGCTGGCTCTCCGGGCGCACAGATCTGCTTGCCGGTTTTTTCCTGTTGAGCGCCACTCTCTTAACATTGAAGTATCGTGAAAACGGCAATCGGCTCTTCCCTGTTGGAGCGCTTGCGGCGCTGGTTTGCGCTTTATTGGCCAAGGAGACCGCTGCTGCTTTTTTCCCCGGATTGCTGCTCCTGTTGATATGCGCCGGCCCCAAGGAAGACGGCATTTCAAAAAAAGACACGCTCAGACTATCCCTGTTTACCAGAAGCATGATCTGTGTCGGCGCGATCGCTATTGGTGTCAAGGCGGTTATGGTGGTCCGCTCTCTGGCGTTTCAATCCAGCGCCAACAATATCTCCTGGACGATAAAATTCATGATGAATGATCTGAGCCATACCATTTTCGTTTGTCTGGGCGCCGTGGGATTTTATCTGAAAAAAATGCTGATCCCGTGGCCGTTGAATTTTGCCATCGTTGAAGTCGATCCTCTCTATGAATTACTCGGCGTACTGATTGTGGGGCTTACCTTTGTCGCGCTGTTCAGAAACACCCGTCGTTCGGCTCTCTGGATTGCGGGGATATTGTTGCTGACACCATCTTTTCTCATTGCGTTCAACCAGATAGCATGGACTCCCTATGCGGAGCGGTACGCCTATCTCCCTCTCGCCCTGATGTCGCCGGCCTGTGTCTCATGGCTTGCGGAGCGTATTCATAAAACGACCTATCATTCTGATATCGTTGCGACGCTCCTGGTTGTTCTGGTTTTGGGGGGCACGGTGTTTGTGCGTAGCGTTACCTGGAGCACTAATCTGGCCTTGATTAGGAATACTGTCGAGGTATCTCCCTTGGCGACGGATATCAAGGGACTTTATGTGCTGGAGTTAGTTGAGCATAAGCGTTATTACGAGGCAGAGCGGTACGCACGGGAACTGCAAAAGATAACGTCTGTCGGTTACGATCCCCGTCCCGCCGCGATCATGGCATATCTTCAGATGAAGCACGGCAACATTGTCGAGGCCATGACGCAATTGAAGTCACTGACTTCACGTAAGAGTGAATATTCCCCGTTCGTCACGACTCTACTTGTGGATGTTATCGAGGAGGCGGCGCCGCGGAGGGATTTCCCTGTGACAACACTGTTCAAACCTGAAGAACTAAGCAGATTCGGCGATCTCCTCTTCATATCTTCGGGAAACTATTTCATCTATTATCGTTTGGGAAAAATTTTCAACCGCTTGGGACTGCCGGATTACGCACGTGACATGTTTACCAAGGCATCCCAAGCCGCGCCGCCGACCGACCCCTTACAGCCGATCATCAGGCGGTGTATTGTATCATGCGATAGGCTTGACACGTCTTTTCAAACAGTCCATAATGGTCATAACATAAAGACTATGAGGTGATCCATGACACAGGCTGCCGTTTCACAACTCAAGGCGTCTATCAGCGAGTATTTGGCCCGAGTCAAGGCCGGTGAGGAGATTCTTGTTACTGATCGCGGGGCGCCAATAGCCAAGATCATCCCCCTGCGCCGTAGTGACGACATTATAAGCAGCCGGATGGCGCGTTTAGAACGATCCGGTCTGGCGCGGGTGGGCAAGGGAGAGGCGCCCGAGGCCCTCTGGAATGCTCTCGGTCCCCGGGATTCCGCCGGCGCGGCGCTGGCCGTCCTGCTTGAAGAACGGGAAGGTGGGCGATGAGATTTTGGGACAGTTCCGCCCTCATACCTCTCTGCCTGGAAGAGCCTCGGTCCGATCAGGTGCGCGCACTGATGCGCGAAGACGCCGAACAGTCGGTCTGGTGGGGGACACCTGTTGAGTGCGGTTCATCCTTCGCCCGGATTCGCCGTGAGGGGGGTATTACTCCGGAGACCGAGCAACGCCTGCGTCTCACCATGGCGCGGCTGGCGGAGTATTGGACGGAGATTGCTCCATCCGAGGAGGTACGGAAGACGGCCTGCCGCTTGCTGTTGCGTCATCCTTTACGGGCCGCTGATTCGCTGCAACTTGCAGCGGCCCTGGTTTGGTCCGACGGTCAACCCGAAGATCTTGGTTTTGTCTGTCTGGACAGCCGGTTACGGGAAGCTGCCCGCGCCGAGGGATTTGTTCTGTATCCGTCCGTGATGGAATAGCTCTTGTGGTTGAGTGGCGGCAGATGTGAGGATTAATCCATGACGGTACCTCCGATGATAAGGCTTCTACGCCCGCACCAGTGGCTGAAGAACCTGATGCTCTTCTTTCCGCCGTTTTTGGGTGGAGCGCTGTTCTCTTCCGAAATCCTGTCGCGAGGGATCGTCCCCTTTGCCGCCTTCTGCTGCGCCGCCAGCTCTATCTATCTCGGCAACGATATCATCGACATCCAGCGAGACCGCGCCCATCCATTGAAAAAGCTTCGCCCACTTCCAACCGGTTCGATATCGCTTCCAGTCGCCGGCGGCGTTGCCTGCCTGCTCCTGCTGACGGCGATGCTCCTCGGCGCTCTCGTCTCAACTCCATTCTTTCTGCTGCTTCTTGCCTATCTCGCCGTTTCATGGAGTTATACCCTCTGGTTCAGGCAGCTTCCCATCTTCGACATCTTCTGCATTGCCTCGGGGTTCCTCTTTCGCCTTCTCGCTGGTGGGGAAGCGTTCCGGATAGAGATATCCGCATGGCTCTTTCTCAGCGTCTTTCTCCTGGCGCTCTTTCTGAGTACCGGGAAGCGCTTCAGTGAAAAAATGTATCTGGGAGGCCGTGCGGGTACGCATCGTAAGGCTCTCGACACCTATCCCGAAGGCTTTCTCGACGGTGTGATGTACATGACCGGAGGGGCGGTGCTCGTAACCTACACCCTCTATGTTATAGCGCATCACCGGCTCATCTACACCGTGCCGCTCTGCTGTTTCGGCCTGCTCCGGTACATCCTGCGGGTCAAGTCAGGGAAGGAAGGGGATCCTACCGAGTCATTGCTGAAGGACCCGGTCCTTTTCCTTGTCGGCGCCGCTTGGGCCGCCGCCACTGCCTGGGGTTTGTATGGAGAGTGAATCTGATACATTACGAATACAGGCGGCCCGATGGCTCTATCAATGTTTCCCCTTCGACCTTGCCGGTGACTGCCGGGCGCCGTCGGCCGAGGGAGAGATAAAATTTTCCTGCGTGGTTAATTTTTATGGTAGATTGGACCTCCTCGTCGGGATACTCTCCTCCCTGGATGGGCAGAGGTTCCCACGTGATCGATTCGAGGTACTCCTTGTGGAGGACCGGGGAGGAACACCTGAAGGGAGGAGATGCGCCGACGAATTTTCCGACAAACTCCCGATTCGTTATCTCCCCCTGGACAGAAATTTTGGCAAGATGGGATATTCCCGGAACTTCGGCCTCGCACGATCTCGTGGGGAGTATGTACTGTTTCTGGACGACGATACCGTCATTCTCCAGGAAGATTTTCTGGAGACGCTATCGGGCCTGGGAGATGCCTGTCCCGATGTCGATGCCTTCGTCCCCCACGGAGCGGCCAGTTTCACCCTGCTCGAAGGTCGCTACGACCATCACGACGCCTATTTCATGTCGAGCCGCTGCATGGCCTACCGCCGGTCGGTGCTGGCGGAAATGGGCGGGTTTATGAACGATTTTATCGGGCAGGAAGATGTGGAGTTTGTCATTCGCTTTCTCATGGCCCGCAAACGGTCGGCCAACTGTCCGGCTTTGCAGTATTACCATCCGCCGCTTCTCGTCCCCACCTTCCGGAAGCCGCGTGCGGTAGGGGCCTCGTTCTACCGGCTCCGGCGACGGTACCCCCTGCTAATCTGGCTCCTGATGATTGTCAACTGCGCCCGGCACGCACCGCTCTACTTCCTGCCGGGGCGTGCGCATCGCGAGATGGGTCGTTTCGGCATCGGGTTTATCGCCGGGATAGCCGACGGCCTCATGGGGCGGTCACAGCAGGGATACAGTTAATCTTCCTACGAAGACGGAGATATTATCGTGCTGACAAAAGCCGTATCAATTAAGACTGGGTAAGGATACCATGCTCAATAATCAATCAGTCCTGGTTACCGGCGGAACCGGATCATTCGGCAAGAAATTTGTCGAAGTCGTTTTGCGCAAATATCCTGATATTAAACGACTGGTCATTTTTAGCCGCGACGAGCTCAAGCAGTACGAAATGGCCCAACGGTATTCCGATGCAACGTATCCGTCCCTCCGCTATTTTATCGGTGATGTGCGCGACAAGGACCGATTATGCCGGGCATTGGAAGGAATTGATATTGTCGTCCATGCCGCGGCGCTTAAACAGGTACCAACCTGCGAGTATAACCCCTTCGAGGCGATTAAAACCAATGTCTTTGGCGCCCAGAACGTCATTGAAGCTTCGATTGACCGAAGGGTGAAAAGAGTAGTCGCCCTGAGTACCGACAAGGCCGCCGCTCCGATAAACCTCTATGGGGCAACCAAGCTCTGCTCGGACAAGCTGTTCACCGCGGCCAACAACATGAAGGGGGGGCGTGACCTCCTGTTTAGCGTGGTCCGTTACGGCAATGTCATGGGAAGCCGCGGTTCCGTGATCCCTTTCTTCCTGGAACGGAGCAAGACCGGGGTGCTGCCCATTACCGATCCGGCCATGACCCGCTTCAACATCAGCCTGCAAGAAGGTGTAGAGATGGTGCTCTGGTCACTGGAGCATGCCCAAGGGGGTGAAATCTTCGTCCCCAAAATTCCCAGTTACCGTATTATTGATCTGGCCCAGGCAATCGGTCCGGAGTGTGAACATCCAATAGTGGGCATTCGCCCCGGTGAAAAAATTCACGAAGAGATGATTACCTCCAGTGACAGCGTTAACACTGTTGACCTCGGCAGGTACTTTGCCATTCTCCCCTCGGCGGAGGGGCACTCGATCAGGAACTACTGTGCCGTTCATGGCGTAAAACCGGTTCCGCCGGGGTTTTCCTTTAATAGCGGTACCAATAGCGACTTTCTGACAGTCGAACAACTACGGCGCCTGATTGCCGAACATGTCACAAACTCAGACGGACTCCTCGCATGATTCCCTACGGTCGTCAAGAAATCACCCAAGCAGACATAGATGCCGTTGTCACGGTGCTGGAGTCCGATTTTCTAACTCAAGGGCCGCTGGCGCCAAGATTTGAAGAGTCGGTCGCCGGTTATTGTGGCGCACGGCATGCGGTGGCCGTTAACAGCGGTACTAGTGCGCTGCACATTGCCTGTCTGGCTTTGGGAGTAGGCAAAGGCGATATCGTCTGGACTTCTCCCATTACGTTTGTCGCGAGCGCCAACTGTGCGCTGTATTGCGGAGCAACAGTGGATTTTGTCGATATAGACCCCCGCACCTACAACCTGAGCGTTTCGTGCCTGTCGGAAAAGCTGTCGCTTGCGGCAAGGAGCGGCACGCTGCCCAGGGTGGTAATACCAGTGCATCTGGCGGGTCAACCGTGCGACATGGCGTCCATTCATGCGCTCAGCCGTCAATATGGGTTCAGGATCATTGAAGACGCCTCCCATGCCTTGGGCGGACGATATCAGAGGGAGCCCGTCGGTAACGGTCGCTTCAGCGACATCACCATATTCAGTTTCCACCCGGTAAAAATCATCACAACCGCCGAAGGGGGGATGGCCCTCACCAATGATGAGATCCTGGCTAACCGGATGCGGCGGTTTCGCGGTCACGGCATCACCAGCGACGCCGCTGAGATGCATCCACGGCCTCCTGAAGAAATTTGGAACTACCAGCAGATTGTTCTCGGTTTCAACTACCGGATGACCGACGTGCATGCCGCGCTCGGAATCAGTCAGATGCAGCGACTCGACGAGTTTGTCGCCAGGCGACGGACCATTGCCGGACGGTATGACGATCTGTTGGCCTCCATGCCGCTGGTCATACCGTGGCAATATCCGGACAGTTACTCCAGTTATCATCTGTATCTCATTCGTCTCAGGCTTGATAAAATCACCGGAACGCATCGTTCCGTGTATGAAGCTCTGCAAGCCGCGGGGATTAACGTGAACCTGCATTACATCCCGGTGTATCGCCAGCCGTATTATGAACAGATGGGATTCTCGGCGGGATACTGCCCGGAGGCGGAGAGATATTATTCCGAAGCACTGAGCATACCGATCTATCCGGCGTTGACCGATGCTCAGCAGGATTGGGTCGTCGCCACCCTGGCAAGAGCGCTGTCGTGAAAATCGGCTTGGGTACCGCCCAGTTCGGGATGGATTACGGTATCTCCAACCGGGAGGGACAGACATCCACCGACGAGGTCGTCAGGATACTCGAGGTCGCCCGGCAAAACCGGATCAGCGTGATCGATACGGCGGCGCTGTACGGCGCCAGTGAAGAGGTCCTTGGCCGCACTCTCCCGCGAGACCATGAATTCAGGCTGGTAACCAAGACCATCCGGATCGATGTGGACCGCATCACCGGGGAGGATGCGGACAGAATGGAGCAGGCATTCTTCTCCTCTCTTGAAAAGCTGAGCGGTTGCGGGGTGTACGGGCTGCTCTTTCATAACACGGATGATCTGCTGGCGGAAGGGGGCGAACTGTTGCTGGAGCGAATGGAGGCTCTGCGGCATACCGGCAGGATAGAAAAGATCGGTGTATCGGTCTACACGGCCGAGCAACTAGACGCCATCCTCGAACTGATGGAACCGGATATAGTCCAACTCCCCATGAATGTCCTTGATCAACGACTGCTCGCGGGTGGTCGGTTGGCAGCCTTGAAATCCCGTAACATAGAAATTCATGTACGATCAGCATTCCTGCAAGGACTGCTCCTCATGGACCCGGAAAGCCTGCCGGACTTTTTCGCCTCAGCCAGAAGACATCTCGAAGGCTATCATGCATTCCTCCGCGAAAACAGCATCACCCCCGTCAGGGCGGCGCTTGGCTTTCTTGCCGGGCGCTTTGAGATCGACTGTATTGTGTGCGGCGTGAACAACCACCGCCAACTCATGGAACTCTGTCGCTCGGCGGCGCCGCTGCCGGATATTGATTTCTCTACGTTTGCTCTGGATGACGCCACTCTGTTGAACCCGTCCTGTTGGGGCGTGGCGTGAAAACCATTGCCGTCATCCAGGCCCGAATGGGGTCAACCCGCTTTCCCAACAAGGTAATGCGCCCCATCAAAGGCGTACCGATGATCGAACTGCTGATCAGGCGGCTGTCGCTCTGCCGGCGCCTTGACAGGATTGTCCTTGCCACGTCGCAGGCCCCCGTTAACACTCCTCTGGCCGAGCATGTCCGCGGAATGGGTTTCGACGTGTATCAGGGGAGTGAAAACGATGTGCTGGACCGCTACTACCAGGCAGCGATGCCGTACCGGCCCGATGCCGTGCTGCGTATCACCGGCGACTGTCCGCTCATTGACCCCGAACTGGTGGACCTGGTTGTTGCCGAATACGAGGCCCAGGGTGTGGAGTATCTCTCGAATGTTCTCCCCCCCACCTATCCGGACGGCCTGGATGCCGAGATATTTTCGTTCAGAGCCCTCGAAACGGCGGCCCGCCAGGCAACAAAGCACGCCGAGCGGGAGCATGTCACCCCCTACATCAGGGAGTCCGGCCTGTTCCGGGTTGGCAATATTGCCCAGGAGCAGGATCTCTCCGGTGAGCGCTGGACCGTGGATGAACCCGCCGACTTCGAGGTAGTGGCAGCCGTGTTCAACCATTTTTATCCGCGCATTGACTTCGGCTGGCGGGATGTGGTGGATCTGCTCCGTGCCCGGCCGGAACTGTTCCAGGCAAACCGTCATCTTATACGCAACGAGGGGGCTGTCATGGGTACCGGCCAGAAGCTCTGGAAGCGCGCCAAGCAGATTATTCCCGGCGGCAACATGCTGCTCTCCAAGCGGCCCGAGATGTTTCTCCCCGACCAGTGGCCCGCCTATTTCAGCAAGGCGAAAGGGTGCCGGGTCTGGGATTTGGACGGTACCGAGTACATCGACATGTCGATTATGGGGATCGGCGCCAACATCCTTGGCTACGGGCATTCCGAAGTGGACACAGCGGTGCTGCGGACGGTGGCTAGCGGCAACATGTCCACCTTCAACTGCCCGGAGGAAGTCTATCTGGCGGAACGACTCATTGAACTGCACCCCTGGGCAGACATGGCGCGCCTGGCGCGTACCGGCGGCGAAGCCAACGCCATGGCAATCCGGATCGCCCGCGCGGCGTCGGGGCGCGATAAGGTAGCCATCTGCGGCTATCACGGCTGGCACGACTGGTATCTTGCCGCCAACCTTGGTGACGATGAAAACCTGGCGGGACATCTTCTCCCCGGTTTGGAGCCGAAAGGTGTGCCCCAAAATCTGCGCGGTACGGTGTTCCCCTTTGAATATAACGACCTGCCCCAACTTGACGCACTGGTGGATACCCATGACATCGGCGTGATCAAAATGGAGGTGGCGCGCAATAGGGGACCGGAGCATGATTTTCTCCATAAGGTGCGCAAGCTGGCCACTGATCGGGGCATTGTGCTGATTTTTGACGAGTGTACCTCCGGCTTCAGGGAGACGTTCGGCGGACTGCACAAGAAATATGGCGTCGAACCCGACATGGCGTTGTTCGGCAAGGCGCTGGGAAACGGTTACGCCATTACCGCCACCATCGGCCGACGCGACGTCATGGAGGCGGCGCAATCCACCTTCATCAGCAGCACCTTCTGGACGGAACGGATCGGTCCGACCGCCGCGCTGAAAACACTCGAAGTCATGGAGCGCATGAAGTCATGGGAAACCATCACCGCGACGGGCCGCGAGATCAGGCAACGCTGGCAGCGGCTTGCCGATCGGCACGGCATCGGGATCTCGCACTGGGGGCTGCCGGCGCTGACCGGCTTCACCGTCAACAGTCCGAACGCCCTGGCCTACAAGACCCTGATCACCCAGGA
>Ga0194037_1001444_pt1 | contig 17120 bp, 9 predicted proteins | sample JunL306m_MetaG_FD_148653 | JGI IMG/M metagenome (GOLD analysis project Ga0194037, IMG submission 148653) | Anoxic zone freshwater microbial communities from boreal shield lake in IISD Experimental Lakes Area, Ontario, Canada - Jun2016-L304-6m | ecosystem: Environmental > Aquatic > Freshwater >...
AACTTCAAGTTGGTTATACAGCCTTGAGGGATTTTAGATCACAACATTCTAATTCAGATACGCTTCCTTTTGTTGACATCCTTGATGGCAATGGTAATATTTCTACCTCCTTTGGATATGAAATGTACACATACAATAATACTTTGAATACGGATGTTTATCAATTTGCAGACATTGCAACCCTTTATAAGGGAAACCATGAAATTACATTTGGTACACAAGATTATTACAGAAAATATCAGAATGCCTTTGCTCCAGGGTATCAAGGTGTTTATCAATTCAACACTTTGAATGACTTCAGGAATAGCTTTTTATATGGCACTGCTAATGCTAGAAATTTCTATCAACAATATTCTGCCTTACCGGGTGGCGCATTCCCTTGGGCTTATGCCGGTTCTACTGAATTGGGGATTTTTGCACAAGATAAATGGCGTGCAACGAACAACTTTACCCTTACTTACGGATTACGTTTAGATTATACTATCTACAAACAAGCATTCACAGACAACCCGTATTTTGATGCCCTTACTTTTAAAAACGGAGCGAAGTACAATATTGGGAAAGCACCTGGAAATGCGTTGTTAGTTTCTCCTCGAATTGGATTTAATTGGGATGTGAAAGGTGACAGAACTATACAATTAAGAGGAGGCGCAGGTATATTCTCTGGCCCACCACCATTTGTATGGATTAGCAATCAGGCAAGTAACAATGGGATTCAGTTCGGAGCAGTACAAGCGAGCAATGTAGCTTTTGGGTATAAACCAACAATCGGTGGGGCTAATACAAGTTACAGTGTTGCGTTAACTGATAAAGATTTTAAATATCCTACTGTTTTAAAAATGAATGTTGCTGTTGATAAAAAGCTAGGTGATGGTTGGGTTGTAACGTTGGAAGCAAGTGGATCTAAAGATATCAACGCAGTTTATTATTCAAACTTGAATTTAAACCAAACTAATGCCTACAGTCTTGGTGGTGTAGATAACAGGAACCGCTTTTTTACAGGGTATGGTTCAACAACAACACCATCAGCTAACGCAAGTGGTGTTGTTTCAAATATGACGTACGCACAATATCAAAGCAATAAATATTATTATAATATCCCTGATAAGACTTCTACCAACTTTGCTAATGATTTCCGTGGAAATACTTTAGCAAATCCGAGCTTAGGGTCTGCAATCCTTATGAAAAATTCAAGTAAGGGTTATGCATTTACCTACACCACTAAAGTACAAAAGACATACAAAAACTTATTCGGAAGTGTAGCCTACACATATAGTGAAGCTAAGAATGTGGCAGAAGGTGGTAGCACAGCCTCTTCATTATGGAGTGCAAGGGCTGTTAGTAGTCAGGATCCTAATGGAGATAATTTGGCTTATGGCTCTTACTATCAACCACATAGAGTAATTGCTACAGGTGCTTATAAATTTGATTATGCCAAGTATTTCTCTACTTCTGTCGGATTTATTTTCGAAGCTGCACCTGCAGGAGTTACTTCTTATATCTATAGTAACGATTTGAATGGTGATGGAAATCCTAATGACCTTGTTTATATTCCAAGAAATGCGAGTGAAATTAATTTGATTGCAGCAGGTTCTTATAATACAACAACACATGCGGGGGTAACTACTGGAACTGCAACAGATCCAAGAACTTCAGCGCAGATGTGGAATCAATTGAATGCATTTATTAGTCAGGATCGTTATTTGAATGCACGTCGTGGGGAATATGCAAAGGCTAATGCAGTAGATCTTCCATTTTTCAAGAAAATGGATTTAAATATTACACAAGATGTATATTTCTATACAAAAAGTGGAAAGGAAAAGGATAAACACACTTTGCGAATTTCTGTTGACATCATCAACTTTGGAAATATGTTGAATAGAAATTGGGGACTTGTTAAAACCACTACTCTTACAAGTAATTCTTCGGGCGCACAATTGCTAACTTTTGAAGGGTTGGCATCAGATGGAAAAACTCCTTTGTTCTCATTCCCTTATCAAGATGCAACCAATTTAACACCGAAAGTAAATAGCTTTACTAATTCTACTGGTATTGGTTCACGTTGGCAAATGCAAATCGGGGTAAAATACTTATTCAATTAAGTAAAAGGAATAAAATAAATTAAAAGGTTTAAAAAATAAAATTATGAAAAAAGTATTATTGGGTATTTTAACCCTTCTTATTATAAGTTTCAGTTTCAACTCATGTATTAAGCATGATGTATTACCTAATTCTATTTCAAAAATAGATACCATATTTTTGGTAAACAGTTCAATGACACATTCAAAGGACACTATTTTCTTGGGAGATACCATCTTCATGACTGCAAAAGGCAAAATAGCAGATACAACTAATATAATATCCGCAAATTTTAAGGTATTGGCTTCAAGCAATCTAGTAGGTGCAGGTTATTTCCCAAAACTGACAAGAGTTATTACTCCTCCTACTGGAACTACAGGAACAGCTGCATTGTATAATTGGACATCCACTTTGGCAATAATTTGCCCTTCAGTTGCACGAAAAACAGCAGTATCTGTTTCAGCTATTTTTGAAAATTCTTTGAGTCTTAGTAGTAAAATGGGTAATCAATCTGCTTCTGATAAAACAGGAAAAGCGACATCAGTTTATATTAAATAAATCGTACCAATTAAAAATAATAAGAGGCTGCAAGAGATTGCAGCCTTTATTTTTTGTTACAACTCAGGAGGTTTTACCACTAGGGAAACAATGAAAAAGAGAAGGAACACAAAGATTTCTAATAAAATTGATGACCTGAGCGATTATAATGAATAAATCGTTGTGTTACTTTATGAAAACCCTGCTGTTCCTTGTTGTAAAAACTCCTTAGTAGTAATTATTTTTTTGCCAAATTATCCATCTTTGAACTTGAAACATTAATTCCACACTTCTCCTCTTTCCTATTTTCATATCCATTATTTATAGCGGCTCGCTAATTCAATTGCTAAAAGTTCTTTGTATCAAATAAAGGAATGTTTTTTTCTTTTGAATTGAGTTTTTACCGCTGAAAGTTGATTATTTTGTCATTTAAATCCTCCCTCAGCTGAGGTGAGGGGAGATATAAATCATACGTGAGTAGATATAAATGATTTGAGGGTACTTTCAAATGATTTGGGGGTGCTTGACAACATAAATATATGCTTAAAAATGATTTGAGGGAGGTTACAAACGATTTGAGGGGAGTGTCACAAGAGATAAATCTCCCCTCAAATGACGTGAATCTACGGTATCTTGTTTTTTAATCGTTTTCCTATTGTTAGATGCTCCGTTGTCATTTCAATTTATTCACAACAAAATGGTTCGCAAAAATAAAATGGGGGCAAGCATAGGAATACAACATTTTAATCAATCCAATCATTTTGTCAGAATTAAAATCATCTGCTATCCACCTCGAAAGGTTTCTTTTATTAACTGATAATCTGTTCTTTTCCATGAAAAAAAGTCTTTTATAGAATGTTCCTTTTCTGTTCTAAAAAATATAAAAGTGCTGTATCCAAGATTTATTGTGTAACCAAATGAACTAATAATTGCCGCTGCTGCTATTCCATACTTTTGGGTAAAAATACAGTTACAAATAACCACAAATATTAATGCGATACCTGCACCGACTACATCAACCTTTAGCCTATTGTTTCCGCCAAAGTATGCAGAGAAAAGTGTTAGTATAGATAGAGAAAGAATGCCTGGCAAGAGCAAGAGGAAGGGTAAATTCATCATGTAGAAACTTTTACCGAAAACTACGCTAAAAACAGCTTGACCAAAAAATATATCTAATGCCATCAGAATAATAAAAAATTGAATCAACAGTCTTGATATGATCAATATGTTTTTTGTAATAAATTCCTTATTTGAGCCCTCAGCAATTTGTGGTAGTATCACACTTGCTAAAATTTGTGGGATAATTAATAGCATTATTCCCATTTTTGATGCCTGTATATAATTGCCTAATTCTGCTTGACTTCTATAACGTTCTACAAACCAATAATCGATCCTACAAACTAAAAAATAGAACAAAGCAGCTGTAAATGCGATCAAGGAATATTTGAATAGTTTAGAAAGTTGTAAAAGAGTAGGAAATTCGAAGGAGAGGAATATTTTGTTTTTAATGAAATATATTAATGCTACGATTGTTCCTTGAAATGTAAAAAATAGAAAATAGGTGTCAACAACTTGCATGTATGGAACATGCGTCTTGTCGAGATAAATTATATAAAAAGAAAGGGTAAAATTGACAAGACCTGTTGATAATCCCGGAGAAAAATAGTCTCTTTGTGCAAAAAACATTCCCGCAAACAAATTAGTTAAAATGATTCCGAACGCATAATACTCTCCGTAAGCAATAGTTTTGCTCAAACTGACATTGTGAATGGAATTGTAAGTAAAATATACATAAAAGATTGGGATGAGCAATAAGGAAACAATCGCTGTAAATGCAAGTCCAAACCAAGAAAGTGCAACTTTTGGAAGACCCTTATTAGCAGAAAAATAGATATAGGCACTATCAATATTAAAACTACCCACCAATACTGTAAGTGAAAAGAAATTTGTCAAAAAGTAAACCCATCCTGCACCTGCAGCTTGTAAATAACGGCTTAATACTACATTCAAAAATAAGATAGCGCTGAATTGGAATCCACGCCAAATAAGCCCTTGTTTTATTATCTTTTCAAATTGCATGTGCCATTTTTAATCACTCATAAATATTAAAAGAAAGGAAATAGTTGATTCCAATAATTCCTAACCTTTCAATTATGGGTGGTAAATGTAAGCAAGGTGTTTGTAAATTGTTGGATTTAATACGAACCGGGGGTAGGAGCTCAATTTTAAAATAGTGTCATAATGCTTTTTTGTAATCTAAATAGGACTTAAAACAAACCATTCATTTACTCATTTTTATTCAATTTGACACAGTTTGATAAATAGACTTTCACCATACCCGTCCCTTTTTCATCTGTTATAGCACAATTGTCCGCGTGGTCAATATTTTAAACTAAACAGGGGAACATTAATGAATTAGTGAGAACGATTAGTGCAGTAGAGGGTAAGTGGCACCTTTAATGTTTATTTTTTAATTTCCAATTAATAGTTCAGTTATAAATTAATCATTTTGCAACATCTGGAACAATAAATGGTCAATTAACTAATAAACCTTTTTCATTGTAATTACTCTATGGTTTTACTTTTATTAATCTAAAAAAAATACATAAATGAAGAAGTCGATTTTGCTTGTTTGCATACCAATTTTAATCGTAGTGTTATCTCATGCACAATTTATAAATAATCAATCTCCTTTTGTGGATAAGCCTTCTGATTCCTACAGTAATTATAAGGATGAAAATGGCAAACAAGGAGTTATACTTTGGGGTTCTCTAAAGGAAAAGGATTTTGGGTCTAGAAATGTAACCTTTAACCAGGAAGGCGTACGCAAGGTCAATCAAGTGCCTGCTCCAGGAATTCATCCCCGAATTTATTTTGGACCAGATGATTTGCCCGAAATCAGAAAGAATTTGAAAGAAACAAATTGTGGTCAAGCCTGTTGGAAAAATATCCTTTCATGGACAGAAATGATGAAAGGAAATTATGACGACAAAGCCGATTATGCACAACCCGATGTTTGGAATGGCAATTTCGGTGGTCTGCATGGACGAGTACCATTGTTTCGCTTAGGAGTGCCTCGTGCAAAAGGAATGGCTTATAACCATAATACATTGGCAAGGGACATCTACGATGGATTAGCCAATGGAACAGCTACTTCTTTCCCAAAATATTATTGGGATGTATTCTCTTTGGAAGCTTTCCGTTGTTTGATAGAAAATGATGAGCCAGGAGCAAAGAAATTGGCCAATGCTGCAATGACGGCACTAAAAATAGATATAGCAAAGAGAGATTCGGCACAGGCTGGGTTGATAAAACCTGATAAGATGAACTCTACAATTGCCGTTGAGACCATCAAAGATACAAATGGAAAGAAAATTGCAAAACCCAATGAGCAACCAATCGGTGGCTTTCAATTGGCCTTTACTTATGATTTTATCTATAATTGGTTAACTCCTGACCAAAAGAAGGCAATGCATGATGAACTTGCAGAGAATACGTGGAGTCATGATAATTATGGAACATTCAATACTGCTGAGGCGTCTAGAAGCAATTGGGCAACTTTTTCTTATTGGTTATTTGAAGTATTAGCAATTGAAGGCGAATCTGGTTTTAACGACTTAAAAGTAAAGGGGATGTATAGGGGATGGCATAATTTGATGACTTATGGATGGTTTCAATCGGGAGCCACCTTTGAAGGTGAAGCAAAGAATCAATTGGGTATGGATGGAGTTTTGACCTTTGCTAAACGTACTAAAATGTATGGCTTTGAAGATATTGCAGGCCATCCTTATTTGCAGGCTTATGCTCGAAGTTTTCTGCCTCATAGCATCATTCCTATGCAAGATGGATTTGTTAAATATGATTTATTAGGAGGTTGCCATGGTAAGTCAGGAGGTGCTAATACAAGCGATTTACTTGGATTAAAATACATGTTTCCTAAAGATAAAAAAATTGATTGGGTATATCATATTGCAATGAAAGATAATTACAGTAATGTCCCGGATCGACCCGATGGATATTATAATGCTTTATTGTTCTTTTCCATTTTTGCAACTGACTTTGATAAAGACAATAATGACCCTTCTAAACTTGACTTAGGTAACACTTTCTTTTGTGGAGAACGTGCCTTGATGATGACTAGAAGTAGTTGGTCAAAAGATGCATTAATGTTGAATTTACATACTCGTCAGGCAAATGGAGGACACCCATCTGCTGATAGAAATACAATTATGGTGGCAGGTGCAGGAAGGGTTTGGAGCCCCATACAAGGAAATTATGCTTTTGATAATTTTAAGCAAAGCATTATTGTAATTGACAAGCATTCTCAAGATGAACATTCCCCTGCAACTATGGTTGATTTTAAAGATGAACCATTTGCCACCTTCGCAGTTGGCGATGCAAAATATGCTTGGGATTATAACAATAAGGAACAAGAACGAAAGAAGGGTTACTATACAGTGGCAGATGTAAGGGCAGGAAAGGTGGAGATGCCAAAGACTGGGAATTGGGAATTGGAACCTAATACTGTAAACCATTTCAGTTACTTGAAGTTGCCATATAGTTATTTGAATGTACCACGGAGTGAAACGCCTCATTGGATATTGCCAACAGGGGCTGTTCGTCCCTTCTTGCGTCAGGAAAATTATCCTGTCATCAAGGCATTCCGTACAGCAGGCATTGTTCGAAGCGAAAAACCTTTTGCTCTAATCGTAGATGATATTCAAAAAGATGATAAGGTTCATCATTACGATTGGATATTAACCCTAGAACATGATATTCAGATTGTCAGTAAGTCAAAAATCAATGATCATGAGATGGATATTATCCTTACAGGCAATGACCCCGAACAATTGAATGGATGGGATAAGGATTCATTACCTGCAAATTATAGTGGGAAAGTGTCCGCTAAGCAACCGATGCTTTTAGTAAGAGTGCTAGATATGAATAATTCGATTGCTACAAATACAGTAAATATTGAAGAATGGAGGAGTAGTAAACCAAAGAGTTTTGAAGGGAATATTCGTAGGTTGCTAATTCCTGCTGATGCAGTTTCTCCAAATTTTAAGGTATTATTATATCCATATCATGAAGGAGATGAATTACCTAAAACAAATTTGAATGTTCATCGAAACAGGTTGACAGTAAAATGGAATAATGGTAAAAAGCAAGAAATTGATTTTAGCAATAATGCGGATGGAAGAACACATTTGTATATAAAGAATGGTGAACAGGGGTTCAAGTTTTAATTAAGTGCTAGTTATTGAGGAGGTCTTAACACAAAGGCAATAATGGAAAAAGTGTCACAAGGTTTTGGGAATCAAAATGTGAAAGGAGGATGAAAAATAATAAATTCATGTATTTCCTCGTGAAAAGCATTTTTTATTTTGTGTTAGAACCTCCTGAGTATTATCAAATTATTTATACTGAATGTCATCTGAGTTTCTTACAGTAAATTCAATAAGGTATAAAAAGCCAAAGGTTAAGGGGCTTAACCCAAAATGAATAAATGTTTTATAGATAAAATTACATTTATAGATTCCAAAATACTCTAAAGTCCAACTTACAATAAAGTATATGATGATGCTATAATAAAAAGCAGACCAAAATACTTTCAACCAATTGTAAGTTCTTTTTTTCCAAAAATTAAAGCCTACCAGAAAGTTAATGACTATCAAAGAAAGATAAACGGGTTTAAACCAGTATTGATGATTACTTGTTTCGAGGAGTCTGTTTCCAATAAAATCGACCATTCCAATAAGTAGAACGGTAACGATTAAATGTTTATTTCGCATAAATAGTATATATACAAACAATTTATAAAGCGCTTGACTTCTTAATCTTTAAAAATGACAACCATAGAAAGAATATTGCACTATATACAATGATGGTAAAAATGTAGTGATGAGCAAAATAAGTCCAATGCGGCTTTTGTAAAACAAGAATTGCGATAGCACAACACCTCAAAATATTTAAAATATAAATGAGGATGACTCCAGTGAATGAGTATAGTAATTTGCTTTTCACTTTTCCGGGTGCACATATTAGAAAACCAAGATAAAGTACAAATAATTTAAACCCACTACAGGTATCCATTATATATAAAATATTTCTTTTACCCAATTGAATAATCTCACCTAAAGTGGTAGGAGAACCCATTACAAACCCTTCTGAATAGTAATTATTGAGTACCCACACTGTAGAAATTGAAGTTATATGGGTAAAGGCCTTTACCATTTTTCCATGCGGTAGGAAGATATAATAATACGATACTGAAAATACAAACCACAAAAGAAGTCCTCTGAGTAATACTCGCTTGACTGTAGATGGCAACTCTTGATAAAATGTAACAACACTTTTTAGCAACAGATAAATTTTAAATCTTATTTAGTGAATAAATGAAAAAACGTATATCAATAAGTAATCACTAATTAATACACGTCTTAACCCAAAGAGTAAAACAATTAAAACTGTAAATTTCGAATGTCTTTCTCTTTTTTTATTTGATATAGCTTAACTCCTAAAATTACAGCACCCGCTGCAAAAAGGATGAAAATTTCTCTATCTATTGGCACTTCAGTTCCGGCATTTCCAAGAGCAGTTCCTCCTCCTCCAGAAACATCTTCTACGTCACCGCCAGAACCTCCACTTCCTGTACCTGCCCCTAAACCACCGGGGTCGAGTTGTGCGAAAACAGCAACACTCATAAAAAGAGTCAGCACTACTAAAAAAGATGATTTACGATACATAATTATTTTATTAAAAATTATTATTTAAATGAAATACTAGTTTGATAAGTATCTCCGTTTGAGTTGATAATATTAAGAGTGTAAATACCAGCACACAATTTGTCTGTCAAAATCTTCTTCACTAATTTTCCGCCAATATGATAATACTCTTGAGAAATAATTTTCTGACCAAGATTATTAAATAATTGGATGGAGTATTTGCCAATATTAGCGTGATTCAATTCAATATTGAAGGAAGAACCAACAACAGGATTTGGATAAACATTCAAATTATTTTTTATTGTGCTGATCAAAATTGAAACTGCTTCACTATAACTTACCTCATCATTATAATTGATAGCCCTGATACGATAATACACTTTGCCAGACAAACTTGTGAAGTCGGTGTAAGAAGTAATTGAACTACCAACAGTTTCTAGATTTACAAAATCCTTACCATTATTTGAGCGTTGTATAGTAAAGGATGAAATGTTATTGACTGAAGGTGCATTCCAATTCAAGGCTACATGCTGCTCATTATTTTCTGTTACAGTCAAATTTATGTTAGAAACAGGTAAGATATATGGAGCAAAGTAAATACTAAATCTGTTGAAGTAAGTTGCAGAATCTGTACTCGTTGTAAAATTAACGATTGTACTATCGCTTGATACTTTAGTCGCTGTATTCAGATATTTATCTTTCACAAAGGCATTCATTCCATTACCATTGAAAATAGAACCATTTAATTTTAATTGATAGTTTGTTTTAGCAATCATATTAAAAAAGTGAAAATTAATAGTATCGTTTACAGTTGGCAAAGCCATACCATCAATACATAACTCTTGACCTGATTCTGAAAATGTTATATTTTCACCTGAATTCCCCCACTTTTTACTGTCTTCTTTCCCAATTCCTTTTGTAAATCCAGCTTTAAATACGGCTACTGCACCGTCAATAGATCTCCCGCCTTTCCATAGATTGATACCTAATTTATTGACAGGTGTTTTCGTTCCAAATACAGTTAATGGAGTATTTCCTGCTGTTTTATCAGTCTCCTGAAAAAGAATTTGAGGGGAAGTGCCTGAGCCATCCTGTTGTACAAAAATTGCCATACCAGGTTGTATATCATCGCCAATACTAGAACTTCCATTACTATTTGTTGCTGAAACAGAATTATAGTTAACATAAGTGCTCGCATTGCTACCATCTCGAACATTTGGATCCAAAAAATAATAGTATGATTGAATACCTTGTGTACTTCCATGACTAACAATTGAACCCCAACTTACGGTACTTGCATAAGGATTCCCAATAAAGCTAAATTTGCCTAAACCACTAGTTAGTCCATATCCTGAGCTAAAACCTCCTGTGCTGCTTGTACCTCCTGTTGAAAAGGTTACATCTCCCGTAATTAAATTTCCTGTTGTACGTAAAGTGACATCACTATTCATACCTGTAGGCTGTGGTGTAGTATATAAATTGAATGAACGATTTCCTCTTGCTAATAATCGATATCCCATTGCAGGATCAAGATTCATAGTTTTTGTATTTGTTGGATTTGTCCATACACCTCCAGGGAAAGTTTGCATTGAAAAATTTCCTGAATAGGAAGCATCAAAACCTTTTGAAGTCACCCAATTTTGTGTATGTGTTGTGTCTTTGATACCTGTTATGTGTATTCCGTATCCATTGTTATAAACACCACCTTCCTGCCAATTATTAAATACGCTTCCTGCATTTGCTACAATAGGACAGATATCGATAAATGGTCTGAATACATGTTGTGGAATATATCTTTCAGTTATTACTGTTCCGCTAATACTTCCTCCTACAGCTGCTACCATTGCATTTTGACTAGAACTTGTATTTTTAAGGGTCAAATATCCATTTGTAGTTAGAGTGTCGGTTATTGAATATAACACACCATAAAGGTTCAAGGAATTACCTAATGATACTTTATTGTTTACTATCAAGTGCAAAAGGCTATTTCCACCAATACTGAAATATAGAGTGTCACTACAATCCATTTGTAAAATTGAAGTAGGCGAACCTATAAATGTGCCACTACCCCCTGATGATGTCTCCATGAATAATGTATGTCCGTTTATTGAAAGGGTGCCATTATTGATTAAGTCATAAATATATGTATCTGTAGATAAAACAGGGTTAGGTGTTATCCCAGAAGGTATTACTGCTAGTTCTGTGAATGGCACTGAACCAGCAGTCCAATTTGTTGGAACACTCCAATCATTTGAAGTGACTCCTGTCCACTTATTGTTGATAGTTATTGAAAATGTATTTGAAGTGCCTGCAGGACTAATAATAGTTACAACTGTTGCACCTACAACTCCAGATGGAACTGCTGCTGTTATACTTGTGCCACTTGCCACTGAATAACCAACTGCACTGATTCCTCCGAATTGCACATCTGTAGCTCCACTGAAGTTAGAACCTGTGATAGTAATGGTATCACCGCCGAATGCAGTCGAGGTAGAAAGACTAGAAATTACAGGAAGTGATAAATAGGTGAAACCTGAATGAGAGTCCGTTCCTGCAATTGTGGTTACAGATACACTCCCTGATGTACCTGCTGCCACCACAGCATCAATTGTAGTTGCATTTATAACCGTATAACTTGAAGCGGCAGTACCTCCAAATGAGACCGCACTTACCAACGGAACAGCCCCTGTCATAAAGCCTGAACCGGTAATTGTTACCGTTGCCCCTGTGCTAGCAGAAGTTGGTGTAAAGGAAGATACAGTAGGAGCTGATATGAATGTGAAAGCACTCGTTAAAGTGCCAGTACCACCAGTAGTAATCACATCAACATTCCCAGAAGTTCCACTTCCAACAGTTGCAGTTATTTGAGTTGAACTATTTACTGTATAACTAGAAGCAGCTATTCCTCCAAAATAAACGTTAGTTACACTATTGAAGTTAGTTCCTGTGATTATTACAGAACCTCCAGAATAGGTATAGGTAGGTGATATTAAACTTACTGTAGGGCTAGGCAAATAAGTAAAGCCAGCTAAAGATGTACTTCCTCCAGCAGTTACGACACTTACAGTTCCACTAGTTCCAGTATTCACTACTGCAGTAATTTGTGTCGAACTATTAACTATAAATGATTTCGCAGCAGTTCCTCCAAAAGAAACACCTGTGACACTTGAGAAATTAGTTCCGGTTATGACAACTGAACTATCTGTTCCAGCAGATGTAGGTGTGAAAGAACTTATAGTTGGACTAGGTAAAAATGTAAAACCCGACATTGTACCTGTTCCACCCGACGTAACAACGCTAATACTACCACTTGTACCACTAGAAACTACTGCAGTTATTTGTGTTGAACTGTTTACTATATAAGACTGAGCAGCTGTACCTCCAAAGAAAACGCCAGTTACTCCAGAAAAATTAGTACCTGTAATTACAACAGAACTATCAGTTCCTGTAGATGTAGGAGTGAATGAACTAATTGTAGGACCAGGTAAATAAGTAAAACCAGACTTTGTTCCTGTTCCACCACTAGTGACAACACTAACACTACCACTTGTTCCAGTATTAACCACTGCAGTTATTTGTGTGGAACTATTGACCACAAAAGATTTTGATGTAGTACCCCCAAAAAGAACTGAAGTTACACCAGAAAAGTTAGTACCTGTAATGACCACTGAACTATCAGTACCAGCTGAAGTAGGTGTAAATGAACTAATGGTAGGACTTGGTAAATAAGTAAACCCTGAGTGAGAAGTGCTTCCTCCTGTTGTAACAACGCTAATACTACCACTTGTACCAGTATTCACTACTGCTGTAATTTGTGTAGAGCTATTCACCAAATAAGATTTTGCTGCCGTACCACCAAAAGATACACCTGTAACACCTGAGAAGTTAGTCCCAGTAATTACCACAGAACTATCTGTTCCAGCCGAAGTAGGAGTAAATGTACTTATTGTAGGGCTTGGAAGATAAGTAAATCCAGATTTAGTTCCTGTTCCCCCTGCCGTTACTACACTAACACTACCACTTGTTCCTGAATTTACTACGGCTGTTATTTGTGTTGTACTATTAACTACATAAGATTTAGCAGCAGTGCCTCCAAAACTAACACCTGTGACACCAGTAAAAACAGTTCCAGTGATAACAACGGTACTATCAGTACCTGCCGAAGTGGGTGTAAAAGAACTAACAGTTGGACTTGGCAAATATGTGAAACCTGCTTTTACTCCTGTTCCTCCAGTGGTGACAACACTAATACTTCCTGTCGTTCCTGTGTTAACAACCGCCGTTATTTGAGTAACACTATAGACAGTAAAAGATTTTGCTGCAGTACCTCCAAATGTAACACCTGTAACTCCTGAGAAATTTGTTCCAGTTATTACTACAGAGCTATCTGTGCCAGCAGAAGTAGGTGTAAATGAACTAATTGTTGGGCTAGGTAAATAAGTGAAACCTGTCTTTGTTCCTGTCCCTCCTGATGTAACCACACTAACACTACCACTTGTTCCTGTATTAACAACAGCAGTAATTTGAGTTGAACTATTAACCGTAAATGATTTTGCTGCTGTACCTCCAAAAAAAACTCCAGTGACCCCAGAATAATTTGTTCCGGTTATCACAACAGAACTATCAGTTCCAGCTGATGTTGGAGTGAAAGAACTAACAGTTGGACTAGGTAAAAATGTGAAACCAGAAAAGGTGGTTGTTCCGACTGGAGTGGTAGAAGTAAGTGAAATATAGCCACTTCCTGTAGTTGTACCTGATGCTACCTTAGCTTTAATTTGTGTAGGTTTTCCACTACTATCAGTAATTATTGCGGTGGTACCACCTGCACCAACACTCGATGTGCCAAATTTAATGGATGAAATATTCACAAGATTCGTTCCTGTAATCGTTATAATGCTGTCTTGACCTGCTGAAGTTGGTGAAAACCCAGTAATTGCAGTACAGGCAAACGAACTACTAGTCGTTAATGTTAACCCTGCAGCTACTACAGTGATTACACCTGTTCCAGAAGCACTAGCACCAACAGTAATAGGAATTGATGAAGCTGTTACAGTTCCAATAGTTGCACTTACCCCACCACAAGTTACACTTGACACGAGTGAAGTACCTAAATTAGTTAGACCTGTTCCTGTTATAGTTACTGAAGAACCAGGTACCCCTGAAGTAGGAGAGCAGGTCGTAACTGTAGGGGCAGTAACTATCGATAACCCACTTTTTGTTCCAGTTCCTGAATTCGTTACCGCAACATATCCAGACCCTGTCACAGTTCCAGTATTTACAACAGCAGTAATTTGTGTACCACTATTTACAGTAAACGAAGCCGCTGCAGTTCCTCCAGTACCATTACTTGCTGTCCCAAATTTTACAGATGTTGCTCCTGTAAAATTGGTTCCAGTAATAACTACTGTTCCTCCAACAGCAACTTTTGTGGGGGAGAAGGCAGTAACAGTAGTCTGAGAGTATGCATGATTTCCCCATAAAATAATAATCAGTAGTAGAATTGCTAATGAAACTAATTTTTTGAAGTTGTGTTGAATTATATACATAAAAATTGATTTTGCTGAAAACGTATAAGCTAAAATGAAGAAAAATAATTATTAATAAAAACTCTATTTGTTTATCAATACTTCTTTTATTGAAAAATACCAATTTAATTGCCCCAATAAAAAACGCAAAGTACGATTTATTTTAATTTCTTGACTATATTTTTAAATCAAAAAAAGGAAATTGTTCCATTCATTTTACTATTAGTCAAGTTCTCAAAGCTCAATAATCATAACACCTCCATCTTCTAACGCTTGCTTATCAATGAGCTCATTGGATATCGTAGCTTATTAAATCCCATCATATCTACTTTAATGGAACCTACAGTTATTGGACTCTCTATTCTTATGGGAATATGATTCGCATCGTCTGTAACCCACACTGACATATTTTCTCCTCCCTGAAATATTGTTCCCTTTACTAATAGAGGCTTAAACTTTATAGATTTGAAAGTGCCATATCTTGTTTTTATTTCTTCTTTACCCAAATATTTTATATATAAATCGTAAACACCATTATCTAAAAACATGGTAAAAGGTATCTTGTCATTTGGTTTGTATGAATTAAAATTAATATTTCGAGCATAATAGATAGAACTTAATACATCTTGAACACAACTTGGAATTGGCATAGTTCCTTTTAAAGTTGTTGCAGTATTTTTTTCGTTATTGAAAATTACATTTTCTGTTTGTTTATATCCTCCCTCATCAATATTTCTCAAAAACTTTTGAGGCTTTAATGTAGCCGTGTCAATATAGCTTTCATATTTGTCCCGTACTTTAAATACCCAATCATAACTTGGATTACTACTTCCGAGTCCTACAATATGATATACAGGCTTATTTGCCATTTTTTCGATATTCGCTGTAAATGAGGCATTGCCTGCATTTACATAAATTCCCATTACAGAATAATAAATTGTATAGTTAATGACCTCTTCATTTTGAAAAGCAGTATTCCGGATACCACAAAATTCATCCCCTGCACTGAGTCTAAGACAAATATTAAATAGAACAAATAATAATACCCCCCTTTTAAATAATAACCTCATACTTACTCTTTTTTGATGATTCTTAATCCAAGAATTAATAAACTTCCTGCCAAAGCAGGAACAATTAAATTTATCAGCCAAATACTTGCCGCAGTTGCAATGATTCCTAGCGAATTATTAGTAACCAATGAAAACAATGCAATACTAACCTTTCCTCTGATTCCGACCTCTGCTAATGCAATACTTGGTACCAATGTCATGATAATTAACTGAACTGTAGTTAGACAAACTATTTGCCACCAACTAATTTCTATGCCAAAAAATTGATACAGCAACAAATATTGAAGTACATAGACTGAATAACGTATAAATGATAAAAATAAAATAGTAGATAATTCTTTGTGATGTAAGGTCTCTAGCTTTTGAATAAAAAAACTGTATTTCGCAACAAAGGGAATTCTCTCAAATACTTTCGTCACCCATGCCAGATTATAATAGAATAAAATGAGTGCAATAGTAAAGAACACAATTACACTCATTAGTCCGCTAAGCCATAAGATAGATAACGAATGTGTCAATGAAACATTCGTTTCGAGTAGGTAATACACAAATCCTAAACCAAATAGTCCAGCAAAAAAAGTCACTAATATTTGTGCAACACTGCCTACGGCCGATAATGACAAGGCTCTTAAACGGTTTCCATCATCCATATACACTATCCGTCCTAAGTATTCTCCAACTCTATTCGGTGTTCCAAGGGCTAATGCCTGACCACTAAATACAGCTCTGAATGCCCTAGAATAATGAAGGTTTTGAATGGGTCGCATCAATAGTTGCCATTTTTTTGCTTCTAATCCCCAATTTGTAATCATAAGCATGCAAACTGCATATATACGCCATTGTGCTGTACTATTGAATGTATTGACAATTGTAGCCCATGATTGATGTAAATCCTTTTGGGAGGTTATTTGCTGATATATACTATAGGATAGCCACACAAAAAGTAGTGGTCCTATAAAGTAATTGAGTAATATTTTTAATTGCTTATTCAGGTGATTCAATTAATTGAGACTGCAAAGAACGGTGAAATATACATATTTGGTACAACTTGGTTTTAACGTCAATTAAATTATGAAAAGTGAAACAATAAATAAAAAAATGAACAGATAACAATCAATAAATCACTATCAAATCTGAAACGATAAACAGGGTAACAATTCTAGATATAGCTGAAAATCTAACCG
>Ga0194037_1001445_pt1 | contig 17110 bp, 15 predicted proteins | sample JunL306m_MetaG_FD_148653 | JGI IMG/M metagenome (GOLD analysis project Ga0194037, IMG submission 148653) | Anoxic zone freshwater microbial communities from boreal shield lake in IISD Experimental Lakes Area, Ontario, Canada - Jun2016-L304-6m | ecosystem: Environmental > Aquatic > Freshwater >...
GTTGGAAGAATTATTTTATCCCGAAGATGAATTGCCATTATATATCGATAAAAAATCGGAGACACTAAAAATTATTCAGCAAATAAGAGATGAAGCACATCGGTTTGGAATTACCCATCATCGCAGCAAACGTGATAAGGGAACTTTAAAATCTGAACTAGAAGAAATAAAAGGAATTGGAGAGGAAACAATTAAGTTATTGTTGAGTGAACTTAAATCAGTAAAGAAAATAAAAGAAGCTTCAATTGAAATGTTGACAGAAATTGTTGGCCAATCAAAAGCTAAAATCCTTACCAATTATTTTAAAAGATAGTTTGTGCCTGTAAATTAACCTACCACTTTATTCATACTTTTTGAAGTTGCATTTATATTTACTCTATGATATCTGACAACAAAATAATTGACACAAAAAAGATGATCATTAAAGACTAAGTTTTATTAAATAATTCGAAAAAAACTTTATGATTGTATCTAATGATATTTTCAACTGGAATTTCTAAGATTCTGCATATCTTACTTAATCTAACTACATCAATCTTAGTTTTTCCTGATTCTAAATTACTATATGCTTTCTGACTTATTTCAAGTTCACTTGCCAAATATTCTTGAGTATAATTTCTTAGCAGTCGCATTTTCTTAATTGTAAGATGTATTTCAGTATTCATGACTAAATATGCATTAAGATTAATTTCAAAACAATTTTATACTATTCATTTCTATTTGCAGCAATAAATATACATTTTCAGTAGTTTTAAGTATATATTAACCACTACATTCTTGAGATATTTACCAAAACTAAAAACTCTGCTTATGGTAAAATTAAGAAACTATGAACAAAAAGGATTTATCAGAATTGATGAAAGACTTTTATTTATTTCAATTTATTTAAAAATATTTTTAATCTAATTAAAAACTAAAACAATGAAGAAACTTACACTAATTTTTTTAATACTTTTTGAGAGTATAATTCTATCTGCTCAAAATACTTTTCCATGGCCAACCGTAGGTAATATTGGAATAGGTACACCTACACCAGCGTTTCCTCTTGATGTAGTTGGAACTATAAATGCCACTCAAGTAAGTACTAGTAATTCTGGAGTTCATGTAGGGTCTGGATTATTAAATCCTTACATTGATATAAATAATAGTACTTTATCATCTTTTCCAAGTATAAGTATGGGTATTAATCCATTAAGTAGTGGTAACATTTATTTCAATGGAAATGATTTTTATCTCTCCTCAAATAATAATTTTTTGGGTGCTACATTCAGTCATATTAACCTTAATACAAGTGGTGCAATCTATTTGGGTAATAATTTGGGAGATGCCTTAGTAATTAATCCCAATAGATTAGTAGGTATTGGCAATATTAACTCAAGTGTTCGCTTTTCTGTAAATGAACCAACTGCATCATATGTTGGTACATTTATTAATACCTATTCGAATACAGGTTTATGGGTCAGAAGAGATAATTCAGGTACTAACGATGCACTAACTTTATATGCTACAAATCCATCTTTTACAAAACCTTATTATAATAATCTTTTTACCGATATGCAATATAGTATTGTTGGTGATAATGGATTAACACCTTCTGCTCATACAGGTGGAGGTTTTTTCCATGGAAGCAATATAGGAGTAAACGCATTTTGTGATAATTCTTTCAGTGCTGGTGATGTAATTGGTGTTTTATCAAAAGTAGAGAATCCATCTACACCTATAGCTAATGGATATGCATTTCAAGGTAGTGTAACTGCTAATAATTCGTATGGAATTAATCTTGCTTCAACTGGTAATGATCTTTCGTATGGAGGCTTATTTAATTCACGTGCAAATAATTCAGCGATAGGATTACTTTTAAATGCAACATCATCATATACTACTCCTGGTGGTTATTCAATGGCTTGGGGTGTGGATGCGAAAGCTTACAGCAAATCAACATCTTTTGGATTAAAAGGATATGCGCAAATTACAACTGGTGGTGACCCTATTCCGAACTCTCAAAGTTGGGGTACGTATGGAGAAGCATTAAATGCTTCTGATAATGTTGGAGCTTTTGGCATAGCTTACGATGGTAATACTTCAAATAAAGGAGTGTGGGGTAAGGCTAATAATTCAATATCTGGCACTCACAATACAGGTGTTTACGGAGAAGTTACAAGCACAGTGTATAATCTCTCTACATATAATATCGGTGTTATTGGATTAAGTAATGCTTCATTCCCTTGGACTCCAATTTTTAATGATTGGGGAGGGTATTTCAGGTCAGTATATGGAGGTCTTTATTGCGAAGCTACTAATACATCATCATCTTTATTTTCTACTGGAATTTATGCTAAAGGATATAGCACTTTACTTGGCACATATGCAGGATATTTCGATGGAGATGTTTTTACTACTACCACCTATTATCCATCAGATGAAAAGTTGAAAGAAAATATCATACCTGTTACAAATGCTATTGATATTATTAACCAACTTGCACCTAAAACTTATTATTTCAAAAAAGATTTAATCAGTAAAGGTTATAATCTTCCTTCGAATAAAAAATATGGATTAATTGCACAAAACCTCCAAGAAGTACTACCTGACTTAGTTAAAAAATCAATAATTTTTGGTTCAAAAGATAGTACAGGCAATTTTATTAATGAAAATATAGATATTCTTTCTGTTGATTATGTTTCATTAATTCCAGTTTTGATTGGTGGTATACAAGAACAACAAACACAAATTCATGCTAAAGACTCTACTATTAATATTTTGGTAAATCAAATAAAAAACATACAAGATATTTTGTCGAAAAATGGATTGAATAGCAACTTAAATAGTTCAAATAGCAATCCCATAAACAATATTATTTTAAACCAAAACAATCCAAATCCGTTTAAAGATAATGCCTCAATAAGCTATACCATTCCTGTTGATGCAGGTGTATTTTCTGCTACCATATATATTTATGATTTATCAGGTAAACAAGTTAAGAAATTTGATATTCAACCAAACATGGGAGTTGGCTCAGTTCAAATTCAATCAGGTGACTTACAACCCGGCATTTATATTTACTCTATGATATGTGACAACAAAATAATTGATACTAAAAGGATGATCATTAAAGACTAAATTTTGATTTAGTTAAACCATAAAAAAAGCTCTGATTAATCAGAGCTTTTTTATTTAAAAAAATATTTCTAATTATTTGCTCACATTAAATTTACCTGATTTAATTAACTCATCGGTTTCCGATTTAATTTGATACAAATAAATTCCGTTGTTGTATTCACCAATATTAATTTGTGTATCGCTAGTGTTAATTTTTATTACTTCGATTGTTCTTCCGGTAATATCTAACACAGTAATTGTTTTTGCAATACTACCATCAATTGAAAAATTAACAATATCTCTTGCAGGATTTGGATAAACTTTTACTGATTGAGAAATATTTGAAATATTACTAGTACCTGAATTGACAGAGAAAGTAATAGGATTGCAAGATATATTATTATTTGTATCAACATCTTCTAATGCCCCATTTTGGAAAAGATATGTTTTTGCACACATTGTTGCACCAAAAAATGTTGAAATATTAAATGTAAGTGCTGGTGTTATTGTAAAAGGTAAAGTCCCATTAGTTGCAATTGCTCCATGAGGTATCATAGCTGCCCAATAGTAAGTAGTTCCATTTGAAGTATAAGTCATACGTGAACCATTAACATACATAAAAACAGTTATTGTATCCGCAGAAGTTAAAGCTGCTCCTATATTTGTGATGGTTCCTGATGCACTTAGTGCTACACCACTAACAACTGCTGTATAAGGACCTGGGGTAGTTAATGCAATGCTTATATTTTTTTGGGCAAAAGCAAAAACTGTTGTAAGTGTTAAAATTGATAGTAATAGTTTTTTCATAATTTTTGTTTTTATAATTTATTTTCTGAATACAAATATTGTGAAATACTTTTATAATACTATCATCTTATAAAAAAAAGTTTAAGTAATGATTAGAACACTAAAAATATTTTAATCAAAAAGCTCCGAGAGATCGGAGCTTTTTTTTGTACTTTTTGGTTCGATACATTTATAAAATTCATGATAATAATTTTATCCTAACCTCAAATGGTTTTCTGTTTTTGAGCAAAATGAATATTGAGGATTAATGTTAACTTTGAAACGCTTTTTGAATCGAACAAAAATAAATGCAATTTTTTTTCAGCACATTTAAATGCAATAATCATTTCAATTTTTTCTTTTTGATATGATAGTTTTTTGAAATATTAAATTAATTGTAATCTCTTGTTATAGATATTTAATTCTTAAATTTTAAATAGAAGTAGGTAGTTCAAATTTATTGAATGCTTATTTTAAACGAGTGTAATATGACAACAACATCAACTTCAGTAATAAAAACTCTTCTTATAATTTTCCTTGTTTTAGCAGGTTTACACTTTGCTAAATACTTTTTGATGCCTTTAACTGTTGGGGCTGTTATTGCAACACTTTTTTTGCCACTTTCAAAATGGCTTGAAAAAAAAGATGTACCAAGAGTTTTGTCTGTACTTATTTGTCTGATTATTTTATTATCAGCCTTAACTATTGTTGGGTCACTTTTGGGTTGGCAGATTTCCGAATTACTAAATGATATTTCACTAATAAAAGATAGAGCTATTGAAGCCGGCAATCATATTCAAGAATATATATTCAGTCATTTTGGAATCACCCTTGAAAAACAAACTCAGATATTAAAAGATGAACAACCTTCCGTTTCGGGTATCATGCAAATTTTAGCCGGATCATTGGCATCGGTATTTACCAATTTTGTTTTAACACTGGTTTATATTTTCGGACTGCTTTATTATCGAGATCATATCAATCAATTCTTGTTAAAATTGGCTCACCCTTCTCAAAGAAACGAAATGCAAAAAGTTGTTTCCGGAGTAACACATGTTTCACAACAATATTTATTAGGACTTTCAAAAATGATCCTTTGTTTATGGGTGATGTATGGAATCGGTTTTTCTTTATTAGGAGTTAAAAACGCTATATTTTTTGCAGTATTATGCGGCCTCTTAGAAATTGTTCCTTTCATTGGAAACATTACAGGAACATCAATAACAGTTCTTGTTGCAGCAATACACGGAGCAGGAGTTCCAATGCTTGGTGGGATTGTGCTTGTTTATGGGTTGGTTCAGTTTATTCAAGGGTGGATATTAGAACCGCTTATACTTGGGCCACAGGTAAAATTAAATCCGTTATTCACCATCATAGCTTTAGTAGTTGGTGAATTAGTTTGGGGTATTCCCGGTATTTTTCTGGCTATACCCATCACAGCAATGTTGAAAATTGTATGCGATCATATTGAACCACTAAAACCATATGGTTTTTTAATCGGAGAAATTGAAACTGAAAAAAGCGAACTCGGATTTATAAAAAAATTAAGAAGTAGGTACTTCAAAAAATAACTGATTCATTCTCGTTTTAAATCATCATTGAATGTAAGTTCTCGTTCAAATATTTTAACTAATATTAGGAATTAGATTATTCTTTTTTGCATTATTTATTTATAAGTTGTTTCTTAAAAAGGTGTGAATGATGTAACAAAATTGAAAAGTTATGTAACATATACGTTTTAGTTTGAACATAATTTTGCTTCGTGATTTTTTCAACTTATTTAAAATTAAAATAATGAAAACACTACGAGAAACAGTTTCAGGAATTGCACTATTCTTAAATTTGAAACGATTAATATTTTTGTTCTTACTGTCATTGCATTTATCCAACGCAATGGCTCAAACATCCGAATATAAGTGGAATTTAGGAGCGTTAGGAGGGATTACAACTTATGCCGGACATATTGGTAACGGTATGTTGGATTTCAGAACAAGAGATTTTCAACAGAATATTATTGGTGGTGGTACACTTACGAGATACCTCAATTCATCTTTCGATTTAACATTAATGGGTACTTATGGTACATGGGGATATTATAACGCTAAATCTCCTGAAATTGATTTTAAAGGAAGTATGCTTAATGGCAATATCAATTTGAAATATAAATTTAATAACGGATACATGCTTCCTGAAAATGCATGGGTTTCACCATTTGTTTTTATAGGGGGAGGAGTTTCAAATTATACAGGTGATCGAATTAATAATACTTTAGATTATCCAATAGTTGGAGGATTAGGGTTGCATGTTAGAGTTTCAGATCGTTTGAGTATAAACTATCAGGCAACTTTTGGTTATATGGGTACTGCCCATCATAATCCAAATGCAATAGATTATCCAAATGGAATTGTATCTCCACTTGTTGGAACAGATCAGTTTTTGTTGCACACTATCGGACTGAATTTTAATATGGGAAAAACTAAAGATACCGATGGTGATGGTATAGCCGACAAAAAAGATAAATGTGAAGGAACACCTTCTGGAGTTTTGGTTGATGTAAATGGTTGCCCATTCGACACTGATAATGATGGTGTAGTTGATTACCTTGATCGTTGTCCAACAGTGCCAGGATTGGTAGCGTTAAAAGGCTGTCCTGATGCTGATAAAGATGGCATTGCAGATATGGATGATCAGTGTCCGAATGAACCGGGAACTATAGCGTTAAAAGGCTGTCCTGATACAGATGGTGATGGAATTATTGACAGTAAGGATAAATGTCCAAACGAAAAAGGTTCGTTAGCAGCAGAAGGTTGTCCCGATCGTGATGGAGATGGTATAATTGACAAAGATGATTTATGCCCAGATGTAAAAGGTGTGGCATTATTCAAAGGCTGTCCTGATACAGATGGTGATGGAATTGAAGATTCAAAAGATGCTTGTCCTGATAAAAAAGGTCCTTTATCAACTAATGGTTGCCCTGATACAGATAATGATGGTGTTCATGATGGCATCGATAAATGTCCAACAGTAGCAGGTAGTCCTGCACATTTTGGTTGTCCTGATACAGATGGAGATGGCGTGTTTGATGATATAGATAAATGTTTAACCATACCTGGAACACCAACAAATAATGGATGTCCTGAATTGAAACAGGAAACCAAACAATTATTCGAGAAAGCATTACAGGGAATTCAGTTTGAAACAGGAAAAGCAATTATCAAACCTGTATCATTTCCAATATTGGATGCGATTGCAAAAGTGATGAAAGATAATCCAACGTATAAATTATCTATCGGAGGTCATACAGATGATGTTGGTGATGATGCTGCGAACATGACACTTTCTCAAAATCGCGCTGATGAAGTTGCAACATATTTAATTGCACATGGTGTTGATCCAATGAAAATTTTAGCAAAAGGATTTGGAGAAACTATGCCTATAGATTCAAACAAAACAGCGAAAGGTCGTACACGTAATCGCAGAGTTGAATTTAAAGTTGAATTTTTAGAAGTTGTGAAATAGTTTTTCTGCATAATATTATCATTTGTTTAGGTTTGTTTAATTTTAAAAAAGACTCCGGATTGTTCGGAGTTTTTTTGTTTACAGCCTTTTAGTATTTATCCAATATTTATGAACTGATACAAATCAAGCAGAGTGATGATTGAGGTCAATATTAGATTTGCAGGTGAAGCATTTTCTTTGTTGACGAAAAGAATCAAAATATTATTAACTAAAAATGTATTGATACTTCAAGTCATAAATTCTACAATATCTAAAGTGTTTCAATAAAAAAACATGAAACTCTATATCAAAAATATGGTATCATTTGCTTGTAAACTTTTGGTGAAAGAAGAGTTGAACAAGCTTGGACTTCATTGTGTTTCGGTTGAGTTGGATGAAGTTGAAATACATGAAACAATAAACAACTCAGAAATGGAACAGTTAAAAAAAGCTTTGAGTAAATGGGGGTTTGAGTTGATGGATAGTAAGAGAAATATTTTAACAGAGAAAATTAAAAACGTAATTATTGGTATGGTTCAATATTCGGAAGAGATGCCCAAAATAAATTTTTCGAATTACTTAAGTGAAAAACTCAATCATAATTATACCTACTTATCTAATCTTTTTTCGGAAGAAGTAGGAACCACAATTGAACATTATATTATTTTACAAAAGATTGAAAGAGTAAAAGAATTATTGGTTTATGACGAATTATGTCTTTCAGAAATTGCTTTTAAAATGCACTATAGCAGTGTTGCTCACCTTTCTACTCAATTTAAAAATATTACTGGAATTACGGTCTCGGATTTTAGAGAGCTTGAACATAAACAATTGTTCGAATTGGAAAGCATTGGAGTGGCTTAAGTTTTTGATAACTATTTTTTGTTATGCCACAATAAATATCACAAATGAAACTTGCGAGTTAAATGGAGTTTTTAACAAAAAAAGCCACTCTTAAAGTAGCCTTGATGTGCTGCGAAAGAGACTCGAACTCTTACACCCGTAAGGGCACCACCCCCTCAAAGTGGCATGTCTACCAATTTCACCACCGCAGCATTTTAATTTTTTTTTGAAGGGTAAAGATTATTTCTTTTTAGCTTTGATTGCACGTTTGTTGCGCGTTTTTCCGAAAGAACCATTCTTCATTTTACCGATTTTTGTTTTGATGTCGCCTTTTCCCATGATTATTTTTTTTTATTTAAGATGGCGAAGATAATTTTTTTCGCCAATTCATTGCAAGCGTTAGCTAAGTTCTTTTGTATGAAAAGTTCGAATAAGAAATATCAAATGTTAGAAATTTAAAATTCGCTTTTAAAAAATTAATGAGATTCTCCCATTGAAACAATTCTGGTTTCACCGTAAGTACCGTTTTTTAATTTTTCTCTTACTTCTGTAAATGCTTGAATGGTTTCTTCCACATCAGCAAGGCTATGAGAAGCAGTAGGAATAATTCGTAGTAAAATCATACCTTTTGGTATCACAGGATAAATTACAATCGAACAGAAAATTTTGTAGTTTTCTCTTAAATCATGAACGATGGAAGTGGCTTCGCCAACTGTACCGTTTAGCATCACTGGTGTTACAGGAGAATTTGTTTGGCCAATATTGAAACCTCTTTCTCTAAAACCGTTTTGCAATGCATGAACAATTTTCCATAAATTTTCAAGATGTTGTTTTTCAGTTCTGATCATATCCAATCGTTTCAATGCTCCTTTTACAATAGCCATCGGCACTGATTTGGCATATATTTGTGATCTCAAATTATATCTGAAATATTTAACAATTTCTTTTTTTCCTGCAATAAAACCACCAATCAAAGCCATTGATTTTGCAAAGGTTGCAAAGTATAAATCGATACCATCGATACAATTTTGTTCTTCTCCAATTCCGGCTCCTGTTTTCCCCATTGTTCCAAAACCATGTGCATCATCAACTAGTAAACGAAATTGAAATTTCTTTTTCAACTCTACAATTTCGGCAACATTTCCTTGAGCTCCTGTCATACCAAAAACACCTTCGGTAATTACTAAAATAGCTCCTCCGGTTTCTTCCACAATTTTGGTAGAACGCTCTAACTGTTGCTCCAAACTTTCGATATCATTATGCTTGTAACTAAAACGTTTTCCTATATGAAGGCGAACACCATCCATGATACATGCATGCGATTCGGCATCATAAATAATAACATCATGACGGTCAACTAAACAATCAATTGCCGATACCATTCCTTGGTATCCGTAATTTAACAAAAGGGCATCTTCTTTTTTAACAAATGCAGCAAGTTCAGTATCTAATTGCTCATGAAAAACACTGTTACCACTCATCATTCGAGCACCCATCGGGTAAGCCAAACCAAATTCGGCTGCAGCTTCTGCATCAACCTTTCTAACTTCAGGATGATTAGCCAATCCTAAATAATTATTTAAACTCCAGTTAAGTAACGATTTTCCTTTAAACATCATCCGTGGAGCAATTTCTCCTTCTAGTCTAGGAAACATATAATATCCATATGCATCATCAGCCCACATTCCAAGAGGGTTAGCTTTTTTGGTGATCTTCTCAAATAAATCCATATTACAATTTAGTTTAAAATTTAGGGTGCAAAATAATGGATGCAAAAGTATGCAGAAAACAAACATGTTCACAATTTACGAAAACTGATATTATTCATGTTTTAATGTTGCAAAATCAATTTGTTTCGCAGCGTTGTTTTTCATCTTGAGAAATAAAAAGTTTGTATAAGTTTGCACGTCTTTTAAAGAGTAAGTAATATGTCAACATCAATTGATTATATCGCAATATTTATCCAGTTTTTAGTTGCTGCCGGTTTTGTTTTAATTGTAATTGTTTCAACACATTTTCTTGGACCTAAGAGAAGCACAAAAGCAAAGCTTGCTTCTTTTGAGTGCGGAATTGAAAGTGTTGGAAATGCCCGTCTTCCTTTCAATATCAGATATTTTTTAACAGCAATACTTTTTGTAATGTTCGATGTCGAAGTGATATTTATGTATCCTTGGGCAGTTAATTTTAAACAATTACAAAATGGATTTTTAGAGATGTTTTTATTTATTGCTCCGCTGTTGATTGTGTTTATTTATATTATTAAAAAAGGTGGATTGCAGTGGGACAGATAACCTATTCAAATTGGTTTAAGTAAATAAAAAATTTTACCCAAAAGAATTGAATTTAATATGTCGTCAACAATAGAAATAGTAGAATCACCTGCCGGAATTGAAGGTCCTGGATTTTTTGCCACATCACTTGATAAAGTAATTGGTTTGGCAAGAGCAAATTCACTTTGGCCTTTACCATTTGCCACTTCATGTTGCGGTATCGAATTCATGGGAACCATGGCATCAAATTATGATCTTGGAAGATTTGGAGCAGAGCGTTTAAGTTTTTCTCCACGCCAAGCTGATTTGTTAATGGTGATGGGAACTATCTCAAAAAAAATGGGTCCGGTTTTAAAACAAGTTTATACCCAAATGGCTGAACCACGTTGGGTTTTAGCTGTTGGAGCTTGTGCTACGAGTGGAGGAATATTTGATACTTATTCTGTACTTCAAGGAATAGATAAAGTTATTCCTGTTGATGTTTATGTTCCAGGTTGCCCTCCTCGTCCTGAACAAATTATTGACGGTTTGATTAAAATTCAAGAATTAGTAAAAAATGAAAGATTGAACAGAAGAAATTCTGAAGAATATAAAAAATTATTAGGCTCATACGGAATTGAATAATTAAGAATGGCTGAAATTAACAACGAATATCTTTTACAAAAATTAAAGAGCCAATTTGGTTCTGATATTCTTTCACACGAAGAAACTTATGGAATGCTTTCCATCATTCTAAGTAAGGATAAAAACTTAGAATTACTTACTTGGCTATACAACGACAGTGAGTTAAAATTTCAATTTCTCACTGATGTTTGCGGAATTCACTACCCGGATAATAAAGATAACGAGCTTGGAGTAGTATACCATCTTCATAGTTTGGTAAATAATATCAGACTTCGAGTAAAATGTTTTATGCCCGTTTCAAATCCTAGTATCCAATCAGCAACTTCTATTTATAGTAGTGCAAACTGGCAGGAACGTGAAACATTTGATTTTTACGGAATTATTTTCGAAGGCCATCCAAATTTGAAACGTATCATCAATGTTGATGAAATGGATTATTTCCCGATGAGAAAAGAATATCCACTTGAAGACGGAACAAGAACTGATAAAGACGATAAATATTTTGGACGTTAATACTATGCAAAACGAAATAATTGATATTGACGAAAAGCACAAGGAATATACAACCTTAAACCTTGGTCCTACACATCCGGCAACACATGGTATTTTCCAAAATGTATTGACAATGGATGGTGAGATCATTGTTAACAGCGAACAAACTGTTGGATATATTCACCGTGCATTTGAAAAAATTGCTGAACACCGTCCGTTTTATCAGGTAACAACTTTAACCGATCGTTTAAATTATTGTTCATCTCCGATTAATAATATGGGATGGCATATGACAGTAGAAAAGTTGCTGGGAGTTGAGATGCCAAAACGTGTTGATTATATGCGTGTAATCATTATGGAACTTGCCCGAATTTCTGATCATATTGTTTGTAATTCGGTTATCGGAGTTGATACAGGAGCATTAACTCCTTTCTGTTTTATCTTTCAAGATAGAGAAAAAATTTATGACATTTTTGAGCAGATGTGCGGTGCACGTTTGACAACAAATATTGGTAGAATAGGTGGGTTAGACAGAGATTGGAACGATGAGGTTTATCGTTTAATACGTAAATTTTTAAAAGAATTTCCGGTAGCATTTCGTCAGTTTACAAACTTGCTCGAACGCAACAGAATATTTTTAGATCGTATCACGGGTATCGGATCGATAACTGCTGAAAGAGCTTTGAATTATGGTTTTGTTGGTCCCAATTTACGTGCAGCAGGAGTTGATTACGATGTTCGAGTAGCTACACCTTACAGTTCATATCAGGATTTCGATTTTAAAATTCCTGTAGGAACAAATGGTGATACTTATGATCGATTTATGGTTCGTCAAGGTGAGATTTGGGAAAGTTTAAAAATCATTGAACAAGCATTAGAAAACATGCCTCAGGGAAAACACTTTGCTGAAGTTCCTGAGTTTTATTTGCCTCCAAAAGAAGATGTTTATAATAAAATGGAAGCGTTGATTTGGCATTTTAAAATTGTGATGGGTGAAACAGATGTTCCTAAAGGTGAAGTTTATCATAGTGTTGAAGGTGCGAATGGAGAATTAGGATATTATTTAGTTAGCGATGGTGGAAGAGCTGCCTATCGTTTGCATTTCCGCAGACCATGTTTTATTTACTATCAGGCATTTCCTGAAATGGTAAAAGGTGCTGTTATTGGTGATGCAATCCTTACAATGAGTAGCATGAATGTGATTGCCGGAGAATTAGACGGATAATAAATTTCGAATAAAGATGAGTGAACAAAAAGAAATAAAATTTAGTGACGAAACGATGGAGCTTATTCAAAGCCTTATCAAACGTTATCCTGAAGGTAAACAGAAGTCAGCTTTATTACCTCTGTTACATTTGGCTCAAGCCGAATTTGATGGATGGTTAAGTGTTCCCGCAATGGATCTTGTTGCTTCCATTCTTAAAATTCAGAATATTGAAGTATATGAAGTAGCTTCATTTTATTCAATGTACAATTTGAAACCTGTTGGAAAATGTGTGATTGAAGTTTGTAGAACAAGTTCATGTTGGCTTAGAGGTTCGGATGATATTGTTCATCACATTGAAAAGAAATTACATATTAAAGAAGGCGAAACAACAGCTGATGGAAAATTTACTTTAAAAACTGTTGAATGCCTTGGATCTTGTGGAACTGCACCAATGCTGCAAATTGGTGAAAAATATCATGAGAATCTTACCATCGAGAAAGTTGACAGCTTGCTTGATCAATGGAAACAATCAGAAAAACACAGCACTTATTTAGATACACAAACATTCCGTAAGAACTAAAAAGATGGGTCGCAAAATATTATTAGAGCATGATCACGTTGAAGGAATAAACACCTACGAAGTGTATCGCAAACATAATGGTTATGCTTCGGTTGAAAAGGCTTTGAAAACAATGAAGCCTGATGAAGTTACAGAAGAAGTTAAGAAATCAGGATTACGTGGTCGTGGTGGTGCAGGATTTCCAACCGGAATGAAATGGAGTTTCTTGGCAAAACCTGAAGGCGTTCAACGTTATCTAGTTTGCAATGCTGATGAATCAGAACCCGGAACTTTCAAAGATCGTTATTTAATGGAACGCATACCTCATTTACTGATTGAAGGAATGATCGCTTCAAGTTATGCGTTGGGTGCAAATACATCTTATATTTATGTACGTGGTGAATATTTTTACATCATCCGTATTTTAGAGAAAGCTATTGCCGAAGCATACAAAGCAGGCTGGCTTGGTAAAAATATTTTAGGAACAGACTTCTCACACGATATGTATGTGCAGTGTGGAGCAGGTGCTTATATCTGTGGAGAAGAAACAGCATTACTTGAAAGTTTGGAAGGCAAACGTGGAAATCCTCGTATTAAGCCTCCATTTCCAGCTGTTAAAGGAGTTTGGGGTTGTCCAACAGTTGTAAACAACGTTGAAACACTTGCTTCGGTTTGCTTTATTGTAAATTCCGGAGGAGATGAATATGCTAAAATTGGAATTGGAAAATCAACAGGAACGAAACTAATTTCGGCTTCAGGCCATATTAAAAAACCTGGAGTATATGAAATTGAAATGGGTGTTCCGGTTGAAGAATTTATATTCTCTGAAGAATATTGCGGAGGAGTTTTAAACGATAAAAAATTGAAAGCTGTTGTTGCCGGAGGTTCTTCGGTACCGGTTCTTCCTGCTGAATTAATATTAAAAACAGCAAATGGCGAACCTCGCTTAATGAGCTACGAAAGTTTATCGGATGGTGGTTTTGCTACTGGAACAATGTTAGGTTCAGGAGGATTTATTGTAATGGATGAAACTACCAGCATTGTAAAAAATCTTTTCACTTTTGCAAGATTCTATCACCACGAAAGCTGCGGACAATGTAGTCCTTGTCGTGAAGGAACAGCTTGGATGGAAAAAGTTCTTCATAAAATTATTGATGGCCACGGTAAAATTGAAGACATTGATTTGCTTTGGGATATTCAAAAAAATATTGAGGGAAATACTATTTGTCCGCTTGGAGATGCAGCAGCATGGCCGGTGGCAAGTGCTATCCGACATTTCAGAAGCGAATTTGAAGAGTATATAAAAAATCCTTCAACCGTTAAGGATGTGAAGTACTATTATCATTGTAATAATTTAAGCCCGGCTGAGGCATACAGCAGTATATAAAATTTTAGAAATGGCAAAAGTAACCATAGACGGAATTGAAATTGAAGTACCAGATGGTACAACCATTTTGCAGGCTGCACGAATGATTGGCCCTGAAGTGGCTCCACCTGCCATGTGTTTTTATTCAAGTTTAAAAACAAGTGGAGGGTATTGCCGCACATGCATTGTTAAAGTTAGCAAAGGTTCAGAAAAAGATCCACGCCCGATGCCAAAACTTGTTCCTGCTTGTCGCACAAATGTGATGGATGGAATGGAGGTAATGAATTTTACTTCACCTGAAGTTGTTGAAGCTCGTAAAGGTGTAACCGAATTTTTATTATTAAATCATCCGCTTGATTGCCCTATTTGTGATCAGGCAGGTGAATGTCATTTGCAAGATCTTTCTTTCGAAAATGGTTCATCAAAAACCCGTACCGATTTTGAACGCAGAACTTTTAATAAATTAAACATCGGTCTTCATATTCAACTTCATATGTCTCGTTGCATCCTTTGCTATCGTTGTGTAAAAGTTGCCGAACAAATTACTGATGGACGAGTGCATGGTGTGATGAATAGGGGAGATCATTCTGAAATATCAACTTATATCGAACAAGCAATAGATAATGATTTCTCTGGAAACATGATTGACGTTTGTCCGGTTGGAGCCTTAACAGATAAAACATTCCGATTTAAAAGTCGTGTATGGTTTACCAAACCTGTTGATGCCCATTGTAAATGTGACAAGTGTTCAGGAAAAGTTGTGTTGTGGTATCAGAAAGATGAAGTTTTACGTGTTACAGGAAGAAAAGATCAGTGGGGAGAATTGGAAGAATTTATATGTAATACCTGTCGATTCGAAAAGAAGAAAACGAGTGACTGGATTATTGAAGGACCTCGTCATATAAATCACCATTCTGTAATCTCTGCAAACCATTATGAGAAAATGGTGAAGCCTCACGAATTTAAATTGAACGACATTAAACCGATAATTGAATCATGATGGATTGGAGTATAATTATTGAAAAAAGCATTCTTGTTGTAGTATTGTTTGGTGTGAGTTTGGCAATTGCCGCTTATAGCACATACGCAGAAAGAAAGATAGCAGCATTTCTTCAGGATCGTATAGGACCCGATCGTGCAGGACCATGGGGATTACTTCAGCCACTTGCCGATGGGGGTAAGATGTTTTTCAAAGAAGAAATCATTCCAAATGCTTCTGATAAATTTTTATTTATTCTCGGCCCTTGTATTTTTATGACAACTGCATTAATGACAAGTGCATTAATTCCATGGGGAAAGTCAATGAATATTGGAGGGCGTGAAATCAGTTTACAAGTTGCAAATCTAAATATAGGTATCCTTTATATTTTTGCGATTGTTTCAGTTGGAATTTATGGAATTATGATTGGTGGTTGGGCATCAAATAATAAATTCGCTTTACTCGGAGCTATTCGTGCCTCATCACAAATGATTAGCTATGAACTTGCAATGGGAATGGCAATTATCGCAATTCTTCTTACTTCAAATTCTTTAAATATTAGAGATATTGTTGATCAGCAAGAAGGTTTTAAATGGAATGTCTTTTATCAGCCACTTGGATTTTTAATTTTCATTATTACTGCTTTTGCCGAATGTAATCGTACTCCTTTTGATTTACCAGAAACAGAAACAGAACTAGTTGGTGGATACCATACCGAATACAGTTCGATGAAATTAGGATTGTACCTTTTTGCTGAATATACTAACATGTTCATTTCTTCAGCAGTAATTTCATGTTTATATTTTGGAGGATATCATTTCCCAGGAATAGATAGTTTACATCTTTCACAAAATGTTGCTGCACTTGTAAGTGTTGCAGTATTATTTTCTAAAACGTTTTTCTTCATCTTATTCTTCATGTGGGTTCGTTGGACATTGCCACGTTTTCGTTATGATCAATTGATGAGATTAGGCTGGCAAGTATTGTTGCCATTAGCTATAGTAAATGTATTGATAACCGGTGCCTGGCTAACCTATTTTAAATAAAATTATGCAATCGCTAACCAATAGATCAGTAGTTGTTCGTAAAAGAGAAATGTCTTTTATGGAAAAGCTTTACCTGCCTGCTATTTTAGGTGGAATGGCTTTAACTATCAAACATCTTTTTAAGAAAAAAGTGACCAATAAATACCCTGAAGTGAAACGCATTTTTGCGCCAATTTATAGAGGTGTACATGTATTAAAACGTGATGAGCAAGGAAGAGAAAATTGCACGGCTTGTGGGTTATGTGCTGTTTCTTGCCCGGCTGAAGCCATTACAATGGTTGCCGCTGAACGTAAACAAGGTGAAGAAAATTTGTATCGTGAAGAAAAATATGCAGCTACTT
>Ga0194037_1001446_pt1 | contig 17109 bp, 6 predicted proteins | sample JunL306m_MetaG_FD_148653 | JGI IMG/M metagenome (GOLD analysis project Ga0194037, IMG submission 148653) | Anoxic zone freshwater microbial communities from boreal shield lake in IISD Experimental Lakes Area, Ontario, Canada - Jun2016-L304-6m | ecosystem: Environmental > Aquatic > Freshwater >...
ATATTGAGGGAGTGCTTGAAGTTATCAGGGTGCATTGCCTGTAAGTGACTTCCCCCACCCCCCAGCCCCCTCCCGCAAGGGGCGGGGGAGCAAAAGTCCGAACTCCATCTCTATGAGTGCTCTCAGGGAGAGGATGCCGCATCACATTCCTCATTTTGAACCTGCCTGCAAAAAATCCTGCATCATGTAAAGTTTCTTTGCACATTTCTCAAACCCTTGCCAGGCTTGCTTTCATGAGCTTTTCATCCCGGACTGTAAAAATACCTGCATCCGGAATATTCACCCGGTAAGAACCTTATACTTTACTCAATTATTGAAATTGCTTGTAACAGGGGTTAATCGCTGCCTTTAGTCACGGTGTATTCATATCAGACACGATTTGGCATTATCCATGTAACTGCAACCCGCGAGATAATTGATAACACAAAAGAGGGACATGCCATGAAAAAACTGTGGTTGCACGTTCTGCCGCTTCTGATCCCGTCTCTGCTGATCCTGCTCCCGATCGCTGCCCGGGCGTCCTCTGTTGTATTCTCCGCAATCGGGCAAACCAGCGAGCCGCCAGCCGGAGATAACAGAGCTGCACGAATCGACACGCCACGGCCTGATCCCAGGTTTTCCAATGACCGTGACGGAGTCGTCCGAGACAATCTGACCGGACTCATCTGGAGCGGAGATGCAAACCCTCTTTCGACCCGTTCCTCCGGCGCAGACAGCAGAGCTGAGGTTACCTGGCGAAAAGCGCTGGACGAAATCAAACGGCTGAATGCGGACACATATCTTGGCTATGACGACTGGCGTCTTCCAAATCTGAACGAACTGGCATCACTGGTACATCAGGGAGCGCCCGTACAGAGTTCGTGGCTCGGTTTCCAGGGCTTCTCCAATACCGCAGCGTCCCGCTACTGGAGCTCCAGCAGCGCAGCACAGGATGCGGCCAGAGCATGGGCAGTAAACATGGATGGGGGATCGACGGGAACGCTCCGTAAAAGCGGCACTGCACTGGTCTGGCCGGTGCGCGGCGTGTCGAATACTCTTCCCGCCACAGGGCAGGTTGCCTGTTACGATACGGCCGGTTTGCAGACCGAGTGCGCCGGAAGCGGCCAGGACGGCGAATTGCGCATGGGGATTTCATGGCCCGTGCCCCGATTTGCCGATAACGGAAACGGTACGATCACCGACAACCTGACCGGACTGGTCTGGCCGAAAAATGCCAATCCGATCATGGACGCTTACATTGCCCGCACCGGTGCCGGTTCGGCGCTCTGGCCGGACGCCCTCGAATTTGTAGCGCGTCTCAATACCGGGATGTACCTGGGGTACAGCGACTGGCGATTGCCCAACCGTGCTGAAATGGTTTCGCTTGTCAACTATGCCGGGACAACACCCGGCGTCAAACTGAATATGGCCGGCGTCGATGATCTTCAGGATCATTACTGGTCGTCCGACACCTCTGCCGCCAATCAATCGGACGCATGGAACATATTCATGACTGGCGAGGTTGTCGAACGCGGCAAGTACGATCCCCGGTTCGGCAGTTATATCTGGCCGGTCAGAGGCGTGAATGCCATGTTGCCGGCTTCCGACGATCCGGAAGGAGCATATACGTCAGCTCCCGCCTCTCAGGCGGCCGCCGCAGCCCCCCTGAGCGTTACGACCTCGACACTGCCGGATGGAATGGTCGGCACATCCTACAGTCAAAGCCTGACCGCCACGGGTGGCACAACCCCCTATACCTGGACGCGAACCACCGGTAGCCTGCCGGCCGGATTGACCCTCAGCACCACCGGGGTTATCAGCGGAACACCAACCACTGCCGGAACCGGCTCATTCACCGTGCAGGTCAAGGACAAGTCGGCCAGAACCGCTACCAAAACACTCTCAATCATTATCGCCGCCGCGCCGCTCACCATCTCCACCGCAACACTTGCCGATGGTTACCTCACCACCGCCTACAGCCAGACAGTAACGGCGACCGGCGGCAAGAGTGCCTATACCTGGAGCATCAGTGCCGGAACCCTGCCGGCCGGATTAGCTCTGGCCGCCTCAACCGGTATCATCTCCGGCACGCCAACCGCAACCGGTACCGGCAGCATCACCGTTCAGGTCAAGGATGCCGCCAATACCATCGTCAGTAAGCCGCTGACCATCACCGTTTACGCCCTGCCATCCATCACTACCGCCACTCTGTCGGCGGGAGTGGTCGGCACGGCCTATAGCCAGACCTTGTCTGCCACGGGCGGCAAGGCCACCAGTACGTGGAGCATCAGCAGCGGCGCGCTGCCGGCCGGATTGACGCTGGCCGCCTCGACCGGTGTTATCTCGGGTACTCCAACCACGACCGGAACCAGCAGTGTCACCTTCAAGATCACGGACGCCAATGCCAGGAGCACCACTAAAGCGCTCTCGATAACCATCAACCCGACACCACTTACCATTTCCACAGCAACCCTTTCCGATGCTTACCTCACCACCGCCTACAACCAGACAGTGACGGCGACCGGTGGCAAAACCGCCTACACCTGGAGCATCATCACCGGCACGCTGCCGACCGGATTGACACTGGCCGCCTCGACCGGCATCATATCCGGCACGCCGACCGCAGCCGGCGCCGCCAGCATCACCGTTCAGGTCAAGGACGCCGCCAATACCATCGTCAGCAAGCCGCTGACCATCACCGTTTACGCCCTGCCATCCATCACTACCGCCACTCTGTCGGCGGCCGGTATCGGTACGGCCTACAGCCAGACTCTTACGGCAACAGGCGGCAAGGCGGCCTGCACCTGGAGCGTCAGCAGTGGAACGCTGCCCGCCGGATTGACGCTGGCAGCCTCGACCGGAGTTATTTCGGGCATACCTACCACAACAGGAACCAGCAGTGTCACCTTCAGAATCACGGACGCAAATGCCAAGACAGCCACCAAAGCGCTCTCAATCACGGTCAGCACCACGCCTCCATCAATAACAACAACAACCTTGAATAATGGAACCGTTGCCGTGTCATACAGCCAGACATTAACCGCCACAGGTGGCAAGACCCCGTACAGCTGGTCGCGAACAACCGGCAGCCTCCCCGCCGGTTTGAGCCTCAGCAGCGCCGGCGTTATCAGCGGGAAACCAACAGCGCCCGGAATCAGCACCTTCACCGTTCAAGTCAAGGATGGCAACAATGCGGTTGCGACGAAGTCACTGACTATCACGGTGACAACGCCTTTAAGTATCGACCCGACGATAACCTATGATTACGGAACGATCGGAGGGGGGTACAGCCATACCTTCCTTGCGGCAAATGGCGTCCCACCCTATGCCTGGTCAGTTACCAGCGGCCCCCTTCCGGCAGGGCTGTCGCTTGACAGCGCAACCGGACTGTTTTCAGGAACATTGACCGGCGCTTCCGAAGGCAATAACGCTTTTGTGATTCAGGTAACCGATTCAAAAGGTTCGACCGCTTCAGAGACATTCATAATCTATTGTTACCCGGAACTGAAAATATCAACAAACGAGGCCTATGACAGTTACGTCGAATCCTCCTATGGCATTCAACTACTCTCCACGGGGGGTCAGGCTCCGTATACCTGGACCATTATTTCCGGAAGTCTGCCGCCGGGACTGACGCTTGATCCGGCTCTTGCAAAGATCACAGGAATTGCAAACACGGCGGCAAGCAGTACATTTACCGTTCAGGTGCAGGATGTTTATCATGCAAAAGCGACAAAAACATATACGATAAAAATCAGTTCGTATGCTTCTCTCAGTGGAATTGTTACCGATCAGACAACCGGGGCGCCTCTGGCGGGCGTTGCAATAAACCTCAGGCTTGATTACAGGAATCACAATATCAATGACCATCTGTACCTCTGCAATAATGTTCCACTTGCTGCAGCGGATTATGCAAGCGTCGCCGCTAATGATGACGTCAGGCATGTCTGTAAAACGGCTGTTGGCGGCAATGACAACATCATGCAGTTCAAGGTTCGCAATCCGGTTGGAGCAGTGGATCCGTTTACCGTCACCTGGAACGGCTCCGCATCCCTGGAAAGCAGTTATCCTGAATTCCTGGCCCAAAGTTTCAAGCCGACCAGGAGCGGTCTGTTGACAAAAGCCAGCTTTCATATTCCGCATAATCTATACGGAACGATGGGAATTCTGGGCGGTTACATACGAGTGCTGCTCAAATCGAAGCCGGGGGGAGATCGTGGCAATTATCTCGCGATCAGCAGCAATGTACCGGTCACCGGCTATGCGAATATCACCACCCCTGCCTGGGTTGATTTTACCTTTCCGACACCGGCGGCGGTAATCGCCGGCCAGGATTATTATCTCGAAATAAGCGGTTCATACGCGGATGTGTATGCCACCTACTACAAGTATCTGTACGAATTAGTGTGGGATGGTTCGACATATGCGGGCGGTTCCGCATACTCCAAGCAGGGGGGAATATGGGTAAAAGCGTCAACACCGCTCGCTTTCCGCACCTACGTGGACGACCAGCCCGATATTACGACCGACACCGTAGCCAACCGTAACCTGTATATGTATGGCGGTGCTGCTACGTTTGCTTCTTCTTCACTGGGAATGGTAATCAACACCACTACGCCTGACAGTGAAGGAGATTTTGGATACAGTGGTGATGATCTTACCGGAATTTCAAGCATTTTCTCTGATCTCTCAAGCTATTACGATGCGAACGGATGGCTTCAGTTCCAACTTTCAAGCTATCTGGCCAGCCATGATCTCGCTGTTTATCTGGTAACGGATCAGGTCAGCACGACCTTCAACCGCACCTTGACCGCAGTCACCGATGCCGGCGGCGCCTATTCCTTCCCGAATCTCCCCGATGGCACGTACACTGTGGTTATCAGCAAAAATCCATACGACACCGTCATTGCCGGCGGCAGCCTGCCAGCTGGTCAGGCAGCATCCATAAACACGGCGCTGGCAATGAACACTGATCTTCGCATCACAACCAGCACATTTTCGGTCGGTGTCATATACATGGACTATAGCAAGACTCTGACTGTCTCTGGCGGCAAAGCCCCCTACAGATGGTCGGTAGTCAACGGCGCCATCCCGTATGGAATGACCCTGGACAGTAACACCGGAGTGCTATCCGGCAGGGCGACCACCGCCAGATCCAACTTTTTCGTCGTCCAGGTACAGGACGCAAACAACAAAACAGCCCTGAGAGCGTTCACCCTCACGATTCTGGAGACCGCTGTCAAGCCCCGCATGAGTGTATCTCCGGCTTCGATTTCGTTTGGCGGCGTGAGTATCGGCAATCTGTTTGCCTCTGTTGTGACGGTGACAAATGTCGGTTCCACCGATCTTGTTATCGGCGGGGCAACGCAGCCGTCCGAACCATTCCGGACTACCAGCGATACCTGTTCCGGCAAAACGTTGGCTGCCTCCGCCGTCTGCACCATGACGATACAGTTTGCGCCGACGCATACGGGCTCTTTTTACGACATCGTGGATATCCCGTTCAATGATGAAAATTACCCCTCAGTTGCAGTGAATCTGAGCGGCGACGGGATTGTCAGCTATCTTCTGCCCGATACCGGACGCGGAGAATCGGTGAGAAACCCGATCCAATATGCAGTGAACAGTGAGAACAGTGCAACTGACGGCAATACCCGCCTCATGTGGCAGCGAAACGGAAGCGCGGCAGCCATGACCTGGGCGGAAGCCGGCGCCTACTGCAAAAGCCTGACGCTTGACGGTTTTAACGACTGGCGTTTGCCCGGTTTACTTGAGCTGACAACCATCATCAATTATGGCACAGCCAATCCGGCTGTTGATTCGGCCGTGTTTGCGGGTACCCGTTCGGAGAAATACTGGACGACTCATGAAGGGATGGGAAACAAAAACAGCAGCCCGACCCTTTACGCCGGGGTGGTCAACTTTGCCTATGGCGAAGCCTATCCACAGGAAAAGGTCGCCAGCGCTTTTGTCCGCTGTACACGTGGGGAAACTCTCACAAATTATCTGCGTACGACCGGAGATAGATCAAGCAACAGCTACCCCTATGCCAATGCGCCGATTTCAACCGACCAGAGTACCGGTCTGGTATGGGCCGGAAACCCGGTAGCATGCGGATTCGATCCATATGTGTGTGACGTCCTGGGCAGCTGTACCCCGCTCAGCTCGCTCAATGGTTGCAGTATGCTTGAGTACGCCGGCATACGGGGCTGGCGTACACCGACGATCAAGGAGCTGGCGACACTGTCAAGTCAACCCTACTTTCCAAACGGCTGTTCCATCCTGTCCGCCACCCCGTCCGGCAGGCCGGATGCTTCCGGCAATCTCTCAAACATGTATATGTTCTCGCCGGGCAGCGATATCCTTTCCGCCCCGGCAAGCGATTATCACAATGTAGCGTGCGTGAGCGGAGGAGATACTTTCAACGTAAAAAATACCGGCGATGTGGGCAATGTTGCTGTAATGGTTATGGCCGGCGATCTTGCCACCGCCAGTCAGCCACGACAGAAGATTGCCAGGGAGTACCTGAGCACCCATGGCGACAACGTCGATTTTCTTGTATTTCTCTCCACCTTCGAATATGCCCTGCCCGGCGGCGCCCAGGGATTATACACCGGTGTGAAGAACGACACCCAGGGGATCAATCGCCCCCTGTTCGACAACTCGGGCCAGTTCGGCAGCAACGGCAAACTGCAGGGGACCATCGATCTTGGCAACGTTACAACTCTTGCCGCAGCACCCTACGGAGCTAAACTTGATCAGACGCTGATTATCCTGGGGCATGAGCTGATGCACCGCTTCGGGCCCCATGTGAGGTTCAAGGATCCGGACGGCGTCCTGAACAGCGCCCTTTTGGGTGATGGTGACACGCACTGGAGCTATCTGCTTGACTCGAAGGGGTCGCTCATGTACGGCAACGGCTGGATGGACAACGGCAATGGCACGTTCACATCCACCTCGCAACAGAGCGGCTATAGCCCGCTGGACCTTTACCTGATGGGAATGATACCGAAAACGCAGGTACCGCCCATGCTGCTGATCGAAAACACGAATATCGACAAGACCCAACTTCCGCACCTGGGGGATACGATCACCGGCACGGCAAAAACGGTTACGATTGACGACATCGTTGCCGCCGAAGGAGAGCGGACGCCCAACGCTGCAAGCTCACAAAAGCAGTTCAACATCGGCTTCGTGCTGCTGACCAGGACGGGAGACAACGCAACTGCGGCAACACAGGCCATCGAGGTACTGCGTAAGGCATGGGCCGGCAGATTTGCGGAGTTGACCCAAGGGAAAGGGTCGGTCGCAAACATTACCGCTTCGCTGCAGGTTGCAGTTGACAGCCCTGCAGACGGCTCAGTCATCACCGGGCCGGATGTAACGGTGAGCGGGACAGTGATCAACACCGGTGGCGCAGAGACCGGGGTTACCGTCAATGGAATGCCTGCCGCTGTTTCGGGAAGCCGGTTTATAGCTAACCATGTGCCGCTGGTAAAGGGGAGCAACACCATAACCGTTACAGCCACGGATGCGAACGGGCTGACGGCGACTGCAACACGGAGTGTAACCGCGCAGGCAGGACAGTATCTGCGTATCGCATCCAACGTGGAATCGGGAACAGCACCGCTGAATCTTTCTTTTCGTCTCGAAGGCTCATTCATCATCGCCAACCCGCAGATCAGTTATACGGGACCGGTTTCGGTAACGCTGACACCGGGTGCGAGTTCTACGGAATTTACTGCAACGCTGACTGCCGAAGGGACGTACACGTTTACTGCCAGCGCTGTCGGGCCGGATGGGCAAACGCATAGCCATAATGCGACGATAACGGTTTTATCGAAATATCAGCTTGAAACTTTGCTATCAGGCAAGTGGCGAGGAATAAACGATAAAATAGCCTCTGGCGATATAGAGGGCGCGGTGATGTACCTTACATCAACAAAGCAATCTTATTTTCGAGAACTGTTTACGGCTTTGGGCTCCCGCCTTCCGCAACTGGCTGCAGAATCTCAACCACTGGAATTTGTTTTTGCCACGGAAGACATGGCAAAAGGTCGCGTGTTCCAGCAGGAGACGGTACAGGGGAATGTCGTGACTGTCGGCTATCCGGTCTACTTTGAAAGGGAGGATGGTCTATGGCGTCTCAAAAAATATTGATGAAAGTTGGTAAAATTGTTTTCTATCTTTTTGTAGCTCTTTGTCTTGGGGGTTGCGTAACCTATTTCGGTTACGATGGGCCATATGAAGGCAAAGTTATTGACCCGGAGACAAACCAGCCGATTGAGGGGGCGGTAGTGCATGGTACGTGGGTAAAATCGCATCCTGGCCCGGGTGGAGCATCAAGCACCTATTTTGACAGCAGGGAAGTACTGACTGACAAAGAAGGCAGATTCAAAATTGATGGTGTCGGATTGTTGATCCTGTCAAATATGGAGGAGATGGAAATTAATATATTTAAGGCTGGCTATACGCAGATTCATGGTTACTGGAGTACTCTTACTCAAGATGTTGAAAGGCCGAGCGGCAAGGCAACCATCAAGCTGCATCAGATGACGTTGGAGGAGAGAAAGAAGAGAAATATATATTTTCCTGGAATGGTACCTATAAAAAGCATCAGGCTGTTTACACGAGAATATAACAAAGAAACCCTTGAACTAGGGTACCCAACAAAAATGTTGCTTCCTGAGGAGTGATAGAAATGAGAAAAATATTAATTATATTAGTATGTTTGATGATTGCTACAAATTCTTGGTGCTGGTGGGACAAATCAACACATCGACTATTATCACAAGAGGCAGCAGTACGATATTTTGATCTGCTTGATCCGACTTTTCTCAAAACTCCTCTTGAATTGGGAGGGCAAAAGAAACTAGCTGGCATCTGGCTCCAAGACGGATCCCAGCTTGAGGATGCCGGCGAATGGTATCAATATTCATTGGGCATTGTTCGCTCGTTCAATCACTTTCACGACCCAACTAAACCTCTTGCATCCGCAGGTCTTACCGACGTGCCTGCAAGTCTCTATGGCAAGTCTACAGTACTTTGGGCGCAGGATGGAGCAACTCAAACCACTAAAGTAGGCGGTGACTGGTCATGGAAGATGGTACGCGATTATCAATATGGGTATCTGATCGCACTTAGCAAAACTGACGAGGAAGCAAATCTTGCCCGAACGCTCATGGGGCTGGGGTACCAGATGCACCTGTTACATGATATGTCACAGCCGAACCATGTACGCAATGATACTCATATGTTCGATGGTTCCGGAACAACCAGGCTTACAAATGGATTCGAAACCTGGGTAAAAATAATTGATCAAAATGTAAACCTTATTCTCAGCAGCGAAGATGCAAAGCTTATAATAAACAGCGTATCTGTCGATCTGACGCCCGCTTATGATGGTGGTCTGGTCCCCGTGGCTCGTCTGTTTGACACCCGTGATACACCTTTTGCACTGTTGCGGCCTTCACTATCATTTTCGCAAGGGTTGGCAGAATATACCAACACCAACTATTTCTCCGAAGATACGATGTTTGCATCTCAGAGATTTGATGTTACCGATAAGCATTTTTTCGCTTACCCAGGCAAGGCAGAGACTGATATTCAAAAGTTTATCGATAACAATTTACCGGCCATTCCATTTTTTGATACCAACAAAACGTACTTGAATTTCAGGATTTCAAAACCTGCGAATCAGACTACGGGAGAACCTTTGGACTGTCTGGCAAAGCCAGGGCCAAACACTGCAAAGTATTTCAAGCTGTTGGGTGAGGGAAAATTCTTTTACGACTCTTTTGTCCAGGATAATGAGTGCTTCTCTGAACAAGCCCGCAAACTTCTCCCACGCGCAGTTGGCTACTCCAAAGCCATGCTCGAATATTTCTATCGCGGAAAAATAGAAGTCCTGCCAGTGACCTTCAACAGCACTCTGAAGCATATCTGGGTAAAGCTGAAAAACACTACAACCACCGGTGAAGAGATGAGCGGCGGCGAAATCTCCCTTGCCATCAAATACCGCCTCCGAAGTGAAAGCGCAGATCACGTAATCTCCCCTCCAGCCACCAGCAGCGACTACCATTACAAGGTTGTGAAACTTTCCGGTCAGTACGGCATCCCCCGTGATCAGCAATCCGAACAGGTCTTCGATCTGGGAAACGACCCTCTGCCGCTCTTCGCCACTGATGTTACGCTTCAGGTGGTTTATCGGGGACAACTTGGAAATGAGGCAGGTTCAGTCGCCGTCGGCACGGCAATACTCGACAGGTATACTTCCGACATTGCTCTATCTCTTCCTGCCTCCAGCGTCTATGCATCTGCCGCATCCAGCGCCGGCGGCTTCAGCCGTATATCGGTGAACGCCAATAGCCTTACCGACCTGGCACAACCTGACGGAATTATCGAGATGGTCCTGAAATACCGTCTCTCCAGCGATCCTTTCCGGAATGTGGATGTTACAACCCAACCCGCCGATCCTAATGCATTTTATGTCATCCGCGCCAATGAAACCAACGGTGTCAACACCCTTCAGAAGGGGGTTACAAAGGAACTGGTCTTCGACATTTCCGCTACGCCGTTGCCGATCTGGGCCAGCGATGTCTATCTTGATGTTGTCTACCGGAGCTCTGGAACACCGGATGAAAAACCTCTGGCAATCGGGCAGCTTGACCTTGCCGAACCGACTCCGGTAGATGTCTTCAACAACACCGACAAGGTCTGCATCAACCAGCAGTGGTACAATTCCGGCTCCAACGAGGCCATTGCCGCAGTAGGGACTGATAGTTACGGTAATCCCCTGGGCGATGTCTTTCCACACAGTATCAGCAACATCTATTTCAAGGCCGGTCCGGCGAACAGCAGCACTCTCACTGCCACGCCTGCCGACAACAATCTGTCACTATCTACGGCTGTAGCGCCGGGGCATATGCAGCGCCTGGGCTACATCCTTACCGACTACCAGTTCGGCTATACCGCAGACGAGCTGGTGACGGATCTGGACATCCGGGACGATTGGACTTTCTCCTTCGAAAACACGATCCTTCCTGGTACCGGCTTTCCAAATCAGTATGACAAGGGATTGGGAGGGATGTATAGCATACGGGGCCAAAAGATATGGTCTGGTGCAGGACTGATCTACGACAACGAGAATTTTCCGGCTGATTCCCCCGACTGCACGTGGGATGTACTGCAATAATTCCAAGTTGCGTTCAAGATGACATTTTATGTAGGGTGCGCCGTACGACCCTCTGGAGTTTGGACTTTTGCTCCCCCGCCCCTTGCGGGAGGGGGGTGGGGGGTGGGGGAAGTCGCTTACAGGCAATGCACCCTGATAACTTCAAGCACTCCCTCTTGCGGCGGGCTGATTCACTGCTTCTCCCCGAGCTTTTCAAACACCTTCATCAGTTCAATGGGTAGCGGAAAAACGATGGTACTGTTCTTCTCCACAGCGATCTCGGTAAGCGTCTGCAAGTAGCGCATCTGCATGGCGGCGGGGTTTTGACTGAGGGTATTTGCAGCTTCCAGAAGTTGTTGGCTGGCCAGGAGTTCACCTTCAGCTGCTATAACCTTGGCGCGTTTTTCCCGTTCAGCTTCGGCCTGCTTGCCCATGGCGCGCTGAATTTGTTCGGGCAGGTCCACACTCTTGAGTTCGACGGCGGTAACCTGGACGCCCCAGGGCTCAGTGGATGAATCGATGATCTCCCGCAGTCTCAAGCTCAGTTTCTCGCGATCCGCCAGCAGTTCGTCCAGAGTTACTTCCCCGAGAATGGAGCGCAGGGTGGTCTGAGCGATCTGGCTGGTGGCGTAATTGAAGTTCTCCACGCCAAGGATGGCCTGTTTGGCATCCAGCACCTTGAAGTAGACGACAGCACTGACCTTCAGGCTCACGTTATCACGAGTTATGATGTCCTGGCTCGGCACATCCAGCACCACGGTGCGCAGGCTGATGCGTACAGCGGTCTGAAAGGGGCGGAAGACAAAGACGAGTCCGGGGCCTTTAGGATCCTTGTTCACTTTTCCCAGAGTAAAAACCACCAGACGCTCGTACTCGTTGACCACCTTCAGGCAGCTCACGAGCCAGACGAAGGTGATAAAAATGAATGGCGCGAAGCCGAATAACGTGTTGTACAGTGCCAGCATGATGTCCTCCTGAAACAGGGATAATAACTTGTTATTTATTTACTGATAGTAATACCAACAACAAGCCTGCGTCAATTCAATTACAGAGCTGCAGAGGATACGACAATTCAAACGTCACATTCCTGCCTTTACATACAAAATATTGCGCCCCATTCCTTCCTTGACACCATATCTTGTTATAAGGCATAATCCCTCCATCGATTTGCCGGGAGGCTGCACCCCATGGAAGCATCAGATAGTACCGAAAATATAACGTCACCCCCCTTTGTCCACCTCCATCTGCATTCCCAATATTCTCTGCTCGACGGCGCCATTCGTTTTAACGACCTGATTGCCAAAACTAAAGATCACAACATGCCGGCGGTAGCCATAACTGATCACGGCAACATGTTCGGCGCCGCTGAATTCTACCTCCAGTGCAAAAAGTACGGTGTCAAGCCGCTGATCGGCTGTGAACTGTATCTGGCCCCTGATTCGCGTTATTCGAGGGATGCCAAAGGAATCTCCGATGCCGCCTACCACCTGATTCTCCTCTGCGAAAACATGCAAGGCTACCGAAACCTCTCCTATCTGACATCAGCCGGTTACAAGGAAGGTTTTTACTATCGCCCCCGTATCGACCGCGAGTTGCTGACCGGACACTCCGAAGGGTTGATTGCCCTGTCGGCCTGTCTGAAAGGAGAAGTCGCCATGCAGTGCGGACGGGGAAGGATGGAGGATGCCGTCGCCACCGCCCGCTGGTACGGCGAACTTTTTCCTGATCGCTACTACATCGAATTGCAGGAGAACACCCTGCCGGAACAGGATACGGTCAACAAACGCCTGATGGAGGTGGCCTCAGAGTTGAAACTTCCGCTGGTGGCCACTAATGACTGCCACTATCTCAACCGTGAGGATGCCCGTGCCCACGAGGTGTTGCTCTGTATTCAGACCGGCAAGACCATGAACGACCCGACCCATATGCGCTTTTCGGCCGATGAGTTCTACGTCAAGTCGCCTGAAGAGATGAGCGCCGCCTTCTCTTATGCTCCCGAGGCCATCAGCAATACCGTTGTAATTGCCGACCGGTGTAACCTGGAATTGCCGGTGGATGGCAAGACATACCACTTCCCGCACTTTGATCCACCTGAAGGTAAAAATCACGATGATATGCTGAAGGAGCTGGCGACTGAAGGACTCAAGGAACGGATGTCCACTGTCCTGGCAAAACATCCCGACATGTCGCTGGAACAGCAGCAATCCTACTTTGATCGTCTGGCGTCAGAACTTGACTGCATACGGGAGATGAAGTTTCCTGCCTATTTTCTGATCGTATCCGACTTCATACGCTGGGCCAAAGCCAAGGGCATCCCGGTTGGACCGGGCAGGGGGTCGGCCGCCGGCTCGCTGGTGGCCTATGCCACCCGCATCACCGATCTTGACCCGCTCCCCTACAACCTCCTGTTTGAACGTTTCCTCAACCCGGAACGTATCTCCATGCCTGATATCGATGTGGATTTCTGTCAGGACCGCCGCGACGAGGTGATCCAGTACGTGATCGAAAAATACGGACGCGAGAGGGTGTGCCAGATCATTACATTCGGAACCATGAAGGCCAAGGCGGTTGTGCGGGACGTGGGGCGCGCCATCGGCATGGATTACGGAGCGGTCGACAGAATAGCCAAGCTGGTCCCCGATAACCTGGGTATTACTCTGAAACATGCCATCCAGCAGGAAATAAAACTCACTGAAGCAGCGGATGCCGATCCCAGGATCAGGGAACTGCTGGATACGGCGCTCTGTCTGGAGGGGTTGGCGCGTAATGCATCGACCCATGCTGCAGGGGTAGTGGTTGCCCCTCGACAACTTGAGGAGTTTCTGCCGGTTTACAAGGATCAGAAAACAGGTTCACTCATCACCCAGTATTCCATGAAATACGTTGAAATGGTCGGGCTGGTCAAATTCGACTTCCTGGGACTTAAAAATCTGACTGTAATCGAAAATACAGTCAAACTGGTGCGGGAAGGGAAAGATCGCCATTTCGACATAATTACCATTCCGGACAATGATCAGGCCAGTTATGACCTGATCAGTTCCGGTAACACGACCGGAGTATTCCAGCTTGAAGGGAGCGGCATGAAGGAGATGCTGGTCAAGCTGAAGCCATCCTGCTTTGAGGATGTTATTGCCGCCTGTGCTCTCTATCGTCCGGGCCCGCTGGAGTCGGGTATGGTAAAAGATTTCATCGAATGCAAACACGGCCGCCAGAAGGTTGTCTATGAGCTGCCGCAGCTTGTGCCGATCCTGAAGGATACCTACGGAGTCATCGTCTATCAGGAGCAGGTGATGCAGATAGCACGATCGCTGGCAGGCTACTCCCTGGGGCAGGCCGATCTTTTGCGGCGTGCCATGGGCAAGAAGGATGCCGTGGTCATGGAGAAAGAGAAGGTACCTTTTTTGGAAGGAGCTGCAAAACAGGGTGTGAATCTCAAAAAAGCCGAGGCTATTTTCGATCTTATGGCAAAATTCGCTGCCTACGGATTCAACAAATCACATTCGGCGGCCTACGCACTCATTGCCTACCAGACCGCCTATCTGAAGGCCCACTATCCGGTCGAGTTCATGGCTGCGCTGTTGACCTGCGACATGGACAATACCGAAAAGGTCGTTAAAAACATCTGTGATTGCCGTGAACAGGGACTTGATGTGTTGCCTCCGGACATCAACAAATCCGGCCTCTCCTTTACTGTCGTGGACAAATCGATGCGTTTCGGGCTGGGCGCTGTCAAGAATGTCGGCGCCGGGGCTATTGAAGCCATTCTGGAAGCGCGAAAGGATGGCCCATTCAAAAGCCTGTACGATTTCTGCGAACGGGTTGATCTGCGCAGAGTAAACAAAAGGGTTATTGAATCGCTGATCAAGTGCGGCGCCTTTGATGCAGCTGCTGCAGCTGCCCGTGCTGCCCTGTTTGAGGGATTGGAAGCGGCCACAAGCTATGGTCAGAAGATTCAGGAAGAAAACTCCAGCGCTCAGGTTTCCCTTTTCGGCACTGAAGAGGTGGTCAGAGGTAATGGGAGTGGAGGTATGAAGCTTCCTGATGTCCCCGAATGGCACGATAAGGAAAAGCTGGCCTTTGAGAAGGAAGCGCTCGGTTTCCTGATTTCAGGTCACCCGCTGGACCGCTACAGTGATGACATCAAGAGATTGTCCAGTTCGGAGATTGCCAATCTCGTTGAACTGACGGATGGCAGTGAGGTCAGGATATGCGGAATCGTTTCCGCTTTCAAGGAGATCACCACCAAAAAGGGTGACAGGATGGGATTTGCAACCATCGAGGACCTGTCGGGTTCGGTTGAGATCACGGTGTTTTCAGATATCTATTCAGTTTCATCTTCACTGCTGAAGTCTGACGATCCGCTTTTTATTATCGGTAAACTGGAAAAGGGTGAAAAAGGGTGCAAGGTGCTGGTCATGAAAGGGGGCGAGGAGAATAACGGCAAACGCTTCCAACGTGACCGGGGACCCGCCGGAAGCATTAAACTACTCTCCGAGGCACGGGCTCTGACCACCAATAAAGTGCTGTTTACTCTGCGTATGGACTGCGCAATGACCGGGCATATTGATGCGCTGAAAGGTATCATTGAACGCCACCGTGGCGGAATTCCGGCTTGCATACAGTTTGTGATACCCGAGAGAAGCCGCTCCGTAATGCCGTTGCCTGCTGAGATGAACGTGGCTGCCTGTGATGATTTAAGGCTGGAAGTGGAACGATTGTTCGGCTATAATGCCGCGACGTTTGAGTGAAAGAGTTATTTTGAAGTTATCATGATTGGAGGCACATATGGCGACTCCGTTTTATCTTGAGTTTGAAAAACCGATCGTTGAGCTGGAAAAAAAGATAGAGGAGTTGAATGCTCTGTCGGGAAACGGGCTTGACATTGGTGCAGATGTGACGGCGCTTGAAGGACGGGTTGAAGAGATGCGTGCCGATATATTTTCACATCTCTCACGCTGGCAGACCGCGCAGGTGGCTCGACATATCAACAGGCCATTCACGCTTGACTACATCAGTCATATGTTCACCGAATTCATAGAACTGCATGGTGATCGCAACTTCGGAGACGATCACGCCATCGTCGGAGGTTTGGCCCGGTTCGACGGTCAGGCGGTCATGGTTATCGGCCACCAGAAGGGGCGCGATACCAAGGAAAAGGTATTCCGCAACTTCGGCATGCCCAACCCGGAAGGGTACCGCAAAGCGCTTCGTCTGATGCAGATGGCCGAACAGTTCAAGCTGCCGGTGATCACTTTTGTCGATACTCCCGGCGCCTATCCTGGTATTGGGGCCGAAGAGCGCGGACAGGCCGAGGCGATAGCCCGCAATCTTCGTGAGATGGCCGGGTTGAAGACTCCGATCATCGTATGTATTACCGGTGAAGGGGGTTCCGGCGGAGCGTTGGCGATCGCCGTCGGCGATCGAATCCTGATGCTGGAGCATTCGGTCTACGCCGTGATCTCTCCGGAAGGGTGCGCCGCCATCCTCTGGTCGGACGGCACCAAAGGAGCCCAGGCTGCTGAGGCGCTTAAACCTACCGCTCAGGACATCATAAAGCTGGGCGTCATTGATGAGATCATCAAAGAGCCGGTTGGTGGCGCGCACCGCAATCATGAAGCCACGGCGAACAACCTGAAAGAGGCAATTGCACGTAATCTGGCAGAGCTCAGCAAGCTGTCGGGTGATGAGTTGGTGGAAAAACGTTATGAGAAATTCCGGGCCATGTCGCAGTTTATTGAGTAGTGTGAAAGAGAAGGGGGAGATTTTTTATAGTCTCCCCCTTTGCAAAGGGGGATTAAGGGGGATTTGCTTTTGAATGTGACAAAGCAGAATTAATAAACGGTATTAAAAAAACAGTTGACTTTAAGAATTTTTTGTATAAATTTTAAAAAAATTCACTAAAGGCCTACCAATGACGCAGACCGCAGACCGCAGACCGCAGACCGCAGACCGCAGAC